>WNFO01002668.1_pt1 | contig 14782 bp, 12 predicted proteins | sample 5400251 | NCBI WGS metagenome assembly WNFO01 (sample SAMN13153354, study PRJNA577476) | soil metagenome | isolation source: 100 cm saprolite under Madrone tree | place: USA:California | collected 2016-06-14 | reverse complement strand
GACGTCATCGAAGGCCTCTCCCCCTCCATCGCCATCGAGCAGAAGACCACCACGCGCTCCCCGCGCTCCACCGTCGGCACCATCACCGAAATTTACGACTATCTCCGCGTCATCTACAGCTCCATCGGCGTCCCGCATTGTCCCACTTGCGGCAAACCCATCACCCGCCAGTCCAGCGACCAGATTGTGCAAGCCATCCTCAGCGGCGATCTCTGCAAGCCCGACGACCGCATCATGATCCTCGCGCCCATCGTGCGCGGCCGCAAAGGTGCCTATCGCAAGGAGCTCGAAAAGCTTGCGCAAGATGGCTTCGTCCGCGTGCGCATCGATGGCGAACTCTACCCCCTCGACGCTCCTCCAACTCTCGACAAGCGCAAGAACCACACCATCGAAGTCGTCATCGATCGCCTGCTCGTCAAGCAAGGCATCGCTTCGCGCCTCGAGCAATCCATTGCCACCGCGCTAAAGCTCGCCGCGGGCCTCGTCACCGTCACCGTCGTCGGTGGCAAGGACCACGTCTTCTCCGAAAAACTTGCCTGCCCCGATTGCGGCATTTCCGTTCCGCAGCTCGAGCCGCGCTCTTTCAGCTTCAACTCTCCCTACGGCGCGTGCCCCGCCTGCAATGGTCTCGGCTCCAAGTACGATTTCGATCCCGCCCGCGTCATCACGGACTGGACCCGCCCGCTCTTCGACGGCGGCCTAGGCCCCGGCTCCGGTTCCGCGCTCCTCAAACGCACGATCGAGCTTGGCGCCTATGCCCACGGCTTTGATCTTTCGCTCCCCTTTGAAAAGCAGCCTGCCCGCGTGCAGAACCTGATTTTGTACGGCTGGCCTCCCTCCAACGGCCGCGCCGCCTCAGCGACCGTGACGGACGCCGCCGGCGAAAAGATCCGCGCCGAAAAAGGCTTCCGCTTTCACGGCGTCCTCAAGTTTCTTGAACGGAATTTCGAGGAGTCCAACTCCGATTCCTATCGCGAGTGGATGACGCAATACATGTCCGCCACGCTGTGCAGCGTCTGCCACGGAAAGCGCCTCCGCCCCGAATCGCTCGCTGTGAAGCTCGCCGCCTGGTCCATCGCCGATTTCACCGCGTTCTCCCTCACCGCTGCCCGCCCCGCCGTCGACAAAATTCTTTCCCAGCTCACTCCCCGTCAGCGCGAAGTCGCCGGCCGCCCCCTAGAAGAAGTCGCCGAGCGGCTCGACTTTCTTCTCGCCGTCGGCCTCGGCTATCTCAGCCTCAACCGTTCCGCCGCCACGCTCTCCGGCGGCGAAGCCCAGCGCATCCGCCTTGCCACGCAAATCGGCTCGCGCCTCCGCGGCGTCCTCTACGTTCTCGACGAGCCTTCCATCGGCCTCCACGCCCGCGACAACGATCGCCTCCTCGGCTCCCTCGAGCAGCTTCGCAATCTCGGCAACACCGTGCTCGTTGTCGAACACGATGAAGACACCATTCGCCGCGCCGATTTCGTGGTCGACCTCGGCCCCGGCGCGGGCGACGCCGGCGGCTATCTCGTCGCTTACGGCAAGCCTGCGGACATCGCCGCCAGCGCCGAATCGCTCACCGGACGCTATCTCAGCGGCGCCGCCCATATCTCCGTCCCCGAAAAGCGCCGCAGCCCCAACGGCAAAGCCATCCAGATTCTCGGCGCTCGCGCCAACAATCTCAAAGATGTCGACGTCACCCTGCCCCTCGGACTTCTCACCGTCGTCACCGGCGTTTCCGGCTCCGGCAAATCCACCCTCGTCAACGACATTCTCTATCGCGCCCTCGCCCAAAAACTCTATCGCTCCCAGGAGCCGCCCGGCGCGCATCGCGAAATCGTCGGCGCCGACCAGATCGATAAAGTCATCGAGATCGACCAGGCCCCGATCGGGCGCACGCCGCGTTCCAATCCCGCCACCTACACCGGCGTCTTCGCCCCCATTCGCGAGCTGTTCGCCATGCTTCCGGAATCGCGCGAGCGCGGTTACCGTCCCGGCCGCTTCAGCTTCAACGTCAAAGGTGGCCGCTGCGAAGCCTGCCAGGGCGATGGCTTGCGGCGGATCGAGATGAATTTTCTGCCGGACGTTTACGTCACGTGCGAAGTCTGCCGTGGCCGTCGCTACAATTCCGAAACGCTGGCAGTGCGCTTCAAAGGTCATTCCATTTCGGACGTGCTGAATCTGCCGTCGTCGGATGCGCTGAAGCTGCTGGAAAATATTCCGCAGATTCAGCAGAAACTTGCAACGCTAGTGGAAGTTGGCCTTGGCTATGTGCAGCTCGGGCAGTCCGCCACCACCCTTTCCGGCGGCGAAGCCCAGCGCATCAAGCTCGCCCGCGAGCTTTCCAAGCGCCAGACCGGCCGCACCCTCTACATCCTCGACGAGCCCACCACCGGCCTGCATTTCGACGACGTCCGCAAACTCCTCGACGTCCTGCAGCGCCTGGTCTCCCTGGGCAACACGGTCCTAATCATCGAGCACCACCTCGACGTAATCAAACAAGCCGACTGGATCATCGATCTGGGCCCCGAAGGCGGCGAAGGCGGCGGCCGCATAGTAGCCCAGGGCCCGCCTGAACAAGTCGCCCGCACCAAAAAGTCCTACACCGGCCAAGCCCTCTCCCGCGTCCTAGGCCTAGCTGCCAACGGCCACAGCGCCGCCGCGAAGTAAATAACTTCAGGATCGGCAAATCGTAATGTGCATGCAACCGTAGCGGCCGCCGACCGTGGCGGGCGCCTTTGCAATCGGGTTAGTTCCTTGCGCCCTACAGTGGCTCACGAAATCCACGTATAATGCTCGTCCCGAACGCGCCACGAGCCGTTAACTTTTTCCATTAGCACATACCGCCCACCGCCACACAGCCCGCAGAAGTGGTCGATGTAAAACACGGCTTGCGTGCGAGAGAGGTTAAAACCTACACCTGAGAGGGTGATGAATCCCATGTTCTTTGGGTATTTCGTTTGAAAATCGGACGAGCCGTACGGATGGGATTGAATGTCGGATTGTGAAACGAGAACCAGCGTAGCGCGACTCGGCAAGGCAAACTTAGGGAGTATTCGAGTTGGAATTAGGTTGCGTACAAGAAAACTGGCGCGAGTCGATGTGCGTAGCTGGTCGAAGTGTACGCGGCTGTCCAGCACATATAGCGCCCTCAATCTCAGATTTCCGCCTACTCTTGTTGTATCCTCGATGACCACCTGAACCCGCCCACCCACAGACCAGTCGTGAGCATCATTCAACAGCCCATCTGAGAGGTAAGCCGAGTAGACGGCGTATTCTTCATTCGCATTGCGACTTCGCTCGACCCAAGTGGCGGCCGCGAGAAACGCTACAGATGTCAACAAGGAGAAAACGGTACGTCGAGCCCTGCGGCGCATTTTGTCGCTAACCGGCATAGCTAATCAGACGCCGTGCAGGTGCATTAGTTCCCGTCCGCGCACGCTTTCAACTTGCACCCCTCCGTCCTTCGCCTTACAGTGAATCCCCGTAAATGAGCATCTACTCCACCCGCCCCATCACCCTCACCAACCTCCACACCTATCCGCTTTCCTCCCGCAAGAGCAAAGTCAGCGTCCGCGATTTTGCCAAGCCGCCCGCTGCCAATCCCTCGCTCTCCAAATTCCTCGCCTCGCTTCCCAACTTCCTCGCCGCGGCTGACCTCCGCAATCTCCTCGCCGCCATCCACCAGGCCCGCAAGCAGCGCAAATCCATCCTATGGGGCATCGGCGGCCACGTCATCAAAGTCGGCCTCGGCCCCGTCCTCATCGATCTCATGCGCCGCGGCTTTATCACCTCCCTCGCCATGAACGGCGCCGCCCTCGTCCACGATTTCGAAATCGCCCTCGCCGGCAACACCTCCGAAGACGTCGAAAACGGTCTCGGCGCCGGCGCCTTCGGCATGGCTGCGGAAACCGGCGAGTATTTGAACCAGATCGCGAAAATCGCCATGCGCGCCCGCCTCGGCTACGGCGAAGCCGCCGGCCAATTCCTCCACAACGCCGTCATCGATGTCCCCTACGCAAACTCCAGCGTCCTAGTCGCCGCCTACAGACTCCGCGTCCCCGTCACCGTGCATCTCGCCATCGGCACGGACATTCCCCACATGCACCGCACCGCCGACGGCGCCGCCCTCGGCTCCGCCACCTATCTCGACTTCCGCCTATTCTGCTCGTTGGTGCAACAAATGCATCCCGGCGGCATCTACTTGAATTGGGGATCCGCGGTCCTGCTTCCAGAGGTTTTCCTGAAAGCCGTGTCTGTTGTGCGCAACCTTGGCGTCCCTCTTCGCCCCATCACCACCGCCAACTTCGACTTTATTCAGCACTACCGTCCGTTGCAGAATGTAGTGAGGCGTCCCACAGCTTCCGCGCACAGCCGCAAGGGAGAGGAGTCACGCGGCTACGCCATCACCGGCCACCACGAACTGCTCCTGCCCCTGGTAGCCGCCGCTTTGGTGAGCGGCTGGCCGCGAACGTCGCCGCGCAAGAAGTGAAAGAAGTGAAAGAATAGACTCAATGACCCTTTTCGACGACAAACCTTCCGATCCCCCTCGACAGGATTCTTCCGAACAGCAATCCTCGTTACCTGTCTCAGCCGAACCCAGTTCCGCCGAAGATCCCAATTTCCGGCTGGCAGGCGATCCCATCAGCTACGCCGCCAGCGCTCCCTCCTACTTCTACACGCCGCGTCCTGCTCTCCCCGAAGACCTGCGCATCTCCTGGTCTTGGACGCATTTCTGTATCTTTATTTTCTTCGCCCTCTCCAGTTTCTTTCTCGTGCAGTCGGCTCTGATTCTGTACTTCGCGCCGCATCGCAGCATGTCCCCCAAGGATCTCGAGCGCTACCTGCTCAACAAGCCGCAGTTTCTCTTCGGCACCAACATCCTCTGGTACGCCGCGATCTTTCTCTTTCTCTACGTGACCCTCGGCGTTTTGCGCGACAAGCCCTTCTGGCCTTCTCTCGGCTGGAAAAAACTCAGATCCAATCTCTCCGCCGGCAACGCAAATCCCTGGGCTTACTTCTTCTCTGGCTGCGGCTTGGCCATTTTCGTTTTCATTGTCAGTTCCCAGGTCCATACCGATGACAAGATGCCCATTCAAGAAGTCCTCAAGAACCGCAACAGCGCCATGCTGCTCATGGCCATGGCTGTTTTCGTTGCTCCCCTCGTCGAGGAGACCGTCTTCCGCGGCTACCTCTACCCTCTGTTCGCAAAATCCTTCGGCATCCTTCCCGGCATTCTGCTCACCGGAGTCCTCTTCGGGCTGATGCACGGCTCGCAACTAGGCTGGACCTGGGGCATCGTCGGCCTGCTCATCCTGGTCGGCATCATCTTCACCCTCGCCCGCGCCCACACCGGCACCGTCGTCGCCAGTTTCCTCCTCCATCTCGGCTACAACTCCATGATCGCCGCCGCCACCATCGTCGGCACCCACGGCTTCACTCAGGTCCCCACCCATTAGCCGAATTCGTTTTTCGCCTCCCGCCTCCGCTACAATATACTTCTCGGCTGCCACGCGAGGATCTGATGTACGTAGCCCAACCCATCGAATGGACTGACCGCGGCGTGGTCATGCTCGATCAACGCCGCCTTCCTGGCGAAGAAATCTCCCACACCTACACCGACTACCGCGAAGTTGCCCGCGCCATCCGTGAAATGGTCATCCGCGGTGCCCCCGCCATCGGTGTCGCCGCGGCCATGGGTGTCGCTCTGGGCGTCCTGCATTCCCCAGCAAAATCCGTCGACGAATTGGGCGCGGAATTCCCCGAAATCTGCGACGTCATCGCCAAAACGCGCCCGACCGCCGTCGATCTATTCTGGGCGCTCGAACGAATGAAATCCCGTTTCGCCGAACTCACCGCGCAATCCTCCGGCCTGCCAAAAATCAAACAAGCCCTCGTCGCGGAAGCCCAACAGATCCATCTTGAAAAGAAAGCCACCGACGAAGCCATCGGTCGCTACGGCGCCGAATTCATGCCACGCGAAGGCCAAGTCATGACCCAATGCAACGCCGGAGCCCTCGCCACCGCCGGAATCGGCACCGCCCTCGGAGTAATTCGCGTCGCATTCGAACAAGGAAGAAAAATCCACGTCTTAGTTCCCGAAACGCGTCCGTATCTCCAGGGCGCGCGCCTCACCGCCTGGGAACTGCATCGCGGCGGCATTCCCCTAACGCTAATCACCGACAACATGGTCGGCCATTTCCTGAAGTCCGGAAAAGTCGGCGCCATCGTCACCGGCGCGGACCGCATCGCCGCAAACGGCGACACCGCCAACAAAATCGGCACCTACCAAATCGCCGTACTCGCAAAAGAAAACAGCGTCCCCTTCTACATCGCCGCGCCGGTTTCCACTTTCGATCTTTCCATTCCCGACGGCGACCACATCCCCATTGAAGAGCGCAGTGCCGCGGAAGTCACTCACATCCAAGGCATTCGAATCGCTCCCGACGTTCCAGCCGCCCACCCCGCCTTCGATGTCACGCCGGCCCGCTACATCGCCGCCATCTTCACCGAACGTGGCGTAGCCAAGCCCCCCTACACCCAATCCCTCCGCGCGCTTGCGAGCGAAAAAGCCACCGCCTGAAAGTGGCACACCCATTTTTGGCTGTGCGCCGTTGTCCCGCAGCGCACAGCTGCAAACGTCGCCGTGGTGTGCCTAGTCTTACGTAGCGGCGGGCTTGAGCCCGGCGCTGATTTGGGTCTCGAAGAAGAAGAATACGTCCAATCGAGCGAAGCGAGATTTCTTTGTTTAAGTGGTGCGGCGGCGAGTGACCAAATACGCAAGCAGAGCAAAAATCACAAAGTAGTATGCGGCATTCGTGACAATTCCAACGCGCAAAAACCATCCAAACGTCGCGCCCAGCGAGCCGTGTCCTCCCGGCGTAATCAATTCCGCCAGCTTCAGTCCCGGCGAAAACAGCATCAGCAGCGGAGCCGGAATCGTCGGCTCATTCTCCGCCGCCAGCGCCAACCCAATAAATCCCAGCGGCAGCGCCCCGACCGCCGGCAGCACAATTCGAAATAGAACGCGATTGTTCACAGAGCTCCATTTTAGCAGCCAGCACGACCAAGTTTCGCATTTCCAACGCCCTTGATGCCCGATTCCACAACGCCGCTGCTGCCTCCATTTTCACACCGCGCTTCCTTGCGCTCCAAAAATGTGTTAAGAGCGTTCCCCAGATAACTTCGTCCATGAGCAAAGGGGGGAAAATGATTAGCAGGCGGGAATTTATTGCAGCGACGGGTGCGGCGGTAACGGTTACCAGCGTCGGCGCCGCGGCGCTTCCGGAATCCGAAGCTGCCGGAACCGCGCCTCCGAAATCGGCGGTGGCCGGCGCGGCTGAAAAATCTTCGCGGCTCTTTCTCCCCGATGACGATTTAAAACCGACAACTTACGATCGCTTGCCGCTCGACTGGCACAAGCAGCGCGCCAAATTGCTGCAGGAAAAACTCGCCCAGGATGGCCGCGACGGAATTCTGCTGACGGATCGGTGGAACATTATTTATTTCACCGGACTGTGGCACACCACCACCGAGCGCCTCGTGCAAGTTTTTCTTCCCACCAAGGGCGACCCCGTCTGGTTTTTCGGCGCGCTGGATCGCGACCTTGTGAAAACCTGGTGGAACACGGATAGCGAAATGTATTTTGATTTTCCGCACGCCGAAGGCGCCTTCCCGGAAGAAGGCAAAGTGCAAATGGGCGCGAAAGTCGATCTCAACGAATGGGTTTTCAAAGCGCTGAAGAAGCGCGGCTTTGCCGAAAAAAATTTAGTCGCAGACACGGAACTAACTCCCTCTGTGCAGCGCAAAGTTGTTGCCGTACTCGGCCGCGAAATGGGCTCCGCCGACGATGCCTGCATGAATATGCGCGTGCACAAAACGCCGGAAGAGCAAGCTCTGACGCGCCGCGCCTACAACTATTTCAACCAGATGCATGCCTTCGCGCGGGACATGCTGCTCCAGCACGGCACCGACCTCACTGACTACGACATCGCTGCGGCCGCCACAAAATACGGCACCGACCTGGTCATGGCCGATATCAAACGCGACGGCGCGCCGCACACCGCCGTGGGAATCGAAATCGATATCGGCTGCCGCGTCGGCCGCTCCACCGCGTATCCGCATCCCAATCAATTTCTGCACAACAAAATCACGCGCGGCCAGGCGCTGCAAATTGAAGGCGGCGTGCACATCGCCGGTTGCGGCGGCGAATTGTACCGGCCCTTCTTTATCCATCCGCTCACCGACCAGATGAAAAAAATCTGGACCGTGAGCCGCGATTGCTGCCTGATGCAAAAAGAAGAATCCATCGCCGGCGTTACCTGCTCCACCGTGGCGTACAAGATTCACAAATACCAAGTGAAAAATGGCGTCGCTCCCTACATTTATCACCGGCCGGCGCACGGTGAAGGTTGGGAAGGACACCAGCGGCCCTATCTTTCGCTTGGCGACTACACCATGCTCGAACCGGGCCTGGCGTTTTCCGTCGAGCCGGGTTTGTACGATCCCGCGAACGGCATCGGCTCGAATTTCTCCGACAACTTCATCGTGCAGCCTGACGGCCCCGCGCGCCAGATGTCCCGCTTGCCGTGGAGCGAGGAGTGGTGCCTGGTCAAAATCTGACGCCCGGTCAAATTCAGACGCTCCGCCTTAGGCTCAAACATTCGGCTCGTCCGCTGCTCTGTGAGAAACTATTCGAGTTTCTCCTGAGGAGCAGGCGATGAAATTCTGGCGTGCCATTTCGGTCTTTGCGGCGACACTTGCGTGCATCTTTTCTATTGCGCTGCTGTGGCCGCGCGCGGCGAGAACGTTGCAGGCTGCTTCCTCCGCGTTTGCGGCGCCTTGGGCTCAGGCGCAGCAGACGCCGACCATCGAGGACTACAATCCGAAGTCCACGCTGGTTGTGCCGGAGCACAAGATCCAGCGCGCGAAGTATCCGTTCATCGACATTCATAGCCATCACTGGAATCCCACTCCGGAGCACGTCGACCAGCTCGTGAAGGAGATGGACACCATCAATCTCCAGGTGCTGGTGAACCTCAGCGGCGGCACCGGCGAAGAGCTGCGGAAGACGGTCGCGACCATGAAGGGCCGCTATCCGACTCGCTTCGTCGTGTTCGCGAATCCGAGCTACACCGACATCGACACTCCCGGATACGGGCAGCGCGCGGCGGAGCGGCTTGCCGCCGATGTGCGCAACAGCGCGCAAGGATTGAAAATCTTCAAGAATTTCGGCATGGACCTGAAATACGCGAATGGCGAGCGCGTGCATGCCGACGATCCCATTTTCGATCCGCTGTTTGAAAAATGCGCGGAGCTGAAAATTCCCGTGCTCATCCACATCGCGGAGCCTTCCGCGTTTTTCGATCCCTGGGACAAAAACAACGAGCGCTGGGAGGAGCTGAAAGAATTCCCGCAGCGCGCGCGGCCTCCCTCGAAATATCCGCCGTTTGAAACGCTGATGGCGGAGCGCAACCATCTGTTTGCGAAGCATCCGAAGGTCAATTTCATCGCGGCGCATCTCGCGTTTCACGGGAACGATCTCGAGCGGCTGGGAAAACTGTTCGATACGCTGCCGAATATGTACGTCGATATCGCCGCCGTGCTCGCGGAGCTGGGCCGGCAGCCGTATTCGGCGCACGATTTCCTGGTGAAGTATCAAGACCGCGTGCTGATGGGCAAAGACATTTACGAGGTGAACGAATACAAATGGTATTTCCGCGCACTGGAAACGCGCGACGAATATTTCGAGTATTACCGGCACCGCCACGCGTTCTGGCGCATCTACGGATTCCAGGTTCCCGACGAAGTCCTGAAAAAGATCTACTACAAGAATGCGCTGAAGCTGGTGCCGGGGATCGACGCCAAAGCCTTCCCAAATTGAAACTAGTTCCTGTTGTTTTCCCAAAGGAAGTGTGCAACCCTTCCTGTTGGAAACCAAAAGAGTGGCGCTATGAAACAAAAAACGGACGTCCTACAGGGAACGTTGGCGTTGATGGTCCTCAAGACTCTCGATGTCCTGGGACCGCTGCACGGCTATGGAATCGCGCGGCGGATCGAGCAGATCAGCGGAGATCTGCTGGCCGTGAATCAAGGGACGCTGTATCCCGTGCTGTTGAAGCTGGAGCAAGAAGGCGCGATCGCATCCGAATGGGGCGCCTCAGAGAATAACCGCAGGGCGCGCTTCTATCGACTGACTCGGGAAGGACACAAGCAGTTGCAGGTCGAGACCCAGGATTGGGAACAAACGGCGGCGATCATCGGGCGGTTCTTCGAAGCCAAAGCGGAGGATTTGTCATGAGATTTCTGAAGCGGTTCCTCACGCGTTTGTTCAACTCGGCGTCCAGGCGGGCGAACGAAGAACGATTGAGGGAAGAGATTGAGGGACATATCGCTCTGCAAACCGCGGAGAATCTTCGCGCCGGCTTATCAGCCGTTGAGGCACGGCGCCAAGCCATGCTCAAGTTTGGCGGCGTGGAGGCGATGAAAGAAGACTATCGAGCCGAGCGAGGACTGCAATTTATCGAGAATCTGCTGGGGGATTTGCGAAACGCAGGGCGCTCGATTTCCCGCATGCCAGGGCTTGCAGCCGTGATCGTCGTTTCGCTGGCCATCGGAATTGGCGTGAATACAACGATCTTTTCATGGATTCAGATGATCCTGTTCGAACCGATGCCGGCGGTGCGTGGCGCAGCGAACTTTCTGCTTGTCGAGCCTCGCACGGAGACGGGCGGATACCCGGGCGCATCCTGGCTGGAATATCGCGACTTGCAAACGCAAGTGCCGGCGCTGCGGGACATCGTGGCGTCCCAGATGGTGCCGTTCAACGTGGGAGAGACGGGCCGGACGGAGCGGACGCACGGGCAACTAGTATCCGGCAATTATTTTTCCGCACTGGGACTGAGGCCTGCGATCGGACGATTTATTCGGCCGGAGGAGGCGGAGCGGCCGGGAACTGAACCTGTCGTTGTGATTTCTTATGACTATTGGCAAACGCGGTTTCGCGGCGCGCCGGATGCGGTGGGAAAAGAATTGCGCGTTAACGAGCGCAACCTTATCGTCATCGGCGTGGCACCCAGGGACTTCCAAGGAACGATGGTCCCTTTGAAGTTCGAATTGTGGGTGCCGGCAACGATGACGCCTGCGTTGCTTGGTGGAACACGCGACCTCGAAGACCGCAGCACCCGCGCTTTTTCGTTGATCGGAATGTTGAGGCCTGGCGCGACACGCGAGGAAGCTCAAGCCGAGTTCCGTACGGCGATGGCTGAGTTTGCGCGCAACTATCCTGAGGCCAGCGCGGGAATTGGCGGCGAGATTCTTACATTCTGGAAGGCGCCGCGCGGTCCGCAACGGTTGCTGGTCAGCGGGCTGGCCATCTTGCAAGGCGTAATGCTGCTGCTGCTGTTGGCGGTCTGCGGGAACACGGCGAACCTCATGCTGGCTCGTGGCAGCACCCGGCAGCGCGAGATGGCCGTGCGCGTAGCGCTGGGCGCGGGTCGCTGGCGCATTGTCAGCCTGGTGCTGTGGGAAAACATGCTGCTCGCGTTCCTGGGGGCAGGCCTCGGAGCAGCCATGGCGGTTTGGGGCACCACGGCATTGCGCGTGGCGCCAATGATCGGCGCATTTCCAATTCTGTTTCCGACAAGAGTGGATGAACTCACCCTGGCCTTTGCGATATTGCTCGGCGCGGCGTGCGGTTTGATTTTCAGTGCGGCGCCGGTGGTCCATTTGATACGGCTGGATCCCCAGGATGGGCTTCGCTCCAGTTCCAACACGCCGCCCCGCAGCCGCACACGCAAAGCTCTGATGGGGGTGGAAGTCGGACTTGCGATGGTCGTCCTGATTGCGGCGGCGCTCTTCCTGCAGAGTTTTCGCTCGGCGCGCCGAACGGATCCGAGATTCCGGCCCGAGGGCGTTTTGCTGGCCGCCTACGATTTAAGCGGACGGAGTCCCGACGAGGCGTCTGAGCGCGAATTTGCGACGCGCCTGCTGGAGCGGCTGCGATCCTTGCCGGACGTCGAGGCGGCGGCCGTCGCTACGAATGTTCCGCTGGACTTGCATGGAATTCCGGCGCGGCCGTTTACTTTGCAAGGCCGCGTGCGCACGGAGCCTGGGCAGGATAGAGCCATTTCCAACACGGTCACGCCGGGGTATTTCAAGTTGATGGCCATCCCGCTGCTTGAAGGACACGACTTTGCCGAGATGGGGGATAGGCCCGCGCCTGCACAGGCCATCGTCAATGAGGAGTTTGTCCGCCGTTACCTGAATGGCGCGGATGCGATCGGCCGCCGCATACAGACGCGCGCGGGGGGAGCCTTCGCGATCATCGGCGTGGCGCGCAATTCGGTCTACGACGCATTCGGGGAGCCCGCGCAGCCAGCGGTCTATTTCTCGTACCGGGATCTTCCAGCGATCCAAGGCGAGATTCACCTGAGGACGCGCAGCGGCAATGAAACCGCGCTCACTTCGGAGGCGCGTGCCGTTCTGCGCGATCTCGATCCGATGCTCCCTCTTTACGACGTGCGAACATTCTCCCAGCACATCGACCGAAACCTTTATCTTCGCCGGATTCCCGCGCGGATGTTCGCCGTGCTCGGGCCACTCCTGCTCGGCCTCGCGGCGATCGGAATCTACGCCGTGGTTTCGTACGCTGTGGCGAGGCGAACGAGAGAGATTGGCGTGCGGCTGGCGTTCGGGGCCACCAGCGGGCGGGTCGTCCTGCAAATTATTCGCGAAAACTTGGGTGTAATCACCTGGGGCGCGGCGATTGGATGGGTTCTTGCGCTGGTGATTTCCGTTCGCGCGATTACGAAGGGCGCGATCAACCTTCCGATTTTCATCGGTGTACCAGCGATCCTGTTGAGTGCCGCGACGCTGGCCTGCTGGATTCCGGCACGGAGAGCTAGCCGGATTGATCCTATGGCAGCGCTCAGGCACGAGTAAAGGCAGGGTAGCCAGCGCTGGGCGGCGGCGAGATTTAGTAAGCGCGGACGTGGACGATGCGCTGGCGCCGAGGGCAAGCAGTCGGTAGCCGCTACGTAAACCAAATACAGAGCGAAGAGGAGGAGAGTCGGCTGGCGGGAGCTAGTTGTTTTGTTAGACTGCTGGCATGAGCGTGATTGATGAGGTGTTGCAGGCGAATGAGATTTATTCGCGGACGCATGAACTGCGGCGGCTGACGCCGCGTCCGGAGCGGAAGCTGGCGGTGCTGACGTGCATGGACACGCGGCTTTCGATTCGTACCTTGGGGCTGAAAACGGGCGATGCGCACATCATACGCAACGCCGGAGGGATCGTGACGGACGACAGCCTGCGCTCGCTGCTGGTATCGCATTATTTGCTGGGCACGGAAGAGTTCATGGTGATCAATCACACCGATTGCGGGTGGATGCGCACCACGGAACAGGATTTGCGCACGCGCATCCAGAACCGCCCGGGGACGGCGGCGGTGGCTCCGACATTTTTCTATGCGTTTGCGAACATCGAAGAAAACGTGCGCCATCAGCTGCAGAAGCTGCGCACGCATCCATGGATTCCCAAGGAAGTAGCCGTGCGAGGATTTGTTTATGACGTGAGTAGCGGACTGCTGCGTGAGATTACGGCGTAAGCTGCGGCGCTGCGAGAGTCCGTTGCTATTTCTTTTCGGCGGCGCGGACGAGGAGCATGATGACGAGGCCGGCGGCGGCGGCGATGCCGAGGATGCTCAGGAGCTTGGTTACGTGTTCGCGCAGCTCGGGGAACTTCATGAAATCGAGGACGTACATGCTTAGGAGGAGGGAGCAGAGGACGACGGCAATAACACCGACCAAGACCAGGAACTGCCTCATCATGACTGCGTCACCATGGGGGACTCCTTCGGAGCGCGAAATTGGGCTAAACCTACGTCGGCCGGGAATAGAAAACAAGCAAAAAAGAGCGAGAACAAAGATTGGCCGGTAAGACGTTTCGTCAGGCGCTGAAGAGCCGACACGCAAGGCCTTGAGTCATCTAGATGAATCATCTAGAATGATACTGAGGGCAAGGGCATGCGCAAAGTTGGGTTGTTTGAGGCGAAGCAGAAGCTTTCGGAGTTGGTGCGGCGCGCCGGGCAGGGCGAGCGGATCGGTATCACCATGCGGGGGAAGCTCACTGCAGAGATTGGGCCGGCTCAACAGGAGCAGGTGAACCTGAAGGAAGTATTCGAGCGCATCGAAAAGATTCGACGGAAGGTCAAGCCGCATCCCGGGATCACTACCAAGGACTTGATTGAAGAAGGGCGGCGGTGAGCCGTTTCGTTCTGGACGCGTCCGTAGCCTTGGCGTGGTTCATAGATCACCCGGTCGATGCTTATGCGGTCGAGGTGCGAGAGAAGATTCAACGCGGAGATCGGGCAGTCGTGCCGTCGCTTTGGGAGACAGAATTCGCAAACGGAGTACTGATGGCAGAACGACGCAAGCTTATGACCGTTTTGGAAGGCGACGAATGCATGGTGGAAATGAACCAGTTGCGATTGACGAGCATTGAAGCGGATTCCGGATTCAGGGGTGTCCGAGAAGCCTTGGTTGTGGCGAGGACGTTTCGACTGACCGTTTACGATGCATGCTACCTTGAACTTGCTAGGAGGAAGGGATTGCCTCTGGCCACGCTAGACAAGAGTTTGAGTGCGGCTGCAGCGAAGGCGGGAATTCGGGCTTGGTAGTGGCATGTGCGGCAATTTGGACTTAGTTTTTCAGAGGAATGGGCATCGTTTGGATGGAGCTGACATCCAATCATCAAGGCCCCAAACTCTAAGAAAACCTGGATTTGCACAGCACCCTGGGAT
>WNFO01002667.1_pt1 | contig 14784 bp, 14 predicted proteins | sample 5400251 | NCBI WGS metagenome assembly WNFO01 (sample SAMN13153354, study PRJNA577476) | soil metagenome | isolation source: 100 cm saprolite under Madrone tree | place: USA:California | collected 2016-06-14 | reverse complement strand
TGCGGCCACTAAGTTGAAAGCTTAAAGCGTTACTGTCGCCCCATAGCTACGCGGACAGCTTCTCGCGGCTTGACCAAGTGATCCACGCTCTCGGCAGCCTCCGCAATCGCGAGCTCCACAGGTTCGCTATTTCTCACGGGACTAGCTGCAACAGCGGGACGCTACATTGAGTCGGAGGTCGGCTAATGGCCAAGATGCGCAAGTGCCGCACGGAGCGGCGCATCCGAAACGCGAATCCAGCCCTGATAGGGAGAATACATTTCCAGGATCAGGAATATCGCACCCGAAACCGAGAGCGCAGAAACCAGCAGCGTAACGATGATGGTTGTATTTGGAGGCGCCATTAGGCCCCAACTAAGGAATATAATTGTCAGCCAGAAGACCATCACGATCAGCATTGGTTTTGAAACTGTGCTCGCCCCCTGTGCATAGATTAGCCAGCGGATATGTCCCAGATCTTTCGCCATGCTCAAGGCTTCGGACTTCAGCAGGCGCTCGGATTCATCCCTTGGGGACAGAGTTTGAATTTTGTCATACACAATTTCAGCACGAGCCGACCGCCGGTCCAAGTCGTAAGGTCCGGCGGAACCTTTTGCCCACGTCCCATCCAACACCAGGATTACCACTTGACGCACTGCTTCGCGGGCCTCTTTCGTTTCGGGTCCGTATAGCGCCAGCGCCCGGTCAAGAAGAATGATGTTCGCAGACAATTGGGTCAGTGCCGCGCTCTGCGCGTCATAGTTGCCCTTTGCGGATGCAACTAACAGCCCAAGGATTAGCGCTGACATCGTCGCGATCAGACCGACGCCCATCTTCATTACGTCTCTCGATTCGTTCCGAAGATGCTCTTGCGGCAAAGCGGCGCGAAGAAACATCCCGGCAACCGCGCCGCCGAAAACCACACCAAATATGAGTAAGCTGATGCTCGCCGAACTCACCGTCACCAACCGTACGGCCAGATCTTCAGTAACTGCCACCCAGCTTCTGGTAATTGGAATTGGTCGTTGTCACTTGAAGCTTTTTGGCAGTTGCGCTGAGAATCGTCTGCTGCGCATAGTTGGTGCCATCAGGCAAGCTTGCCATGTGGACCTGCAACGTCACCCCGTCTTTGGTTTCACTCATGTAGGAATCGACGCTCAGCGACGTAATTTTTCTGGCCGCGGTATCAAATGTGAGGCTCATTCGATCACCCGGTTGGGCGTAATTTACAAACGTTAGGGTGACGGTGCCAGGCGTCGGATTGATGGTCAGATTGCCATTCTGTCTGGCTTGCTCCATTTTCTTCAGGTCTGGCGGAACGTACATGCCCAGTAAGCCCTTAACCTCTCCCAAATAGTCCTTCATCTCTTCTTTTTTCTTCTCTATCACTCGCTGCTTGAATCTCCCGCCGCTCGGCTGTTGGGGCGGAGGGCCAATCGGCGTCTTTTGAACTTGGCCGCTGGGGCCATATTGGCAACTGTCTTGAGTAGGTGGCTTCGGCTCACCCTTCAAGGTCAGCTGAGTTGTTTCAATCCATTGATACTGCTGCAGTCTTTCCTTGTTCTCCGCCATAGCCTGCTTCACGGCTGCGAATCTTTGCTGCGTATCCTCGTTCTGTGCAAATGCTGGAACGCCAATTGTCAGCGCTACGGAGATGCCCACGAAAAGCATCGCAAGTAGGGCCAGAAATATTGCATGGAGCTTCGGAGACCAGCTCATTGCGTTGCGCCCCTTTTCCGCCAGCAAAAACCGTTGTAGCTCGATCTCGTGGCTCGTTGGCCACAGAAGGCCTTCGGCGCCGCACGAGCGGCTTCGCTGGCACAGAATAATCTAATGCCCCGAAAAGCTGCCACCAACTGGTAGAAGTGACAGCGAGCGCTTTGAATTCCCAGCACACCCGATCTGCGCCCCTTGGGCAATTTCCCGATGCTAACTGGCATTACTGCCAGTTCCGGAACATCCCGGCGATTCCCTACGATTTCTTCCTAGTTTGCTGAAGCATTCATTCAGTTCTCGAAGTGCGACAGATCTTTACTGGCATGCTGCTGTATTGTGAGAAATCTCATTACATGGCGGGGAAAATGACCACACCGGCGGTAATCTTGATTGCGACCTCTTTGCTAGTCCTGCCGTTTTGCCTCGCGGCGAATGCGCAGGAGCAGCTTTCTGTCGCGAGCACACCAGCAGAGATGCCAACCGCGGAGTCGCCGAAAACGCCCGGGCCCTCGTTTCAAGACACTGGCTGGCACGTCGACATCAGCCCTTATCTCTGGTTCCCGGGAGCTCACGGCACCGTGGGAGCCCTGGGCCGCAACGTCGGCATGCATGCGAGCCCTGGTGATTTGCTTTCTCACTTCGACATCGGTTTGATGGCCGCGGCTGAAGCCCGCCGGCAACGCCTTCTCTTGAGTGGAGACGTGGTCTGGGCCCGACTTTCAGATGACAAGGCGCTTCCTTTCCCAGGGTTGGCTGCGGTCTCCGCGGAAGCCCGAGTGGGCCAGTTCATCTGGACCTCTAAACTCGGCTACCGCTTGATCGCACACAAAGGCCTGAACGCTGATGCCAATGTGGGAGTTCGTTTTTGGCATTTGGGGCAAAAGTTGAACTTCAACCCGTCGCCACTCGGCCTTAGCTTGAACGCATCCCAGAACTGGGCGGACATTGTAATCGGGGGACGCGTTCAGTTGCCCCTGGGCGAAAAGCTCTCGGTCGACCTGCTTGGCGATGTGGGTGGTTGGGGCGCAACTGCAAACTTGGATTACCAGTTCGCCGCAGTCCTAGGATACAAGCTCAGCTCAAGATGGACGCTCCTGGCTGGCTATCGCTACCTTTTCGTTGATTATCTTCCAGGAAAATCCTCTGTCTACAACATGACCACTCCTGGTGCCGTACTAGGTGCCACCTACCGCCTCAAATGACTTTTTGCTGACTACTCCTATGCTCGTTTCGTGTTGGAGATCCCCAATCAACCGGCTCCAGCGGCATCGCTCTTGGTAAGCAAGCGCAATTCGTTTTCAGGAATGGTGTATTCCTCGGAAATTTCCGGCTTACCGCAATTCAAGCAGACAAAAATCTCTGGAAAAACGAAAACGAGGGAGCTGTTGATGTCCCGCGAATGGATGGCCATTTCTGTAGGGAATTTCCCCTGTTTTTCTGCCCCACACAACGTGCACGCCACGGCGCGCCTCTTTCGACGCCGGAGAACATTCCGCGCTAACTGCTGACGCTCACTTCGCTCGCTAGGTTACTTGCGGATCCGGCACTGACAAACGTCTCCCCCTGAAGTATGAATTCCAGCCCTGCTAACAGCTCGGTTCCGGCTTGCCGCTTTACGATGAAGCCCCGCGCCCCAATGCCCACGGCTTCTTGAATAACGTCGGGGTCATTCTCTTGAGTGAGGAAAACAATCTTTGCGGACGGTACTAGTTCTCGGATACGTCGAGCCGCCTCCAGCCCATTCAGCTTGGGCAGCCCAATATCCATCAGGATCAAGTCCGGCCTGAGTTCTATTGCTTTCGCGATGGCCTCTACTCCGTCCGACGCCTCGCAGATTGGGCATAAAAGGGAGTTTTCAGCGAGCATCGAACGGACCACGGCACCGAAAGATCGGAAGTCTTCTACCAGAAGCGTCCGAATGGTTGATCTCTCCAAAGCAGGTCACCGCCTTTCGCAGAATTTATTCCGAAGAGTGAACATCAGCTAGCTCGAGCAGCCGTGTTAGCACGGGAAATTGACCCAGTTCTGGTGCAAAGCTCGTCCGCTTGTTGAAGTCCGGTAAGAAGTTCTAGCACTTTGCCGAAAGCTCCAATGGCTCCCGTTAAATTGTGAAACTCGGGGGAGTCCTTGGCGACTTCGCGTCTTTTTATCTGAGCGTCCGCGGAGAATTCGAGGATCCGTTTGATTCCTGTGTCCATAAGAGCCGGGCTCCGTTTCACCACGATCGATTGCTTATGGGGAGCAACCTACCCCGGCCGCGCGGCTCTGAAGAATTACGTTATTCTGTCCCCATGGCCCCATAACCCCGCAATCAGGTAAACACTTGAGTTTCGACGAGTATTTGCCCTTGCCCCGTAAAAGGCATTGTTTTGCTCAGCTTATGTGGACCGGACGAACGTTCTTGTCTCCAGTCCGTAGTCAGTGATAAAGATGCGATTTCTGCGACCTTGTTACCCCAAAGTCAGAACGACGCGGGCGTGAAAGCGGTGAGCGCTCCGACCTGTCGGACTTACGCGAGAAGAAAAGCTCTACCCCGCGCGGAAGGGCCGCACCGGTTATCCCTTTCTCGCGATGAGCGCTGGTAGAAGAGACAGTTGTCCACGACACGATCACCTGTTCTGATGTCTAAACTTGGGATTCCTCGCGGTTTAGGTTTTCTAAGCACAGGTATCGGATCGCGTGAGGACCCTAGCAACTACTCAGGGTAAACGTAGGTAGCGGAGACCAATCATGCTTTCGGCGGAACAGCGGCGGTTGGATGAAGCACGGCAAGGAAAATTTCCTTGGAAGAAGTGGGGACCATATCTCAGTGAGCGGCAGTGGGGCACCGTCCGCGAGGATTATAGCGAAGGCGGCGATGCCTGGAATTTTTTCACCCACGACCAGGCGCGTTCTCGCGCCTACCGCTGGGGCGAAGACGGTTTAGCTGGCATCTCCGATGACAAACAGCAGCTCTGCTTCGCGTTGGCCTTGTGGAACGGCAAAGATCCGATTCTCAAGGAACGGCTTTTCGGGTTGACCAACAGTGAGGGCAATCACGGAGAGGATGTCAAGGAATACTACTTCTACCTCGACAGCACGCCAACGCACTCTTACATGAAGTACCTCTATAAATACCCGCAAGCTGCCTATCCGTACGCCGATCTCGTAGACACCAACCTCCGTCGTTCCAAGGACGACATGGAGTATGAACTGCTCGATACCGGCGTCTTTAGCGAAGACCGGTATTTCGACGTCTTCGTGGAATACGCCAAGGACGGCCCGGAAGACGTCTTGGTCCGAATCACCGTAGCCAACCCTGGACCCCAAGCGGCCGAACTTCATGTCTTGCCGACCCTATGGTTCCGTAACGATTGGGCCCCGTGGATTGCTGAATCCAATCGGGCCTCCAAAAAACCAAACCTCCGGCAGATCGAGGCGGCCGTAGGAACGAATGCAGTTGCGGCAACGCATCCGCTGCTGGGCAACTTCATTCTTTCTTGCGAAGGCGAGGTGCCGCTGCTCTTCACCGAGAACGAGACGAACAACGAACGGCTTTTCCCTGGGCAAAAGAACGAAAGTCCCTACGTCAAGGACGGCATTAACAACTGCGTCGTACAAGGCGATCAGGCCGCGGTGAACCCCGAACAACAAGGCACTAAGGTTGCGGCGCACTATCGGCTGGTCGTGCTTCCGGGCCAGTCTTCAACGCTGCGGCTGCGCCTCATGGGCCAGACCGATGCGGGCAAAAATGCAGCCAGCAAAACTGCTGCATCCTATTTCATCAAGGAGTTCGACGACGTCCTGACCGCCCGCCTTCAGGAGGCGGACGACTTCTACCGCTCTGTGACGCCTCCTTCGGTTCCTCCGGACGCCGCCAAAGTGATGCGCCAGGCCATCGCCGGCATGCTGTGGAGCAAGCAGTTCTTCTTCTTCGATGGTTACAACTGGCTGCAAGAGCACAACTCCAATCCACTCCATTCCGGATATCGCAATTCCCGGAACTCGGAGTGGTTCCACATGCTCAGCCAGGACATCATCTCCATGCCCGACAAGTGGGAGTATCCCTGGTTCGCGGCCTGGGACCTCGCCTTTCACACTCTGCCACTCGCAATCGTGGATCCGGACTTCGCCAAGGAACAGATGGAGCTGATGCTCCGTTCAAACTACCTGCATCCCAGCGGACAGATGCCCGCCTATGAGTGGAATTTCAGCGATGTGAATCCCCCGGTTCACGCTTTCGCCACCCTCTTCTTGCTGAGGACCGAGCAGGCCCTGCATCGCGAGACGGATGTCGATTTCCTTAGGATGGCTTTCAGGAAACTCCTCCTGAACTACACCTGGTGGGTGAATCGCAAAGACCGCTTCGGCAAAAACGTGTTTGAGGGAGGCTTCCTCGGCCTTGACAACATCGGCGTGTTCGATCGCAGCGCGCCGCTTCCTACGGGAGGGTACCTGGAGCAAGCTGATGGCACGGCATGGATGGCCCTTTTCACCCAGAACATGCTGGAACTCGCATTCGAGCTTACCCTCCACGACTCCACCTACGCGGACTTGATTGTGAAGTTCGCCGAGCACTTTTACTATATCGCCTCCGGCATGAACCGGCCAGGTACAGACGGCATGTGGGACGAGGAGGACGGTTTCTACTACGACCTGCTGCGCCTCCCGGATGGCAGCGCGAGGCGGCTGAAGGTGCGCTCCATGGTCGGCCTGCTTCCCCTTTGCGCCACCACGATCGCCGAGGCTAGTTCGCGGGAGCGCGTCCCGGCCGCAATGGCGCAGATTCACGAACGCCTCCAACGGATACCCGAACTCAAGAAAACCATGCACCCCACGGGGCCGGGGCATTACGGCGTGGCGGACCGGGGAATCATGGCTCTGGTGAACCCAGAGCGGCTCCGGCGGATCCTTACGAAGATGCTCGATGAAAATGAGTTCCTTAGCCCGTACGGCATTCGCTCACTTTCCAAGTTTCACCAGCAGCATCCGTATGTTTTGCACTTACAAGGTCAAGAATACCGGGTGGACTACCTGCCGGCGGAGTCGAACTCGGGCATGTTCGGCGGGAACTCTAACTGGCGGGGGCCGATTTGGACGCCGGTGAACGCACTCATTATTAGGGCGCTGCTGAACTTCTATTTGTATTACGGCGATAATTTCAAAATCGAATGCCCGACCGGCTCTGGCAAATCGATGAATCTCTTCGAGGTGAGCAAAGAGATCGCGGACCGGCTCACCCGGATATTCACACGGGACGAGCATGGCCGGCGGCCCGTGTATGGCGGCACAGAGAAGTTCCAGAGCGATCCTCTCTGGCGCGACCACATCCTATTCAATGAATACTTCCATGGCGACAATGGTGCCGGGCTCGGCGCCAGTCACCAGACCGGTTGGACTGGTCTCGTCGCGAAGCTGATCCACCTCTTCGGTCGACTAGACGCGGACCACTACCTTGCGAGTGGTAAAAAGGGACTATTTGCCGCGGCAGCAACAGGCCGGGGATGACCATGTCCAAGTGGCCCAAATATCCGACGATCTATGAAATCAATACGTGGGCCTGGCTTTCAGACCTCAGCGAAAAATCCGGAATCCCGGCTGACTTGCGTTCCGTAAAGTAGCAAAGCGCGGAAGTGGACTCGGTCTCGCCAGCATGAAAGAACGGCTTAAGCTCGTGAAGGGAACACTTTCGATTGAATCGAAAACCGAGCGTGGTACCAGAATCGACGCCACCGTGCCCGTCAACCCTAATCGCTAAACTGCGATGAGTGGCTCAAAGACTGATTTTAGATTGCCCGGCGCAGCGACCTCGTCTTTTGCAAGTTGATGCAGTTCAGAGCGCTCATGAACCCCAATTGTCAGCTACACCCGCTCGCGGTGTTTAGAACTGCAATTGCAGGCGCGTCTGAAAAAATTGCGTGTTGCCTCGAAGATCGAAACGATCGAGCTGCCCGTAACCATAGGTGAACGACCAACGTACCTCGCGAGATAGATACCAGTTGAGATCCGGGGTGAATCGCCAGAACTTGCCGCCGTGCAAGGTGCCGCTGTTGAGATCAATGCTGGAAAATCGCAAAACCAATTCCCAGGCTCCGGGACCTCCGTCGAACACTGGCCTAGATGGAGTGACTGCCTTGAAATAACCCCCTACGGTGTTGTAAGGGCGCGTCTCCCCAGTAAGTATCCAAGTCGTGACGATGTCGCCTCCTCGAAACACGGGATTGCCTGTCGACCGCGACGAAACGAGTTGGAACCAGTATTCGCTGCCAAGCATCCATGGTCCAACTCGGTAGTACGCTTCATATCCCGCCATGCGCGTCGCGGTCGCCGGGAATTTGCCGGTATCGACGAAATACGGCGCGGGAAATGCTTCGGGACGTGACCGGATTTGAAGCTGATCGTTTTCAGGAGTTCCGTAACGGAAGTTCGCACCCAAATGGAGCAGTGTGCCCTCTGCCTCCGAATGAATGGGAAGCCAAGCAACTCGCGCGACGGCTTGGTTGGAATACGAGGAGAACGACTGGCTATGGGAGAAGACATCGGTATACCACCCGAGGTTCCACAGAAAGCCGTGCTTTGGGGAATAACCAAGCCATTTGATCCCGTCGGCCAGTATGGGAACGGTGGCGTCGTTCATCGTAAATCTCTCAATTGTCCAGCCCGCATACCCCACCATGACCTTGTTGAGCGAGAAACCCTCTTTCGTGCGACCGATGAAGAAGTATCCCCAGAGTTTCGGAACCTCAAACATGACGCCCGTTTCCCGAAACAGCCAGGATTTGGTTGGAGCGTCGTACATGATCCCAGTGCTCCATGTTACGTTCCGCTTGAGACTGGGGAAGCTTCCCTTGAGAAGGAATCGGAAGTCACGGAGCCTAAAATCGGGGTCGAGGGTAAACTGTTGTTTGCTCTGTTTGTCCTGCGAATAACCCGCGAATTCGTACAAGACCCCCGCGCCGGCGCGCATGGTGAAATGCGGTCCTTCGTACTCATTCCAATGTGCCATCTTCCTGGGTATTACTACGTTGTCGGACTCGCCTGCCTCTTCAGTGTTCACGAGGTTGGGCGACGTTGGAGTTGTAGCCTGATTTTGGTCGGGAGCGGGGGGATCACCCGGTTGCGGCGCGTTCTTAGTTGGTTCAACGCCGGACTGGGGGGCTACCGCTTCCTCCCGCGCACATAGCGTCCCCGGCACGACAACTAGCGAGATCAACGCGATTAGCTGCGATAGGCGCCGCATGACCTAGTAAGCAGCGAACATTTCTTGAATCTGCGTCGCGCTATGCGGTTTCAGAAGTGCCAGGGACAACAAGATTCGCGATTTCTGCGGATTCAGCTCATCAGAGGCAATGAAACCCAGCTCATCGTCTTTCACTTCCACATTGCGCCCCACCGTTCCTGTGGGCACTCGGCTACTGCGAACCACAACCACGCCTTGTTTAGCCGCCTGAGCGGCCGCTTCGATGGCAGCTTCGTTCATGTTGCCATTGCCAACACCAGCGATAATGATGCCCTTCGCTGCACTGTTAACGCTGGCGGTGATCAGGTCTGGCGACATATCGGCGCAAGCAAAGACAATGTCCACCCGCGGCAGCTTCGTTACATTGGAGACGTCGAATTCGCTCGACGTAGTGTGCTTCCACGGCGGTGCGTTGTAAAAATCATTCTTGCCATACGCGGTGACGCCAACCACGCCACGTTGCGGCGACATGAAGGTCTGAACGTCTGTCGTGCTCATCTTCGTGAGCGAGTGGGCTGCGTGAATTTGGTCGTTCATGACCACCAGGACCCCGCGGCCGTGGGCTTTCGGATCAATGGCAACCCCTACCGCGTTGTAGAGGTTCAGGGGACCGTCGGCGCTGACCGCCGTAGACGGCCGCATGGACCCGACCATGACCACCGGCTTGTCGCTCTTCACCACCAGATTGAGAAAGTACGCCGTCTCCTCCATGGTATCGGTGCCGTGAGTAACCACGATTCCGTCTACATCCCGCGACCGCAACAGTTCGTTGATGCGCCTGGCGAGCTTCAGCATGATGTCGAACGATATATCCTGCGAGCCTACGTTGGCTATTTGTTCACCCTTGATGTTCGCTAGCTCGCGGATTCCGGGCACGGCTTCCAACATGGCATCGATCGTCACGGCTCCGGAGGTGTACGCGGATTGCGTCCCGCTGCCGGCGGCTCCTGCGATCGTTCCGCCCGTTGCGAGAATGACGATGTTTGGTTTCTTGCCCTCGCTCGAGACATTCTGGCAACCCGCGCAAAAGAGGAATACAAGGAAGACTGTAGAGATTCTGTGAGACCGATTCATGACGCTCCTTTCAAATTTTGTACGCCGTGGCGCTGCTCTTCGCTGCCTTAGTCCGTCGGGCCTTTCCCTTTATCCAATCCAGTCAGTTTGGCCGGATCGAGGAGTTCCTTGATCTGCGCCTCTGTAAGAATTTTCTTTTCGCGAATGATCTCGAGTATTCCCTTGCCGCTCTCGTAGGCCTCGCGCGCGAGCTCTGTGGACTTGTCGTAACCCAGGACAGGGTTGAGCGCGGTGACGATGCCGACCGTCGTTTCCATGTAGTGAGCCAGGACTTTCTCGTTCACCGTAATGCCGTCGACGCATTTTGTGCGCAATAGGATCGACGCGCGAAACAGCAGGTGCTGCGATTCCAGTACCGCAAGACCTTCGATCGGTTCGTAGGCGTTTAGCTGAAGCTGTCCACTGTGTGCCGCCAGCGTCGTGACGTAGTCGTTGCCCATTACGCGGAAAGCAACCAAGTTCATCACTTCGGGAACAACCGGGTTCACCTTCCCCGGCATGATTGACGAGCCGGGCTGGAGCGCCGGTAGGTTGATCTCAGATAGGCCGGCACGCGGCCCGGAAGTCAGCAAAATCAGGTCGCTTGAGATTTTCGAAAGCTTAATGGCCAAGCTTTTCAGCGCCGACGAATAAACAACAAATCCTTGTTGGTCCCAGGTGGCAGCCAACATATCTGACGCTGGAACAATCGGTTTACCCGTGAGCTTTGCTAGATGCGCGGCGCATTTCTCCGGATATCCCTTTGGGACGTTTATGCCCGTGCCGATCGCCGTGGCGCCCATATTGACGGCATATAGCGATTTCTCGGCCTCCCGCAACAGCTGTATCTCGCCTTCAAGCGACGCAGCGAAAGCGCGGAATTCTTGGCCTACAGTCATCGGCACGGCGTCTTGCATTTCCGTGCGTCCCATCTTAACTACCTGAATATAGGCATCTCCCTTCGCGCGGAATGACTCCGCGAGCAGGTGCAATTCATTAATCAATTTATCGTTCCGCAGTAGGATCGCCACCTTAATAGCCGTGGGGTACGAATCGTTCGTCGACTGCGACATATTCAGATCGTCGTGTGGCTCGACGAACTGATACTCACCTTTCTTGTGACCACTTGCCTCCAGCGCGATATTGGCCAACACTTCATTGGCATTCATGTTCGTGGATGTGCCAGCCCCACCTTGATACCAGTCGACCAGAAATTGATCGTGATATTTGCCCGCCAGTACCATCAGGCAGGCCTTCTCAATCGCCGCAAGGCGTTCCTTCTTCATCGCGCCCACGTCTGTATTCGCCTGGGCTGCGGCCAGCTTGACGATCGCCCACGCTTCCACAAACCCTGGGTAGTGGTTGATCGACACTCCCGATAATTGGAAGTTCTCTAGCGCCCGCGCGGTCTGGACGCCGTAGTACGCGTCGGCCGGGATCTCCTTTTCGCCTAAGAGATCCTTTTCGATTCGCGGCTTCGCTTGTGTCGATTGCGCCGGTTGTTGAGCCCACGCTAGATCAACGGTGAGCGCCGCAACCAGCGTGAGGGCACCGGCAAGCGCGGCCCACCTGCAATTCCGTGACAAATTCGTAGTCATGCTATGGCCTCGCGCATTCGATTTGCACCTCAATGCCGGAAATTGACCTTCCGCCATATGCAAGAGCGGCAATCGAGAAATCTGTGCTGACTAAGTTGTGACGATTCTTACGCGGCGGAAACTGTAAGAAGTAACAGCAGTGGCCGGATTTGTCCCGCTATGGCCGTGAAAACCATTTAGCTTCCGCAGCCGTCGCCGCGGTAGCGCACTGATGGCATTCCTACTGACCTGTCAGTTTTGACAGGTGCATTGGCATCGACCCTCACCTTATTGTCGCGGGCCTGCAAGGTTGAAAACCCCACTGCGGGCTGGATCGTCGTTATAGGGATTTTCCGTGTCGGGAGGCGGCAACTCCAGTCCGCAGTGTCATTTGCTCATTTTTAGCAATACACTAAGCTGTCACAGCAGATTGTGCCCGGTGATAGCAGGTCGATCCGTATACCGACTGCCACCTCGAATCGATTGACCCCGGCACTAATATTTTTTGCCAGTAACCGCGAAGTACAGTGCCCGTAGACTAGGCTCCTTTTCTCAACTATATCTATCCCAGTAACATCGCTCCATCTCCGGCCTTATGAGTACCAGAAGGGTGTTGCGGTCCGAAAGGGGAGTCACAATGTCAACGATCGAGCCATGGCTTTAACCCTAAAGCGGCAATAACTGGCATAGGGCTTGGCCTTGTGAGCATGCAAGAGCGAATCAAACTGTTGAACGGAGAGTTTTCAATCGACTCTCAACTCAATCACGGCACCACGATACGGGCCCGCGTACATCTCAACCGAGACATCGTTCCGCACGCGCAGCACCATAGCGCGCATGGTGATTCGACTCTTTTGTTCCGGCCGTGTGGCCTGGCGTTAGATAATCCTCTCGACTTGAATAGTGTTAGGTAGTATACTGACTCGCGTAAAGTAGTCCGCCCCGCCTCATCAGAGAGTTTTCCCAAACAGATTTTCCGCAGCTTCTTGTTTGCTTTTCGTGTCTCTGTGCGGGCAATTCCGGCTTCAAATCCAAAATTCAAAGCGAGGTCCTATGCAATCCCAGCATTCCACACAATCCAGGTGTCTCCGCACGTTCTCCGACGGACGCGGCTGCCGCATGCTCCGCAAACCCGGCCATCCTGCTCTTTGCGTCTTCCATGCCCGCGAAGAAGAGCAACTACTCGAAACCGAAAAGCTCGCTGCCGAGCTCGCATCCCTTTCAGGCAATCTCAACACCGGTCTCGACATCAATCACGTCCTCGGCAAAGTGTTTCAGGCCCTCGCGCAACGCAGAATCTCCGCGCGCGAAGCCACCACCTTCGCCTACATCGCTCAGCTCATGCTCCAATCCATGCCCTACGTGAAAAACGAAATTCGCTGGGCCACTAACGACGCTGAGGCCTATTACCGCATGATCCGCCAATCCATCCCCGCCGTCCGCGATCTCCCAAAATCTCAGTCCACCCGGCCGCCGCTCCCAACTCACCGCCCTGCACCAACTCGTACCACCACGCCAGTCGCACAGCAATCCACCGCTAGCGTGCCCGCGCCAGCTCCGCCACCTCGTCCGCAACCGCCATCTCAGCAAGAGGTTTCATCCGCGCCGTCCCCAGTGTCCACCCAGCCACCGAATGCCCCCAATCCGTTTCATGCCTCCACCTCAACTCGCGTCCCCACGCGCTCGCAACCAGCGCCACGGACCTCCTTCGTCGGTACCGTCAGATCTCCCGTCTGGTCACAGTAAGGAAGGCTGCGCTCTCACCATTTGCTTCTCACTACCGTGAGTCGCGGCTCTAAGCTCTGCAGAATGAACAGATCCAAAAACAAGGGGGGTGGCAGGCCAACTTCAGTCGCCAAAACCTAGAGGGAATCGAGCCCAGTTCAGCCGCCCTTCGCTAGCGGTAGAGATAGGCGGTCAAGAGCGCGCTGGCGACTACCGCCGCCAGCAACCACGTCGCCGCGCTCAGCACGATCGCGAAGCGCGCCAGTCCTGGTTGGATCTCTTCGCTTCGGCGTGCCTCGGCAGCAGCAGCTTGCTCGCGGCATTCCCTCAACAACTCCGGAGGCGTGAACCGTCGCACCAGCTTTGCGCCCGCAAATACGATCAGAAAGTCATCGAGGAACCCGATCACCGGGATGAAACTTGGAATAAGCTGGACCGGGCTGAATGGGTATGCTGCGCTGCAAAGGGCCACACCTCTTACGTACCAGGGCGTGCGCGGATTCTTAAACACAAAATAAAGAACAAACGCCTCTTTTTGCAGGCGTTGCGCCTGCTCCTTCCAAGAAATCGTCAAATTCGTCACATCCTTTGCCAAGTGACTCCCGCTTTGCCCACGTGCATCTGCTAAAAAGGTCCGTGACGCAGCAGCACGCCGTAGAAGGTGATGACGCCGATCAGGATTACAGCAATCGCCACAAAGAATGCGAGCGACCACGTTTTCTGCTTTTGAGATGTCAGGGCCTTCTCCAAGAAATTCCGGTGTTGCCAAGCAGCGGCGACCAGTGCCAACGTTCCAAGAACAATGAGAGTTAATCCCAAATTGCGCGGCGCTTGCGGTCGCTGGATATTCCCGGCCGCGATTTCTTCGGGCAGGTATTGGAAGAATTTGAAGATGGTGAAACCGAACCCGATCATCGAAAGCGACGTTCGGATCCACGCCATTAGCGTTCTCTCCGCGGCGAGCACCGTGCGTTCGAGGGCCAGGTCAGTCCGTTCTTCCGCGAGAATTGTTCCTCGGTCCCGTGGAAGTGTTTCAACAGCCGCCATGGAAGTATTCCTCGCGACCTGCGCCGCGACGGTCACAGGAGGCCCTGAACGTCAACGGCGCATCGGTCGCCAGCCCGTGTTTCCGGGTTTCGTTCTGACCGTGTTCACACACGCGGGCGCGGACTGGCAGGGATCGCTGCCAGCGGGCCTTGCGCCGGAGTGTCACGCGGCACGATCTGTGGCCAGTGCTCCCGGACGGCAAGTATCCGGAAGACAAACGCAACCAGCACCGAAACCAGCGTGATAGGGAAGAACTGTGTGCTGTCCTTGGCGATCAGGGCGATCACTGCGTAGACGCCGCTCGCCAGTACTGCTGTCGTCACAATGTGTTCACAGGGCCTCACGATCTCGGGCGTAACGCCCGAGAAAAGATCAATAAATACGCCGCCCGCGGTGGTCGCGAGCAGTCCGACAAGGATTGCACTGAAGAAACCAAGGCCGTGGTCCAGAGCCTTGTGCGCGCCCAGC
>WNFO01012661.1_pt1 | contig 14785 bp, 17 predicted proteins | sample 5400251 | NCBI WGS metagenome assembly WNFO01 (sample SAMN13153354, study PRJNA577476) | soil metagenome | isolation source: 100 cm saprolite under Madrone tree | place: USA:California | collected 2016-06-14 | reverse complement strand
GATCGGCACAAGATCGTCATTGACTGGCTGAAAAAGATATTCGATCCTAAAACCTACGCCTGCTTCAGGGATGAATTCATTCACCCCGACGCGCTGGTGCCGTTGATGGCGGCCTCACGAGAGAATTTTGGATTGCAGGGATTCGCGGCCGGCGGGCCGGCTTGATAGGGTCGCCTTCGATTACCACTTCAACTCGACGCCGACGGTCCCCTGGTGCGACTGCATCGCGGCGCGATATTTGCCGTCATAGTTGACGTAGAGGCGAGCCGTGTTGCTGAGGCTGAGCGACGCAGAGGCGCCGGCATCCGCACCATACCTGCTTTCGCCAATGCCCTGCACCGTGATGATTTCAGTGCCGAGGCTGACCGTCGTCGCACCGAGATTCTGCGCGACGTTGTCGACAAACTTGCCGTAGGCGGACAGATCGAAAATCTTCCGATCGACAATCCAGTAGTGCCCAACCTCGGCGCCCACCAGCAAGCGCGAGCGCTCTTGCGTTACGCCGGTCGCCGTGACCGGATCAAGACCGCCGAACTCCTGCAGCGATCCGGTCGCGGCGCGGACATATTCGAACGCGGCCTTTGGCACGATGCGGCTCTGGTCCAGGCTCCAGTAATAGCTGAGCTCGGTCAGAGCTCCATCGATGTGGGCGTTGTAGCCGGCGCTGGCGGTCCCGAAACCGGTGTCTCTGCTCGAATTGATTTTTCCAAAGCCGTGGACCAGTGCGACGGCCCAGGTCCACGGCCCCCTGTCGACCGAGGCGTTGACGCCGATCTGGGTGAGATCGAGCGTGGCTGACTGCAGCGCCAGGGGAACATCGATGGTGGAATGGCTTTGGTCGACCGAGACGCCGACGTTAACACCCGGCGCGACGCGCGCGCCCAGCCCGGCTACGCCGCCCCAGGTCTGACGCCGATCGCCAACAAAATCGCGCTGCGCGCCGGCTCTGGCCGAGATTCCGTAGGCCTCCCCCCAGGTCCGGAAGCGCGGTGCGTCGGTGGCTTCGGAGGCACCGCCACCAGCCGGATTGTCCCGCAAGGCGCGGCCGAAACCATTTGTCGCTTGATTTCCAAGACGTTCCAGGAAATTGCTGCCGAGATTGGCCACGGCTGCGCCCACCGACAAATCGGAGTTGATAGACGTTGGCGTCGGGGTTGGCGGAGGGGCGACCGTTTGCGCCTGGACGGTCGAGGCAGCTGCAACAGCGATCACGAAAGCGAGCGCTACCGAAATCACGAGCCTGCGATGGGTCCCGGTCTCCTTTGCTCGCGAAAGCCGCGATGAGCCGTCCATGAATGCTATTTCCAAAAAGACGCCAGCTCGACAAAAAATGCAGAATCCCATCGGCTTGGTGGCCGATTTGCGCCCAGTTCTCCGCAACCGTCAATCGGTCTTGGTCCTTCGCAAGGGGCGAATAGCGGACATTGTTGTTGCAGTGCCACAGGTGGTCGGGGGCGATCTCATTCCCGCCTCGATTTCCTGAGCCAAACCATAGGCTTGCTAAGGCGCAAATTTCGTGTTGCAATATCAGGCACAATCGGATCTAGGCCGTTCGACTGTGCGTTTCGCGACTAAGAAATTCAGCAGACATCCGGAAGCCCGCTTGTGGCGTGGCACGCAAAAAGCGTGGCCGCGTCTTTTTTATGTCTAGACCAGGAGACAGGCGATGCAAAAAGGCACCGTCAAGTGGTTCAACCCGACAAAGGGTTATGGGTTCATCAAGCCGATGGCCGGCGATAAGGACGTGTTCGTCCATATCTCGGCGGTCGAGCGCGCCGGGCTCAGTACCCTCAACGAAAATCAGGTGGTTGAATACGACCTTGTGGAAAATCGCGGCAAGAGCTCCGCAGAAAATCTGAAGGTCTCTTAAACCTCGTCACGATCCGCGATAAGCAATCGTGATGGACCCCCGGCCCTCGCCGGGGGATTTTGTTGTCACGCAGTTTATTGCGTGACCATTGATGCGAGCATCCGGCGTTCGCGAGCCCTGATGATGCCGACCACCGCATCATTGACGGGCGTGGTTACGCCGAGCAGCCTGCCCAAGCGAGGGATCGCGCCATTGAGATAGGGCTTGTCAAGCTGACCATCAGGCTTGCGCGTGGTTGCTTGGAACCTGAATTTTAACATCTCACTTCACCGCCTTTAGCTGTGCGCTGTGTACGCGGCGGGCGGATCGCCCTCGGTTCCAAAGCCGCCGGTCTTACGCCAACAAAATCTTGCTTCGTGGGGAAGGTTCAAAAAATCGCGATAATGAAGAGAGACGTAGAGCCAGATGAACGCAGTCTGCTTAGAAAGCTTTTCTCTCTGCTCGGGGCTCAACTCGACCACAACAATTCTCGCGCTGGCGGAGAACATGGCCTCTGGATTGATTATGGCGGTGGGCGAAGACATGATTTCGTGGAAGTAGTCCGGCTCTTCGGGGAGAGATTTGGCGACCTTCCATCCGACCATCATCTTGATTGGGAAAGCTGGTGTTCTTCCGTGGTTCGTAAACTCGATGGACGACACGACGCTGAATTGACCCGGCGCATTTTGAGTGAACACTCCGCCTCCGCGATAAGGCTGTCCGGCAGCAGGCCGAACACCAACATTTATGAGGCCGGGAAACTGGTTGGCTCTTATGACAGGCAACTCCATCCCGATGGCAGCTTTGGCACTCAGTGTCGCTGCGTCAGCAGATTGTTGAGCGAGGCTGATTTGCTTTTCGCCGGTGAGATACAACCCCACCCGTTGCGATGCCCAGCCCTACAGTCGCGAAAGCGAGAACTCCCGTGAAGACTGTAAGCCAGAAAGTGTAGCGGGCTAGCGCTTCGTCGGCTTTCCGCGCGACGTCCGCTCCTTTTCCTCTGTGGCGTCGTGCTTGGCAGGGTGCTCAACTGTAACGGTGTGTCCCTGCTTTATCGTCACGTTCGGTCCATACAGGCCCCAAAAAACACTGCCCGCCGACCGCGAAGCCCATGATCGAAGCAAACAGCGGCCAAAAGAGCCATTTTTGAAACACGGGCTACCTTCAACTAACGGTCGTTAAATCCCCTCCAATACTACCCCTTCCAATTCCATCGCAGCAAGGACAGGCCACACGACTATCCCCTACCGGATTGATCGACCGACAGGCCGCAGTCTGAGCCGCGACGTTGATCGACCGAATGCTGACCGATGATCGGAAACGCCGCCGCGCGGCTTGATGCTGGCTCTGCGCACGCAACGCCACCGCCCCGCCGGCAAAAACCCGCTGGGGCGTGAGCGCAACTATCTATTCAAATATTCGATGACGGCGACAACCAGAGGAACGAAGGGGGCAGCGAGCAGCGCCCACCTCTCCAAGGCGGCCAGCCGTCGCTTTCGCGACGTCATGGCTCATTCCTTTTTAAGGGTGTGCGCGACTCAGCGAGACCGCATAGCTTTCGCCGATGCGCAGAGTATGTCGGCTCAGAGCTTAGGAATTCATTGCAAATGGGGCGTCTCGTAGGGACGCCAATCAATCGCGATGGGGTCGTAGCTTCGACCCGGCATTTATCGGTAGATCAAATCGACCACGATCAGCGATGTCCACCTGCTTTGTCATCAGGGGGACCAACCGGATCAGCCGCGCTGCGGTCTCCGGTACAGAATATTTGCGCCACGCGCCGTCAAGAAAGAAGAACACGATTTTGGATCGATCGAGCGCCAGGCGTTCGTGTGGTCTAAATTGGATGCGAAGGTCCTTGGTCAGCGCAGCCCAACCGCCCTCGCGATCGAGCTCCGCCATCCAGTCGATATCGGAAATGTCGGACGGGAATCTGTCGCAGAGAGCGACAAACATATGGTCGGGGTATAAATGCTGCAGTGAGCGCGCGATCGCCGGACTAAGATTATGGTCCACCAGCAGCTTCACGCCGCAAGTCGGTGCTCAAATTCAAGTGCAGAGCGAACTTCAGCTTTTGGAACTTCATAGATCGAGGCGACGGCGTCTACCGATCCTTCCAGCTTGACCGCCTCCGCCAATATCTCTGTTGGCACGCCTCGCCGTACTATGGGGCGGCCGAAAGACCTGGCGGGGTCGACTAGAACCGATCGATGCTTTACGCCGAGCGGATACCACCGGGCGACGGCGGAGGCTTCGAATTCGAGATCGCGGAGACTGGGCTCGATAATCGTTCGGAAAACCTGTTGCCGCTTTTTAAGGTCGATCATTCGGCCGTCGTGATCTTTTTCCGTGATCTCCAAAAAGATCGTTTTGCCGTCGGTCCGAAATCTCTGCGTTGAAAACGGCCGATCGTCATGGATCTCATCAACCGCACGACGGTAGCAGTCGCGGATAGTCGTGAGGCCGACACCCAAGTCGCGAAATGTCTTGACGAAACGGAGCTCGATTAGGTCGCGAAAGCTCAATTCGATTTGATCGTCGTCGTTTTGGTAGTCTGACTTCCAGAGTGGCTCTGAATGGCGTGATCCGTCTTCGCCGTGGGAATAACCTCGCAGCCAGCGGGCCACCGTGTTGCGCGACACTCGACGCACTGGCGGAAGCCCAGGCCGATTGAAGTTGAGCAAACGCAAGCTTTCGACGGCGCCATATGCGCCCCGGCCGAGAGCGTCAGGCTCTGCGGGAACATTTTTCAACATGCTTCATCAATAGCGATCGAATCGGACGTACGGAAGCTCGCCGATAGTCATTTTGGCGAGCCCGAGAACTCGACTAGACGGGATGGGCTCCAGCGTCGACAGGCTCACACGCGCCCCCCTGCCCCGGCACTCGAAACCGTGGCGGCTGCACGCGGTAGCCCGGAGCGTCGCCCAAAGCGGAAAGCCTGCCGAAACTCAGATCCAAAAATTTCATTTAATTGATTGATATTACGCGACTTATGCGGCTTTCATCGGGCTACCGATCATATCGTCCCAAACCATCTGCTTGATGTCGTCGAATAGGGCGACCTTGAAGCCGGCCGACTCCCAGATTTTGGCGGAAGCCTGCAGCAACTGCTTCGGCAGCCCGGCAAACGCGCCGAAGCGAATCATCTCCATGCCATTGTGATGGGCGTGGCCCGGCGCCCGTATCGAAGCGCCGAAACCTCCGACGACGCCGACGGCAGCCCGACGGTAACAAGCTCGGCTCACGTGGGCGAAATCAGGACATCGCCGGGCGAGGCACTGCCCGTCTTGCAGATATCGCCCTCGAGCCGGATTTGACCGCCGGCGAGCAGCCGCAACGCTTCGGGATAGATGCGGTGTTCGATCGCAAGGATCCGCGCCCCCAGCGTATCCGGCGTATCGTCATCGCGAACAGCGACCGCGCCCTGCATCAGAATCGGGCCGGCATCGGTTTCCGGAATGACGAAATGAACGGTAGCGCCGGAGATTTTCACCCCGGCGCGCAGCGCCTGACCCTGGGGATCGAGTCCGGGAAATGACGGCAGCAGCGATGGATGAATGTTGAGCATCCGGCCGTACCAGCGCTGCACGAATTCGGCCGTGAACAGCCGCATGAAGCCGCCGAGGCAAATCAAATCAACCTGGTGTCGCTCCAGCGCCGACTGCAAAACCGCCTCGAACGCCGCACGATCCTTGCCGAACGGCTTGCTTTCGATGGTGACGGTCGGAACTCCGCTTGCCTTTGCGGTTTCGAGACCGCCGGCATCGGCGCGATTGGAAACCACGACGACGATCTGGGCCGGAAAATGCTCCGCCGCTGCCGCCTGGATCAACGCGGCCATGTTCGATCCGCGTCCGGAAATCAGGATTGCAACACGGCGTTTCATGTCTTCACCATGCCAGATCGATCTCACGATGTGAGATCGAGATGACCGTTATAAACCACGCGATTTTCGCCGGCCGCCGGGATCACTTCGCCCAACAATGCGACGCTCTCGCCGCCCTGCGTGAGAACATCGGTGACCTCTTCGATGGCATCCGCCTTCACGATCGCGATCATGCCGATGCCGCAGTTGAAGGTGCGCAGCAGTTCGAGCTCTGCGACGCCCCCCTGCTCTGCCAGCCACTTGAAAACCGGCAGCACCGGCAGACGCGCAAGATCTATCCCGACGCCGAGATGCTTTGGCAGCACGCGCGGAATATTATCGGTGAAACCGCCGCCGGTGATGTGGGCAAGACCCTTGACCGCACCGGTCTCGCGGATCGCGCGCAGGCATGATTTCACATAGAGCCGCGTCGGCGTCAGCAGCGCACCCCCCAGCGTCATGACCGGCGAGAACGGGGCCTGTGCCTCGAAGCCTAATCCGGACATTTCAACGATCTTGCGGACCAGGGAAAATCCGTTGGAGTGAACGCCCGACGAGGCCAGACCGATCACCGCGTCGCCGGCCGCGATATCGGGCCGCGGCAACAGCGTGCCGCGTTCGGCGGCGCCGACCGCAAAGCCCCCAAGGTCGTAGTCGCCGTCCTTGTAGAGACCGGGCATTTCGGCGGTCTCGCCGCCGATCAGCGCGCAGCCGGATTCACGGCAACCCTCGGCGATCCCGGCGACGATGGCCGCGGCGGCCTCCGGATCGAGTTTACCGCAGGCGAAATAGTCCAGAAAGAACAGCGGTTCGGCACCCTGGACGACGAGATCGTTGACCGACATCGCCACCAGGTCGATGCCGATACCGCCATGCAGGCCGGTCTCGATGGCGATCATGAGCTTGGTTCCGACGCCGTCGGTGGCCGCGACCAGAACCGGGTCCTTGAAGCCCGCGGCCTTCAGATCGAACAACCCGCCGAACCCGCCGATTTCGGCATCGGCGCCGGCGCGGGCGGTTGCCCGAACCATCGGCTTGATCAGATCAACCAGACGGTTGCCCGCATCGATATCGACGCCCGAATCTGCGTAAGTTAGCCCGCTTTTACGGTCGATCATGCCAGATCCCAGATGATGGCGGCTGGTTACGTCGGATTCCTCCGGCTTGCAATGGCTCGCAAGCCGGACGTGCATGTACTATGTAGACAGGAACCGGCTCGCGCTGCAAAGGGCCGGATCCTTTGCAAAATCAGGCCGGTAGCCGGGAAGCGCCGTGTGAGTATTCCAAACATCATTACGTTGGGCCGCATCCTGCTGGTGCCGTTCATCGTGTGGGCGATTGCGTCAAACCAGATGGAAATCGCATTTGCGATCTTCATCGTCGCGGGTGTCAGCGACGCGGTCGATGGCTTCCTCGCCAAGCGCTTCAACATGGCCAGCGAACTGGGGGCGCTGCTCGATCCACTGGCCGACAAGGCGCTGCTGGTCTCGATCTACATGGCGCTGGGAATCTGGGGGGCGGTACCGCGCTGGATTGTGATCCTGGTGGTGTCGCGCGACATCATGATCGTGGCCGCCGTGATTGTATCGTGGTTGTTCGGCAAGCCGATCCCGATGAAGCCGTTGATGGTATCGAAGCTCAATACGGTGGCGCAGGTTGCGTTCGCGGCATTGGTGCTCGCGGCGCTCGGCTTCGGCTTCAACTCGACGCCGTATGATCTGATCCTGATGGGTTTTGTAACGGTCTTTACTTTGGTTTCGGTATCCCTCTATCTCGTGGAGTGGGTGCGGCACATGAGCACGATCGAAACAAGCTAGAAGTTTTCGATGCCTGAGGTTGTTGTGTTTCAGCAAGCTAGACCTCATCCTGAGGAGGCCGCCAACGGGTCGCGCGAATGCGCGCCCGATGACAGGCTCCGTGGCCGTCTCGAAGGATGGGCTGCAATACCGATTTGTGATTCCAGGTACTAGATCAGAACCGAAGCTCGAGTTCCTTGTTTTGACGCGTTTTTCTTCACGCGAACCGGTGTCCACTTCGCTTGAAAACGCTATAGATGATCCGCCGATGACCCCGGCATGGAGACTTGCGTGGCAGGCCGCATTCATCCTCGTCAGCTTGCATTTGCGCTGCCGCACGCAGAGAGCCTTGGCCGCGACAATTTTCTCGAAGGTCCGGCCAATACCGCCGGGCTGGCGCTGGTTGACAGCTGGCCAGACTGGCCCAACCGGACCATGCTGCTGGCAGGGCCGGAGGGTTCCGGCAAGAGCCACCTCGCCGCGATTTGGGCGGAGCAAGCGGGCGCACGCTCGACAACCGCGCATGCGCTGACTGCAGCGGCGGTGCCGGGCGCGCTGGCGACCGGAGCGCTGGTGATCGAGGATTTGAAATCGTCAGATTTCGATGAACGAGCGCTGTTTCACCTGATGAACCTGGCGCGGGAAGACGAGGCATACGTGCTGATCACCGCACGCGTGCCACCGTCCGCGATCGAGGTCGAGCTGCGCGATCTGCGGTCACGACTGCGCACGGTGCCGACGGTGTCGCTGTTGCCGCCCGACGATCAGTTGTTTCGCGCGCTGATCGTCAAATTTTGCGCGGACCGCCAGATGGCCGTCGACGAGACCGTGGTAAGCTATCTCGCGACCAGGATCGAGCGGTCATTCGCCGCCGCGCGACAGGCTGTCGAGCTTCTGGACACTGAAGCCTTGCGGCTCGGCCGGCCGGTTACCCGGGCGCTGGCGGCCGAATTACTACGAAATGCCTGATCGGCCGGCCGGCCTACACCTTGACGGCGCCAACCGCAGGAACATCAATGTCATTGAAACGTCATTGCGATAACACATGCTCTGAACGCATTGTTCGGAAGCGCGCAGATCACCGCCATGGGATGGACTGAAATCTGATGGAATCCGCACAAGTCATTGTAATTAATGAAAAAGAGGTGGATGTCCAGCCCGGCCCAACAATGGGCGCGAGCCCCGAACGCTTCATTAATCGTGAGCTTTCCTGGCTGCATTTCAACCGCCGGGTGCTCGAGGAGTCGGTCAATCCCGGCCATCCCGCGCTTGAACGGGTGCGATTTCTGTCGATTTCCGCCAATAACCTTGATGAATTCTTCATGGTCCGCGTCGCCGGCATCAAGGCCCAGGTGCGGGAGGGCATTACCGAGCGCAGTCCCGACGGTCTGACCCCCTCGGAGCAGCTCGTCCTCATCAACGAAACCGTTTCGATGCTCGCCGCCGACCAACAGGCCATCTGGCGCGATCTGCGCGGCATCCTGGCCGAGGTGGGTATCGTTCTGGTTGACGGCCGCGATGTCACCAAACCCGAGCGAGCCTGGATCGAGGACCATTTCCTCCACAATATTTTCCCGTTGCTGACGCCGCTTGCGATCGATCCGGCGCATCCTTTTCCGTTCATCCCAAGCCTGGGATTTACCGTGGCGCTGCAGCTGGCCCGGGTTTCCGACGGCAAGCCGATGAACGCGCTCATTCGCATGCCCGGCAAGATCGATCGCTTCATCCGTATGCCCACAAGCAGGGACGGTGCGGTGCGGTTGATTACGCTGGAGCAAGCCACCGGCCTGTTCATCGGCCGGCTGTTCCCCGGCTATACCGTCAAAGGCCAGGGCGCTTTCCGCATCATCCGGGATTCCGAACTCGAAATCGAGGAAGAGGCTGAAGATCTGGTGCGGCTGTTCGAAACCGCGCTGAAGCGGCGTCGGCGCGGATCGGTGATACGACTCGAAATCGAAGCCAAGATGCCGGAAGAGCTGCGCGCGTTCGTCCAGCGCGCGCTTTCCACCGCCGACGACGAGGTTTTGCTGGTCGACGGCGTGCTGGCGATGAACGAGCTGTCGCAACTGACCAGGCTCGACCGGCCCGATCTCGAATTCGTCCCCTACGTGCCGCGCCATCCCGAACGCGTGCGCGATCACGGCGGCGATATTTTCGCGGCGATCAGGCAGAAGGATCTGATCGTTCATCATCCCTATGAATCGTTCGACGTCGTGGTGCAGTTCCTGCAACAGGCAGCCCGCGACCCCGATGTCGTCGCCATCAAACAGACGCTCTATCGCACCTCGAACAACTCGCCGATCGTGCGGGCGCTGGCGGAGGCCGCGGAGGCCGGAAAGTCAGTGACGGCGCTGGTCGAGCTCAAGGCGCGATTCGATGAGGAAGCCAACATCCGCTGGGCACGCGATCTCGAACGCGCCGGCGTGCAGGTCGTGTATGGATTCATCGAGTTGAAGACCCACGCCAAGCTGTCGCTGATCGTGCGTCGCGAGGGCGGCAGCCTCACGACCTACGTTCATACCGGCACCGGAAACTATCATCCGGTCACCGCACGCATCTACACCGACCTGTCCTACTTCACGTCCGATCCGATCATCGGACGCGACGCGGCGCGGGTATTCAACTACATCACCGGCTATGCAGAACCGAGCGACATCGAGAAGATGGCGGTGTCGCCGCTGACGTTGCGCAAGCGCATGATCGAACATATTCACGGCGAGACCAACTACGCCCGTCACGGCAAGCCGGCGGCGATCTGGCTAAAGATGAACTCGCTGGTCGATCCCGATATCATCGACGCGCTGTATGAAGCGTCGCAGGCCGGCGTATCGATCGAACTGGTGGTGCGCGGTATTTGCTGCTTGCGTCCCGGCATTCCCGGGCTTTCGGAGAACATCCGCGTCAAATCGATCATCGGCCGCTTTCTGGAGCATGGCCGAATCTACTGCTTCGGGATGGGATACGGCCTTCCAAGCACAAAAGCCACTGTGTATATCTCATCGGCGGACATGATGCCGCGGAACCTCGACCGGCGTGTCGAAATCCTCTGTCCGCTGCAAAATCCCACGGTGCATCAGCAGGTTCTCGAGCAGATCATGGTCGCGAACCTCAAGGATACCGAGCAGAGCTGGCAGTTATTGCCGGATGGGTCGTCAACGCGTATGAAGGCCGCGAAGGGCGAGGAGCCCTTCAATCTGCACAATTATTTCATGACGAATCCGAGTTTGTCAGGCCGTGGAAAGTCGCTCAAGGAATCATCGCCGCGCCGCCTCACGCGCCGTACCGAGCGTCAGCAATTGTCATAAAGGATCTTTGACGTGAAGCGGCCGCGCAAACGCGCATCCAGCGTCGCGGTCATCGACATCGGCTCGAATTCGGTGCGTCTCGTCGTCTATGAATCGAGGACGCGAAGCCTGGTCACCATCTTCAACGAGAAGACGCTTTGCGGGCTCGGCCGAGAAGTTCAAACCACCGGCCTGCTGGCGCCTGATGCGGTCGCCAAGGCTTTGACGTCGCTGCGGCGTTTTCGGGCGCTGTGCCGAGTGATGAAAGTCGGCCGCGTGCACGCGATCGCCACCGCCGCCTGCCGCGACGCCACCAACGGCCCCGACTTCATCGCCAAGGCGGAGCGCATCTGCGGTGTCCGCATTGAAATCCTGTCGGGTCCGCGCGAAGCGAAATTATCGGCGCTGGGCGTTGTTTCCGGCGTACACAATCCGGACGGAATCGTCGGCGATCTCGGCGGCGGTTCGCTGGAACTGATCGACATCCGCGGCAACCGCCTGCACAGCGGCGTGACGCTCCCGCTCGGAGGTCTGGCGTTACAGGATGCCGCCCAAAGATCGCTGAAGCGCGCCGAACGTATCGTCAAGACTGATCTGACCGGCATTGCCCAGCTCAAGGCCGGCCGCGGTCGCGTCTTCTATGCGGTCGGGGGGACATGGCGGGCGCTGGCGCGCATCCACATCATCCAAAGCGGTTATCCGTTGCGGGTGATGCATGGCTATTCGATTCCTGCGGCGGACGCGCTCGTTTTCGCGCTGCGCCTGCGCCGGCTCGCAGCGACGAACACGCTGGCCAATATCGAAGTCGTGGCCGACGCACGGCGGCCGTTGCTGGCCTATGCGGCCCTGGTTCTCGAATACATCATTCGCGTTGCGAAGCCGAAGACCATCGTGTTTTCCACCTTCGGGGTGCGCGAAGGCCTGCTGTACGATATGCTGCCGCCGGCGGAGCGGGCCAAGGATGGGTTGCTCTGCGCCACGCAGACCCTGAACGAGCTACTGTCGCGATCCGCGCGTCATGCCCAGGAACTGATCGGATGGACCGATCGCCTGGTCAGGATCGTCAGGTTGCGGGAAACCGACGAAGATCGCCGCCTGCGTCATGCCGCTTGCCTGCTATCCGACATCGGGTGGCGGGTGCATCCCGACCACCGCGGCGAGGAAACGCTCAATCTCATTACCAATGGAAACTTCGGCTCCATCAGCCATCAGGGCCGGGCCTTCATCGCACTGTCGGTGTTTTATCGTTACGCCGGCCTGAGCGAACAGAACGAACCGCCGGCGCTGGTTCGCGAGCTGGTGCCGCCGGCCATGGTCGAGCGCGCGCGTGTGCTCGGCGCGGCATTTCGCGTCGCCCATCTGATATCGGCGGCGCGGCCCGGCGTGTTGCCGGCAACCCACTTTAGAAGCAGCGGCCGCAAGCTGATGCTGGTGTTCGAACACAGAATGGTCGATCTCGTCGCCGATCGCGTCGGCAGCCGCTTCAAACAACTGGCCCGGCTGGTCAACCGTTCCGGATCGATCGTCAGGCGCTAGATCGTCGTCCACATTTGCAGATGCAGGCTTACGGCCGATCGATCGGTCAAGCCGCCTCATCCGTGGCGCGCGGCGCGGCATGCTTGGTGTCCTGCAGCCTGTGCCTGCGCCAGATCGATCCCGCGACCAACACGACGACGACGCCCAGCACGGCGCAAACAATCTCGCCGCCATCGCCGCCATTCGCAAAATGCGGCGCCGCTCCGAACAACGCCAACAATGAGTCGAGCTGGACACCGACCGGACCCGCGAAAAGTGCCTGCAACTTCGGATGAACCGCTGGATCGGTCGCGATCACGTCGCCGGCGATCCATCCCAGCAAGGCAGCACCGGCCCATACCAAAATCGGCAGTCGATTGAGCAGCGCCATGATCAGCGCAGCTCCCGCGACGATCAGGGGAACGCTGATCGCAAGGCCGAGGATCAGCAGCGGAACGCTGCCATTGGCCGCGGCGGCGACCGCGATCACGTTGTCGAGGCTCATCACGATGTCGGCGACCGCCACGATCTGCACCGCGGCCCACAAATGCGACGCGGATTTTATGCCTTCCTCATCCTCTTCGTCCGGCACCAGCAGTTTCGCGGCAATCACGACCAGCGCCAGTCCGCCGACCAGCTTGAGGTACGGCAGTTCCATCAACGTCACGACGATACCGGTGAAGATGATGCGCAGGATGACGGCAACGCCGGCACCCAGGATCATGCCCCAAAGCCGCTGGCGCGGCTCCAGACCACGGCACGCCAGCGCGATCACCAGCGCGTTGTCGCCTGACAGCAGCACGTTGATCCACATGATCTTGCCAAGCGCGACCCAAAAAGCCGGCTGCTGCATCTCGCTTTGAAACTGGGTAATGAACGTTCCGATGGTCGCCGGGTCGAAGATTTGCGACAGCCAGTTCACAGCGCATTCCTCTCAGCCTGCCGGCCGTTTACGCGGCTATCGCTTGCCGCCACCCATGTGAACTAGCCGACGATTTCGTTGCCCGAGAAAAACTGGGCGATTTCGATCGCGGCCGTCTCAGCGGCGTCGGAACCGTGCACCGAGTTTTCGCCGATCGATTTCGCATGCAGCTTGCGGATCGTTCCATCGGCCGCCTTGGAAGGATCGGTCGCACCCATGACGTCGCGATGCTTCAGGACGGCGTTTTCGCCTTCGAGAACTTGAACGACGACAGGGGCGGATATCATGAAATCCACCAACTCGCCGAAAAACGGACGCGCTTTGTGGACGGCATAGAAGGTTTCGGCCTGTTCACGGGTCATGCGGATGCGCTTCTGGGCAACGATCCGAAGTCCGGCCTTCTCGATCAGCGCGTTGATCGCGCCCGTCAGATTGCGCTCGGTCGCGTCGGGCTTGATAATCGAGAAGGTGCGTTCAATCGCCATGATTTCGTCCTTGAGAAGCGCTGACGGGGAGTTGCGGCGCTTATATCGGCGCCGTCGCGCAACGGCAAGCGATCCCGCGAAATGCCGCCGGGCGTCCCGATCGAGGCCCCAAATTACAACAATTTCACGAACATGAACCCCGTCTGAAACCAACAGTCCGGTTTCGTTCAGCTTGCCTGGGATAGGCTTCAATCGACCGAGCGCCCGCGGGTTTAGGGGACGCTACGGGGCAGCAGTTCACCGATGGCGCCAATGGCGCCTGAACCTGAGGAGACCATCATGTTACGCAAACTCTCGCTGGTTGCAGTCGCCGCGGCTTCGCTCGGTGTGGCCGCATTGGCGCCGACATCCGCTTCCGCCTGGTACGGACACGGCGGCTGGCATCACGGCGGTTGGCATCACGGCGGCTGGGGCTGGGGCGGACCGCGCTTCTACGCCGGTGGCCCCGGTTATGGTTATGGCTACGGCGGCTGCTACGCGCGCCGACTGGTTCCGACGCCGTGGGGCCCCCGCTGGCGCGTGGTGAACCGCTGCTACTGAGCTGAATCGTTAGATCTGGCGCTCAAAGGGCCCCGGCACGGCGTGCCGGGGCTTTGTTCTGTCGATCTGGGGGAACCATCCGCCGCGTTCATTCAACTTTTACCAAAAAGCACGCAATCGGCGAGTGCCGCGAAACAATTCCCATCCCGAAGACTTGATCCTGCGTTACTCATTTGAAATGACCAAGAAGCGGAACCTGCCATGAGCAGCCTGACCAACGACAACAGCGAACAAATCGATCGCAAGACCTGCAGATCGATCTGCGACGCCATAGGCGAAGGGCTGCAGCAGAATCTTCGTCCCGACTCCTCGCATCTCTCGTCCCATCTCCAGCATCTGATGGATGAACTGCGCAGACGGGACAACGAGGGCCGCCCGATGTCATCGAACTAGTACTGACTATGTTAGATTTGTGAGTCGCTTACTGCCCATGCTTCGAGACGCTCGCGTCGCTCGCTCCTCAGCATGAGGTTGTTGTGTTTCAACGAGTTAGACCTCATCCTGAGGAGGTCACGAAGTGGCCGTC
>WNFO01002665.1_pt1 | contig 14795 bp, 20 predicted proteins | sample 5400251 | NCBI WGS metagenome assembly WNFO01 (sample SAMN13153354, study PRJNA577476) | soil metagenome | isolation source: 100 cm saprolite under Madrone tree | place: USA:California | collected 2016-06-14 | reverse complement strand
TATCCGTGGTCGGCGCCGCTCGAAGAGGTGCGCCTGAAGCCCCGCTAGTCCCCGCGCGGGACACGGGAAGGAGTCGACATGGCGCGCGTGAAACCGATCGTCAACCGGGACGACGTCGCCGCCGAGCACCAGGCGCTCTTCGACGAGCTGGCGACGCTCCGGGGCCGGATCAGCGGCCCGTCCACCATTGTGCTGTGGAGTCCCGGCCTCGCCCGACCCTGGAACGAGATCAGCGAATACCTCCACCGGCAAAGCATCGTCGAGCCGGAGCACGCCGAGCTCGCCGTCTGCGCGACGGCGCGGGAAAAAGACTGCGGCTATGTCTGGAACGCGCACGTGCCGCTCGCCCGCAAGGCCGGCGTGCCCGTCACGACCCTCGACGCGGTTCGCGATCGCCGGCCGGTGACCGGGCTCTACGGCCCGGAGGCGGATGTCATTCTCTACGTCCGGCAGCTCATCCAGAACAACCGCGTCGAGTCCGAGGTATTCGAGCAGCTCTTCAAGACTCACGGTCCGCAGTGGTTGGTGGAACTGACGGTGTGGATCGGCCGCTACCAGGCGCTCGCCGGCATCCTGAACGCCTTCGAAGTCACGCCGACTGCGCCCGCCGAAACGTTGCCGGTCGTCCCACGGCCGCCCGCCACGCAGTCGAAGGTCCGTGCTCCGCTCTCAGCGCCGCGCGTCGAGCCGATCACCCGGCGAGAGCAGCTCACCGAGCCGCATCGTGCCGTCTTCGACTCGGTGACCGAAGGTCGCGGCGGCGTACGCGGCCCCTTCGGCATGCTCCTGCACAGCCCGCTGCTGTGCCGGCGCCATCTCGACGTCGGCTCGTACCTGCGCTTCAAGTCGCGACTGGAGCCCGCGTCGCGGGAGCTGGTGATCATCGCCACCGCGCGCGAGAAGGACTGTCCCTACGTCTGGGCGGCGCACGCGCCGGCGGCGCGCAAGGCCGGCGTCAGCGACGCGGCCGTGCAGGCGGTGCGCGATCGCGGTGCTCTCTCCGGCTTGCCGCCCCGCCGAGGGAGACATCGCCGACTACGTCCGGCAGCTTTCACGAACCAACGCCGTAGCCCAGAACCTGTTCGATCGTCTCCACAGTCAGCACGGCGTGCCGTGGCTGGTCGAGCTCACCTGTCTCGCCGGTCACTACGGCATCGTCACCGCCATCCTCAATGCGTTCGAGGTCGCGCCGGCGGCCGACGCCGAGCCGCTTCCCCTGGCGACCGACAAGAAAGGCATGTGATGCTCCTCACCGAACGCCGCAGACAGTATCGTCGAGTCCTCGAAGGCAGTGCCTGCGTCCATCCCGCGTCGGTGTTCGACGCGATGTCGGCGCGCATGGCCGAATCGCTGGGGTTCGAGGTCGGCATGTTCGCGGGCTCGATCGCCTCGGGAACGGTCCTCGGCGCGCCGGATCTCGTCGTCTTGACCCTGACCGAGTTCGCCGAGCAGATCCGACGCATCGCGCGCGGGAGCGACCTGCCCCTCATGGTCGACGCCGACCACGGCTACGGGAACGCGCTCAACGTGATGCGCACGGTGGAGGAGCTCGAAACGGCCGGTGTCGCCGCGCTCACCATCGAGGACACGGTGCTCCCGACGCCGTTCGGCGGACAGGCCGAGGCCCTGATCCCCGTCGAAGAAATGCTGGGAAAGCTCAAGGGCGCCGTGGCCGCGCGCCAGGACCCCGCGCTGGTCGTCATCGGTCGCACCGGCGCGCTTCGTCGCGGCGGCATCGCCGAGGCGGAGAAGCGCGTCAAGGCCTATCAGGAGACCGGCGTCGACGCGATCTTCCTCGCGGGCGCCAGCAAGCGGGAGGAGGTCGAGGCGATGCGGCGCGCCACCAGGCTGCCGCTCATGCTAGGCGGCGCGCCGCCCGAGCTAGCCGACCGTGGCTACCTCGCGGCTCACGGCGTGCGGATCGCGCTGCAGGGACACCAGCCCTTCTATGCGGCGGCCAAGGCGGTGTACGACACGCTCAAGTACCTGCGCGAGGGCGGATCGCCCGCCGGGCTCAAGGACCGCGTCGCGTCGGAGGAGCTCTTGAACGTCGCCCTGAGGCACGACGAGTACAAGCGCCGCCAGGCGAGCTTTCTGCGCTGAGCTCGATCCGCTCGACCGGCTACTTGGTCAGCAGCGCCTTCAGGCCGCGAAGGGCCAGGTCGTAGCCGACGATGCCGAACCCGGCGACTCCGCCCTGGCTCGCGGTGAGCACGTCGGAATGCGTGCCGCGCCGGGCCGGATTGGAGATATGCACCTCGATCGTCGGAAACTCCACCCGGCCGATCGCGGTGACGAGAGCCGGATAGCCGCGGGTGAATCCGTCGGGATTGATGATCGCCGCGTCGATCCCTTCGTCGTGTGCCGCGTAGAGGCGATTGATCACCTCGCCCTCGATGTTCGAGTGGAAGATCTCGACCTGCATCCCGAGCGCGCCCGCGTACTCGCGGATCTTGACGTCGTATTCCGGCAGGGTCAGCTTGCCGAAGACTTCCGTCTGCACCTTGCCGCGCATGTTCATGCCGGCGCCGTGGATGACCAGGACCTTCATGGCCGCACCTCGTCGACTTCGTGAGAGTGTCTACGCTCGAGACGTCACGCGCCAGTAGTAGCCGTCCGGATCCACCAGTCGAAAGTCCGTCAATCCCCACGGCTGACGCCTGAGCTCGGCGGACCGTGGCCATTTCTCCGAGACGACGTGCCGGTACATGGCCTCGATGTCATTCACTTCCAGCACAATCTCGACTCCTCGGCCGGGCCGGTCGTGGGCAGCCAGTCGCATCGGGTGGTCCTCGTCCAGGTCCGAGAGTAGGTTCAACGCGATGCGGGCCGAGCCTCTCGTGAGCGGAGTATAGCCTCCGGGGCGTTCCGCCTCCCGCTCGAATCCGAGCACTCGTCCATAGAACTCGAGCGAGGCTCGCAGGTCGCCGACGAAGAGCTCGAGGCGGAGGCTGGTGCCTCCCATCGTCACGCTGACGCGCAGCCCAGCCTCGCAGCGAGGCCCAGAAAGTCATGGGCTTCGATGTCGGGCCGGTAGGGTGTCTCCTCGTAGGGAAGATCGTATCGGTTGATGTAGGCGCCACGATAACCGGACGCGCGCGCACCCACCACGTCGAAGCTGTTGGACGACACCATCAGGAGCTCGTTGGGTTCGGCCTTCAGCACGCGAGCCGCATAGCGGTACACCTGCGGATTGGGCTTGAACACCCCGACATCCTGCACCGAGATCACCCCGTCGAAGTCGTACTGAATGCGGTTCTTCACCAGATGGGCGAGAAACTCGCGCTCACCGTTGGACAGCACGACCAGCTTGAACCGGCTCCGCAGACGGTGCAGGCCGGGCACCGCATCGGGAAAGGGACTCAACTCCTGCCAGCCTTCCATGATGCGAGCGATGTCGGCATCGCCGAACGGCAGCCTGGACGAACGCAGCGTGTAGATGAGAGCACGGCGGGACGAGTCGAGATACCCGTAGTGGCCGGTGTAGAACTGGTTGTCCTGGTATTGCTCGATGCGCTGCCGGTAGCGCCACCGGGCCCACAGCTCGGCGGCCGTCATGTCCGAGCCCTTCGACTTCAAAAACTCGCGCAGACGGGGGGCATGGCTGCCGCCTAGATCGAGGATCGTGCCGAACGCATCGAAGGTCAGGGTGTGAACGAAGCCAAGGGCGCCCGGGGTCGGAGCAGTCATCGAGAGCCGGCCCAGTCAGCCTGGCTCTCCAGCGGTCGGGCGTCCTGCCAAGCCGGGCCGCGCGTACGAATCACTGCAAAAAGCTGCGGCATCGCTACCTCCCTAACGCGCCGGGCCGAGGTTGCGGTAATAGACCGTCGTGCCGCAGAGTCCCCCTTGCGGGAGCAGGGCATAGCCCGGGATCACGCCCACACGCTCCCAGCCCATGCGCTCGTACAGGCGCTCGGCGTCAGCGGATGCGGTGTCGAGCACCAGCAGCGTCTTGCCGCATTCGCGGGCCGTCGCTTCGGCGGCTTGCATCAGCGCGGCCCCCAGCCCGTGGCGGCGCGCGCGGCGATGCACCAGCATTTTCGACAGCTCGGCGCGGTGCGGCTGATTCTCGGGCTGCTCCAGCACCAGCTGCACGGTGCCGCACACGCCTCGCGCATCCTCAGCCACCAGTAGCGCGCGTTCGCCCGCGGCCACGTCTTGCGCCACCCGACGCCAGAACGCCACGGCGCGGTCGCGGCGCAGCGGATGCATGAAGCTCACCGAGGCTCCGCCTTCGACGCAGTCGATCAGCACGTCGGCGAGTCCGTCGATCGGCGCGTCATCGAGCGCGCGCACGCGTCGCAGCGACCAGCTCGGCGTGCTCATCGCCTCGAAGCGGTTTCCGTCGCGATCACCACGGCATAGCGTGTCGGCTTGCGCGTGGGGTTGTGGAACATCGTCGGGCGGTCGAGCTGCATGGCCAGACAATCTCCTGTGCGCAATCGGTGGCGCTCCCCACCGAAGGTGACGTCGATCGCGCCTTCGAGCACCCACACCTGCTGGTGCACGCGCGTGTCGCGCGCCCCGGTTTCGAACGCCACGCGCCCGCCGGCGGGGAACTGCACCTCGACGATCTGCATCGGCTGCGGCACGCCCGGCGGCGAGACATTGCGCCGAAGGTACCCCGAAGCCGGGTCTTGCCACTGCGGCTGGTCATCGCGCCGCGCGACCGGACCGGAGGGCGCTCGGGGCGCGGCGGCCGGCGCATCGAAGAGCGAGGCCAGCATCACGCCCAGGCCCGCCGCGAGCTTCTCCAGCACCACCGCGGTCGGGCTGCTCTCGCCACGCTCGATCAGCGAGATCATCGAACGGCTCACGCCGCTCTTGGTGGCCAGGGCGTCGAGCGAGAGGCCCTGCCCGGCCCGCAGCTCGCGCACGCGCTCCGCGATGCGCTCGTTCAGGTCGGATACGATCGCCTCCATGATGGTGGACACAATATCCACCATATGGGATAGATCGTCAAGAGAGCTCGAGCCCTTAGTCCCTCAGGATCAGGCCCAGATACAACAAGGTCGCCGCCAGGCCCAACACGCTGCGAACGGCGTGGAGCCTGGCCCACCGTTCCAGCAGCACCCGGGTATCCGCTGACGCCGGATCGCGCCCCGGCACCAGGAGCTGGTTGTTGGTCGGTTTGATGACGAACAACGTGAATGGAACGGGCAACCCGATCAGCACGGCACCCGCGAGCCACCACGGGCCGCCGCCACAGAGCCAGGCCCCGATACCAGCCAGAAAACTCACGATGGCCAGGGACGCCTGCATGACGGCCGCTCGTTTGTAGCTCGGGACCCAGACCGTCGCCGCGATGTTCGGACCGCAGCTCATGCGCGCTGGATGCTCGACCAGATTGACGTAGATCGCCGCCCCCGCAAAGATGGCGCCGCACAGGGTTGCCAGAAACTGCGCGGCTGCCAGCATGAGCACTCAGTACCTGAGAGCTCTCGCCCTCAACGCGCGGTAACGCGCGGGAGTCAGTCCGAACGCCGATTTGAACGCGCGGGAGAAGTGCGCCTGGTCGGCGAAGCCCGCGTCGAAGGCCACCTCGACGAGTGGGCGCCCGCGGTGAATCCGCTCTCGCGCGAGCTCGAGACGGCGCATGAGCAGATAGCGATGTGGGCTGGTCCCGAGCATGATCCTGAACTGTCGGGCCAGGTCGTAGCGTGTCAGTCCCGTGAGCGACTCCAGTTCCCTGGAATGCACGACGCGAGTCCTCTCGGCGTCCAGGAACTGTCGCGCCCGCTCGACGGCCGGAACATCGACGCGGCGTGAGACCGTGCGGGTGGCCGTCCCCCGATCGCCGGCCATCAATCCCTCGGCCAGATTCACGATGAGGCTATCGACCGCCAGCGATTCCAGCGGCCCGTGAAAGGCGTCCGCGACGGCGCGAGACAATATCGCGTTCGTCGACACGGCCTCGCCCACGAACGGCAGCGGATATGACTTTCCGCTCAGGTCCCGTACCGCCTCGGCCAGGAGAGACGGTTCCACGTAGACGATCCGATAGCCGAACCCCTCGCGGGTGCCCGCGCGCCCGTCGTGAACCTCATCCGGGTACAGCACGACCACCTGCCCAGGAGTGCTCGCATGGATCGCGCCCCTGTAGCCAAAGACCTGTACGCCGGAGTCCGTCACGCCGACGGCGTACGTGTCGTGGCGATGCTTCTGATAGGCCTCGCCGGCGAACCACGCGCTGAATAGCTCGACACCACCGACCGGCCCCGCACAGGAGATCCAGCCGGCTACCCCCGCGCGGCACGATCGTTCAAGACCCTCGCCGGCCGATCTGGTCTCGTGGAAACGCGTCGATGCTTTCGGACTCATGGAGGTAGCGTACGACCACCGAGCAAGTCCTGGCGTTTCTTCTGTTCGCGGTCGTGGCCGCCGTCACACCCGGCCCCAGCAACATCATGCTGACCGCAGCCGGCGCGCAGGCAGGGGTCCTGAGAGGATTGCCGTGCCTGCTTGGCGTCGCGAGCGGCATGGCTCTCATGATGTTCCTCGTCCCGCTCGGGCTCGCCAGTGTGGTTCTCGCTCATCCCCCGGTGCTCAAGATGCTCCGTTGGGGGGGCGCGACGTTCCTGCTCTGGCTGTCCTGGAAGATCGCGACGGCATCCGGTCGCGTCGACTCGACGGCGGGAGGGAACCCCGTCGGCTACCTCGGCGCCGCCGTCTTCCAGTGGCTGAACCCGAAATCCTGGCTGGTGAGCGCGAGCGCCGCGGCGACCTTTCTGAGAGTCGAGGCGGGAAGCCCCGTCGCACAGGCCGCGTCACTCGGCGGCCTCTTCTTCCTGGCCGCGTTGCCGAGCTGCTTGCTGTGGTTGGCCTTCGGCGCGGCGGTTCAGCATGCCCTCAACAACCCTCGCCGACGGAGGATATTCAACGTCGTCATGGGAGCGCTTCTCGCTCTGTCGATCGCCCTGATCGTTCGATAGCGGCATCATCCAGGTAGCGACGGTCGCTTCCCAGCTTGCCCAACCCGAGGCCGCGCCTTCCCACTGTGCACGGATGTCCCCCGCCTGCACGTCGTCACTCCTTGGTGCCCACCGCCAGTAAATGCGCGCTGAGCCCGACAATGGATGCCTCCCTCTCCAGTGCGCGCGCGACGCGGAGCAGGTCCTCCCGCTTTCTGGTATCGGCCCAGCGATCGTCGAAGTCGGACAGGATCCATCCAGGACCTTCGAGCCCGAGCACCGCCGGACAGGCGAAGCCCGCCGACATTACCTCGACCTGCAGCTCGTCCGGGCGATGGAAATACGCAGTGGTGAAGTAGTCCCAGTTGTCCGTCTCGTTTCGGTGCTGTCCCTGCTCCAGGTCTTGCTGCACGATCGCCGCGAAAGCGCGGTCTGCGAACAGGTCCCGTGCAACGCCATCCAGCGCTGAAGCGTAGCGCGAAATCGCTGCGGCAAACATCACGCCACCGGACCGGAGCACCCGGTATGCCTCCCGGAGCGCACGCAGCCGTTCTGCCGCGTCTGTGAGGTGATATAGCGGTCCCAGGAGCAACACCCCGTCCGCGACACCATCGTCGAACGTCAATTCCCGCGCGTCCCCCACCTGACAAGTCCAGATCCGATTCGATGATGCCTCGCTCCGACGCCGAGCCTCTTCCACGAGCCGGGGCACGCGGTCGATGAGATGCACTTGATATCCCCTCTCGGCCAGCCAAAGGGCGTAGGCACCGGACGCGCCCCCCGACATCGAGAACGGTCGCGGGCGGGGGTGACAGGTATCGCAGCACGACCTCCTTCGTGCGGGCGAACTCCAACTGCGACGGCCCCGCCGCAAGGCGTCGTTCCTCCTCTACTTCCTGATAGTAGCGGGCGATCTCTTCGGGGAACTCTGGCCGTGGTGCTTCATTCATCTCGGTAGCGATCTCTAACCTCGTGCTGCCCAACGCTCAAGATGTCACCACCTGATCGATGGTGGGCTGTGGTCCACTGAGAACCGAGCTCCCGCTGCGGACCTGCACAGACGTCCACAGATCTGGGCGTCTTCACGCAAATGACAGAGGTCGTGGCGCGTAAGCGCGACGACATGCCGCCACTGGCCTCAGTCGGTATAACGCTCCGGGTAACACGCGGGCGTCACGTGACGGCAGCGTCCAGCCGGCGAAGACCAGGACTGCCAACCCCGTCCCCCCACGGAAGCACCACCAGCGACGGCCATCGAGCGCTCCAACGAGTAACTTTCGCGTCATAGACTGCCGGCGTAATCTGGACGCGGTTCGGCCGCAGTACAAGGTTGAACAGATCGTCCGTGCTAAACGGTGCCCACACCTCAAGCTGACGACCGCTCGGGCGAACTCCGATGGCTGTCGCGGTCGTCGGCCACGTTCCAATCGCGTCCTCGGTCGATTGATAGGCCTGGATGCTGTAGCCGAACCGCTTCGGGTACCACAGATGAACGCGTGCCTCATTCGTGACGTCAAGCTCAATACGCAGGTCTGCGACGAGCTTCCGGGCCTCGCGGGTCACGCTGCGTTCGCGCTCCTCCGACAGGTCGCGGTCGTAGTAGACGAGGTCATAGTCGAGAATGTCGGCACTCGGATGCTTGCCGTGGGCGAGGTTCCATATTGTCTGTGCTACGCAGCCCGCCCCCAGGTACCAGGCAGATAGATTCAACATCGGTAACCGCTGCAAACACTCCCAGAGGGCCTCATTCGCTCGAAGGCCGTCCGCCAACCGCGACACGTCTGATACCGACATCAATCCGTATAACGGCCATGGTGAGTGGCCGGCCGCTCTGGGCCGGCCCGCTCTACCAAATCGTTAGGCGTCATCGAGTTGACTCCAGTCGGCCGAGAGCGGCTTACTTGGCGGTGAAGAAGTAATAGTCTGCCGTGTAGTTGATGCGAGCCGGCGTCCCGGCGGTGGCTTGAGAGCAACCGGCCTTGGGCGCGACGCCGCCCACAGTATTTACACGCTGGATGCTCGTGACCTTGCTGAACGAGCCCTCCGAGCCGACGGACCTCGCGGAAAGCAGCAGCCAAGGGATGGCGTCGCCCACTGGCGCGTCGGCACGTTCCTTCACCGTACCCAAGATCTTGCTGCCATCGGTCGCTTCCCAATGGGGGCCGGCATAGTGTCGGCCGGTCCTGTTTCCCCGCGCGTCGAAGAGATCGGCTTCGGGAGCCACGAACGCCCATGCGTATCCCCCGACTTGATCCGTTCTCGCACGGCATTCGTAGATCTGCACGCCCTTTGCGGGAACGATCATCGCCAGCGATTCGTTCGCGCCGGGTTTGAGCTTATCCGGCACCTGGACCATCGACGTCGGTGGCGGCGAGCTCGCGCAGGCGGCGACGAGGAACACTACCAAGAAGGCCGTGACCCCGGATGTCCTGGACATGCTGTCCACTCCTTGGCTGTGAACTGATGGCTAATGGATCAGGCGCGCGCCTCAGCGCGTCGGCTGAATGCCGTGGTTAGGCGCTCCTGGTCCCGCTGCCGACGAGGCGCCCGCGAGCGGCGAAGACAGCGATGGCGAACGCTGCTGTCACCACCAAGTTCAGCCACCAGTACCAGGCCGCTCCGTTGAAGCCGGTCGTCGCGAGTTGGAGCGCGATCGTGACGAAGTAGGAAGCTGAAATGACCGCGTACGTGAGGGTCAGTCCCTGATAGCGAGGGAGATCAGCCGCGATCCGGAATTCGAGCCAAGCCAGCATGACGAACGCGATACCGATGACGCGGAGTATGTAGGTCTCCGGCACGGGTGGCTGTCCCGTGAGGACCTGGGTATTGGCCGGTATGAGCAGGTACGGAAGGCCATAGATCGCGAAGACTACTGCTTGGGCCGTCATGACGACTCTAAGCGTCTCCATTGGCATCTCCTGGGGAGCGCGTTTCCAGCACCGAGGTCAGTTTAACGTCCCCGAATCTTCCGCTGCGTGCCATTTCTTGTGCACTGAGCGCATTTGCGGAGTCAGCACGTACTCCCATCTCGTGTACATGACGCGATCGATCCAGAGCTCGAACGCAGTCTCGGAGGCGTCGGCCATGTGCGCGGCGTCTCGAAGTATGGCAGCACGGGTTGTCGAATCGTCGATGAGCATGGCTCTACCTGCGATGAAGAACTCGTCGCTTCCAGCCTTCGGCTGGGGAAAGCTCTGAAGAGCGTACCTGCCGTCGCGGAGCAGATCCCGCCGCTTTGGAGAGTGTGGGGTGATGAGCACAAAGAGACGGTCGTCAGATAAAACGGGACACACAGGATGCAGGCGAGGCGCCCCGTCCCTCCGCACGGTGGCGAGAAAGGCCAGCCCGACCTTGAACTGGAACAGCAACGAGCGCCCGGTTTCGGCCAAATCGGGCTCCGCCGCCGCGAACTCCTTCCAGGTCACCATGGAATCACCTCACGCCGAACGTTTTACACAACCACCGCGGGCACCGAGAATCGGCGCAGAACAGAATTCGCTCAAGACAGTTGTACGATAGCTCCGCGCACCTCTGAGGTACCAAGAGCGCGTGTTACATGGCCCTTGCCCGAAACGTCCTCCAGCAAAAAGGCAGTTCCGGCTGGAAACGTACGAGTCCCGCCATCGCTGACGCGCAGCTCGAGCTCTCCGGATAGCTGAAGGTAAAGTTGTCGCCGCGGCGCCGGATGCCAGTCTCCATGGAATCCCGGCGGAAAGCTCATAAGGATCACCCGCTCGGATGCCATGGGGACGGCGAGGTTTACCGGAGGCGCCGGCGGCGCGACGTCGACGGGCTTGAGCTCAACTTCGACGTCTTCAAAGTGAGAGTCGCCGTCTGGATCGCTGTAGATGCGTGTGTATTTCACCGTTAACCTCCCACGCGACACCGAAAAGTACTGGGCGCCTAACGCTCAGGATCACCCGCGGCCGAAGGCCCGCGGGTGATCCTGTCGTTAGCCTGCGTGAATCTCGCGACGCCAACGGGCAAACCAGTTTTACCACCAGTCGTCGTCCTGCTTCAGGCGGACAAAGTCGGCCAAGTCGGTATTGGAGGGAACGCTTCAAGAGCCGCTCAAGGCAACGCCGAGCGCGGCGAGATCCTCGCTACTGAGTTCCATCACTCTGACCGGCTAATTTGTAATTGGGCGACTTCTTCATCAACTGCCGCTTGGTTTCCCCAAAGTGGTGAGCCACCTGGGTCGCAGGTGAGGGGGCGTATCGCTAATCGGCTTGGCGACGCGTCCTTGCAGGAACCGATCGAGAGCTTGCGGCAACAGGGCAGCAATGAAGGCTGAGAACTCTCGTGCGTCCTGAACGCTATGGTAGCTGAAGGAGATCAGGTGCCCTTCCCGGTACTGCGGCGCCGGGTCGTACAGCGCGCGCAAACCATGGCCAAGCAGAGAGTCCACCGAGGCGTCCTTCTTCAGATACCGGGGCAGAGGCGGCCGCCGCCGATTGACCGCTCCCTGGATTCGCGCCAGTTCGTCGAGTTCGGCCTGGACGAGGCAGCACGAGAAATCGGACTGACGCAGAATCGTGGAACCTTGGCTACCCAAGGGCTCCAGTTGGACGAGACCATGGTACGAATTCCCGGTGTCGGGGTTTACAAAGGTGTAGCCCTCGAACTTGAACAAGAGTCGTTGCTCGGCGTCCATGGGCTTCTGCCACCCCGCCTGGGTTCCCGCCCAGCGCCGATAGTTGTTTGCCTTGGCCCAGGGCCCGATCATGGAGCGTAGCTCCCGATACGCTGCCTTTGCGGTGGCATAGCTGTCGGTCATTCGCCAGTGGTCCTCAATAAAGTCGTCCAACGGCCGCATCAGCCGCGGACCGCGGAGCGGGCCGTCGGCTGCATGCCGTAGTTGGGCGCGCTTCCATCTCAACTAGGGCTGCGCCGGCAATGAGCGAAGATAGGCGACGACGTCGGCCAGGTCGCGCGGCGTCATCCTAGCGTAGTTGGCGAAGGGCATGGGCGGGGACAGCCTCCGGCCATCCGCAGAGACTCCTTGCGTGATCGCGCGGACGATGTGCTCGTCCGTCCAGCGACCGAGGCCACGCTCCGGGTGCGGCGTGATGTTGGAGGCGGCCACGGGACCGGCCAAGCCGGTTATGGGCCGGCCGCCGGCGCCGGTGCGCGACCAGTCCCGCCCGCCGCCGCTCGCGCGGTTCGGCGTGTGGCAATCCATACAGTGGCCGACTTCGACAAGATAGGCACCACGCGCCACCGGGTCGTCCGCGGGCGGGCCCGCCACGCCGGAGACGGGCGGGCCCCAGTCTGCGGGAAGGCGGATGCGGTAGGACGAGCGCTCCACAGCGTTGCGCACGGGCGGCACGGATTTCAGGTAGGCCGCCATGGCTGCAGCGTCGGCGTCGGAAATCTTGCGATAGTGCGCGAACGGCATGGGCGGGCCGATGACGGTGCCATTCGGTCGCCTCCCCTCGCGAATGGCGGTAGCGATCTGAACCTCTGTCCAGCTGCCAATGCCGGTTTCGGGGTCGGAAGTGATGTTCGCTCCCACCCACCGGCCGAGGACGGGGTTATCGAAGCCGTAGCCCCCCGCGAGGTGCATGCTCGGGAGGTCCACCTGGCGGCCATCCTTGAACTGCTGCGGCGTGTGACAGTGTCCGCAGACGCCGATGCTCTCCACGAGATAGCGGCCGCGCTCCACGAGATCCGCCCGCGGCTGAGCGGCCGCCGGCGGCGCAAAAGCCCCAACGCCAAGCACGACGCCGCATACCTTCGCCAAAGTCCTTGACCAGGATTGTCGACAGAAACTCGCTCTATCCTTGGGTCTCCCTTCAGCCATGGGCCACCGGCGCATCATATTCTCCGAGCGCCCAACGATCTGGCGTTGAGCCGCGGGCGGCAAAGCCGCCCGTCGGCTCGAACGGCTTGTTCGCTGGTCGGCGCAATTCAGAGGTCACTTGGAATGAGCCCCGTCCGCTTTGCCATGCGAGCCAACATACGCGGTCCCGATCTCCTCATTGTCGTGGAACGCGAATACAAAATCGGGCCAACCGTCACGCGACAGAGTGCGATGCGAACCGGATTGACGTTTGAGCGTCCATCCAATCCGAAGAAGCGCGGCCAGCACCCGACGCGCGCGGGTGCTCGGCCACGCAGTCACGCAGCGTTGAAGGAGATGGTGAGGAGCTCTGGACCGGCTTCACCGTGCTCAAGGCGCTCCGCTATAACTCGGAGTGCAAGTGCCTGCACCTTCGACAGAGCCGCGTCTTCGCTCTCGCCATAGGCCAGGACACCCGGAAGCTCCAAGACTTCGGCCAACCAGCGGCCGTCGTCCTCGCGCTCCGTCTCAACCTTGAAGGTGATCAAATCCGTAGCCCTCAGGCTCGATTGTACGACCCTCCGGTTGCCTCCGGGAAATCCAGCTAACGTTCGCGTTGACCGGCGGCGGCGAACGAATGCGAGCCGGCGGTCTGGTCCAACGCGTGGTTCGGCGCTTTGAGTGGCCTCACGTTTTGCCCACCACACAGAGGGTCTCAGTAGGAATGCGCAGGACACCAGCCGCGTCCTGATATTTACCAATCGCTTCTGCGACTGCCTGCCAGATCGTTTCGCGTTGGACGGCAGAGGCCTCTGCAAGCATGATGCGGATGCTCGCAGAAGTGGCTGGGCGCTCCTCAATGAATTTCTCGAGAGAGGGGTATTCGAAGGTGAGCGTTTGTCGTTCGATGGCCACCTCAGCGAAACCCGCCTGCGTGAACGAGCGCTCCAGCACATGTTCGTCGGCAAGACTGAATGTTCCTGGGGTGCCCGCGGGCGGTGCGGCGAGCTGTAGCACACGCCTGATCACCCCCATGGGAACACTCGTGAACGGCACTTTCTCGGGAGACCCCCAGACGGCAGCGGCGAATCGGCCTTCTGGAACCAGCAACTCACGAAGCCTCGTCAGCGCAGTAATGAGATGGGGGAGAAACATCAACGTCCAGCGACAGAGAGCAGCGTCGAAGCTCTGTGCCGGCAGGTCGGGCGCTTCGGCGTCCATCTCCCGGAACTCGACGTTTCGCAGCCCCAGTCTGCCAGCTTCCTCACGAGCCAGGGAAAGCATTTCTGGGGACAGGTCGGTCGCCACAACAGAGCCGTTCGGTCCTACTCGACGTGCCGCGGTAAACGCCGGCTCGCCGAGACCGGTAGCGACGTCCAACACCCGGTGTCCGGGCCGAATCCAGGCGAGTTCGACAAGGCGCTCGTTGAGATGTTGAGCGGCTTGCTCCCAGATGTTCCAGTGCAGCTTCCAGCCGTCGGCAGATATGCCCCACTCGCGACGTTGGCTGGCCTTGTATTGCGTTGGGTCAAACGACGGGATGCTCAAGGCAGATCCTCACCGCCTCTCCAGAGATGCGCCGAACGACGGAATCAGCCGCGGCCGAAGGCCGTCGGCTGCATGCCGAAGTTACGCGGACCCTACTTCGACGAACTCGCCTTCGGAACTCGGAGTCGGCACGGGAAGGCCATCCTCCTTCAAGCCGTCGATGTGAAACTCGATAGCCTCGCGGATAAGCTGGAGCACTTCCTCGCGGGTCTCCCCCACCGCCACACAGCCCGGCAAGTCAGGGACGTGGGCGCCCCAGCTCGTTTCGCCTCGCTCGACGACCACCATGTATCGCATGACCGCCATCCTCACTTCTCCTTCTTGAGACCAGCCTGCTTGAGTAGGCATTCAACGTACCAGGAGGCACATCCAGACTGAGAAGAGACCCATCGTGAAGGCCACCAAGACCTCTGACGACTTTCATTGGGCCTCCACCTCCCGCTCTGAGGATCAGCCGGGTCATTGCTGCCTAGACAGTATGACTTCCGCGAGGTGAGGCTGACCCCCAGCGCTCTACGCGGGTTAGCCTTTGCGGGCCAGAGCCGCCAGGTGCT
>WNFO01015163.1_pt1 | contig 14797 bp, 10 predicted proteins | sample 5400251 | NCBI WGS metagenome assembly WNFO01 (sample SAMN13153354, study PRJNA577476) | soil metagenome | isolation source: 100 cm saprolite under Madrone tree | place: USA:California | collected 2016-06-14 | reverse complement strand
TGCTAGCGACGGACCATGATATTCGCGAAATCCTTGGTGCACGGAGTTTACACATTATTGATGTATTCGACGTCAGCAGCCGGGGAGAATTTGAGCGGCCCTTCGGCAGGATCTTCTACACCGAAGGGAAATCGCTCATCTTTTACGCCTTCGACCTGGACCAACAGAAAGGATTGAAACGCGGCGCCGTTTTCCAAGCGTGGGGACAAAGGGGGGTAGCAAAAGAAGACTCTCGCAGTCTCGGAATGTTTTATATGGACGATCCATCGCAGAATCGGTGGGTTCTCAAAGTGGACGACAGCAAAGCGTTGTCTCGTATCGACTACGTTTTTGTGACAGACAGCTCTCGCAAAGAGGGCGTAAGACCAAGAGGAAAGCCCCTCCTTTCGGCATTTCTCAACCCAAGCGCGAATCACCCGTAACGTAGACCTTCAGGGCCTATTCAGATTCCTCTTTTCCCGCGACGGGAAATCGTGCGTCAAACTCGTTCGCCACGAGAACCCTCCGATCAAATTATTTTGTCGATGCTGTGCAGCCAAAGATTTGAACAGACCGCTGCGGCACGGTTGATAAAGCGTGCGCGCGGCTTACCTAAAAGGAGAGGAACAGGGGGCTCGCAGTCTCGAAGGCGAGGTGGTCCCACACATGAAGAAGAAAAAGGTGGCGTGTCTCTTCGCCTGCGGATTTCTTTGCGCTTTTGGGCTGTGCGCTTCTACTCCTGCGCAGACCGTATTGGCAAGTGTAACGGGACGAGTGCTTGATCCGAATGCTGCGGCAATCGTCGAAGCGACGGTTACCGCGAAGAACATTGACACTGGAATTGAAACAACAGTGCAGACGAACGGGGATGGCATCTACCACTTTTCGGACCTCGGTCCCGGAAATTACGAATTTTCTGTGTCCAAGCGCGGCTTCAAAGTCATCGTCAAACCGGGTGTCACTCTTCACGTTGCCGACACAGTTTCGATGAATTTCACCATGCAAGTTGGCGATGTCCGTGAGACGGTGACAGTCGAAGGTGGCGCTCCGCTGATCAACACTGAGTCCGCCGCGGTGAGCACTGTCGTGGATCGACAATTCGGCGAAAACCTGCCGATGAATGGCCGAAGTTTTCAAACTTTGATTCAACTCGCGCCGGGAGTCGTCGTTACACCAAGCAGCGCTTACGATTCGGGCCAGTTCAGTGTGAACGGTCAGCGCAGTGGCTCGAATTATTGGATGGTGGATGGAGTCAGCGCGAATATCGGAATCAGTTCCGGAACGATTACTGGTAGTGGGTTTGGAGGCGGCCTCGGTTCGTTCAATGCCATCGGTGGAACAAATAGTTTGGTCTCTGTTGACGCATTGCAAGAGTTCCGTATACAGACATCTACTTTTGCTCCTGAGTTCGGCCGCACGCCCGGAGCACAGATTTCTATATTGACGCGTTCGGGCACGAATCAGTTTCACGGCGTGCTGTTCGATTATTTTCGGAATGACATACTCGATGCCAACAACTGGTTCAACAGCGCCGTCGCTCCAGCGCTTCCAAAGGCGAAAGAGCGACAAAATGATTTTGGAGGAACCTTTAGTGGCCCGATTGTCCATGACCGGACCTTTTTCTTTTTTTCCTATGAGGGGCTTCGACTCCGCCTCCCTCAAACCGCGCTAACACTAGTCCCTGATCTAGCGGCACGACAGACCGCAGTGCCTGCGATGCAGCCTTTCTTGAACGCATTCCCATTGCCGAACGGTCCCGATAACGTTACAAGTGGGATCGCCCAATTCAATTCCAGCTTCTCGAACAGCGCCAGCCTTGACGCATATAGTCTTCGGATCGATCACAAATTGAATAAAACGGTTAATCTATTTGCTCGCTATAACTACTCACCGTCGGCTGCCGTTCAGCGGGGCAATGGCGGGTTGGATGCTCTCAGCCAGATCGCACCGATCCGAGTGACCACACAAACAGCCACTATCGGAGCCACCTGGCTGGCGTCCAATAGGTTGGCGAACGATGCTCGGTTTAATTACAGCCGAACCCGCGCTAGTAGCATGAACTCTCTCGACAACTTTGGCGGGGCGACTCCCCCAGCCTCTTTACCCTTGCCTGCTCCGTATAACCCTGTAAACGCAGAATTCAGTTTTGCTATTTTCTCGTTAGGAAGCGCTAGTGGTTTTATCGACGGTAAAGGCAACCTAGCTGTCCAACGACAGATAAACTTTGTAGACAATCTAACTTTTCAAACAGGCTCCCATAGCCTAAAATTCGGTGTTGATTTCCGTCGACTGGCACCACGCTATGAACCCAGTCTGTACGGCCAAGATCCTCGCTTTCTTAGTGTTCTCAGAGCCGAAACTGGTAGCCTCTTCTTTGTCAATCTAAGATCCTCACAGGGAGCAACAATCTTATTTCGTAATGTTGGTGTCTTTGCCCAGGATACCTGGCATGTGGCCCCCCGTTTGAGCGTTACCTATGGCCTACGATTGGATTTAGATCTCTCTCCGTCTTCCGTCGACGGGCCAGAACTCCAGGCCTTGACAAGCTTTAATCTAAACAACTTATCTACTATTGGACTGGCGCCAACCGGGACTCCACCATTTAACACAAAGTATGGCAACGTCGCCCCACAGGTCGGCGATATGCTTAGCGGAACTTATCCCTTCACGGCGCAACCCCCCTTGAAGTTTGGCGGCAACTTCCCACTTACCTCTGCCCAGGCTGCACCGCCGCCGTTCACACCGCCGGGAGGGGGATCAGGGATTTTGAGTGGTTTCGACCCCAATCTTAACTTGCCATACAGTCTCCAATGGAATGTAGCGCTGGAGCAATCGCTTGGCAGGCAACAGAGCTTTTCCAGCACCTACGTGGGTTCAGTCGGGAGAAGGCTCATTCAAACGGGCGTTGTGTTGAGGCCGAATCCTAATTTTTTGAGCGCAACGTTGGTAAGCAATTCGGCCACCTCTGATTACCATGCGTTGCAACTGCAATTTCAGCGCCGAATGGCACGCGGTCTTCAGGCGCTGGCTTCCTATACCTGGTCGCACTCGATTGATACGGCTTCTGCGGGTTCAGCGTTTGGCAACTTGGCTAATGCCGTTGTACCGGGATTGAATTCCAGCATTAATCGGGGATCGTCTGATTTCGATATTCGCCATGCCATCTCGCTCGCATTGACCTATGCTTTGCCTCCGCCCAAAATCAACGCGCTTTCTAAAATGATTTTGGGCGGCTGGTCCACCGAGAACGTGTTCCAAGCTCGGTCTGCTCCGCCAGTAAATGTTTTTTACAGTTCGTTCGCCCTTCTTTCCAACGCAGAAACACAGGTGAGACCGAACGTCGTTACCGGCCAGCCCTTTTACCTCTTTGGATCTAAGTACCCGGGTGGCAAGGCACTTAACCCGGCGGCGTTTACTGCCCCCCCGTTGGGGAGCAACAATCTTCCGACAACCCAGGGGAATCTGAGCAGAAACGCGTTGAGAGGCTTCGGCGCTAGCCAATGGGATCTCGCTATCCACCGAGATTTTCCTTTCCACGAATCCGTAAAGTTGCAGTTCCGTGCCGAGTTGTTCAATGTTCTGAATCATCCCAATTTCGGACAGCCGGGTGGGAGCCTGGGTAGTCCGGCGGCGGTAAATCCCCAATTTGGTCTTTCGACTCAGATGCTTGGGCAGAGCTTGGCGGGGACAAATCAAGCCGGAGGCGCCTTTAGTCCCTTGTATCAGATTGGCGGTCCGCGATCCATTCAGCTGGCCCTGAAACTGTCTTTCTAGCCCTCTGCGACGAGCATAGACAGGCTTGATGGAGTCGACGCTTTTGCTGGAACTATTCGTGGCATCTAGATCGAGAATGGACATTAGTTTCCCCAATTCCGCCACCGCAATACCAACAAGGAATCTGGTAAGTGCAGATCCACGCCGTTGAAAAATGAACCCGCGCACTCGAACACCATTCGACCGCCAAATGACCACGGCTATCGCTTGCCTATTGTTTTTGTTCAGGCTCAGCGTGTCCAACGGGCAAAAACTGGAGTCCAACGTTGACCGGATAACTCCGCAACGTTTGGTGAACGTGTCAGATACCATTGAAATGACAAAGCTCGGCGATCCCAGTTACAACGCGGGCGGCCCTTCTGAGGGACACGTGGCCCAGATCTCCGCGGATAAGAGTAAATTTGTCGTAGTCGTGCGCAGGGGAAATCTTGCAAGCAATACAAACGAATATTCGATCCTGCTATGGCGAGTAATTGAACTACATCACGCGCATCCCGCTGTGTTGCTTACTATGTCTTCATCCTCCAACCGCCCAGCCATAGAGCAAATAAGCTGGCTTGCTGATAATGAGACGATCGCCTTTCTAGGTGAAGAGCCTGGTGAATTGCATCAACTCTATTTCTTTAACATCCGCAATCGCAAATTAAAAAAAATCACGACTCATCCGTCCAATCTCATAGCATACACGCTCACTCCTGATGGAAAATGCGTCGCCTATACAGCAGAAGAAGCGTTCCATAGCTTTTTTGATGACGCGGCTCGGAGGACTGGATTGGTTGTGTCCGATCAAAAGCTTTCGCAATTGGTCGCCGATAAAAAGGGAGGATCCCTATGGGGTGATATTCAGTTGTTTGTACAAACAAATACATCGACCAGACGAGAAGTTGTCGTGGAAGGCAAACTGCCTTGGCTGAGCGGCGTACCGTTTTCATTGTCACCGGATGGGAAGTACATTGCGATCGACACTTTTGTCCGAGAGATCCCTGACGATTGGAATCAGTATACCGACCCTGGAATTCACCACGCAGCTTCACAGCACCTGAAGCCGGGCTGGTATTCGACATTGCTGCAACGACTTGTACTGATTGACACCGAAACTAAGAAGAGTCGGCCGCTTATCGACGCACCCCTCGGCACGTCGGGCACTAATGTGATGTGGTCTAAAGACAGCCATTCAATTGTAATTGACAATACGTTCTTACCGCTTGGGCCGACAATCGGCGATGAACAAACCCTAAGGAAATCGTCCACATTCGCAATTCAAGTGAAAGTTCCCAGCGGACAGTTCCTAAAGATTAGCCACGAAGCGTTGAAATTGGTTGAGTGGGATGCAAATGCGAACGTCCGCACCTTTCAACCTGCTGCATTTAGCGGAGGAGGGGGTTCTGCGTCGATCGTGTTTTTTCATGGCACCGGGTCGACCTGGGAAAGGCTCCGTCAGATTCCATCAGACAGCGACCCCCTGCAGGTGATTCTTGATGAGAACATGAACACTCCCCCTAGACTCTATGCTGTAGACGAAAAAACGGGCGTCAAGACTCTGCTGGTTGATCTTAATTCGCAATTCAATCGGCTAAGGATTGGACGTGTAAAAGAAATACATTGGAAGGGCACGGACGGAAAAGAAGCGAATGGCGGTCTATATTTTCCCCCGGCTTATATGACGGGAGTGAAGTATCCGCTTGTCATTCAGACGCACGGTTTTCGGCGAGACAGATTCTGGATCGATGGCCCATGGACAACAGCGTACGCAGCTCAGCCCCTTGCCAGCAAGGGCATCATGGTTCTACAGGCCAGTGAAGATTATTCTGACCTTGATACCCCAGGAGAGGGTGAAAGAGAAGTTGCAAAGTTGGAGGGAGCAGTCGAGTATCTGGACGAGGCCGGACTAGTCGACCGTAAGCGGGTAGGTGTTATCGGATTCAGTCGAACAGGACTATTCGTCTGTTATGCTCTCACGCATTCTAAATTTAAGTTTGCGGCAGCTTCGGTGACGGACGGTGACACGGGAGGCTACTTCTCATATATTGCGGATTCTAATTACTGGATTAATTTCAATCAGTTCTATGAGGGTGTTAATGGCGGTCCGCCGTTCGGTGACGGACTCGGGATGTGGCTGGCGAGATCTCCCGGATTTAACTTAGACAAGGTCGAAACCCCAACGGCGAACAAGACGGCGATCCTTCCAAGTCCGAGCAATACGCCCGTTGGCGTGAAATGCGAGGTCGTATTGGTTTAATCCGTTAATGTGCGTCGGTCAGCAAGAAGTATGCTGCGCTTCGGTGAGTCCTAATGCAAAAAGCCGCCTTCCCGGATGCTTCGCAACCGGGAAGGCGCTGTGGAGATGCTTCCCTAGACAGGAACCATCTCCGGTTGTTAACTACTCGTCCAGTTCATAAGCTGGATCGACAAGTTGTCCGGCGTCATCGGTGTTGAATCCCTTGCCTTGAATCTCGATGACTGACTTGGCGTCCCCCAGAACTGTTACGTCGGGTTTCGTGTAGTTCACGGCTTTACCCTCCTTTCTCTAAAATTACTCAAGCGCCCCGCTAGCAGAGGCCTTGGGCAAACTGTTAGGCGCAGCCATGCTGGTAGTGCAATCCGGCCGACTTGCATTTGCGATAAGTGATTCCGCAATGTTCACCAAACCGTTCGACACCACATTTCTCAACCACAGTTCAAGCGAGATTGCCCTGAACATATACACCATGTGCACGCTTTTTCCATTCTTAGCGTCGCACGCAGCCCGCAGCAGAGCAGTGTTATTGACGTATCCCAAGGCAGCGGTCAGCGGGGTCTCAAAAACGCTTTGTAACTCTCGCCAGTGTCGGTCTAGCGCGACCATCGCAGTGCGACCACCAAGTTGTTTGGTGCGACGAGATAGTATCTCTGGGGGCACAACACCAATAAGAGATCGACGCATTAATGACCGCCGTTCGCCTGGACGAAGCAACTGGCTTGCGGGTATTGAGAGGATAAATTCTATGAGATTCTGAAGACGTTGCCTGTTCCAATCCGCCGAGCCGCGAGGTGGTGGCGCTTCGCGAAATGCTTGTCAATCCAGGGTTCCAGCTTGGATTCTTTCAGTAAATACGCGCGTACTGCGGGTGATAGCAGTGTCATCGAGGATTGCCACAGGAGGTGAAGCCAAGGCCGACGCTTGGTCAAGCTCCAGGCAGCGAGCTGTCGGGCTAAACTGATAGGTTTGAACTGCACGATTAGATCAGCTAGCTGTTCACGAGGATCCGGATTTCCTCCCATGAATTCATCTCCACCTAGACCCGAGAGGCCGACTCTATAGGATCCATCGCGCACTATGTTCGCGCGTTCGGCCTCCATTTTATGTCTCGCGCCGATGGCCCCAGGGAGCGGCGCAAAAGTCGGGTACTCTAGTGAGACAGAAAGGGTGCATCGCTCCAGATCTATATGAGATCCCACTCTTCCGCGCAGTTCTTCCAGCTTCTGAAAATATATCCAATCGTCTCCGTTGGGTTCTGTTTTGTCGTAATAGGAAAGCGTGTCCAAACGAGGAGTCTGAGCTCCTTCCTTGGCGAGGATGTCATCGGCCATGCAAACGATCGAAGAGGAATCCAGGCCACCACTTAGGTCGGCAAGTATGGGTGAGTCAGAACGCAACCTGCGCCGTACAGACTGGCGAAAGACATGACGAAAGTGTTCCTCGTATCCCGCGTCGCTCTTGTAGCAGATACGGGACTTGGGGGTCACCCAGTAGCGCTCCGTCCAAATCCTTCCATCGGTGATATGTACGACTTGCCCTGGCGGAACTTGGCGAATCTCGCGGTACGGGGTTACTTGAGCGTTTGGATCGCTAGCAAGGTATCCAGCGACATATTCATCGTCAATGCGGAAGTGATCGCCTGAAAACAGCACGAGGGCGGCAAGGTCAGTCGACCACATAAGCTGATCTCTGTTTACGCGATAAAAGATATGTCGAATCGCCATGTAGTCTACGGCTAAGATGAGTTCACGCTGTTCAGGTTTCCACACAGCAATTGCCCAGTCGCCAATAATTTCACGGAAGCAGTTAGTTTCTAATCGGTCAAATGCGGCAGCGACGATGGCGATGTCGGCGGAACTGGCTTGCAAGTCCCTTCGAAATTGGGCAGTAAGGTCATGGCGGTTATCGAGGCGACCGTCCCATGTGAGAATAAAGCCTCTGCCAGAGACGTACGGTTGCTCCTCAGAGCGCGACTCGGCAGTTGTGTGAAAGGGACGGTAGAGTAGGCCTACTGAACCGTTCACATGGAGGAATGCACCGTCCGGGCCCTGATGCTTCAACGATTGACTGAAGTCCGCTAGGAGTTCGGGCTCTATCGGTCTTCCGTCAAGATTCCAAATGCCTGCTTGCACACTCATACCAGTATCCTTGTTAGCACCTATCCCAGACCGCGTAACTCACCTGAACGTTCGACCTCTCATTGATTGCTCGGCCCTTTACTTCGACCCACGCATGAGCTCTGAAGGGTAACTTCTGGGCACCTATAACCAATTGCGCTGCAATGCCGTGTTTCCGGAGTAGATAGGTGGTGACAAAGGATCGTTGAAGACAGAGCGCCCGCTTTGGATACCAAGCGCAGGCCCAGTTAACGGCGTCACAAATGCGCGCGATGTTCTTGGCGTCTGCCGGAAAACTGGCGATTTCCCAGCGTTTAACGGTTACGTAAATCTTGCGGAAACTGCAGAATGCGCTGAGGAGGTCATAGCGAAAAAGGAGAATCAGTGCCCGGAAAACAAGCATTAGTGTGACCCCCTTCGCTGAATCTCAATTCCGAGCTCGTGAAAAACGAAGGAGAGCCTGTTGGTCAAGGAATCGATCTTTCTCGATTGTGGCTGGACCGGGATATGACCCCACGCTGCGTCGTAGTCCAGCAAGATTGGATGACCAGAAGAGGTGGCGGCTTGGAGGCGTGCTACCATCTTGCGGGCGTGCATGGGGTTACAACGCGTGTCCGAATCACCTGAGATAACTAGCATGGCGGGGTAGGCCACGTTTTTCTGGACTCTGTGATAAGGAGAGTAGGCAAACAGGAAGTGGAATGCCTGTTCATCATCAGGTGACCCATATTCATCCGCCCAGCCGGTTGCGAAATCAAAGAGGTGATACCTCGTCATATCGAGCAGCGGTCCCAGACAGATGCCCGCACGAAACAAATCGGGACGCTGCGTAATCACTGCGCCGATAAGGAGTCCAGCATTAGAGCCACCGCCTACGGCAAAGCGACCGGGCACAGAACGCTCCTGAGCAACGAGCCATTCCGCTGCAGCGATGAAGTCGTCAAAGGCATTCTGGCGTTTGTCGCGTTTACCGTGACGGTGCCATTGCTCACCGAGTTCGGAACCGCCACGGAGGGCAGGAACAGCAAACAAGAAGCCCTGCTCAATTAGAAAGGTGCCAAATGCAGTGAACCGTGGCGTCACACAATGGCCGAAGCCACCATATCCAGTAAGAAACGTGGGCAGAGAACCAGAATGCAAGAGATCTTTGCGGGCGGCGAGCAAGAGTGGAACCGAGGTTCCATCTTTAGAAATGTACGAGACCTCCTCGACAGCGATCATCGAAGTATCAAAGAGACTCTGCGCCTCGTTCCAGATGATTAACTCGTCCTTTGAAGTATCGTAGCAGTAGATTGAGGAGGGATGCGACATGGAGGTATGGCTGTAGAAAAGCTTGTCAGTGGAGGTCGTCCGATTTAGCAGATTCACGGTTCCATGTGCGGCGAATAGAGTTTGCCCTCCCAACCGCCCGTCTATTTGGAAGGTTTCGATCGTAGTGAAAAATCGGTCGATACGAGTGACGAAAATCTGGTCGCCGGCGACCGCAAACTGCTGAATGCGTCTGTCAGATTCGGCTACAACATCGCACCAGTTTTCGGGCCTGGGAGCATCTATATCGATACGGACGACTCGGAAGTTCGGGGCCCCAACGTCGGTAAAAGCCAGCAATTGGCCGTGTACAAAGAAAGGGACAAAATACCCTTCGATGTCGTCAAGTAGAAGCCGGGGACGCGTGCCGCACCCTGCTTCGTGAACGCTAAGGGAATTGCGACGCTGCTCGCCGGGATGACACACGGAGTAGGCTAAAAGTCCAGTGTCAGGCGATAGGAGAATTCGAACGAACAGATTGGGGCTCTCGGCGCCAAAGAAGATTTCTTGGTCTTCCGACTGTTCGGTACCGAATGCATGCCAGAAGACAGCGCAATAATTCGGTCGCGCGGCGCGCAGTGCGCGATGAGAGTAGTAGAAACCGGAGTTGTCGCGAGCAAATACAAATGCTGTGCAGAAGCCCTCTTTCAAACAACTAGGTAGTACCGTGTTTCGTTCCGTATCCAGGATCTCTATGCTTGAGTGGTCCGTTCCACCTTGCCTGACCGAGTATGCTAACAACCGGCCATCCTGGGAAATCGCAACAATAGCAATATTAGTCGACGCCCCGGTGGCGCGCAGGGTGGGGTCGACCAGGGTCGTCTCTTGTCCAAAAAGGCCATCCTTCATGACAATGCTTGCCTGCTCTTTGTTCTCTTGGCGCCGCAGAAAGAAATAACGGTTACCGACACTCCACGGTTCAGTGACCGCCGGAATAAACTGCAATTCACTAACACGCTGGTGGATCTCTTCTCGTATTGGGATGGCGGCAAAGTAGGCACGGGTATAGGCAGACTGCCGGTCGATCCATGCGCGCGTTTCGGGCGATGTCTGGTCTTCGAGCCAACGGTAGGGATCAGTGACTTTGAATCCGTGCAGGATTTCGGTCACGGGCTCAATTGGTGTCTGCGGCGGAGGAGTGAACGTCAATGTCACGGATGACTCTGCTCAAGGGCTGGCATTGCGATACTCGAACTACATACAAGCGAGATCAACACGAAACGAGAGGCACCTTTCGTTTTTCAGAGGCATATTCCGCATTCAAAGGGCATCCTTCTCATTCTGGCGAACGGTCCTATCTGTGGACTTCAGGAGAGAAGTCAGGGAGGAGACCACTTCGCGCGGAGCCTTCAAGAGCGATTGAATGCTGCTTGATGACGACGCTCTGCCACAGAGCCGTGAATATGTGGCGCCCTCGCGAAACAATTGATTGTGGGTTCCTTGTTCCCGGATACGTCCCCGGTCGAGGACCACGATTCGGTCTGCCCACTGGAGCGCTGAAATTCGATGGGAAATTAAGACGAAGGTTTCATTCCGAAACTTCCCGCGCAGATTTGCGAAGATCCTTTGCTCACTTGGTGCATCGAGAGCTGAAGTTGATTCATCAAGTAAGAAGACGTTAGGTTCTCGGAGTACGGCCCGAGCCAGCGCAAGGCGCTGACGCTCCCCACCCGACAGTGCATGACCTCCAGGGCCCAGTGACGTGTCCCAACCACTGGGAAGGTGACGGAGTAATTCTTCGAGATCAGCGAGTGCAATTGCACGAACAAGCTCATCGGGTGTTGCGGAGGGCTTTCCCAGCAGGAGATTCTCCTTGAGTGTTCGATCGAACAGAACGGCATCCTGCATCAAATAGCAGACCCTCGCTCGGTGGCTCTCCAGCCGAACACTTCGAATGTCGATCCCATCGAAGCGGACAGTGCCTTGGTTCACGTCATACAGTCTCGCAATCAGCTTTGCGATTGTGCTCTTGCCACTGCCGCTGGCACCTACCAAAGCAATCTTTTCGCCGGCCTCAATCTTGAGATTGAGATCCTCGACCACAAGTGGACCATTCCCGTAAGAGAACGAGACCCGCCCCAATTCGAGACAGCCTCGGACCGGAGAGGGCAGATGCACCGGATTCGGATACTCCAGTACGCTCGGGCTTGTCGCAAAGACTTCCAGAATTCTTCCAACGCTAGTGCGCAAACGGTTGAGGCGAGAATAGATCTCCACAGTGGCATATAGCGGATCGAACAGCCGCGCCATGTAGCTATAGAAGGCAACAAGGCCGCCGATACTCAAAGTCCCCACAAATACCTGGTACCCTCCGTAGCCCAGGATCATAATTGCGCCCACAGCGATGATTGCCATGTAGCAGGTGGTGAACAGAATTTCGGTTAACGCACGATCGTTTAAAGCCTTCACTCTGGCCATGGCGCGATACAGGAAGGCCTGAATCTGGCTTTGCTCTTGCCTCAGCAGCTGAACCTGCACGATGGAACTCAGATGTTCTTGGAGGAAACTGCTCTCTCGACTGGACTGCTGCTGTGCAGAGTCGGAGGCGCGGCGGAGCCTCGCATCGAAGTGCCTGCGAAAGACGAGAAAGACTGGCAACAGCGGCAGAACCACGCACGCAAGTCGAAAATTCAGAAGACACATGGCCACGATTACAAAAGCTGAGTTAAAGCCCGTCTGCAGTACGTAGGGGACAAGATTCGATCCGACTTCGGCTACCTGGTCCACGTCTTGCTCCATGCGATAGAGCTTTTCTCCTATCGGAATGCCCTCGTGGTACGCAGGGGACAGCTGGTTCATCTTTTCGAGCAGGTTGAGACGGATGCGAAAAACTAGATCCTGCATCGTGCGGAAGCTCACAAGGCCTGCCAGTGCAGAAAGACCTAGCCGGCATATATAGATGCCAAAGAACGCCGCAGCAGCAAGCAGTAGTAAGCGAAAATTCCGCTGCGGAAGAACGCAATCGATCAACCATTTGATGAGCAGGGGATCAAGGAGGAACATTAGGCTGCTGAAAACGACCAGGAAAACGCTTAAAGCATACGCCCGCCACTGCGGTCGTAACTGATGAGCGAACCACTCCGCCTGAGCCTTGGTTTCTGGACTCACGGACGCACTTCGGGGCTCAAGACGAGTTTGGCCGCTTCGCGGAGTTGCGCGTTAGGATTTCGATCGTAGTTTCTGCCCTCGGAGATCATCGTTTTCCAACGGTCGTGTGAAGCGAAAAGTATGTCGATGGTGGCCCCTTCCGGTCATGGTTCTCAGCACGAGCGTCATTCTTAACCATTGCAGATGACATTCCTTTTACCACGTGATATGCGCGCCTGTACTCGATCGGGCTAAGATGAAACGCCTTCTTGAATCCTCGTGATAGGTCTCGAGGGCTGTGATAGCCGAGATCGGCTGCGATCTCCTTGATGGAGCATGATGTGCTTTTGAGTCTTTCAGCAGCCTTCCCGAACCGCTGCTGCATGGCATATTCTCTTAAACCAACATCCATGTAGTGCGCGAACAGCTTGCCGGCGTAGCCTGGAGTGATTCCGAGATCGAGTTGCTGACAGACTTGGCGTAAAACCCATCCCATCTTTCCATCCTGGCCATCAATGAAGTCCTTGAGCCTTTGAACTCGCCAGTCCATGCTGATACTCGTCTCTTGTTCTACAGTGAAAGTCGGCTTCAGGAATACTCTTATAGAACCCATCTTCTGAATTTCTGGTCTGTGGTAACCCATGAGATCCACCCGAACCATTAACTTTCCTGGTCCCTTTCAAATTTCGGAGTGATGAGCCAAGAACAAGAGTCCGCTTATCGCCAGACCCTCACTAATTCCTCCGTTACGTTCCAGCAAGAATACTTGAGGGCAGAGGCAAAGACCTCTGAATGCCCGACCCTCTCGAGTAGCAGTTGTGGCTGCAGAAAAGTCTTGGGCGAGTTCGATATGGCTGGAATGAGGAAACATATCCACCAGCGAGCGCTCAGCGACTCGGTCGCTCAAATCACGGGCTCGATGTAATTGAGTATCCGCGAGTACTTTTGTTGCTGCGACGAATGTCTTCGTGTCTGTGCACTCTATTTTTTCCCTAGGCCGGACGGGTTGGAACCACCGGGGCCGTTGGAATGGACAAGTCCCATCCGTTGAAGCTTGTCGAGGCAGTCGGCGATGTCTCCGGCCAACTCCGGGGGCCGAACATCGAAATGGGTCTCAATTGCGCCCAAAATGTCGTCGAGAGTGATGCCAGCTTCGCTCGATTCAATCGTCACCCAAATTTGTGCGGCAACCGAATTTAGGCTGTACCCCAAGCTCTGGATGAATTGAATTAAACTTTCTAACAGCGCCATCTTGACTCATATTCGATACGAAAGTTAAAAACCTTTATTCTGGTCGCATTTGCAGCCATCTGAATGCCCATAGAAGGGCCTCTCCTTTCGATGTGCGCCGAATAAGTATGCAACCCCTGACCCTAGTGGACTTAAAGTGTTCTCGGGATCATTCTCATTTGAGAGTTGGTTTAATGACGTGTTAATGGTTCGAGAAACGAATTCACCGGCCCTGGAAATTCTGGCTAGTATGCTGACCACAGGGGCTGGAATCATTGAGGGGAGCAGAAGGCAGAGCCAGAAGATCCGAAGCATCCAGATGAATTACTGGCGGCCGATCGAGGCGGACTCGTTTTCGTACCCAAATTGGGCTTCACGCCCAATGTAGCGGAGCTAGATTTTGTAAGCCAGTTTCCAACCATCATGGCAAGATTCAACATTTCGCCCGAGACCATCAATTGTCCTTGCTGCCTAGATGCTCCTCGCATACCAGAGTTGCAGTATCGCATCTGATAAACGAAAACGGGTTAAACATTCAACCATTTTGTCAAAAAAAGATTTGGTTACGGACAAATGGGTTTCACAGTCTGAAGCGGCCCGGATTCGTGATGTCTCGCCCCAGGCAATCGCACGCCTGGTTAACAAGGGACGGTTTCGGACCTTGCGGATAGGAGGCAGAGTTCTCTTGGATCGCAGTGAAGTCGAGAACTACAAGCCTAGGCGGAAAGGGCGACCCCGTAAGTGAACGCATTCAACTGGTTGAATGTCTAATTTCTAGTCGAAGAGCGAGCTTTGCTTTTCCATTCGTGGAGGAATGATAGGTTTTGGCAGGCCATCACCCCAGAGCCTGCGGAACAGCTCGGCCGGAAGTGGGGTTAAGCTTGCGCTAGTCTACCCCATCGGCGGTACTCTTGCGTAATGCGCCCCCTTCGGTATTCCATCAACGTCACATTGGACGGGTGCTGCGATCATCGTGCAATTTCCGCGGACGAAGACTTGCATCGTCACGCGGTCGAGAACCTCGACCAGGCCGATGCCCTCCTCTTTGGCCGGGTGACTTACG
>WNFO01022767.1_pt1 | contig 14800 bp, 16 predicted proteins | sample 5400251 | NCBI WGS metagenome assembly WNFO01 (sample SAMN13153354, study PRJNA577476) | soil metagenome | isolation source: 100 cm saprolite under Madrone tree | place: USA:California | collected 2016-06-14 | reverse complement strand
GAGGTGGTGGGCACGCTCGGCGACGGCTCGCGGGTCGTGATCGAACCGGCGCTAGGCTGCAAGGTGCGCGGGATCGAGCCGCCTTGCCCGCGCTGCGCAGAGGGCCGGCCCGGCCTCTGCTATAACGTCACGGAAGGACCGATCGAGGTCGGCCTCCAGACGGGCTACTGCGCCGACACCGGCGGAGGCTGGGGCGAGACGCTCGTCGCCCATCCAAGCCAGCTGCATCCAGTGCCGGAAGCGCTGTCAGATGAGGCCGCGGTGCTGATCGAGCCCTTCGCCTGCTGCATCCACGCCGCGTTCAGGGGCGGCGCCACCAAAGACGACATCGTCGTCGTGATGGGGGCCGGCACGATCGGCCTGCTGACGGTGGCCGCGATCCGTTTGTTCACGCCGCCGAAGCGCTTGATCGCGGTCGCGAAGCATCCGACCCAGCGCGAGCTCGCGGCCAAGCTCGGCGCCGACCAGGTGATCGATCCTGCCGACGTCTTTCAACGCATCCGTTTCGCCACGGGGGCGCGGGCCGGCAGCCTCAACGACGCTGTGCGCTTCACTCGCGAAGGCGGCACCCTGGTCGCGGTGGGGATGCCAGGCGAGGAGAAGGTGGACTGGGCCGCGATCTGGCAGCGCGAGCTGACGGTGATGGGTGCCTACGCGTACGGCACTGAGGCGAAACGGAAAGGCAAGCGCACGTTTCAGCTTGCGCTGGAGGCGGCGCCGGCTCTGCACCTGGAAGAGCTGACCGGTCCGCTGTTCGGCCTGGGCGAGTATCGCGACGCGATCGCGTACGCGATGAGCGCCGGCCGCCTGGGCGCGGTGAAGGTCGCGTTTGACCTGCGAGGATTGAAAATCTAGTGGCAAGGCCAGGCGCAGTAATCGAGGTCGACCGCAACACTCCGCCCGTCCTCTTCCATTTCGGCGAGGGGGTGCGGCTCGAGAAGCTGCCGCTCGGCGCGCGCATCGTGTACCCGCCGGACCCACTCGAGCCGATGACCAATCCGGAGCGGGCCATCAAGCGGGCGCTGACCAAGCCGCTGGACGACGACCCGCTCAAGTCACTGCTTCGAAAAGGCATGAAGCTCACGATCGCGTTCGACGATCTCTCGCTGCCGCTCCCCCCGATGGCCGCGCCCGATGTGCGCCAACTGGTCATGGAAGAGGTGATCGACATGGCAGCGGAGGCGGGCGTGGAGGACATCCACCTCATCGCCGCCCTGGGCCTGCATCGCCGGATGACGGCCGACGAGATCCGCCACATCGTCGGCGACCGCATCTTCAGCACCTTCTGGCCCGACCGCCTCTACCAGCACGACGGCGAGGATCCAGAAGCCAATGTCTACATCGGCAAGACGGCCGAGGGCGAAGAGGTCACGCTGCACAAGCGCGCGACCGAGTCCGACCTCGTCGTTTACGTAAACCTGACGCTCGTGCCGATGGACGGGGGGCACAAGTCCATGTCCACCGGGCTCGCGAGCTATAGGGGCATTCGCGCTCACCACAACGTCAAGACGCTGTTGGCTTCACGCTCCTACATGAACCCGCCGGACTCCGCGCTGCACCACTCCTGCGTACGTCAGGGCCAGCTCATCGAGGACACGGTGCGGGTGTTCCACATCGAGACCACCGTCAATAACCACGCTTTCCCTTCCATCGCCAACTTCATGCAGAAGCGCGAGACCGACTGGACTGCTCAGGACCAGGCGATGTTCCTCGGCATGAAGCAACTGACCGACCTGGCGCCGACGGCGTTCAAGCGCAACGTCTTCCATGCGATGCGAGCGCCATACGGCCTGACCAGCGTGAACGCGGGCCAGGTTGACGCCGTCCACGACAAGACTCTCGAAGCCGTGCGAAACCAGCTCAGCGTCCATGTCGAGGGCCAGACCGACATCGTCACGATGGGAGTTCCTTATCTCGGGCCTTACAACGTCAACTCGCCGATGAACCCGCTGCTGGTCGCGTGTATGGGCGTCGGCTACCTGTTCAACTTCTACCGGAACAAGCCGGTCCTGCGGAAAGGGGGCGTGCTCATCCTCACCCACCCGTGCCGGTACGAGTTCGACGCCGTCCAGCATCCGAGCTACATCGACTACTTCGACGAGGTCCTGGCCGACACACGGGATCCATTCGAGATCGAGCAGAAGTACGAAAAGCGATTTGCGGAAGACGCATGGTTCCGGCAGCTCTATCGAAAGTCACATGCCTATCACGGCATTCATCCGCATTACGCGTGGATATGGGCCGCCCACGGGATCGATCACGCGGGCGACATCATCATCGTCGGCGGCGACCGCGAGGTCGTCCACCGCCTCGGCTTCAAGTGCGCGACCACGCTCGAGGATGCGTTCGAGATGGCCGAGCAGACCGTCGGCCGCCATCCGAGCGTGACGCACATGCGCATGCCGCCCATCCTTCTCGCGGAAGTCGAGTAGCAATCGGATGCCGTGGTACTCAGGCGACCGCGGGCCCGTGCAGCTGGCGCGCGCCATCGGCGATGTGGTTGGCGATGTCCGGCGCGTGCGCCGAGGCTGGCGTTGGGACACGCCGCGTCCGCGCACGTGGCCGGTGCAGGGCGCGGTGGTGCCGGCCCCGGCCAGCGATCTCGGCTGGGCGCGCCAGGAGCCGGTGCGCACCATTCGGTGGCTGATCCAGCACGGCCTTCTGCTCCCGTTCACCGAGGCGATGGCCCACCCCAAGGTTGAGGGCCGCGAGTGGGTAACGGAGCTCGAGCGCCCCGTCATCTTCGCGGCCAACCATTCGAGCCACGCCGACACCTCACTCGTGCTGCACGCGCTTTCCGACCGCGCGCGAGATCGGACCGTCGTCGCGGCGGCGGCCGACTACTGGTACAAGCGACCCCTACTCGGCAATGTGGTCGGGCTGTTCCTCAACACATTTCCGTTCTCGCGCACCGGTGGAGCGAAGGAACAGCTCCACAGCGCGAGCCGGCTGCTCAAAGCGGGTTGGAATCTGGTGTTTTTCGCTGAGGGCAGCCGGTCGCCCGACGGCCGCATCCAGGAATTCAAGCCAGGGCTTGGTTTCCTGTCCAATGAGACCGGCACGCCGGTGGTTCCGCTGCACATCCGCGGGGCGCATCGCATCATGCCCAAAGGACAAAAGCTGCCACTCCCCGGACCTGTGCGCGTACGCATCGGCAAGCCGATGACTGCGAAGGCGAAGGAGGGCTCGCGCGAATTCACCGCGCGGGTGGAGCAAGCTGTCCGTGCGCTTGCGGAAGAACCCCGGCAGCCGGAGCTGCAGGGGACGTGGATCGAACGCTGGCGGGCGCTCAAGCCGCGCGAGCCCGAATACGTTGACTGATTACGATTTGTCGCTGTGACCTATTCGATCGTTGCGCGCGACAAACGCACCGGCGAGTTCGGCGTCGCGGTCCAGTCCCACTACTTTCAGGTGAGCCCCGCGGTGCCCTGGGCGCTGGCCGGGGTGGGCGCGGTGGCGACGCAATCGCGCGTCAACGTCAGCTACGGACCGCTGGGCCTCGAGTTGCTGCAGGCGGGGCTCACCGCCGAGCAAGCCCTCAAGGCGCTGACCGCGGGCGACCCCCTGGCTGAGGTGCGCCAGTGCGCGATCGTCGACGCCAACGGCGGCGTCGCCACCCACACCGGAGCCAAGTGCATCCCGGCCGCGGGGCATCAGGTCGGCGATGGCTTCAGCTGCCAGGCCAACCTCATGGAAAAAGACACGGTTTGGGCGGCGATGGCCCAAGCATTCACTTCCACCGACGCCCCGCTCGCGGAGCGGATGATGGCGGCCCTGGAGGCGGCGGAAGCCGAAGGCGGGGACATCCGCGGCAAGCAGTCGGCGGCGATGCTGGTCGTGACCGGCTGAAATGGTCGAGATCCGTTTCTGGACCGGGCTCGACATGGCCGTGGCCGGGGACTTGGACGGTGGCTGCAAGCTCATGGCCGAGGTCGTGCGCGAGAAGGGCGGGCGCTGGGTGGAGACATTGCGAAGGCTGGCGATCGTGGGTCGCGTGCCGGCCGATGTGGCCACAGCGGTCGAGGCCCGGCTCGCCGCAACAGCCGGCTCCACGTAGACTGCACGCGTCTTGGGAAAGTTCAAGAGTCAGCGCAGGGGTCCAAGGCGGCCCGAAAAGGCGCGCAAGCCGGAAAAGGACGACGGCGGCCAGAAAGAGCAGGCGGTCGTCATGGATGCGGTGGTCGCCCAGGCGCTGCCCAATGCGATGTTCGAAGTCGAGCTCGAAGGCGGGCACAAGCTCATCGCTTATGCGGCGGGCCGGATGCGTCGCTACTTCATTCGCATCACACCGGGGGACCGGATCCGCGTCGAGCTGTCGCCCTACGACCTGACACGCGGCCGCATCGTCTACCGCTACCGAGAGTAGTGCCCAGCGTCATCGAGGCGATCGGATCCGCCCGCGTCTTCGACCTCGAACAGCACCGGTTCGCAGGCGCGCCTTCGCATCCAGCCCACGCGCCCGGCTTCAACTACTTTCTGCACCGCCACCATGCGCGCGGCGCGCCCGAGGCGAGGACGAGCGCATCCGGCCTCGTCGTGATGCCAGAGCACTCGGGCACGCACATCGACGCCCTGGCTCACCAGGCCGAGAACATGATCCTTCACGGCGGCGTGCACGTCGACTCGGGCGTGCAGACGTCGGTGGGATTCCGAGTCCACGGTGTCGACACCCTCGAACCGCTGGTGTGCCGCGGCGTGTTGCTCGACGTCGCCCGCACCCAGCGCCTGCCGCCAGATCACGCCATCACCCGGTCGGAGCTCGAGCAGGCCGCCAGCGTCGACGGGGTGGAGGTCGGCGCGGGTGACGCCGTGCTGGTGCGGACCGGTTACGGCGCCCTTTGGACCGACGCGCCGCAGTACCTGCACGCGGCCGGCGTCAGCGCGGGCGGCACGAAATGGCTCGTGGAGCGCGGGGTGCGCGCCGTCGGTGCCGACAACATCGCCTGGGACGTGATCGGCCCGCCCGACCCCGAGCTCGGCGTCACGCTCCCCGGTCACATGCTGCTGCTGGTGCGAGCCGGGATCCCGATCATCGAGAACCTCAACCTCGAGGAGCTCGCGGAGGCAGGCATCCACGAGTTCGCGTTCGTGTGCCTGCCGCTCAAGATGCGTGGCGCCACCGGGTCGCCGGTGCGCCCGATCGCGCTCGCCTGAGGCAATAAAAAAAGCGGCCGGGGAGATCCCGGCCGCATCGCGATTCGAGTCGAAGCCGCTTAGCGGCGACCCACCGTCTGAAAACAATCCAGGCAGTAGACCGGCCGCGCCCCCGTGGGCACGAACGGCACCTGCGTCTGCTTCCCGCAATTCGAGCAGATCACGTCGTGCATGACCCGCGCTCGGCCGTTGCCCTCTGACGAGCGCCGCGCCGCCCGGCATTCCGGACACCGCCGCGGCTCGTTCTGGAGCCCGCGCGTTTGGTAGAACTCCTGCTCCCCCGCCGTGAAGATGAAATCGCGCCCACAGTCGCGGCACTGCAACGTCCTGTCCGAGAAACTCACCGTCTGGCCTCCCCTAGAAAGTCGCTCAGAGGCCCGGACGAAGGTGACCGGTCTACCCCCTCTAGCGGTTCGGGGGCGATTTTAACGCGCTTGCCGGGAATTTGGAGAGAGCGCTTTGTTAGGCGGGTACGGCTTCGCGCGCCTGGTCGGCCTCGTCGGCCTCATCAGTAGGCGTCGGGTCGGCGAATCCCGTCCGGCTGGGAGCCCCGGTGAGCGGGACTTCCTTGAGGAAGACTGTCGAGACCAGCGCCACGATCAGGATCAACCCCGCGAAGAAGTAGATGTCGTGCAGGGAGTCCGCGAGCGCCAGGCGGATGGCGTTCGCCACCGCCGATGGCAGCTGGGCCAGGGCGCCCGGTTGAAGGATGGAGTTGGCGCCGCCTGACGGCAGGTGCTGCAGCGCCTGGGCGGGGAGGTGCAGGTCGGCGATCCTGGCGCTGAGGTAGCCTGGCAGGCGGTTCGCCAGCACCGCGCCGAGGATCGAGCTGCCGACGGTGCCGCCCAGGTTGCGCCAGAACTGGATCTGGCTCGACGCCACACCCAAGTACTTGCGGGGGAGGGCGACCTGCACGGCAGTCAGGTAGAGGGGGAAGGTGGTGCCGATGCCGAGCCCGACCACGATCAGGGCGGCCACGACGCGCCATTCCTGAGTGGAAGGCGTGATCAGCGAGAGCAAGTACATGCCGACGATCATCACGGCGACGCCGAGCGTGCCGAGGAACCGGTAGTACTTGATCCGGCGCATCACGAACCCCGTGAGCGTGCTCGCGGCGAGCAGGCCGAACATCATCGGCGTGATGAGCGCACCGGAGTTGGTGGCGCTGATTCCAAGCACGCCCTGGAAGACCAGGGGCGTGAACAGGATCGAGCCGAACATGCCGAACGCGGTGAGGAAGCCGACGATCATCGACACCGTGAACGTGGTGTTCTTGAAAAGCTCCAGCGGCACGATGGGCTGCTCGACGCGGCCTTCGACGAAGACGAATGCCGCCAGCATCGCCGCCGCGAGGGCGAGCAGGCCCACCACCTCGGGCGAGGTCCAGGCGTGGTCGCGGGTGATGGAGAGGGCGATGAGCAGCGGGACCACGCCGGCAGCCAGCGTGAACGCGCCCCAGTAGTCGATGTCCCGCCACGACGCCTTCGAGCGGACGTACGGAAGGCCGACCAGCACGACCGCTACAGCGATGATGCCGACCGGGATGTTGACCTCGAAGACCCAGCGCCAGCCGAAGTGGTCGGTGATGAAGCCACCGGCCGTCGGGCCGATGATGGCGCTGAGCCCGAACACGCCGCCGAACAGGCCCTGGACGCGGCCCCGATTCTCGGGCGGGAACAGGTCGCCGATGACGGTGAAGACCGTGGCGAACAGGACCCCGCCGAAGATGCCCTGGATGCCTCTGAACACGATCAGCTGGGTCATGTCCTGCGCCAGTCCACACACCACGGAAGCGCCGGCAATAGGGGTCATCGTGGTCGACGTCACCAGATAGGCGGTGGTGACCCAGGCCAGGCGGTCGAGACCGTTCAGGTCGGCCACGATGCGGGGGATGGCGGTGCCGACGATCGTCTGGTCGAGGGCGGCCAGCAGCAGCGCCAGCATCGTGCCGGCGGTGGCCAGGATTACGCGCCTGCGCGACAGTCCCTGAGTGATCACTTTGCGAGCTCCTTCCTGGCGTTCTCGACCAGCTGCAGGCACAGGTGTCGCAGCTGCGCCAAGTCTTCCTTGCTGAACCCTTCGACCATCTCGAACTGGTGGTCGATGCCCTGCTTCCAGATCCCTTCGATCTGGCCACGGCCGGCCTCTGTCAACCGCGCCCGCACCGAGCGACGGTCGTCCGGGTCCGGGACGCGCTCCACGAGGCCGTCTTTCTCGAGGTGATCCACGAGCCCGGTGATGTTGCGGGGGGTCGACCCGAGGTCTTCCGCCAGGTCGCCCAGGGGGGTGTCGCCGCAGCGCAAGAGCCGGAAGAGCACGCCCATGCGGCCCTGACTGAGGCCGTGCTGTTCGGCCCAACGCTCCATGAGCATGCCCAGCGAGTGGCCGGCGATCTTCAAGGCGGCCAGGGCTTCGACGGCGCTCATGTCGACGCCGAGAGGAGCGAACAGCTCCCGCATGCGGACGCTGTACAGGCGGCCGGCCTCATCGCGGCCGAGCTCGTGGACGCTGTGCAGGTCCGGCGGCGCCCCGGAGGCGGGGAGGTTCATGGTGTTTCGGTTCATAGTGAAGGACTTCATTATCACCCTATACAGGGATTCGCGCCAAGTTATTCTCGACCCGATGTTCGCCGCCCTGGGGGACGAGGCCGGGTTCTGCGCCTGGGTTGGTCGCCTGGGCCGGCAGGCCACCCTCGCCGCCCCTACTCGGCGCGGGGGCTGGTCCGGTGCCGTCCTGATCTACCTCCGCGCGAGCCTGCTGCTGGAGCCGAGTCGCCAGGCTGAGTTCCGCGCCACGGTGGAATCCGCTCGGCGTCAGGGCGCCGTCGTCGCCATGGAGCTGGGAGATGCGGAATGGATCCGGGCCAGGGGACCCCAGGCCGCCTACGACCTCGCCGAGCTCCATCCGGACGTCCTCTTCGCCGATGAGGAAGCGGCGGCGGAGCTGGGCGTGCCGCTGGAGGGCATAGCCTCGGTGCCTGTGACCAGGCTCGCCGGCGGAGGCTGCAGCGTGCACGGCCGGCGCCTCGCCGGGCCCGCCGCAGAGCAGGACGCGGACGCCCTCGCCGCGACCTTCTGCGTGGCGCTGGTCGAAGGTGAGGCTCCGGTCGAGGCGGCCGGACGCGCCGTGCTCGTGGCCACACGATGATCGTCGACGCGCATCTCGATATCGCCTGGAACGCGACCTCCGACGGTCGCGGCTTCCTGGCCCCGCCGGCTCCCGGGTACGTGATCAGCCGCCCGGCCCTTGTTTCCGCCGGCGTCGGCCTGGTCTGCGCGACGCTCTACACGGCGCCCGCTCGCGCGCGACGGGCGATGCGCACGCGCTTCGTTTATGAAAACGCGCACGAGGCGCACATCATGGCCGTCGCGCAGGTCAACTACTACAAGAGCTGCGAGCTGCACCTCATTCGCGACTCACGCGAGCTCCAGACATATGTGCGCGGCTGGAGAAGAGGCCAGATCGCGGCTGTGCTCTTGATGGAAGGCGCCGACCCGATCGAGACCCCATCCCAGCTTGGCGCGTGGACTGACATGGGCGTGCGCATCATCGGGCCCGCCTGGAGCCGCACTCGTTACAGCGGCGGCACGGGCGCCCCGGGCGGGCTGACCGACCTCGGCGTGCAGCTGTTGAAAGCGATGAGGCGAAAGCAGGTGATCCTCGACCTCAGCCACATGGCGGAACAAGCGGTCGCCGATGCATTCGAGATGTGGCGCGGACCCATCATCTGCTCGCACAGCAATGCGCGCTCAATAGTGCCTGGCGATACGTGGTCCGGCACGCAGTTCACCTCGCGCGAGCGGCGGGCAGCCCCGACCATGTCGGCCTGGGCACCGACCTGGACGGCGGCATCGTCTCGCGCTACGGACCGATCCACGACCTTGGCGAGCTGAAGAAGTCGCTGCCCGGTCTACTGCGCCGCCACTTCAACACGGCTCAGGTCGAGGGGATCATGGGCGCGAACTGGATCGAATTTCTGGGCCGGTCGCTCCCGGCGCCTAAAGAGAGTCGACGAGCGTCTTCGCGCTGACGAAAGCGAAGCCCATGCCGTGGCCGTTGAACCCCGCACATAAGTAGACGTTCGGAAGGCCGTCGACCGGCCCGACCAGCGGCAGGCCTGACTCAGTGAATCCCATCGTCCCGGCCCAGCGGTGCGTGACCTTTGCCTCGCCACCCATCCGCTTCAGCTGCGCATCGAGGTGGGCCTGGATCGAATCCGTCGGCCGTTCGTCGTATCCCGTCTCGGTCTCGTAGGCCGTGTCGCGCCAGCCGCCGATGAGAACCTCACCGGTGGCCAATTGCCTCCAGTAGCGGTAGCCGAAATGAGAGTAGGTGGGGAGGTCGCAAAGACCGGCAGCATCCGGCGCGCTCGCGAGCATCTGCGCGCGGCGCGGCTGGATCTCGACCTGCGCGAGCAGTTGCGGCGTGTACGCGTTCGTGGCAAGGATCACGCAACCGGCGTGACATTCGGCGCCATTTGCATGCACCAGGACCTCATTCGACCGCGCCTCCATGGCGGTGACGTTCACGCCTTCGCGGATCGCTCCAGGCTGCGCTTGGCGCGCCAGCGCACCCACCACCGCCGCGGGGTCGACCTCGCCGTCCCGCGGGTTGACCAGGGTGCGGCCGTCCCACGTCGCTTCGAACCCGTCCTCATTCAGAAGCTGCGCGGATTCCGCGAGCGCCGCGGCCTCCTCGTCACCTGACGCGAGGATCCCGCTACCGAGGCGGCGATGCCCGACCGGGTGGCCCGTCACGGCTTCGATCATCGTCGTGTGGTTGACGAGGGTCATCGCCCAGATCTCGCGTGCCCTCTCACGTCCGAAGCTGAGCACCGCCTCGGCATAGCTGTCGGCGACCCCGGCGAGGAGGAAACCCGCATTCCGCCCGCTCGCGCCCGCGGCGATGTGCGCCCGCTCGACGAGCACGGTGTCCATCCGTCGTGCGCCCAGGTGATGCAGGAGGCTGACGCCTGTGATGCCGCCGCCGATGACGAGGACGTCGGTATGGTCGGGCAGCTCGCCGGCATAGCGCTCGGGTGGCCGCTGCCAGAACGGAGTCAGTTCAGGGGACCGAATAACATTGAGCTTCGGCATGGATTTTGAGAGCTACGACGTCCTGGTGGTCGGCGGTGGGCTGGCCGGCATCAGGGCGGCGATCGCCGCGGTCGACGCCAACCCCAGGCTCAAGATCGCGATGGTCTCCAAGGTCTATCCCATGCGCAGCCACACCGTCTCGGCCGAAGGTGGGGCGGCCGCCGTGTTGCGGCCGGAGGACAGCTACGAGAACCACGCCTTCGACACCATCAAAGGTTCGGACTATCTCGCTGATCAGGACGTGGTCGAAGCCTTCGTTCGCGAGGCCCCGATCGAGGTCATCCAGATGGAGCACTGGGGCTGTCCCTGGAGCCGCGACCCCGATGGCAAGATCTCGGCCCGCCCATTCGGCGGCATGACCACGTGGCGCACGTGCTTCGCCGCCGACAAGACCGGGTTTCACATGCTGCACACCGTTTTCCAGACATCTCTCAAGTACAGCCAGATCCACCGACATGACGAGGCCTTCGCCACCAAGCTCCTCGTCGAGGACTCGCGCTGCGTCGGCGTGGTTGCGATCGATATGCGCAGCGGGCGATTCCAGGCGATCACCGCGAAAGCGGTCATCCTCGCGACGGGCGGCCTTGGCCGCCTCTACGCATTCACAACCAACGGCAACATCTGCACCGGGGATGGCATGGCCCTGGCTTACCGGGCCGGAGTCGGGCTGAAGGACATGGAGATGGTGCAGTTCCATCCGACCGGGCTCCCTTTCACCGGCATCCTCATCACGGAGGCCGTGCGCGGCGAGGGTGGCTACCTGCTCAACAAGGACGGGGAGCGCTTCCTCAAACGTTACATTCCCAACAAGATGGAGCTGGGACCGCGCGACATCATCTCTCGCGCTATGGTCACCGAGTTTGAGGCAGGCCGTGGATTCGAGGGACCGCACGGAAAGTTCATGCATCTCGACGTCCGCCATCTCGGCGAAGAGAAGATCGACGCCAAGCTGCCCTTCATGCGCGAGCTGGGTCGCGAGTTCGTCGGGATCGACATCGTGAAGGACCCGATCCCGGTGCGGCCGGTCATGCACTACATGATGGGTGGCGTCGACGCCGACATCTCCGGCGCCACGCCGATCGCCGGCCTCTATGCGGCTGGAGAGTGCGCCAACGTCGGGCTCAACGGCGGCAACCGGCTCGGCTCGAACTCCCTGTCTGAATGCCTCGTGTTCGGCGCCGCCGCCGGTCGCGCTGCGGCCGAGCACGCGAGCTCTGCGGGTGCCGTCGGCGCGAACCCGGTGACGGCCCTCCTCGCCGATGAGACCAAGCGGATCGAGGCTTCGTTCCTCGACAAGAAGGGCGGCGAGGAGCGCATCGGTACCATCCGCGAGGAGATGCAGCACGACATGGATGCGGGGGCGGGAGTATTCCGGACCCGCGATGGCCTCGAGAAGCTGACCCGGCAATTGGGAGCCCTCCGCGACCGTTTCGAGAAGATCAAGATCGAGGACTCGAGCCGCACCTTCAACACCGAGCTGACGGCCGCGCTCGAGCTCGATTTCATGCTCGAGGTGTCTGAGACCATCGCCTATTCCGCGCTGGCGCGCGAGGAGTCCCGCGGGGCCCATTCCCGTCGCGATTTTCCCGACCGCGACGATGCGAAGTGGCTGAAGCACACGGTTGCGTTTCGTACCGATGCCGCTGAACCAAAGTTGGACTACACCGACGTCCGCATCACCAACTTCAAACCACAGGCGAGGACGTACTGATGGCAGAAAAGAGGATCACGATCAGGACCACGCGCTTCGATCCCGAGAAGGACAAGGCGCCGCGACTGCAGTCGTACGACATTCCCTTCTCGGACGACAGCATGGTGGTCCTGGACGCGCTCAACCACATCAAGGCACACGTGGACGGCAGCCTCAGCTATCGGTGGTCTTGTCGCATGGGCATCTGCGGCAGCTGCGGAATGATGGTCAACGGAGTCCCAAAGCTCACCTGCAACGCGTTCATGCGCGATTACTGGCCGCGCTCCATCACGGTCGAGCCGCTGCAAAACTTCCCGATCGTGCGCGACCTCGTCATCGACATGGAGGACTTCATGCACAAGCTGAAGTCCATCAAGCCATGGATCATCCGCAAGCAGGAATACCCGCTTGGCGCGGGCGAGCACCGCCAGACGATGGATCAGATCGATGAGTTCCGCCAGTTCAGCGAATGCATCAACTGCATGCTCTGCTACGCGGCCTGCCCCGTCTACGGCCTGAACAATGAGTTCCTCGGCCCCGCGGCGACTGCGCTCGCGCGACGCTACAACCTCGACTCGCGCGACCAGGGTCTGAAGGAGCGATTGCCGGTGCTCGCGAACGCCGAGGGGGTCTGGGAATGCAGCTTCGTGGGTGAGTGCTCGGTGGTGTGCCCCAAAGGCGTCGATCCGGCCAAGGCCATCCAGCAGACCAAGCTCGACACGACCACGCGCTTCGTGCTTCCGTACGGTAATCGCGAGGAGTGAGGTCTTGATGGCAGAGGGCGACGAGGCGGCGGCCTCGACCGGCGCGAATCCTCGCGTCTTCAAACCGGAGATGCCGCGCGGGTGGTGGCTGCGGCGGCGCCATTACTTCCTCTACATGGTTCGCGAGTTCACCGCGGTGCCCATGGCGCTCTGGCTGTTGTGGTTGCTGTATGAGATCCAGCGCGCAGCGGGCGGCCCGAAGGTCTACTACCCGTCCGTATCCCCTGCCTTCATTGTTTTCAGCGTCATCTGCCTGGGCTTCGCGATGTACCACAGCTTCACCTTTCTCAGCCTCGCCGGCGTGATCATCCACCTCAAGCTCATGGGCAAGCCAGTGCCACCCCGGGCGATCGTCGCCACGATGTTCGCGCTGTGGCTGGTGGCGTCGGTGGTGATCGCAGCCGTTCTCATCGGATTTGCGCGATGAACCACGACACCACGAAGAGTCAGAAGCCGGCCATTTCCCACCTGTTCTGGTGGTTCCTCTTCGCCAATGGGGGCGGGCTGGCCGCGCTCGTGCTCCCGGTGCACATCCTGGTCCAGGGCGTGCTTGGGCCGCTGGGCGTCGTCCACGTGGTGGATCGGCACTACGACACCTGGATCAGCATCCTGGGCAACCCGATCGTCAAGCTCTACCTGCTCGCCCTCGTCTCGCTCGCGTTCTTCCACTTCGCGCACCGGCTCCGCTACTTCCTGGTCGACCTGGGCGTGCCCGCAGCCCGCACGTTGCCGGCGCAGGTGATCTTTTACGGCGGGGCGGTCGTGGTCACGGCGGCCACGATCTGGGTGCTCCTGACCACGGCTCCAATCTCCTTCGGGTAGCCGTGTACACCGTCGAGGCGATCCCGGCGCACGAGCTGGGAAACAACAGCTTCCTCGTGGCGGACACCGACAGCGGGGTGGGTTTCGTCATCGACCCGCTTCGCGACACCGAGCGCTACCTCGAGGCAGCTTCGAGGTTGCACGTGAAGCTCAGCCACTCGCTGGACACGCATCTGCACAACGACTTCGTTTCGGGGCGGCGCGAGCTGGCTGCGGAAGTTGGAGCAAACATCGACGAGCTAGACCCAGGTCGCGATCTCGCTATCGGCAATTTGACGCTGAACGCGATGCACACGCCAGGCCACACGCCCGAGCACAAGAGTTACCTGCTGAGCGAAGGTGGGCGCCCGCGCGCTCTCTTCTCGGGCGGCGCGGTGATGCTCGGCGCCATCGCGCGAACCGATCTCTTCGGCCCGCATTTGGCTGTCCACCTGGCGATGGAAGCACTCACAACGTTGCAAGTCCGGTTGCGCTCGCTGCCCGACGACATTCGGATCTTTCCCACGCATGGGGCCGGCTCCTTTTGCGCCGCCGGCGGGGCCAGTGGACATGAGACAACGCTGGGAGACGAGCGACGGACCAATCCGTTCTTCCTGACTACCGACGTGATGGCGTTTCTCGCCCGAGCCCTGAACCAGGGCCGATACCCGACTTATTACCGCGACATGGCGGCGATCAATCGCGGCGGCGCGCCGCTGTTAGGTTCTTCGCTACCGCCGCTGGCGCGGCTGGGCGCCGACGAGGTGGCCCGCCTGATTGACGAGGGCGCGGCCGTTGTCGATCTGCGGCTTGGCCGTGACTACGATCGAGAGCACATCCCCGGGAGCTACAGCATTGGCATCGATGGGCCCGTGAGCGCTTGGGTCGGCTGGCTCATTGCGCGAGGCCGTCTGATCGTGCTCGCGGGCGGAACCGATGCGCAGCACCAGAAGGCGCGGCGCCAGCTGCTTCGGATCGGTTTCGACACCATCGCCGGCGCCCTCGATGGCGGCATGGATGCCTGGCGGTCCAGCGGCCGTGAGGTGTCGGCCTTCGAATCGGTTGATATCGAGGACATGGCCGAATGGGTGATCAGCGCTGAGCCGATGACGGTGGTCGACGCGCGGGACGAAAACGAGTGGGTGGCCGGGCACGTCCCGGGCGCCGTGCACATGTACGTGCCTGACGTGCCTCACCACGCCGGCGAGATTCCACACGAGGCGCCGGTCGCGGTGCACTGCGCATCCGGCTACCGCGCGGGCATCGCCGCCAGCCTGCTCGAGCAAGCCGGCCTG
>WNFO01002663.1_pt1 | contig 14801 bp, 14 predicted proteins | sample 5400251 | NCBI WGS metagenome assembly WNFO01 (sample SAMN13153354, study PRJNA577476) | soil metagenome | isolation source: 100 cm saprolite under Madrone tree | place: USA:California | collected 2016-06-14 | reverse complement strand
TGGCGATGAACAGTTCTCCGGCACGAATCGCGCGAGAATCAATCGACACGCCGGCCACCCGGGCCAGGGGGTTGAGTCCCGTGCCCGGCCGAGTACCCAGAGCGTCAGCCACCTGTGCAATCGTCCACCGCATAAGTTCCTCAAGGGATTCGTCTTACTCCAGTACCAAACGGCCCGTTGTGTTCTCAACGTTTGAGGGTTGCTCCTTTCCGAGCCGCCAACAATTGGCTCGTCCAGAGACATGCCGGGACCAGAGCGCACTGGTTGTACCTACGAACCAAGCGCGCTAGGTGCCAAACTCCGGGCCGCCATTTACATCCTTGTTTCGCGGCCCTTCAAAACCACGTTTGCGCAAGGCGCGCCGCGCCATTTCGCGGTCGTCAAATTCGAGCGTCTGGTCCGAAAGAATCTGATAATTCTCGTGCCCCTTTCCGGCCAGCAGCACGATGTCTCCGCGGCGGGCTTCCTCCATGGCCATGCCAATGGCCTTTTCTCGGTCAGGCTCGATCAGATATTTGCCGGCGGTTTTCTGCAGTCCCACGATGATGTCGCTGATGATTTTCAGCGGGTCTTCGCTGCGCGGATTGTCGCTCGAGAGAATCGTCAAGTCGCTCAACCGGCCGGCGACTTCCCCCATCACCGGCCGCTTGGTCCGGTCCTTTTCCCCACCGCAGCCGAACAGCGTGATGATCCGGGCCTTGGGATTTAGCTCCCGCGCCGTTCGAATCAGGTTTTCCAGTGCATCGTCGGTGTGCGCATAATCCACGATCACCAGGAAGGGCTGTCCAAGATCGATACGCTGGAAACGTCCCGCAACACTCTGCAGATTGCGGATGCCGGTTTCAATAACTTCGTTTGAAAGACCCAGCGCCTGCGCCGCTCCGACCGCGGCGAGCAGGTTGTAGACGTTGATCCGACCAACCAGCCGCGAAACCACGCGCACCTTTCCGTTGGGCGTCTGCGCGGTGAAGGTCAAGCCGTCGAAGGTCAGCTGAAATCTCGTTGAGGTGATGTCGGCGTCACCTTCCAGCCCATAGGTGACCGTTTTCTTGGCCAGGCCCGCCAACCGCTTGCCGAATTCGTCCTGGGCATTAAGCACCGCCACTTCGGGTGCTCCCGCCCCGGTGCCCACGAAGAGCCTCCTTTTTGCGGCGAAATAATCTTCGAACGTTTTGTGAAAATCCATGTGTTCGCGCGTCAGGTTGGTGAACACCGCGACTTGAAAATGGCATCCCCAGAGCCGGTCCATCGCCAGCGAATGCGAGCTGGCCTCGAGCACCGCGTACTTTCCACCCGCGTCGCGGATCTCCGCGAAAAATCCCTGCAGGTCCACCGATTCCGGCGTCGTATTGGGGGCTGGATAGTCGCCGAGCGGTGTGTGATAGGCGATCGTTCCGAACAGGCCGGTTTTCGCCCCGGAGGCCTTTACGATGGCATCCACGACCGCAGTGGTGGTTGTCTTTCCGTTGGTGCCAGTTACCGCAACGAGTTGCAGAGCGTTGGCGGGATGTCCTAGGAAATTCGCGGCACTGATCGCCAGCGCTTTGCGCGCATCTTGAATCTGGATCCATACCACGCCCCCCGGGATCCTGCTGGGAGCCGGCTCTTCGCTCACAATGGCCACCGCGCCTCGCTTTAGAGCGTCCTGAATGAACTTGTTTCCGTCTGCCTTGGCCCCGTGCAAGGCAAGAAAAAGCGCGCCCGGCCGCACCTTCCGCGAATCACAAGCCACCTGGCGAATTTCCAGGCTATTTGCGGCCGCGGGCAGAGCTGTCTCCACGCCTTGGAGCACTTCGCTCAGCTTTCTTCCGCGATGTGCTGCGCCCTCGCGGGCAGATTGCTTTCCTTGGCTGTCAACTTGATTCGTGGCGTTGTCCTGTATCCCTTCTTCTAAGCTCAATGCAATTTTCATCCTAATGCCTTACCCTGTGGTGCAGGTGTGCGATCTTCGGTGCCGGTGTTCCGAATTGCACGGTGATCTCTGCCCCTCGCCGCACCCTGGCTCCCGCGGCTGGTGTCTGATTCGTAGCCAGGCTGCTGCCAACTAGAACGGGGTCGAGCCCTAATCGAAGGCAAGTCTCCGTTACGTCGCGCATCGTCTTTCCGGAGAAGTCCGGCACTTGAATGTCGCCCCCTTCATCCACCGCTACCGTCGCGGAAGGCCTGTGACTCTTGCCCCCTTTCATATTAGCTGCACTGGCCTCCCTAGGCGGTTGGTCGGGTAGCCCCGAAAAGTCCGTGGGTGTGTAATCCTCGAGCGTAGCACTGTCGGAAGCCTGGCGATTGTGGTACGCGGCCTGGACGAGCCGCGGGCCAATCGGCACATCGCGTGGCACGTCCAGGTGCGGCAATACCTGCTCGGCGATCCGCTTGAAGACCGGGGCGGCCACCTGCCCGCCCTCGCGCTGCCCCACTGGCGAATCCAGCAACACCAGAATCGTCACGGCCGGGTTGTTGATCGGAGCGAAGCCGGTGAAGGAAGCAATCAGCTGCCTCGCCGAATATCGGCCTGTCGCCGGATCGATTTTCTGCGCCGTCCCGGTTTTTCCAGCAGCGGTCCAGCCATCGAGATGCGCGGGCTTTCCTGTTCCGTTCAGTACGACTCCTTCCATGAGCCTCCGCAGCGTCGCCGCCGTTTCCGGCCGGATCACTCTCCTGGGCTCGGAGGGTGGCAGCGAGCCTTCCGCAGGCAATACCTGATTCCCGCGTCTCAACTCCGCAATGACATGTGGCTTGTAAAGCATTCCTCCGTTGGCAATCGCGGAGACGGCGCCGATCAGTTGCAGCGGCGTGACCCCCACCTCTTGCCCCATGGAGATCGATCCGATGGAGATCGCCGACCAGTTTTCCAGTCGCCGCAGGAGACCCTTGCTCTCCCCTGGCATGTCCACGCCGGTCTGCTGCCCGAAACCAAATGCGCGGATATAGTCGTAGAATTTCGGCGCTCCTAGCCGCAGCGCAATCTTGATCGCTCCGACGTCGCTCGACTGCGCCAGAATGTCAGCGACCCTCAGCAGCCCAAACGGTTTGTGGTCACGGATGCGGTGCCCGGCTACATATACCGCTCCGTTCTCGCAATCGAAAATTTCCTCCGGCCGCGTAACCCCCTGATCGAACGCCGCCGCCAGGGTGATGAGCTTAAAAGTCGATCCGGGCTCGTACAGTGCCGCGACCGCACGGTTCATCCGCGCTTCTGCTGGTGAATCGTTCGCCGCGTTGGGATTGAACTTTGGCCAGTTCGCCAGCGCAAGGATTTCACCGGTATTCGGATTCATTACCAGCACCGTGCCGGCCATGGCATGCGTCTTGGCAATCGCTGCCGCCAGCTCGCGCTCGGCGATGTACTGGATTTTTTCGTCGAGCGTGAGAACCACGTTCACGCCGCGTTCGCGTTGCGCTTCCCCACCATCGAACCAGCGCTGGCGTGCGTCGGCCATCACGATGATCTTTTCGCTCTTGCCGCGGATCTTGCCATCCAATTCGTATTCGATCCCACCCAACCCCTTTTCATCGAGATCGACGAAGCCCAGTACATGCGATGCGAGGTCGCGCTTCGGATAGATGCGTTGATTTTCTTTTTGGAAGTAGACGCCTCTCAGATTCAGCGCCTCCACCGCTTCCTTTTTGTCTGGCGGCAGCTTGCGCGCAATCCACACAAACGAGTGCGAGGATGCGAGTCGCGCTTCAAGCACTTCTCGTGGAGTTCCCAGAACACCGGAGAGCAGCTGCGCCGCCAGTTGTTGGTCGCCAAGCTCGGAAGGCACCGCGAATGCCGAATCCACCGGGATGCTCATTGCCAGCGGGTGCATATTGCGATCGTAGATCGCTCCGCGCTTGGGCGTGATTTCGATCACGCGCTGCTGCTGTCTTTGCGCCCGGACCAGGTAGTCGCGGTGAAGAAAAAGCTGCAGGTATCCGAGCCGACCGAAAACGGCGGTCATCCACAAGAGTGCCAGGCAGGCAACGATCAGCAGTCGGCCAACCGCTTTGCGGCCGCTATTTGAATCGACCGTCTTGCGCTTACGCCCGGAATCCACCGCTATGCGGCCACCTGTGGCAGCGTGAACACGGTTTTCTGGCATGGCGAGATCACATCGATCAGGGCTCCGCCTGGAAGTTCATTTGCTTGGCGGCAAACTCATTGTCGAATCTTGCGCATCTAGAAACTACGGCGCACGATTCGGCCGAACGGACCGCACCGCGGCCAGTTCTGCGCCGTCTGGAGCTTCGTATTCCTGCACTTGCGTCGGCAGAGGCTCAGTCAAACCCAGTTGGCGGCGCGCAATTATGTCAATGCGCATCGGATTGCGCAGCCCGGCAATTTCCAATTTTAAGGACGAGTTCAGCGAAGCCGCCTCGGCTTGCCTACCCTTCACATCCTCGAGCTGAAAACTCAAGTCGATGCAGCGGAAGTGTTGGTAGATGTACAGCATGAAAAAAGCCGCGATTACCCCGCCCAGCGCCACCATGCGGTACAGTTTGCGCATCTTCACCGGCTCGACGTGGCGCACGATACGCGAATTGTCAATCCGCTTGACGGTATGAAACTCAGTCATTGCCGGTAATTTTTTCTTGCGCGCCATACCTATACTCTTTCCGCACACCGTAGTTTCGCACTTCGCGAACGCGGGTTGCCGGTCATCTCCTGCTCCCGGGGCCGGATCACGTGTTTCGTCAGCACGCGGAGCGCTCCCGCTCTTTCGCCCTCTTGAAACGCGCGCTTCACCAGGCGGTCTTCCCGCGAGTGGTAACTCAACACCACCCAGCGACTTCCTGAATTCATTGTGGCGGGGGTCCGAGAAAGAAACTGCCCGAGTTCCTCCATCTCTCGATTCACCGCTATCCGCAGCGCCAGAAACGTTTTTGTTGCGGGATGCAGTCTCTGCCTTCCCCATTGCCTTCGGGCCCCTGCCACAGTCGTTGCCAAGTGCGCGGTATCCCGGATCGGTCGCGCTCTTACGATGGCCTTGGCGATCCTTCTGGAATCGTGCTCATCCGCTTCCCGGTAGAGCAGGTCGGCGATTTCCCTCTCCGACCAGCGATTCACAATCTCGTCGGCCGTTACTTGGCCGTTGACTGCATCCATCCGCATGTCCAGCGGAGCTGCCTCGCGAAACGAAAATCCCCGCGCTGCCTGATCAAGCTGCATGCTCGAAACTCCCAAGTCGGCCAAGACCCCGTCCACCGGCGGAATCCCCAACTCTTGTGCGACCTCGGCAATCCTCGAGAACGGCGACTGCACCAGCCTCACCGTCTCGCCGAAACTCTTCAGCCGCTCCCGCGCCAGTTCCAACGCCTGTCCGTCCCGGTCCAGGCTGATCAACCTGCCTGACGTCAATCTTTCCGCGATGGCCGCCGAGTGCCCGCCCGCCCCCAGGGTGGCGTCGATGTACGTTCCGTCCGGCCTTATGCGCAGCCATTCGAGCACCTTTTCCAACAGCACCGGCGTGTGCGGCACAGCCAAGCTTGCAAAACCCTATATTCCCAGGTCTTCCAAAGCCTTGTCGTCTTCTTCCGTGTACGGCGAATTCTTCAAGTCATCCAGCACGCGGGTATGGTTCATGACCTCGAGGTAATCGAGGTTGCCGAACACGTCCACTTCGCCCTTCATCTGCGCCGATTCGCGCAGCACTGCGGGCACCAGCACTCTTCCCTGCCCATCCAACTCCACCGTCTGCCCGTAATAGCTCGTTCTCATTAAAAATTTTCTCTTCGCCCGGTTCTGGCTCGATACACCAGCCAGCTTGTCCTCAATGCCCGACCAAACTTTCATCGGATAAATGCGCGCCGATTCGCCCGTAGCGCTAGTGATGTAAAACTGGTGGCCGTATTCTTTCAGGGCCTCCAGAAACACGGCGGGTATCTTCAGCCGCCCCTTCTCGTCCACCTTCGCCGGACAGTTGCCCCGCAGCTTCATGCGCCCCGCTCAACGCGACCCCGGATTTTCCTGGATCGCGCACAAAAGTGTGGTCTAGAATGGCCAAAATGCCCACTTTCACCACAGATCTGGGAATCTGTTTGCTTTGCCCCAGTGCCCGCTACTGGCTTCTACTACTACCCACTTCCTACCACTTTTAACCACATGATAGGCTGCTTTCCACGCATGTCAAGAGGAATCATGGGTTTCTGAAAAATAGTTCTGAGAATAAGGCGAAGAAGAACTACACCATTCCTGCCGCTACTTGTCGTGGTTTTCGTCTCCGACTACAACAACGCTTGGTGGTGGGGTTCTAGCTCCTTGGACTGGAACCTTTCAGATCCTTGCCTATCACTTCGGAGGAGATCTCTTGCTGGCGCTCGGGGAGCCCGGCTCAATGGTTCGCACGGTAATGACGTCTGTCTTGGGGTCCAGGGTCCCAAGGATTTTTACCCTAAGCCCTGACCACTGTTCCGCCAGAACCTGCGCATCCAGCTTGTAGACCTTGTCCGGGGTTTGCAAGACGAATCTTCCGCCTCGCTCTTTTACGCAGTATCTGGCACAGGCGGCATTCGTCTTGACTTCATGTTTCATTTCGATCATTTCCTTGTGCGATTGGCTGAGCGAATGAACATTCAACGCACACTGTGAATCCGCAATTTCACCTCTGAAGGTCTTTTCGTTACCGCCGCGAGCCGAAGGATAGCCGGCCATGACCCAAGCCAAGGCCGCGGCAGTCAGGATCGATCGCGCTGTTTTTGTTCCCATTGGTCCGTCCACTTCTGCATACACTTGCGAATTGGATTTGTCCTCAAATCAGGGCAATACGACGAATCTCATGCTCATTCCTTCGTGATCCTGGCTGCAGATTACCGTGCAAACAACGAGGTATTCTCCCGGCTCGCTCGGCGCAGCCGCAGTGAACTCCTGGATCCCCGGCTTGAGCAGGAAGTCCCAGTCCGGCACTGGTTTTCGGTCCTTCGCTCGGAGCAGAGTGAAACCATGGACCGAGCCATCCCTGTTCAGGTTCTTAGCTTTCTTCGCCGTTATCCGCAAGGTGATGCGCTCGCCAGCCCTAACCGTTACAATGGGTTGTTTTTGACCCTCAATCTTGTAGCGGCTGTCATGATCTGCCAGGATTTCAATCGCCCGCGCCGTTGGCTGCTTGTTTTGGGCCCAACTGCACGAAACCGTCAGTATCGTCATCGCCGCCAGCAATTGCAGGTTCGGCCCTCCTTCCAGAAACGACGACTCCTTCACGCTCATCGCGTCATGTAATGCAGGATGAGCCGCATATCTTCGTCCGTGATCATGGCGCGAACCCTCATATGCCGGATGGCTGTGGCCATCACTCGGGGCGGGAACTTATGAGGAGCCATGTGGCAGCGCCCACAATTGGTACGGAATCTTTTTTCACCTTCCACCCGCAGTGCACGTTCTACGACAGCGGCATCCTCGGCCGTAGCGGCGGAGGATGGGGAAGCAGGCTTTGCCGCGGGCGTGGCGCCCGCTACTCGAGTTGGCACCGGTGTGGCCGCACTTGACGAGGTTGCTGAGTTGGTGCGCTCCTGCGCAATCGCCGAAAAGGTCAAACCCGCCATCACGCCAAGAAAGCAGAGCAGAATGTAGCGCCGTCCCATCACTCGCTCCCCGCGTGCCCCAGGGGGAGCACGAATCTATACGTAAGACCTAGCGTCCATACGTTCTTATTCCCGTCCGCGCTGAATTGCCGCCCGTAACTACCGATGAGCTTCAATCCATCGACGAAATAGTAGTTCAACCCCAATTCGAACTGCTTCGTATTCACCGCTGGCAGTGAATCGCTTGGCAAGATCCCGGCGATGAACCGTTGCATGCGCGCCACTAGCTGCACTCGTCGCATCTCGTTGTGCAAAAACGCAAGCTGACTGAGACGATAGGCCGACTCAGCCCAGTAGCCGCTTCCTCTCTTCGAATGGGCATATTCGGCGCGAATGTCGAGTGGCAATGCAGGTGGTTGCCAGATGGCATGAAACCCAAAAGAGTTCGAACGCTCTTGTTGGAGCAGATGTTGGAACGATCCGCCGATCTCCAGTCGCACGTGTGGAACGAAAATCCCGGCGCGCCCTCCGGCGAACCGGTCCGAGTCCGCGGGACTCGCGGTAGAGAGCGCCGAAAAGTAGACCGCATAGTTGATGTTGAATTGCGGGTGCGCCTTAAAGCCGCCCCGAAGCATCCCTCCCGTACTCGCATTGCTGGGGCCAATTCCGATCGGCAGGATTAATGGATCGGTCTGCAGGTTTCGGATCCACACCGGGTAGAGCCTTTCATTAAAGATCCCAAAGGGGGTCAGAAATCTCCCCACCGTCACCGTCAAATAGGGATTTGCAACAAAGTCCAACTGGGCATAGTCAACCGCCTTGGCGACTTTTCCGTGGAATCCACTGAGGCCAGGTTCTTGAACCATGTCCGACTCAAATGTGGCCCGAGTCTCAAACAGCCAGCGCTTCTTCAGGGGTATCAGCAAAATAGGGGACACGATGGGGCCCAGGTGGGCCTCCCCTCCATCAAAAGACGTTAGGAAACCCGCGCTGCCCGTGAACAACGGAACAGGCTTGACGTCCTCGCTCTGCGGGGATTGGGCGTCCGATCGGAAGGCCAAGAAGGTCGATAGCGTTAGGGCCAGGACCATACTGCAGGCGTAGTGCCGTCGAGTGGTGTTCGTGAAGCGGCGCACATCGCCTCCCCCATGCCGAGATGGGCTTCGCCGAAGGGTAAGCTCCTACCTCAGTTCAACATTGGGTGGCCTCCCCTTGGCTGTCAACTCAAGTGCATGAAGTTGTGCCGCGATGGATATTTCCTGTTTGGCGCCCCCACGGTTCAGGACCAGGCAACGTCTGCAGGTTTCCAAAAGAAGGTCACCATTCCCATCCTCTTGCAACCTGCAATTCGTTTCCGGTTTGCTTTCGCCACGCCCACGCATGTCCGCTTTCCCTTCAACTGAATTCCATGTTATGCTTTTTGAGTTCGTAAGCGTTTGACTCTAAAAGGAGCGTCGGCCATGGAATGGGTTACCCCTCAACACGAAGAAATCGACCTCAATTGCGAAGTCAGCTCGTACGCCAACGCGGAGCTCTAGTCTGAGAGACGACCCCGAGTGGGTCGGCGTCGCCGGAATGCCGAATGCGCATTAAAGTCCTCGGCTCCGCAGCCGGAGGCGGCTTTCCCCAATGGAATTGTGCTTGCCCAAACTGTAGCGCGGTGCGCAACGGCGGTATAAAGGTGCGTCCGCGCACGCAGGCGCAGGTGGCAGTCTCCTCTCATCCGCCACATTGGTTTCTTCTGAACGCCTCTCCAGATCTCCGCCAGCAAATCCTGGCGACCTCCGAGTTGTCGGTCACCTCTTCGACCCTCGGTTCGCCCATCTCAACCATCCTGCTCACCAGTGCCGACGTGGATTGTGTGATGGGCTTGCTTCACCTTCGCGAGTTTCAACCGCTACACATCTATTCGACTCTATCGGTGCGACGCATTCTCACCGAAGAAAACAGCTTGTTCCGCGTCCTGACGCACTCGAACCCGCCCGTGCGGTGGGACACGCTGCCGCTCGATCGCCTCATTCCTCTCGTTCCGCCCTCTTCCCCCAGCCTAAAAGACGGCTTCTTTTGCAAAGCCGTGCCACTTCTCGGTGGTTTCCCGGACTACGTGAGCGATCGGCTAAAAGGAAGCTTTCCTCCGGAAGAAGCGGTCATCGGCCTCCAACTGCTCCACAAAGAAAAGAGATTTTTCTACGCTCCGAGCGTTTCCGGCCTTGGCGAGGATTGGCAGCGGTCCGTGGACGAAAGCGACCTCGCTCTGCTCGATGGCACGTTCTGGAAAGATGATGAGCTCATCCAGACCAAGCGCAGCCGCCGAACTGCACGCGATATGGGGCATCTCCCTCTCTGGGGCGAGCGTGGCCTGCTGAAGCGGCCGTTTCATTTCGGAAAGACTAAGCGGGTCATCATCCACATCAACAATACCAACCCGGTGTTGAATGAAGAGAGCGCGGAGTATCGCGCTGTGCGTGAAGCCGGGTGGGAAATCGCCTATGATGGGATGGAGTTCGACCTGTGACCCCATTCGCGAACCACGACGTCGAAAAGCCGTTGCTCTCCGAAGCCGAGTTTGTCGCCGGATTTCATGCCATTGGAGAAGAGCGGTACCATCACAAGCACCCATTTCACTTGCTGATGCACGACGGCAGGCTCACGCGCGGCCAGCTTCAAGCGTGGGCTCTCAATCGTTATTACTATCAAAGCCGTATCCCCATCAAAGATGCGGCCATCCTCGCACGCAGCGAAGATCCCGCCTTCCGCCGCGCTTGGCGCAAGCGCATCCTCGATCACGACGGCGACGGCACCAAGCCCGGCGGTATCGAAAAATGGCTGCGCCTGGTTGAAGTCACCGGCCTTTCGCGTGACTTAGCTTTGCGTAGCGCCGGCATCCTGCCAGCAACTCGTTATGCCGTTCAAGCCTACGTCGAATTTGTCTCCACGGGCTCTCATCTCGAAGCCGTCGCTTCTTCCCTCACCGAGCTCTTCTCTAAGAGGCTGATTACCCTTCGCATGGACCGCCTTCGCCAGCACTATCCCTGGCTCTCCGGCGGTCTCGACTATTTCACTGGCCGTCTCACACAAGCCACGGAGGACTGCGAATTCGCCCTGTCCTGGGTGGTGAAACACGCGCCCACGCGCCGAGAACAGGATTTGGCCCACGCCGCGTTGCGTGCCAAATGCGACATTCTGTGGGCCCAGCTCGACGCGCTCTATTTTGCTTATGTCAATCCCGGTTGGCCACCCCCGGGCGCCTTCCAGCCCGCAAAGGAATCTTGAAGAACTTACCATGCCGCCTGAACTGAACAGCCGCCCGCGCCTAGCTCCCGGATGCCGCCTTGGGGAAAACAGCCAGCAGCGCGTCCTCCTCATGCCCGAACGCGCTTTGCGCTTGAATGGCCCGAGTCTCGAGATTGTCGAGCGCTGCGACGGCCAACACACCGTCGAACAGATCGTTAGGGAATTGCAGAGAATCTATTCCAAAGCCGAGCCGCAAAAGGTCGAGCAGGACATCCTCGGCTATCTAGCGCTTTTGCAAGAGAGACGCGCTCTGGACTTCGAGTTGTAACCCCGGCGTTTTTTGCCGGTGTCCTTTCGTTTTGTGGCGGCCCCGATTGGATGGGGAGCCCATTTCTTCTGACCATGACATCTACGATTCCCAATCCACTCGCGATCATCGCAGAACTCACCCACCGCTGCCCGCTCCATTGTGTCTACTGTTCGAACCCACTCGAGTTACAGTCTCGCGCTAGCGAACTCCCCACAGAAATCTGGTGCCGGGTCTTCAAAGACGCTGCCGAAACCGGTGTCCTCCAAATTGATTTCACCGGAGGGGAACCGCTCGCCCGCCCCGACATCGTCGATCTCGTCCGCGCGGCGCGCTCCGCCGGCCTGTACGTCAATCTCATCACCTCCGGCCTGCCCCTGGATGAAACCAGGCTCGCGGCACTGGTCGAAGCCGGACTCGACCACATGCAACTGAGTTTCCAGGGCGCGCGTGAAGAAATCGCCAATGAAATTTCCGGCGCAAAGTCGCATACGCAAAAGCTCCGCGTTCTTGATTGGCTCAGGCATCGCCGCCTCGCCGTTACTCTCAACTTCGTCATCCACCGACGCAACATCGATCAACTTGAAGAAATGCTGGCCCTCGCGGAGTCTTCATGCGCGACACGCATCGAATTCGCCAATGTCCAGTACTACGGATGGGCCTTTGCCAATCGTGAAAACCTGCTGCCAACTCTTGAACAGTTAGATCGTTCGGTCGAATTTCTGAAACGCGCACAGCAGAGATTACAGGGCAAAATCCGCATCGAATTTGTCGTCCCGGATTATTACGCCAAGTATCCCAAGCCCTGCATGGGCGGGTGGGGACGCAAACTGATGCTGATCACGCCGAACGGCGATGTGCTCCCGTGCCATGCCGCGCAAGTCATTCCTGGGCTCTCCTTTGAAAACGTCAAAGACCACGGTCTGCGTGAAATCTGGGAGCAATCCGCCGCGTTTCAGAAATTCCGCGGCGAAGACTGGATGCAGCAACCTTGCAAGACCTGCGACCGGCGCGAGCAGGACTTCGGTGGCTGCCGCTGCCAGGCATTGCTGCTCGCAGGAAATGCCGCTGCTACCGATCCAGTCTGCTCGCTCGCGCCGCTGCGCCCCAAAGTCGATGCCCTCCTGGCAGCAACAAACACCCCGACATCCGTGCAGAGTTTCACCCCGCCCTCCTGGCTTTATCGTTCCAACCTTGCCTAGCCCGGACTACGACCGGCCTTGCAGAGGCGCGGCCTTATCCTGAGCGGGAGAGAAGGTGTGCCCTCGAGCACAACAAGCAAGTGTCTGCAAGCGTTTCAGTCGTTTGCAGGCGCTGCAGTAGTTTCTCCCGATGTCCGTGGGAGCCTCATGACCACGCGAAACAAAAAGAATAGACTCCCCACTAGCACCAGCGATCCAAACACCGCCAGCGTATAAGGCCCGCCAATTCGCTTCGCCACCCCGCCGGCGATCAGTGAGCCAATCGGCTGCACCCCCATGAACATCGTTGCGTAAACCGCCATCACTCGGCTGCGCAGTTCATCCGGCACGCGGTTCTGAATGAGCGTGTTGGTCGCCGCCATCTGCGAGGTGGCAGCGAAACCCACTACGAAGAGCAACGCAGTACACAGCCAGAAAACGCTGGCCAGCGAAAAGATAATTAGACCTACCGCGCAGGTAGTAGAAGTCGCGGCAATCCAACGAGCCAGACCGCGGTAGTGCGTACGAGCCGCAAATTGCAGCGCGCCCAGTACGGCGCCCACCCCCGCCGCGCTCATCAACAATCCCAGCGTGCGCGCGCCCCCCTTCAGGATGTAATTCGCGTAGATCGGCAGGAACACCGAATACTGCAAACCAAAGAGACTCAACACGCTGAGCAGCAAGAGCGCCGATCGCACCGGCACATCGCTCATCGCAAACCGAAAACCCTGCACAAAACTTCTCAGCGGCGAATCCTTGCTGGGTCTCATTGCCGTTCGCTCGATCCGCATCATCAGCAGCGCCACGATCACGGCCACAAAGCTCAGACCATTCAGAAAGAAACACCAGCCTTCTCCGACCCAGGCAATGGCAAATCCCGCAATCGCCGGACCTACAACTCGCGCGCCATTGAAAATCGAGGAATTCAGTGCAATGGCGTTTGGAAGATCTTCCTTCCCCACCATCTGTACAAAAAAAGCCTGCCGGATCGGCACGTCAAACGCGTTCACGATGCCTACAAGAAACGCGATGACGATGACTTCCCATTCGTGAATCGCATTCGTCAGTGTCAACGCTGCCAGCGCGAACGCGAGAATCATGGAGCACGTCTGCGTGGCAATCACGCTGCGTTGCCGGTCGTAGTGATCCCCGACGTAGCCGCCAATCGAGGAAAGAAACAGCATCGGCACCTGGCTGGCGAATCCGAAGACCCCCAGCAGCGCCGCAGAACCCGTCAGCTTGTAGACCAGCCAAAGCTGCGCGGTCGTCTGCATCCACGTGCCAATCAGCGATATGAGTTGTCCCGCGATGAATAACTGAAAGTTACGGTGCTGCATGGCGCGGAAGCGCGTGGACACGGCCGGGTTGACCGCGCTGCGGTCATTCTTCAAAATATTCTTCCTCCGCTGGTTAGATGCCGACAGCTTGAACTAGCACCATGCCGTGAGAAGCCGCGTGTTGTCAACGCAGAGCGGGAAAAACGGAGAGTAGAATTGGCATAAACTGGTCCTCGTAGGTGCGCCCACCGCAATCGGGCGCCCGGTCTGCAAGCGGCGTTGTTGAGGTCTTCGGCGGGCTCGATGGGGAATAATAAAGCGTAGCCCGCCACCGTCTGTCCTGTTTCAGGTCGCTGTGAATTGAAAACTGAGAACTAATGACTACTGCCTTATTCGCTCGGTGGGTCCGGGGCTCCGCCAACGTGCAGATGGCTCAGGTCCCGAAGCGTGGCCCTATCTTCCTCGCTCATGCCCCGAGTGAAATTTGGGTCACTTAGGTGCTGATTGCGTGCCGACTCCGGCATGTTTTTCAGCACGCCCAATCGTTGTTGGATCGCACGCTTACGGTCCGGCGGCAGCTGCTGCCACTTCGGCAGGACATCATTGCGGATGTGCTGGCGCTGTTCTGGCGTCAGTTTGCCCCACACTTGCGCGCGCTCCTGCAATTCCTGTCGCTGCGCGGGCGGCAGGCTTTGCAGCCGCCGATTGTTCTCCAGGACCTTCTGCTTCTCCCGTGGATTCAGGTTATTGAATTCCTTATTCGGCGAGTATGCCGATGGAGGCCGGTTCGGATTGACATTTTGCCGCGGCGCCGTCTCCACCCGATTTGCGTTCGAGTTGGGCGGACGGTTCGCGCCAGAGTTTTGCCGCCGGTTTTGCGCTCCCCGTGCTTCCTGCTGCTGTTGCCGGCGTTCCTGCCTTTGTGCTTGTCTGGGCTTTTGCTTTTCCTGCTTTGGCGGCTTATTGTCCTGCCGATTCTGCGCCCAATTCGCGCGCGGTCCCTGTGCGAAGCACGGTACCGCCAGCGCCGCGCCCATTCCCAGCCCCATCAACCATCCCGCGAATTTGAGTTTCCATTTCATTTGTGGTTACATCTGTTGATTCGGCTTGGTGTCACTCGCGTCATCAGCCTGCACCGGCTGCGGCAACTCGCTCAACGGTGCAAAATCTGAAATTACATCGTAGTTTTCCAACACCGACATGTTCTGATTGATCTTATCGATGTCTATGGCATTCAACGGTGTGTCCGCCGTTTGCGACCCGACCCACACCATCGCCACTACCAGCATCGACGCCGCAAACGCC
>WNFO01011900.1_pt1 | contig 14802 bp, 14 predicted proteins | sample 5400251 | NCBI WGS metagenome assembly WNFO01 (sample SAMN13153354, study PRJNA577476) | soil metagenome | isolation source: 100 cm saprolite under Madrone tree | place: USA:California | collected 2016-06-14 | reverse complement strand
GGATTCTCGAACTTGAAGCCCGCTCCCTCGAGGCTCTCGACGTAATCGACGATGCAGCCGTTCAGATACATCACCGAGGTGGCATCCACGTAAACCTTCAGGCCGTCCATGTCGAACACTTTATCCATCATGCCCGAGCCGTTTTCAAACTGCATGGAATAGGAGAAACCTGAGCAGCCCCCTCCGACCACGCCCACCCGCAGACCGGCTGGAACAGGGTTCTGTTGCGTCATGATCTCCTTGACCTTGGCGACAGCATTGGGGGTCAGGCTAATGGGTGCCTTTTTTGTCTCTACAGGCTTCACTTCCGGGGTGGTTGTCGTGGCCATTGGTATCTCCTTGAAAGGACTCAACCGTAATTATAACAAAGGCCGCCACCCGTACAGACACTAAATGCCCGTAAGAGTGGGGTTTTCAGGCCCGTTACCGGCTAAGCCATTTCCTACTTTGTTGGATGCTCCCGGTCACTCCCAAGTCGCAGATCAAAAAAACTGCCGGGTATTGCCAGTAGGTCTATAATTCCGCATCGGGGCCCTTATTCGAAGTCGGTTGTGGGTCCGGACTCGGCTTCCGCAACGCGGCCTTGGGAACGGCTCGATATAAGTAGCGAGGTGGTTTATGACTCCAGGATTGCTATGGCTATTGATCGTGTGGGGCGTACTGACCGGCGTTCTGATCATCCTCCTCATCTACCGCAGCACCCTGACCATGCAGGAGGACGATCAACTCTTCCTCGACGACTCCGCCTCGGCAATGGAAAAGGATCAGAGGGAACTCATGGCCAAGGTGAATAAGATCACTCCTGTCGTGAAAGTGCTGGGTGCGGCATCGGGAGCCATGATTCTGGTCATCGCAGGCTGGGCGGTTTACCTGGGATTGAACTCGGTCCAGCCGTAAAATGGCTGCGGCGGGCCGGGAAGCCCGCAATTTTCGGCGAGGGCGCGAGTCGTTCGCGACGCCCATGATTTTTTGGCAAAGGCGCGACCTCTCGGGAAGGGCACGACTTCCGGGAAGGGCATTCTCGGGAAGGGCACGACTTCAGTCGTGCCACAAACGGCTGAGAGCGGTCCGGCTTTAGCCCCTGTGGTTTGCTGTTCCAGCCCGCATCGTCTTTTCACGATGGGCTGACGTTTTGCGCGACCTGCTGGTGCCGGGAACAGGATTTGAACCTGCACGCCTTTTGGGCATTGGATCCTAAGTCCAACGCGTCTGCCAATTCCGCCATCCCGGCTTGCGCTTATTTTAACCGATGTTGCTAATTCAACCGTATCGTTCAAACCGGGGGGCGCATCGAATTACCAGGATGACCAAGTTCGGTTCCAGCATCCTCGCGGTGGTTTTGCTGGGCGCGCTCGCGACGGTATCGGTTGCCGGCCAAGGTGAGCCCCTGATGACTCTGGGGCAGGCTCCGCCTGCCAGCTGCCACCAGCATGGCCCGACTCCGGTTTCGCAACCCGTCAGCTACCGCTGCTGCCAGAGCGGACACGATTCCGCGCTTCTGCAAATTTCGTTCGCGGCACAACCGGATTCCGGCGATCTGACCGCTGGCCGTCCTATCCATAGCTTGGTTCCGACGGTCAATAATCGTGGCCAAAGCCCAGGCAATTTAGCAACATCTTCCGCTGACCCACCCGACATTACTCCCCTACGCGTTTAGCACCCACTCCACTGGCCTTAGGCGCGACTGGCCTCAGGGTGGAGCAGCGCTTCTAGCGCTGCATTAAGCGCCCGAATTCCGCGGCGGCTTTAACCGCTGCAGTGCCACGCCTCGCGGTCAATTCAAGGAAGGTCAATTCTACGGAGATCGTTTCCCAGGAGACCTTTGGTGCAGAAAATGTTTTTGCAGCTGATTGCGGCTGCGCTCGTGGCTACATCATTCCTGGTGTCAACCAGGCTGGCTTCAGCTCAGGATGACGGCCACGAGATGAAAATGTCCGGGGAACAAGATTCCGAGCCGCCCATGCAGGGAATGCCCGAGGACATGTCCGGAATGCAATCACGCTCGCTCATCGAATCGTTGTTGCAGCATGCCACCTCGGGCACCGATGCCGAACCCAACTCTACCCCCGCCACCATGCTCATGACCACCAAGGGCAGCTGGACCCTCATGTTTCATGGCGAAGCCTTCCTGAATGAGCTGCAGCAGACCGGGCCGCGGGGCCACGACAAATTATTCTCCACCAACTGGTGGATGCCAATGGCGCAACGAAAATTCGGCAAAGGCACGCTCACCATCAGAACCATGCTCAGCTTCGAGCCCGCCACCATTTCGAAGCGGCGCTATCCCGAACTTTTCCAGCAGGGAGAAACTGCCTTCGGGCGGCCGATCGTGGATGGGCAGCATCCGCACGACTTCTTCATGGAACTTGCCGCCTTGTACGACTACAAGGTTGCAGATCGCACCTTCTTGTCTTTCTACGCCGCTCCCATGGGCGACCCGGCGATGGGGCCGGCCGCCTATCCTCACCGGGCGTCGGCATCGGAAGACCCGATGGCCCCGCTCGGCCATCATCTCCAGGACTCCACCCACATCGCAGCAGACGTAATCACGGCCGGCATCACCTATCGCAGTGTGCGTCTGGAAGCATCCGGCTTTCATGGGCGCGAGCCCGACGAGTTTCGCTGGAACGTCAACTCGGGAAAGATCGACTCCTGGTCAGCGCGGGTGACCGCCAATCCCGGCCAGAACTGGAGCCTGCAATATTCCATCGCACAACTGCACAGCCCGGAGGCGCTGGCGCCCGCGGAAGACCTCCGCCGCATGACCGCTTCTGTGCAATACAACCGTCCGTTGCGAAAGGGCAACTGGGCTTCGCTGCTGCTCTGGGGACGAAATCAGGATGTCTCCGGCGGGAATGTAGGCAACAGTTACCTGCTGGAATCGACGCTCCGATTTCTAAACCGCAACTACGCCTGGACGCGAATGGAGAATGTGGATCGTACCAACGAACTTCTGCTCGGCGAGAACCCGGAGCCGGCGGGATTCAACGAACGCTATTTCACCCGGGTTCAGGCTTACAGCGCAGGCTACGAAAGGGAAGTGGGCCGCATCCCGCATCTCTCCACTGCGCTGGGAGGACAATTTACCTGGTACGGAGTGCCGGATGTCTTAAAGCCCGCCTACGGTGGGCATCCGGTCGGCGTGATCCTCGAGCGCAGGCTCCGGAAAACTGCGGAGCTCTGCTCCGCTGGGCAGGCGAGGACGTCTGCCCCTACGTGTTCCTTTGTTTCCTGCCGCAATCCCGCTACACTGAAGCTCCTATGACGAACCCAACGCAGCCCAACATCACACTGACAAATACGAAAGACTATCGCGAGAACTACGCCAACAGCGTGCAGGTGCGGGTGAACGTCTGGGACTTCTTCCTGGTATTCGGTACTTTGCAGCAGCAAAGCGAGACCCAGATGGAAGTCAACAATTTTCAAGGCATTTACTTGAGCCCGCAGCAGGCGAAAGCGCTGTCGGCCATCCTGCAGCAGAACGTGGCTGGCTACGAAGGCACGTTCGGCGAGATCAAGCTGGATCCGCGCATGATGGCCACCGGGCAAGTGCACTAGGCGGACAGACAGAGTATCTTCGACTGGGTTTCTTCGACTGGCCTTGAGAACTGCTCGCCACTTCTCGCGCGGTACCCCTCCCGTGCTCGTTTTTGCTCTCACCCTGGCGGCGCTGGTGGCGCTGCATGCCCCCCTGCTGCACCTGCCCTACTTCTGGGACGAGGCCGGCTACTACGTGCCCGCAGCCCGCGATCTTCTGGGCGGATACCTGATCCCGCACTCGACTCCATCCAATGCTCATCCGCCGCTGGTGCTGGCCTATCTGGTGTTGTGCTGGAAGATTGCTGGTTACGCGCCAGTGGTGACCCGCACGGCTATGCTCCTGGCGTCGTCGTTTACTCTGCTGGGCCTGTTCCGGCTGGCGGAGACGGCCGCCAACATCGAAGTCGCAATCGTGACCACACTTTGTACGGCGCTGTATCCGGTATTCTTCGCCCAAAGCTCCTTCGCCCATCCCGACCTGGTTGCGGCCGGCCTTACCTTCTGGGGGCTATGCGCCTACCTGCAAGGCAGGGGTCGGGAAACCGCACTGTGGTTCTCGCTCGCGGCCCTGGCCAAGGAGACTGCGATTCTCGCGCCGCTGGCGTTGCTTGCATGGGAGATTCTGTCGCACTGGCTGCACGCCGGGAACAAGAAGGAAGCACAGATTATTCCGGCGCGCGGGCAGAATTTCTTCTGGCTCCTGGTTCCGCTTCTGCCGCTCACCGCCTGGTACGCCTACCACTACTGGCGCAGTGGTTTCGTCTTCGGCAATCCAGAGTTCTTTCGCTACAACGTTGAGGCCACGATTCATCCCTTGCGGATGCTACTGGCTTTGTTCATGCGCCTGTGGCAAGTCGTGGGCTATTTCCATCTGCTGCTGCTGACCCTGGCCGCGCTGTTTGCCATGCGGTTGCCTCCGATCAACGATGAAAACGGCGAGCGTCCGCGAATCGCCCTGGATGCCCAGTTTGCCATGCTCTCCGTGATCCTGGCATACGTGCTCGCGATGGCCCTGGTGGGTGGGGCGGAGTTGGCGCGATATATGCTGCCGGTGGTTCCTCTGGTCATCCTGATTTGCGTTTCCACGCTGTGGCGGCGAGTTCGGTTGTGGATGGGCGTGATCGCGATCGTGGCGCTGATGTTTGTGGCCGGATGGTTCGTCAATCCACCTTACGGGTTCGCGCCCGAAGACAACCTGGCTTACCGCGATTTCATTCTGTTGCACCAGCACGCGGAGACATTTCTGGAAGCGCGCTATCCTATGGCGCGGGTTCTTACCGCATGGCCTGCTAGTGACGAATTGACGCGCCCCTACCTGGGCTACGTCACTCGGCCCATGCGAGTGCTGCGCATTGAAAACTTTGCCGCCGAGCAACTCATGACGGCGGCCGATGTGCGGTCGGACTTTGACGTTGCTCTCGTGTTCTCCACAAAGTGCGAGCCCGCGCATCCGCTACTGGAAAATTGGCGCGTGTGGCAGGAGTGGAAGACCCGGTTTTTCGGCTACCATCGCGACGTTCTTCCCGCACCTGCCGCCCAGATCCTGGGCGGGACCCTGGTTTTCACCGAGACCCGCAACCAACAATGGATCGGCGTAATCGAATTGGACAAGATAGTTGACGCCCGGGCCATCCGCTAGTTGGGTGGAGCAGTGCCTCAGCGCTGCATTAAAAATGCCGTGGATCGGCTTCAGCCGCTGAGGTACCTCAGGGGTTGAAGCCATCATAAGAAAACATTCGTATATGCAGGCCTGAAGGCCTGCTCCACCCGGTGAAGAATGTTCTCTATTGCTGTTGCTGCTGTGCCGGCTGTGTCGGCGGCGGACTCTGAGGGCCAGTGGAAAAACCCGGCGTCCCCATGGAAGATGGATTTTGCCCAAATGAAGATGAAGACGAAGAAGCATTATTTTGCTGGAGGGGGGTGGCGACACTCAGCGCGGGCTGCGCCGGGGTCGTGATCAGGCCGCCGCGATCCATGCTGGGATCATAAATAAACTGCCATTGGTTGTAGTGGCTCTTGTGATTGAATTCGCGAATGGACGCGGCTTTGCTGGTGCTGGCCACGCCCACGATCGGTCCCCCGCCAAAAACCTGGCTGGATAGCTTGTCAGTCGACGCACTGGACTGGCCTGAGTCAGATTGGTCTGTCTTGGGCTGGCCCATCTTGCTTTGGTTCGACGACGGGTCCGACGACCCTGTATTGGTCCGGGTCGCATCCTCCCCGGAGTTGTCTGCTGCGGTCCCTGCGGTGGTCGCAGGAGAGGCCGCACCGGCCGCCTGGCTTGGAGCGCCTCCGAGCAACATGCCGGCCGCTGCCCCGGGCGATGACGCACTCGTCACCCCTGCATTCAGTGTTCCTGCATTCGATGCGCTCAGCGACGCCGAGTTCAGCGATCCGCCACCCAGGGAAGATGCTCCGGGTATCGTGCCGCCGCCAAGCGCAGCTGCGCCGGCTATACCCGCTACGCCCGTTAGTTGTACCTCTCCTACATGCAGCAGCTTGAAATCTTCACCGGTGATGGGATCCTTGTAGCGTTTGCGCAGGAAGCGCACATTATTCGTATTTTCCAGGTCCTCAAGCCGGGCAGGATAGCGCCCGGTTTTCTTGACATAGCGCCGAATCGCACGCGAGTACTGCACTCCGCGATGGACCATCTCTTCTTCCCGGTCTCGCCGCACCTGGAAAGCAATGGTGGGTGCAAGCGCGCCCGCGGCAATGGCCAGCAGGGCCACAAACAGCATGAGCATCAGGAGAATATAGCCACGCTCGCCCCGGTGAGGCCGGCCAGGACCGGGCTGGTCGTTGGTCGTTGGCCGTTGGTCGTTGGCCCCTCGCCCTTGGCGTTTGATCGTCAGCAGTTTGTCCTGAGTCATTAATCTTTAATCTTTAATTCTTGGATCAGTCCTCTGGGTCAGGGGGGCCGCTGGCAGCGTCGTTTTGCCAACGACCAACGGCCAAGGACCAACGACCCGTTCTCAACCCTGCGTCAGCGGAATACTCTGCCGATTGTTGTTCAGTACATCTTCCACTTCGACTGAAACCGGAGTGATGCGCAGGATCTTGTAACGGCGATCGATAATGTCACCCTCCCCGGCAATGAAGACGTCCTCTCCCTGCGACAGAAAAATCTTCTTAGCCTCGCCGGGTTTGTTGGCAAACCCGAAGAACTTCAGATTGATGGGCGGAGGGGGCGGAGGACCCTGCGGGACTGGAGCAGGCTGATGGACCGGCACGATCGGTTTGGGAATGTCGATCTGGGCCCGGAAAATGTTCCGTCCCGCGCCTGTATATTTGGTCTCCTCGCTGGCCCGGAGCCAGTCATAACGTAGAGTCGATGGCTGCGATGGTCTTGTTCCGGCTTTCTGTCCCCAACTGCATCAGGCGCTCGCCTTCTGATAAGTTTCCAGTTTCATCTGCAGCCTGACCACGCCGTTCTGCTCGCCCCCAAGTTCCACGCTATTGATGATGAAGAATATAGGATCGCGCTCCAGCGAGTTGATAAATCGCACCAGGTGCAGATAGTCGCCGGAGAACTCCGCCTCGATCTCCACCGGACGCAGACCCACGGGATCCGGATCCTTCCATTTATAGCGAATCTGTCCGATTTTGACGCCGCTCTTTCCCGCCACCTTGCCCAGTTCCTCTGAAATCGAGGAATCCTGCGCCGGCAGCCGGGTTTTATAGAAGTCGTCAATCTGCTTGCGCGCCCCGGCAATCTTCAGGTCTACGTTTTTGAGCGGCTCGGCCTCATGCGTCTTTTGCTGCAACTCTCTCCATAGTTGATTCAGTTGTTCGCGCCGCGACTGTTCCGATCCCACCAGCGGAGAAAACAGCACCACCGCCGCGACTACATCCACCACCAGCAGGGCCGCGATCGCAATTTGGACTTTCTTTCGAGCGTCGTGCAAGTCGGGCATCAGCGGTCCCCCTTCTTGTCGCTCTTGTCCCCGCCGCCCGACAGGTCGGGAACGTAGGAGGCGCTGATGTCAAATTGCACGTTGTCGCCCGGCGTCTGCCCTGGCTGGGTGTTCTCCTGCTCGATTCGGGTCTGCTGGAAGCGCTGCGAACTCTCCATCTTGCGTACCAGTTCGAGCGCCCGGTCTCGCGATTCCCCGGCCACTACCAGCTTAATCGCCAACTCATTGTCGGGAGCCATCGCAGGCTGGATCGACACCACGTGCAGCCGGGCCGGCATCACCCGCTCCAGGTCCTCGAACACCCTGGTCCAGGAAAAAGCTTTGCGCTGGAAAAGGTCGTTGAGAAACTGGGAACGGTCCCGCGTGCTGCGATTGGCGGGCAGATCGAGAATCTCTTCGGCCTTGGCTTTTTCCTGATCACGGTCGGCGATCTGCTGCTGGCGCTGTTCGATCAGGTTGCGATCTTTTCGCGCCGAGGCCCAGCCCGCCATTGCGCTATAGACGAGAATCAGGGTGAGCAGGCCCAGCGCCGCCAGGCCTCCACCCCAGCGCAACCACAGGGAGCCGGAATCTTCGTAGGGATGGGTTGCGAGATTGATGTCAATACGCATGTTAGGAAAGCAGGGCTCCCACCACCCCTGCCATTCTCCACTGCGGAATCTTCCCTATGCTCCCGCCCAGTTGGGACGAGGACACCAGGTCAGTGACCTGGGCTCCGGTCTGTGCGCGCAGCGCGGGTGCGGCTCCGCCCGACTCCGGAAGACCCGCCACAAAAATCTGGCCGATATTCAGATGGTAGGTGTCCTGGAAGAATACTACTGAAGGATAGACTTCTTCCGCGAGTTGCTCCCCCGTGATGGTCACGCCGCGGGTGTTTTCCAGGGTGCGGAACAGCAACAGTTGCTGGCCATCCAGGATGGCAATGCTGGTCGTGCGGGCGTCCACCTTGATCACCAGCGAAGGCTGCGCCGCGTTAGCCGCGCCCAGCGCCGCCAGCATGGAAGGCATCACTACTCCGGGCTCGTAACCGGCCTGGCGAAACGCGGCTTCGTAGTCTTCGATCACGTTGATCAGCGCTACCGCGGCAATCACCCGCAGGCCGCCGTTGGAAGGCTGCACGTGGTAGGAGACCTGCGCCTTGTCCACGTCGAACGGCAGGGATTTCTTCAGCCGGAAGCGGACTACACTCTCAGCTTCCTCCCGTTTCGAGGGCAGGGTCTCGAAGTCGAGCAGCATGACCCGGACTGCGGCATCGGGCAGCACTGCAATCACGTCATGCGAGCGGCCGCCCAGGCTGGCTAAAGTGTCACGCAGAATTTCGTACACCCCATCGGGCTGCCGCAAATTGGCTTCAATCAGATCGGGAACCACGCTGCCCGGGGACAGTTCGTTCGAAACGCACGCTTCCAGCGAGCGTCCGCCATTCTCTGACACCCGGCCGGCAAGCACGCGGTCAGCAGAAATCTCGCAGGCCAGTTTCGGCTTGGGCCCGGAATGAGGAACACGACTCATAAGCTGTTGGTATCTATAAGTAAAGCGCGGTCAAGGGGCTAAATGCAATAGCCGGAAGGGCACGAGAGTACAGTCGTCGGTCGTCAGTCTTCAGTCGTCAGCAAGTCGAGACCACCGTTTGCGTGGGTCTTGCTGACGACTGAAGACTGACGACCGACGACTGCTTACCGCATGTTCTCGATGAACGTGACCTTGTTGATTTCCTTCAGCGTCGTCATGCCCAGCCGGACCTTGTCGAGCGCCGACTCGCGCAGGAAGCGCATGCCCTCCTCGCGGGCGGCGCGACGGATCTCCGAAGTCGGTTTCTTGGCCAGAATCATTTCCCGGATGCGGTCGCTCAGATCGAGCAGTTCATGGATCGCCGTCCGTCCCTTAAACCCGGTGCCGGCGCACTCGATGCATCCCTGACCTTCGTAGAACGGTACCTTCGACCACTGTCCCGGATCCAGTCCGCTGGCTTCAAGCGTTTCCGAGGAATAGTGCACTACAGTACGACAGGATTCGCAAATCAGCCTCACCAGCCGCTGCGCCAGAATGCAATTCAACGCGGAAACAAAGTTGTAGGGCTCCACGCCCATGTTCAGGAAACGGCCAATCACATCGACCACGTTGTTAGCGTGTACCGTGGTGAACACCAGGTGACCGGTGAGCGCCGACTGAATCGCAATCTGCGCCGTTTCGGTATCTCGGATTTCGCCGACCATGATCTTGTCCGGGTCGTGTCGCAGGATGGAACGCAGTCCGCGGGCGAAGGTCAGGCCCTTCTTTTCGTTCACCGGAATCTGGGTGATACCGCGAATCTGATACTCGACCGGATCTTCAATGGTAATGATCTTGTCTTCTTCGGTTCGAATCTCGCTCACGGCCGCGTATAGAGTCGTGGTCTTTCCACTGCCCGTGGGGCCCGTGACCAGCACCATGCCGTAGGGTTCGGCGATGTAGCGGCGGAACTTTCTCAAATCGTCTTCGTCGAAGCCCACCACGTCGAGCACCAGCTTGTGAAACTTTTCGCTCATCGACTCCTTGTCGAGTACGCGCAGTACCGCATCCTCGCCGTGAATCGAGGGCATGATGGAGACACGGAAGTCGATGGGGCGCTCGGGATTGCCGTATTTCACCCGGAAGCGGCCGTCCTGCGGGACGCGGCGCTCGGAGATGTCCAGTTCGCTCATCACCTTGATGCGCGAAATGATGGTGGAGTGGTGCTCTTTGCCAATCGGCGACATGGCCTGGGTAAGCACGCCGTCAATGCGGAACTTGATGCACACCGAGTCGTCGCGAGTCTCGATGTGAATGTCACTGGCCCGCCGCTGCAACGCGGTAAAAATCGTAGTGTCGACCAGGCGGATAATGGGGCTGATGTCGCCCTGCGCGGTCAGCCGGTCGATGGAGATGCTGTCCTCGCTACCCGCCTCATCTTCCGAAACCACGGCCAGGGTAAAGCCTTCGCTGGCCTCTTCCAGCACCCGCTTGGACTGTTCCGTCTTCTTGAGGATTTCGCTGATCTGGGCCAGCGTGGAAACCTTGGTGAGGATGCGCTTGCTGAGCAGCAAACTGATCTCGTCGATCATCATCAGCTGGCTGGGATCGGCAATGGCAATGGCCAAACGTCCGTCCTCGGTTTCTTCCAGCGGGACGAAGTTATAGCGGAACATCAACTCCACTGGGATTTGCTTGAACAGATCGTGGTGCAACTGGAAGTTGTGCAGGTCCACAAATTCGCAGCGGTAGCGCCGGGCCACGTCCTGGGCTTTTTCCACGTCGACCACATGGGGCGGAGGAGCCAGCCGGGCCCCGCCATTCCCACCGTGTGCTACTCCACCGTGCGCTACTACTGTTGTCTTTTCCGCCATGCTCACAATTCCAATTCTTACTGTCGGGGGCCAGCCGCCTTTAGTGAATATTCGAACCCAAAGAGAAGATCGGCAGATACAGAGAAATCAACACTCCGCCCACGAACACCGCCATGATAATCAGGATCACCGGCTCGATCAGCGCCATGGTCGCACCTAATGCCGTCTGTACGTCCTCTTCGTAGAATTCCGCCACCGAATTCAGCATGGCCGGCAAGGCTCCGGTGGATTCGCCAACTTCGATCATTTCGACCGAGAGGTCGGGAAACATTTTCTGCTGCTCCAGGCTTCCCGACAGGGTCTGACCTTCGCGTACCCGCCCGGCAGCTTCTGCGATGCCGTTGAGAATGCGCCGGCTGCTCATCGAAGCTCCCGCGGTTTCGAGCGATGGCACCAGCGGCAGACCCCCGGCCAGCAAGGTCGAAAGCATGCGCGCGAAACTGGCCACCTGATACTTCAGCCAGATATCGCCCAACAGCGGCAGCCTCAGGATCGCGGCATCAATGGTTTCCGCGCCGCGGTCCGTGCTTTTCCAGCGCCACAAGGCCACTCCCACCACCACGATCCCGATGGCCAGAAAGGGAGCGTACTTTTGCGCCCGCGTGCCCACTGCCAACATCAATACCGTGATTGCGGGCAAAGAGGCGTTAAGATTCTCAAAGAGTTTGGCAAACTCGGGCACTACGTAGGTCACCAAAAACACCACCATGACCAGCACCATCGTCACCAGCAGCGCCGGATAAACCAGAGACACCGCCAACTTCTTCTTGAAGGTCAGGGCCAGTCGCTGGAACGCAATGTAGCGGCCCAGCACTTCTTCCATGTTTCCGCTTTTTTCTCCCGCCAGCAGCGTGGTCGTATAAATCTTGGGGAACACTCCCTGGGCAGCGAAAGAGTCGGAGAGCAGTTCGCCGCTCTTCACCCGCTCCCGAACATTCTGCAGCAGGGATTTCAGGTTCCCATCCTTCTGTCGTTTGATTAGCAGATCGAGCGAGTTGAGGATGGGCAATCCGGCCTTGATGAGGGTCAGAAACTGGGAATTGAAGATCACGAACTGGCTCTGCTTGACCTTCCGTCCCCCGAGTTGTAGCTTGCCTCCGGAAAGAATCCCTCTCGGCTTGACCGAGTAGACCAGGTAACCCTGCTGGACGAAACGCTCGCGGACTTCGGCTTCCGAGTAACCATGCTCCACCTGCTGGGCCATGTGCCCGCGGTCATCCGCGACTTTTACCAGAAATTGGGCCATGTCCTAGCCTGATTACCCCTCTGCCCTCCCAAGTCTAGCATTCGGAAGGGTTGACTTCGCGTGAATATGCCCTTATGACTCTCTGCCGCTGGTACCCGTAGTAACGCCCCCAGGGTCAGCTAGCGGATCACAATCTAAACTATTGAAGGAGTTGGTCTTACTGCATGTCCAGTGCTCACTGCCCGAATTCTCCTTCAATAACCTCAACCCCCGCCGGAACGGTAAACTTGAAGCGCTGATCGGCAATCGCGCCATTCTCCTTTGGCTCATTGAACCGGTACTCGGTTACCGCCTCGTCCGCCTCTTCAAATTGGATGCGGGCAATGCGGTGGTCCGGTGTGATTTCCAGAATAACTTCCCGAATTCGGTCGGCCATGGTCTTAGGAACGCCCCGCAGAACGATGTTACCCGGGGTCACCGCCGCCAGGTCCGGCGCCAACGACAGCCCTTGCAACTCCTTTTCCAGCCGGGTCTTGCCCAGAAGAAAACCCAGTGGTGACCGCAAATCATCCAGTTTTTTAACCGAGGTTCGACGCACCTGCCGATCTCCGGGAAGGTAGAACCACGCGTCCTTACCGTCGCTCAAAAAGAGCTTCTCTTTGGGAGAACGATATTCCCAGCGCATCTTGCCCGGTTTTTTCAGCGAAAGCGATCCGGATTCGGTGCGCTCGATTCCAACGCCACGGTAAGTTTCGACAAATTCCGCCTGAAGAGTCTGCAGATGGTTGTAATGGTTGTCCACCGCTTGAGCAATGGCGTGAACGTCAGACGCAGGATTCGCCGCGAAAGCCGTCGCCAGCGTCAGCAAAACGGTGAGAAACCGCAAAACTTTGGAATTCAAGTTCACCAGATATAACCGGGATCGACTTTGCCGGGCGCAGGGAGAGAGCGCTGCCCATGCCAGTTGACGACATTGTAAACCCCCGGTTCCCGGAAAACCATGCGTCCAGAGACGACAAATGCGGGGAACGGGCACACTCTTCAGCCGTATCGCAAGCTAAGGTAGTTCTTCTGGTCGGGAACAGCTACGGCGAGTATGATGGCAGCAACATGCCGCGTTGATCGTTGATTGTTGATCGTTGATTGACGATCGTTGATTCACGATCGATCCGATCTCACCCAAGATTTTCCCCCAAGACGATCACCTGGCGGCAAGGGGCGTTCCATGCGGTTTGGATTCGGCAGACTCACGACGAGGTGCCTCCTTGTCGCTGGCCTGGCCTCGCTTGCAGCTGGAGGCTCGGCGTTCAGCGCCGTGGCGACACCAGCAGCTGCGCTGCCCTGGGCGGCGCCGGCGGACATTGACCAGACCGTGCCACCCATTCGCGCGGATATTCCCTGTCCCTTATCGGAAGTCCTGAACGGAGCCAGCGAACAGGTGCAGGAGCTGGTGGCGAACATACATCGCTTCAGCGCCCGCGAGCGGATTGAGCACGTGGAAATAAGCAGGAGAGGCAACCGTCGTCCAGCCAGAAAAAACAGCTTCAATTACGTTGCACAGATCAACCAGGCGGCCTCCGGGTCGCCGAGCGTCGAGGAATACCGTACTAGTACGAGCGTGACGGAGATTCCCGAGGTGCAAATGGTCGACACCGGTACGGCCGCGTTCGCCTTGATCTTCCACCGGTTTTTCCTGGAAGACTTTGCCATGAGCTGCGAGGGTCTGGCGGTCGTGGAGTCAAGAGCTGCCTGGCAGCTGCACTTCACGCAGCTGGCGAACCGGAACAACCTCTTTCACGTGTACCGGGTGGGAAGCAACGTCTACCCGGTGAAACTGAAGGGCCGCGCGTGGATTGCTGCGGACAATTACGAGGTTTTGCGTCTCCAGACCGATTTGCTCGAACCCGTAGGGCAGATTCGCTTGCTAAGAGAACACTCCGACATCCAGTATGCCGGTGTGGAGTTTCGCAAACAGAATGTTCGCCTCTGGTTACCCCGGATGGCGGAACTCTACATGGACTATCGCGGTCACCGCTATCAGCGACGTCACAACTTCAGTAATTTCCAGCTCTTCACAGTAGAATCTGGCGAGGAAATTAAAGGACCGAAGGCTTCCCGGAAGAAGTGAGCGGCTGCATTCGGGGATTTTAACGCGGCGTCAGCGTCACCAACGCATTCGGGGGCAGCGATGAGATTTGCCAGGACTGTGTTTCGGATTGCGGGCATTTGGGGAGTGCTAACCCTTACCCCGCTCTACTTCATGTTCCATCTGATCGGCCGGAACGATCCCCCGCCCCTGACCCATCCGGGATTCTTCTACGGGTTCCTGGGAGCGGCGCTGGCCTGGCAGCTCGCGTTTTTCGTGGTTGCGACCGACCCGGTGCGCTATCGGCCGATCATGATTCCTTCGATCCTGGAAAAATTCAGCTACGGCGCCGCGGTAGTGTTTCTGGTGCTGCAGGGGCGCATGCACGTCTCAGACCTCGTCTTCGGTGGAGTCGACCTGCTGCTCTGTGTTCTGTTTGCCGTGGCCTACTTCAAGACGCCAACATGTACCGTCTAGCGAGCAACCGAATTTCTGGCCAGGATATGCGGATGCAGGCTCCGCGTCGCTCGCGTCCGGGCGCTCGCAGCCTACAAAGATTTCCTGTCGGTCTGGAAGGATCCCGACCCCGACATCCCCATCCTGAAAGAAGCTAAAGCGGAGTACGCGAAGCTCCAGTAGTCTGTTTTAAAGCGACACTCCCAAGCTTGGGCCGTGGATAAGTTCACCCGATCGCGGTGAGCCGGCCCC
>WNFO01002658.1_pt1 | contig 14809 bp, 14 predicted proteins | sample 5400251 | NCBI WGS metagenome assembly WNFO01 (sample SAMN13153354, study PRJNA577476) | soil metagenome | isolation source: 100 cm saprolite under Madrone tree | place: USA:California | collected 2016-06-14 | reverse complement strand
CATTTTTGACATACGTGGACCAGCGTAATCCGCGCCTCTATCTGTGCTTCATCCAAGTACCAATCAAATACTTTTAGCAGAGCAACGTCGGGGAGCATGCCGATTGTCACCCGGCCTACATAGAACCAGTCAACAGTCCGCACAAGTTGTTTTGCAAAGATGTACGTACGAGCTTCCTTTGCAGTCCCACGATCTGCTCGTTTTTCCGAGTCGGTAAGTGACCCCGTACGGCAAGGAAGAGATGGTGGGGCGATGCTTGGGGCGATGGCGGTGCGCTCAGGGGAGACAGGATGTTCGAGATGTTCGAGATCAAGACTATTCGATGTTTTCTCAGTTACTTCTGTGACCCGGTGGGTGAAATCACTCTGACATACCATTGTGAACTCATCAGTAAAAATTCAGCGAAGAGATTGTTTTCAATTTGCCCACGTTTGCACTTTATATGAGCCAAACTAATTGAATGCTGGGCATAGCCCCGAACATGATGGGCGACCCCCACTTGGATCCTAGGGTAACGCCACCGTGACGGCACGGTTACCCTGATAAAAGCCCTTGTAGGGTCCGAGTCGGCTGTGTGGGTGTACTCGTATGGACTGTTGCGGATGTCCTAGTTTGATCTCTCCTTCGACACGTCGAATCATTCTCACCTCGGATCGCTGGACTTGGTTTAGCTGTCCTAGGTGCTGTGTACCCTTTTCTACCTTAGTTTCCCGTTGCTTTTAGCGGTTACTACTCTCATTTCCTGAGTTTCAAATCACCGCAGCGAGCAATCGTGATGACCACAAGACTCTGCCAGCTGTTGTTAGCTTATACCTTGGTGCGAGCCAGTACCTTGGCAAACACGTTAGGGTTTCAGTGCTTATAAGACGAGTGGGTGGGCGAGGGAAGATATATCTGCGTTGGCCCCGCCGCCCCGGTGCAGTATAATACTAACTCTACTCTTACGTCAGACTTGTTTCATACCGAATATTACATGAGCGTGTTTCACCAAAGGGGGATGAGGTAGCAGATGGCGTCAGCCCAAGTGTCAGACAGCGACACGGAGTGATCTGAGTCCATCTCTGCCAATACAGTAGAGGGCGTGCATGGCCCTGAGCTGCCGCAAGAAGCAAGGTTATACAATTACGCCAACACAGAATGCTGGTGAACTGTGGTCCTAGTCTGAGGGTGTACCACGTTTAGTATTCAGCGAATTAGTCGCGTACATGTTCGTTGATCACATACTTCGAGATGTATTGGCCTCTAGTCTATACCACGGTATCACACAATGAGTCTGACCATGGTGACGCAGTGACGGATGTTTCCTGAGCCAAAGTGATGAGCTCTAAGAATGGCAGGCGGTAAGTAATGGAACCGAAAATACAGCGATAGTTGAGGCCACATACCATTCTACGATCTCGTACCACTTGTACTTTTCTCTGCCAGTGTCCCAGAGAGAAATAGTGATAGGGTCACCGGAGAGCCGTCGCGCGGCAACGAATTGCTTGATAGTTTCTCGGATAGGTCCCGATAGCCATGGATCCTCCAAGAGAATACTCTGCAGGGCGGGCAACACTTGGGTCACACTCTCCGTGTCAAGCTCTTGTAGGGTGCCCGCAAAATATGGCACAAATTCCCGATGTAAGTAGAGATTCTTCACGGCGGTGAATGGGCGCAAAATATCGAGCCATAGGCTGTTTTCTTCGCCGTCGATGTCACCTTGCCAACACGGTCGCAGAAATCCCGCATCAAGGATGTAGAGATGTTCCAGTGTGGGGATGAGAGCCCGGGAGATGGGTGAGTTGCAGACCTGTGTCAGAGACAACAGCTGCCAAAGTGGGTCACTGCACGAGATCGCCAAACGAAGCGTTCCGTCCGACGTCCGTGGAAGTGTCACCGAAACGTCCGAATCGGAAAATTTTAAGTATGCTTCGTTGGGTGATTTGAACTTGGGTGTGTGGCCGATGAACTGGGCAAGTTGTGGTGTGTCAAGTATGAATTGATAGAAAAAGGTTACGTCCAGGTCATTGAGTAGAGGTGTGTCGATCCGTGCCACAAGATCTTCCAAGTATTCGCAGAACCCTTTGAACTCAAAGTGAGTGAGAGCAGGGAGGAGAGCGCGGGTGGGCGGAGCCTGAGGCGGATCCCGGCTTTCCCAAGGAGGCGATCGGAATTCTAGCCAAAGCGATTTGAGCCTAATCAACGTGGAAAGAGCAGTGACCATCGCCTCGGGTGAAATGTACCCCGAAGGAGGAATGCCACAAAGGGAGAGATTGACAAGGTTGGTGGCAGACAAGAGCAGTTTGGGCAAACTTGGAAATGGAAGGTGATCGAACGAGAGTGATCGTAGACATGGTGGTGCCGATCCACCCAGGAATGAATGTGGAACAACTGGCCCCATTTTGTCTTTCGACACAAGATCGAGATATGTCAACGCTGGGAATCGCTTTTGCATCGCCGCCAAAACTTTCTCCAGTTGGGGGATGTGAACGTGCAACAACTCGACTCCACAGACTCGGTCGTTGCGCTCAAGTGCCGCGATGATGTTATCCACGCCCCCTTCTTCGTTGTCATCTCCAGATATGACGATCGGCAAGGCTGGCCAGACGTCGAGTGTCTCCCCCACGCGCGTTTTGGCTGTGCAGTAAAGTCGGAGATTCAGCCGACTCGGTGACCCGAAAACAACGCTTCGCCAATTTCGACACACATGCACCAGCGTAATCCACGCCTCTATTCGTGCTCCATCCAGATAGAAATCAAATATTTCTAGGAGAGCGTTGTCGGGGAGAATGTCGATTGTCATCCGGGCTACATAGCACCAGTTAACTGTCGGTGTAAGCGGTAATGCAAGAAACGTAACGTACATTGACCCCCGTTGGTCGCCTTCTTGGTCTCATGCTTCTTCATTAACGAGATCAATGAACCTTCAAAGTGACCATATATCAGAATCGATGACCCAGGGTGGCAAGATGATGGTGGCGGGGAGATGCAAGGGTACACCAGGGCGATTGGATGATAGAGATGCCTACGAGCAAGGCTAAACGTGACCTTCTTAATCACTCCAGTGATCCGTTGTTTGAAATTTCTCTGATGTAGCGGGCTCATTGGTGAGGATTCAGTGAAGGATGGAGGGATTGTTTGAAAGTTAAACGTTTTATGAAACACAAACCCAACTACACAGCCTTTGACATGTCATCACTCCGCGCCTAGTTTCAGCGCCTAAGCTCATGTCTCACCCCGAACGGCCTAGTTCATTGAACAGAATTACAGGATACATTTGCCCCCTGTCACCAGGGTATTAGTGAGTATAGCTGATCGGCAAACTGACACGCACAAAGTATATTGACAACTCGCAGCTTTGACGGAAACGTCGGTTTATCCAAAATGGGATTGACGGGCGAAACCTATCCGGTGTTGCAGGTACAATCACAAGCATGATATTAGGTGTGGCGGATATGTATATCGTCGATGATATGCGGTGCTCCGAAACTTCAAACTTCAAGCTTCAAGACCGGTCCTGGAAAATAAAGAATTGAATAAGATGCGCAGCAAAAGTTGAACGTTGAGCGCTGAGCGTCGATAGCTCCCAAGGGCTATACAGTACAGTACTGCATGGGTCAAGCCTGAGACCGCCATCGTGACACGACTGCGGCGATCTGTCATCATGACACTTACTTACCCGTTGAGAAGGTTTCGTTACTCGTTTCACTCTTCTGAGGCATATCGCTACGTGTGGTTCTTGAAAAAGAGCGCTTTCTTGCTAAACGCGCTAAACTCCGACCGTATACGCAATTGTACGGAATTTTTTAATCTTATCTTCCAGCAGCGTGATGGACCACCAAGGGGAATGTGTATAAAACGGGTATCAGGGTACGCCTTTATCACCACGTTCTTCGTCCCGACTGCAGACCTCTGGATCAAGGCGCCGTAACGCAAATACGATTCCAGTACGGCCTTAGGGCACAATGCATTGTTCAGCACAGAAGTGGGCACTGATAGTTGTATTCTTGCTTCTGATACGCAAAAATTGGATGAACATTGCAAGTATAGTGAGCAGTTGTTCCCTGGCTGGTCCGTGCGGAAAAATATTCCCGAGTTCTGGTATCATCTTCCGTGAGGGTAGACGGTCGACGACCGCACCCGGTTCAGATTCGCCTCGTGCGCTAACCAGTCGAACAGCCAACAAGCCCAAACGTGAGCAAACTTCAGGCGGTGACCAAGATGATACCCTGGACCGTTCAAAGGAACCTGATGCGGGCTGAAGTTCCGTGAACCCAGACAACCAGGGGAATGAGCCCTCGCGAGTGTGCTTTGTAAAGGTAAAGAACCACCCATGCTCGCTAAATGCTTCTTTCAACTGATGCAGCCTAATCAACGCTCAAACAGAGATGATCCTCGTTATCAGATACCCTTTACTTCAGTCGTGGCACTGAAGCCTTCGACTGCCCATGCCCTCTATGCCCATAATCCTCAAGTTAAACGAGATCAAGTTATCACCGTGATATGGCCACAGTAATTAACGTACACTATATATCAGCATGACAGAACCTATGAATCCATAGGACAGGTGGCACTAACGCCTCAGTGAGATGTCCCTGATAGCGTCGGGGTCTTACGACAGACCCTACATGTCGTGTCTGTGCCAACCGCTTCCACCGCCTTCTAGAGCTTTCGACCCACGAGCATTGACAGAGGTGTTTCTCGCAGTGATTCGGAGAGCGTAAGGGGTTACTTGAATTCTTTGCTTGGTTCGCTCGATTGGATTTGCTATCGACTTGTGTTGTGACTTTGTAAGTGTTAATCTTTACTTGTTTGACCTTAAAATCAAATGGCAGACCATGGTTAGCCTAGTCAAGAGGTGCAGATCTAGACATAATAGCGTCGTAGCGCACAACCGCCGCATTCTCCTGTGAGCTCCTCGGTGGAGATGACTCGCCTACATGGGGTACAATGCCGCAACGAAGACTAGAGAGCAGTCTTCGGAGCGAATGTTCACGTTTATCCCCGAGTTCACCGTGACCCAGCGCGTGAACTAACTTTCGTCACTAAACGAAAATTCACCCGCCTCCTGTTACCGGGTTACCGTGACGCAGTGAACGTGGTCAATGAGTACTATGAGTAATTGGACACGTACAATGCATATTCACACGTCATGACAGAAATCTGGCTATACAAATATACCGACAACAAGGCATATCACTGCCATTGGCAGGTACAATCAGTTATCAAGTGCAGGGAAACGTAGATCGGCTCGTGACCTGTAGCACTCCGCGAGGTCGAGTCCGAGACGGCCTGGAAATAGAATGACTGATAAGAAGTCGGAGGTCAGCCACGTTGGGCGTGCTGAGCGCCGAGGTTTCCGTGAGTCGCACTCGCAGGGCCGGGCATCAAACTCATTGGGGCACTCACAGCCACATGGACACTCTGTCACTGATCACCATGTTACTCACCTGTTGAGAAGGCTCCGTTACTTGTTGCACTTTCATGGAGCCTCGTCTTCGCACGGTTGTTGAGGTACGCATGTGGTTGTATGCGCTCGAGGACAACTGAAGTGAAAAGGACATTCAAAGTGCTAAACTCGGACCCCGTACTAGACGTGGCTCGTCGACTCTCCCAGCGCCGCAGAAACTGTTATTTTATTTTCAGCTTCACGAGCCAGCGCAAGTGACTACAAAAGTAGGGCTTCTCTATCGTCGCATCGGGCGACATGCCAGCACAAGGAGGATACGTACTATGCAACAGGGATTGGGTCCTTCTTACGGAACCCCGAATCTCAGCCACAGTGGATCAAGGATCAAGGCGACGACTCGGACGCTGTTACCGTATCGCGCCACTTTCGGTTGTTGGGGGGATACAGTATGGATATGGTAGCCATCGGTGAGCTCGCCGTCGTCGTTTGGGATAGGTCCGGAACAGGGTCGCGTACTACACGCGCACCATGAAAGCTATAGGAGGCAACCCTGCAATCCTGCCTGTCGACCAATACGCACTCAGGGTCTTACCCCTGAGGACTGAGGCCTGATCCCGTACTGTATTACCCCAAGTTCGGTTCCGTCTCTTCGCGGCGACGGGTGCCTCTTCTTTTTCAATTCTGGATTGTATCTTTTTGTCTACACCTTCCCGTACCTCAGCGACGTCGCTCTTTTCCGCTCTGTTTCCGTCCATGACTGGGGTTATTTATCCACGCTCGGTCGTAGCTATCTGAGTCAAACTTCCGCCTTGCACTAGTGACCCCTCGCATCCCAGTCAGCTATGACAATCAGCAATGACGTGGCAGCCCTGGTCGGCTTCGGATGCGAGGCGTTCTTTTACGGTGCGTTCCCTACAAGCACCGGCAAGACAAGTTGATTACTCATTACTCTCTAGGGTGTTATACGGTCCTCTTCGCTGTGTCTATCTATCTTATGTTCCACGGTCCACGCCGCGGGACCGGGGTTAATAAGCCCATTTTTGTTATCAGTGTACTCTTGTACCTTTCTTGTTCCACCCACTTCGCACTAGAGTTCGGTCATTTCTACCAAGTCTTGGTATGCCACACCATACTGAAGGTATGCAATTATTAAACACCCCCCCAGATAGCCACAGGTGTCGATGGCTTCGCAAACGAGACAAACGCTCTCATTGGCGCTGATCTCCTCATCTCAGTCACGGATTTCATCGGTGAACTTATCCTCATCTACCGCTGTTGGTTGTTGTGGTCCAAAAATTATTGGATCATCATCTTGCCGAGTCTTATTTCGATTGCGAGCCTAGGTAAGGCTTTGGTGACAATGGCGACGGGCTGGTGCTCACTAATAACCTTTTGGTGTCAGTATGTGTTAGCGTAGTTCTTCACCTTCTGCTACGCATAAACCCGAATTCGCCGATAGCCCCACCTTCCCTAGTTCCGCTAGGTCTTGCCGCCTTCTCTCTTCCATTGGTGACGAACGTGATCGTCACCACCCTCATCACCGTGCGCATCTGGTACCTCTCCCCTCGCAAGGTGCGCGATATGCGTAGCGCGCGGTTCCCGACAAGGACGGGCCGGGCCGCCATCGATATCGTCGTCGAGAGCGGCATGCTCTATCTGGCCGTCCAGCTAGTTTTCGTCATCCTCTTCTCCATCCGGCACCCCGCGCAGGGCATCGTCGGAGTGATCGCTGTGCAGATCTACGTGCGTATTCCTCACCCATGAAGGCAGAGAATTCGTTGTAAACCAGATGCCTCCCCCAAAATCACACAGGGTATCGCGCCGACGCTGATTCTCATCCGCGTTTCTCTCGGCGTGTCGAAGATGCCAGCTGGAACGGTTCGCAGTGGGGCTGCATTGTCAATGTCGCATCATACGTCGACGTCGCAAGTGCGTATCAACACAATTGTGTTTACGGAATCTGGTCGCCGCCTTCCTGTCGAGGCGTCCGTGTCTGAAATCAAATCCAAGCCAAGCAGTGGGGATCTGGGTTCGGCCTCGAGCTCCGTGGATAATGTTACCGCCGTCACGGTGTGATTTGGGTGGTGGCTATGGAAGCGATCTGGCTTTCGGGTTCGTGTCAGTAACCATGAAACAAGTGGAAGAGGTATCCCTATTTCGTTCGTGCTTTTGGTCTGGGTCTGTGCTTTACCAGCGGAGCTGTCGCAAGCACCAGTTGTATTTTTAGTTTCTTCTTGATGTAATAGTGAAGTAAAAACCCATGCTACTGTATACCCATTTTTCTTGGCGTTCGTTTCTGAGTCCCATATATAGTCATAGTCAAAGATTAGGCTTACTCGGCGATCACTAGATCACATATTAGCCGTGATCGCATTCCGCTTATATGCACTGACTCGGTCTGAAAATGTATTCGTACCATTTCATTTTCCACGCTGGACATGCAGGGAAAAACACAGCGCAAACCTCCAATCTGAGAACCGAAGTTGGACAAACAAAGACCTTTCGCTGAGAATTGCGTCGGCAACAGTATATACCGAATAGTCCTCGGAACGAGGCTATCGGAACTGAGACCACCCGTCATGATAATGTAGCAATACTACAAGAAGTGACAGGGCAAACCACTGGCGAGCCTGGTAGTCGAGAGACGAGACGCCTGACAACACGTTTCCGAGGCGTAATCTTAGAGACGACGCCATCAGTGAAGGCGTCTGTCCCCCTGATGCAACCTAAGAATCCTCTCCACGAATACAGGACTATTCTCCGGGAATGTTCATGCTTCGCTCGTGTTTGGTGTGTCCGAAAGAACCGCGCGACTTCATGACCCTAAGAGGACTTCCCAACTTTTTGTTTTTGGACGGTGGCCGGATGTCCTCGATACTCGGTGATGTAATGCTAGGGCCTTGAAAAAAATACACGAAAAGGTCGCGAAGTTGACAGGTGACGCGACGGAATACGACGGTAGAATGGTAGAGCTTTCGTTGATTATTTCTGTTGTTTCCGACGTAGGTCACTCAGAACCGCAATTTTTCTTTCTTTTTCTTTTTCTTTCCTTTCTCGCGGCCTGCTAACCGGGGCTCTGGGAAGACCCAAGGGAAGAATGTTAATTCGCCCTGGAGGAAATTCCGAAGAAATTCCGAAGAGCTCTGAGAGCGGTTGCTGGAGCTACCCTGCGGACCAATCGGACCGGGCTGAGCTTCGTTCAAAAAACCATAGCAGCGTCTCTCGGTTAACGATGCCCCATGACTTGGTCCTCTGGTAAAGGAGCTACGCACCAGGCTGATTAGTTTGTAGGCCATTATACATTACACCTCGTCACCAGATCTTGCCCCATGTAAAAGTGTCTGTTGGCTTAGTTGTACGGCCGTGGCTTGTATTACGTACGTGGACTTATTCGATCCGAGTATTATGGCATATGAGACATCGGCGGTCCAAAGCTTTCCTAGGATCACGAGCTCAAGGGGCGATGTCCTATGGAGGGCTATGTAATAGAGTTTGTGCTTCATGTAAAGATGTCCAACAGCGGTGGGAAATTCAAAGCAATCTCTTTGCTCCCGACGCTGAATCCTCATTGACCAGCTCAGTGGTTTGTAAAAGGGAGTTTCTTCATCGCCCAGTCATCACTTCATTGCCGCCCTAAATCATCGATTATGGTGGATTGTCAAGGTTCATTGTCGGAAACGCAGGCACATCTGACTCGTGGGAAGGAACCCACCAAAGGAGGCCGATCATGTACGTATATCTTTTGCACGACAGCCTGAACTGACTGTTAACTGGTGTGATGTAGGTCGCGTGACAATCGATGTGCTCCCTGACGTTGCCCTCCTAGAAATATTTGATTTCTATGTGGATGAAGAAGACATAGAGTCGTGGCACACGCTGGTGCACGTGAGTCGAAAATGGCGAAACCTTGTTCTTGGGTCACCACGTCGCTTAAATCTGCGGCTTTGCTGCACAGCCAGAACGCCAGTGAGGAAGACGCTGGACGTATGGCCATCCTTGCCTATCGTAGTAATGTCCTATGGTCACAACGCGTGGGACGGAAGTAACATTATTGCGACACTCGAGCACATCGATCGCATTCGTGGATTCAGCCTCTTTGGTGTTCCAAGTTCACTATTAGAAACCGTCTTGGCAGTAATGCAACAGCCATACCCGGCACTAACGGATCTGAAGCTTCACTGTGAAGACGAAACGATGCTGCACATACCTGATTCGTTCTTGGGCGCATCTGCACCACGTTTACAGTTACTCAAAATGAATTGTGTTTCATTTCCGGGATTACCGAAACTACTTTTATCTTCCACTCATCTTGTCACACTTCTTCTCCGCGATATTCCTTATTCCGGGTACATTTCACCCGAGGCGATGGTCACCGGCCTCTCCGCGTTGACCAAGCTCGAAAGACTCGACATTAGGTTCAAATCCCCTCGATGTCGCCCTGACCGAAGAAGTCGACGTCCGCCTTCATCAGTTCACACTCGCCTCCCCGCTCTCACTAGGTGGTGGTTCAAAGGCGCTAGCGATTATTTGGAGGATCTCGTGGCTAGGATCGATGCCCCTATACTAGATGGATTCTATATAACCTTCTTCCATCAACTCGTATTAGACACTCCACAACTTGCCCAGTTCATCAGCCGCACACCAAATTTCAAGACACAAGATAAATTATGTCTTTCCTTTGCCAATTCGGGTGCTTGGATCACACTTCCACATGCATTTACCAAGGAATCCAGGCTCGAGTTGAAAATCTCATGCGAACAGTCAGATTGGCAGCTTTCATCCCTGGCACAAATCTGTCACTCGTCCTTCCCTCAGATTCTCATCGCCACCGTGGAACACCTCCACATCTCCGAGGACAGATTTTCGCCACTGGATTGGCGAGACGACATCGACAACGACCAATGGCTAGAAGTTCTACATCCATTCACCGTTGTGAAGGGTCTCTACATATCCCGGGAATTCGTGCCTCGTATCGCACCTGCCTTAAAAGAGCTTGTCGGGGAAGGAGTAACTGCGGTATTGCCTGCCCTGAAAACTCTTTTTTTGGACGATCCACAGTCATCGGGACCTGTCCAGGACGCCGTTGGGCAGTTTGTTGCCGCGCGTCAGATCTCTGGTCACCCTATCGTCGTTTCTCGCTGGGACAGTTAGAATTTGAATGATGATCGGTTTATGCCATTTAGGTTTGGAGTCATTTACTTACCACCCGACATTCCCCTCATCTGGTCATCACTCAGTATTACAACGTATCTCCATGGTCAGACTCATGTGTATGATATCGTCATGTAGAAATAGAGGCCAATAGATCCCGGAATAGATCAAACCAAGTCTGTGAAGTTATGAGTAGCGAGTCAGCATGGCGTGGAATTCCGAGCGGGTAGTGGGAGGTTACGTGGAGGTTTTGTGAGGGAGCGGGAGCCGGTATCGGAGCAAAACGAGATATGGTACGGAAATTATGATATGAAACATGGCTTTGCATGCACTGGCATCGAACCCTGGTCAGGCCCCAGAACGATTTAGGGCGAGTACAACGAGTGAAGAGCCTTATTCATTGCATAATACGAAAAAATTTCAAGTATATTGACGACTACAGCTGCAGCAGATTTAATTCTAAAGGACTCTAGTGCGACCTACGTTGGGCGAATCGCAGGGAGCTGAATTGCGTGGAATGCCCTAGTTGCCGGTAAGAGCCGTAGAGAAGATGAGGGTGGTTTGACTAAGATGGGTGGACTTAATGTCTGATGCCGCATAAGAAAATAGAAAAGCTCAAGAAGCATTTCTCCAAATTATTGCGCTTACCAGAAGCAGTAGCTGTTTGGTCTCAACCGCCTTGGTGATTTCATCGAAGGCTATCGAATCCCGTGAAAAACGTCGAATGCGACCACGACCACGATAGGTCCACGTCATTTCGTTCGAGTCTGTCAACCCACGTATTGTATAGCCGCGTTCGGTTGTAATGGCACCCAGTCCAATACCCGTCTTTCGAACAGATGGCCCTGGAGCGACGCTGCCCGAGGCTCCCATGAAATTTGGCGGTAGAATTTAGCGACCGCATCAGCTTGGTGTCGTTCGCATTCCTTCAGCAAGTGGTCAAAAGCCGTATTTGATTGGTTGGGGAAAGTTGAAAAACTGTACAGGGGACGTCCGAGGCACCGGTTTGAAGCCTGTTTATCATAACCAATATTTCGTCCTCATTTACAACGCTTGCGATTCGCATCTCGGCCTCCCGTGTTTTATCTTCCAATGTCTTCGCGGATAGAGAAGCATTAAAACATTGACGGGGATTGTAGCCGGAATACGAGGTCGACTCCCTGAGCAGCCTGAAAGTGGTGTCATAAGGACGAAGAAATATCCTAAAGAAGTGAATCAGTCGAGCGTTAAAAAAGGAGATGGTAAGACCATCCCAGTTACGAAAAGCTCGTGGGACGACCATAGACTAGTTGCGAGTTTGGTGAAGCCTGTGTCTTCACCTGTTTGATTTAACCTTTTTTGATTTGTGCCTTTTGGGGATGATGCCACAATAATCTGCACTGCGGGAAGATGGGGCCTTTGTTATCAGAAAGTTTCTGATGACCAAGAAGACCCAAACGCCTCAACACCGTTCTGGGCGACATGATAGAGAGTTCCCTCCTTGGTTTGGTACAGGAATGGGCAGCCTGCGATTAGAGACTCAACGATCCTAAGGTCTTTACCTTAGAATCATTGAGTTTCTATACGTGGTCTTGCCTTGACATCGGCAAGGCTGGTTAGATGCGAGACAGGGAGACAAGAACCTCACCCGTTCCAGGTTGACCACCAACTATAACCGAACCTTTGCTGATTTTAGGTTCTTCACTGATCAGCCTCGAGATATGATCGTACTCTTGACGAATGAAAAGTGGCAAATGGAAGTGGTCCGACTTGTGCTTGAGCTTGAGAGTTGACAGATCCCAGTATCTGAGAGTGAATGGGAAAAATGGGTTGATTTCTGAATCGTCGTTGCTTGTCTCCGGATCATCGCTGGATCCAACTCTTCAGCAAATTCCGGCTTTAGGTTTCTAATGGACATGCTTCTCATATGTTTCCCCCTTCAGGTGATAGATAGTTCGGGAAAGTGTCCCGGTCGTGGTTCGGACATTGGTTGTGGTCGGGGGAGTGTCGTGGGTGGGAAAGGTGGTGGAGGTTGTGATGTGACAGGTGGCAGCTAGCCACAGTCAGCCACGCCATCGTCGCAAACTAGTATCTGGTATCTTATCTTACCTCCACTTGATAACTCCCCAACCCGAAATACTTGGCGTGCTCTCACGCTGCCCGCCAAATTGCATGGCTGCGCTCACTTTTTGAAGAACTCGGTTTCCCTCAAATGCATTCCACTGCGACAATCAGGGCACTGTTGTGTGCACCCACGACCCCCAATCCCATTCTCGCATGAAGCATATCGACATCAGGGCACACTTCATACGAGATATAGGTCAACAAACAACTTATTGATGTCCACCACATCCCGGGAACCGAGAACCCGGCCAACTTGCTAACTAAACCCCTCCATCGCACTATACACCTCAAATGGCTCGTTTAATGCATGAAGACCTCCCAAGCGACGTCAGTCCTCCCGTCCCAAGCAGACGTGGATCATGTTGAAAGCTGATCTGGATCTGATCATCGCCCTCCCGATACGGTCATATTACTTCCTACTTCGTCTCATACTACGCTTGTCCGGCAATAACTCAAACCCTGGCTTACCGGTTACTCCAACTCTTATACCAGAACTCCTACTCGCCCGTTGGCGATTCTGTCACAACTTTTCTCGCCCTTCTCGCCCATTGGCGACTATACCAGCCTGAGCTCTTATCTCATTCGAATCCGCCTCCAGGTAACTCTCGGCCGAGTATCATGACTCTAACTTGCTGTCCCAGGCAACTCCAATGACTCCTAACCCGCCCGCGACTGTAGCGGCTGGTGTGTAGCAGCACTACCGATTAAGTAATCGGCTTTGAGCCACTGGACTAAGGTACGAGTCGGAAGACTCGGAACCACCAAATTAGGCATGCGGTCACTCCTGAGAGCGAGCCAGTTTTGCATGCACATGATTGGGGGACACGTGATAGCGGGGTAATGACGACGTCATAGGCTTACTCCATACGCTCCACTATGGACGAGACAACCGATACCTCTTTCGCACACCATCACAACGATTGCTTGAGAGGAAGCTCGTCATCCTTCTTACAACTAGGCGCTACCATTTCTCACCAAGAGCAGACAGAATCTACACCATGCGCTATCACATTCCGCTTACTCGTATCTTACGTCCCGTCCCAGCCATCCAAGGGGGACGCATAAATGCGACTCATGCCCGTACACTCGCTACAATCGGCTCACGCCCGGCGACCGACCATATGGAGACACCGCGTCCCAAAACGAAATTAGGAGTAGACAGAGAGACGCTCTACATCGGAGGTGGGCTCGCTGCCATAGGTGCCATCTGGTACTACTACGCGACGATGGAACACGCGCGGATTGAAAAGAAACGAGAACGCTTGGACGCAGGCATCGCGGCTGTGGGTTCCGCGAACGCCGAAGGGGGCCAAAAACAGCCCGTTGAGCAGGGGACCCGTTCTGCGAAAGGCCGTGCGTAGGAGGCGCTCAAAATATGCAGTATATCCAAGATTCTGAATTGTCAAGGTTGTAAGGCAAGTCGGAAGGCTTGTGGGGTACGAGAGTTTAACATTTAAAGGAGCAGGGAAAAATAGCAGAGTTGGCGGAATGCACCAGGCCGAAGAGGAATTTGGAGCTGTAATCCTGAAATCAGTACGTTTTTTTTGATCCAGCCATATGTATGACGGTGAAGAAAAGAGTCGTTGTATATCTATAAGTATCTATAGTTCACAGTAATCAATATGGCACTCTACTGTAGCTTGGTGGGGACGGAGGAGAGCAGTTGCGTGTCACGTGGCCATTATTCGCGACGATTTCAAGTTCGTGTGTTCGAGTTCCAGAGTTCCAGTCACGTCCAAGCCTACGGAGTCGTCCTCTACGGTTGTAGTGCCGAGCCAGAAGGAGTCCGGTATTCCAGGACAATGGCAAAGCCTCCCGAGTTTCTTGTTTCATTTCTATCGAAGCACGGCGACTATGTATTCCAAAGCCACCGACCGCAGTCTCAATAGCTCTGCGTACTGCTCCATACTGCCCACCTTCATTCATCTAGATACTCCTCTCTGTTAAGCTAAAATTGCGCTGCCGCCGCCACCGCACAGCCTACCAGTACTAGTAAATTCAAGTTATGGCCCCGGGGATATTTCGCCTCCGCACAGCCTGCTGCACACTAGTCATCCCCGTCCGCCTCGCTATCTGTCTTCCGCTCCTTATCTGCACACTCGACGCATACAGCCTGCATGGCGCGCTGTTTCCAGCCAGCCCACCACAAGGACCACACCCTCCCCC
>WNFO01002656.1_pt1 | contig 14810 bp, 9 predicted proteins | sample 5400251 | NCBI WGS metagenome assembly WNFO01 (sample SAMN13153354, study PRJNA577476) | soil metagenome | isolation source: 100 cm saprolite under Madrone tree | place: USA:California | collected 2016-06-14 | reverse complement strand
TCGATGAACGTGGGCATCGGCGTGCCGAGGACGCCGGCGCCGAGCCGCGTGGCGATCTCGACCCGGGAGGGGCCGCCGCGGAACGTCCATCGCTTGGTGAGGTTCGCCGGCGCAATCGGCTGGGCCCACTCGTCCTTCAGCTCCGCGCGCGACGGGCCGTCGCCGCGGCCCTCGGTGCCGTGGCACTTGTGGCACTCGATCGCCTCGAACATCTCCTTGCCGCGCTTGATCGACTCCGCCGACGAGGCGACCTCCTTGGGCAGCTCGAGCTTCTTGGGCGCCTCCTTGAACTTGTCCGCCGCGAACGCCTTGATGTACGCGACCAGATTCCAGCGGTCCTTGTCGGGCAGCACCGCCCACGACGGCATCGACGTGCCGGGCATCCCGTCGGTGAGGATGCGGAAGAGGTCCTGGTCCGTCGGAACCTTGTTCGCCGTCGTCCGGATCTTGTAGAGGCCCGACGTGAAGTCGCGCGGCCGGGGCATCAGGAGCTCGGCGGCGGCCCCCTTGCCGTCGCCCTTGTCGCCGTGGCAGCCCATGCACTTGAGCTCGTACACGGCCTTGCCGGCCGTCGCGTCACCCGCCTGCGCGGCGCCGAGCGACGGGATGCCGATGACGAGCAGCGCGCCGACGACGACCGCCAGCACGCCGGGCCTCAATGCGCCGTCTCCCAGCGCCGCGGCTGCTGCCCCGTCGCATCGTAGAGATACATGATGACCTGCCAGATCTGCTCCTCGGTCAGGCGGTCTTCCCACGCCGGCATGACCGAGTTCCAGGGCGTCGACTCCTTCGGCAGCCCGGGACCGCCCTTGGAGATCCGCCAGAAGAGGAACGCTTCCTGGAGCATCGCGATCGTGCCCGGGTCCTGGAAGTTCGCCGGCGGCGGGTTGAAGCCGTAGGCGTAGTGGCCCTTGCCGTCGAGGTTGTCGCCGTGGCAGTACATGCAGTTGCGGATGTAGATCTCGGCGCCCGCGGCGACGTGCTTCTTGAATGCCGCCTGATCCTTGCGGAGCGGATTGTCGAGCCCGGTGATCTGGATCTCCTTGCCGCGGAACTGGATGGACCCGGGCGGCGCGGGATGGACGGCGCGCAGCTCGGGCGGCGCCTGCGACTTGGCCGCGGCCTGCGTGTAGGCGTAGTAGCCGAGCAGGAGCGGCACGACGATCAAGAGCACGAGCCGTGTGAGGCGCTTGTCGGGCGCGACCAGAGTCGACCGGATCGGCCGCATGAAGTCGCGCCACGAGTCGGAGTCGGACGAGACGTACACCAGCACAGCCAGGAGCACGATCGCCATGTAGAGGGTCAGGACGCTCCACGGCGCCGGCGGCTGGATGCCGAAGCGCAGGATCACGAACGCGAGCACGAGCAGGAGGACGGCCTGGGCGAAGCGCGAGCGAAGGAGGTTCATAGCCTCACTTGAGCGTCATCAGGAACGCGACCAGGTCCATGTACTCCTTCGCCGTCAAGGACTGACCGAACATCGGCGGCATCACGCCCTTGGGGAAGCCCGCCACCGTGCCCGAGCCGGTGGGATCCAGGATCTTCTTCATGATGTAGTCGGGGGTCTGGATCTTGGCGATCTGCGAGAGATCGGGACCGACCGGCGAGGCGCCGATCTTGCCCGCCTTGTGGCAAGCGATGCAGCCGCCCTTGGTGCTGAAGACCACCTCGCCGGCCTTCGGGTCACCCGGGATCTTGATCTCAGCCGGCGCGCCGCCGGCGGCCGCCGCGCCCGCGGTCTTCGGAATGTCGTCGAGCGTAACGTCGACGTTGCCGCCCAGGGACTCGAGGAACGCGGCGACGGCCCAGACCTCGGAACGGTTGAGCGCGATCGGCGGCTTGTCGACCTGCGGCATGATGTTCGGGTAGCCCTCGACGAGGAAGGCGCCCGGCTGCAGGAGCGACTCGATGATGTACTGCTTCGCGCTCAGGCCCGGCTTCGTCTTGGCGGCCCGCGCGCCGATGCCGGCGAGATCGGGCGCGCGGGTCCCCTTCTGGCCGATGCGGTGGCAGATCTCGCACGTGCCCTTGGTCTTGAAGATCTCTTCGCCGGCCTTCACGAGCTGGGCCGTCGTCACGTTGCCGCCCTCGAGCGACAGCTCCGCCGGGGGCTTGGACTGGATCTGCGGAATCGAGTTCGCGTAGTACGTGTAGGTACCCATCACGACCAGCGAGAACGCACCGACCTTCACCGCGACCGGGAGGCGCATCGGTTACCGGTCGCGGCCGCTGCCGCCGGAGATGACCGGCGCGGCGGCGTGGCCGTGCGCCTCGGCCTTGCCCTTCTCGCCGAGCCCGCCGAGCCAGAAGATGAACAGCACGAGCGCGAAGAACGCGATCGTGACCACCGTGATCATGTTGGCCGCGTACCCGATCGCCGGCGTGACCGCATCGACCGAGTTGTCGCGCATGACGCCGTAGACGTGCCAGTGCTGGCGGATGCCCGAGCGGGCGAAGCCCATCAGGCCCATGAGCCAGGTGAAGGTCACCGCCAACAAGATCAGCACGTACTGTGAGCGCGGGGCGATCGTGCCCCAGCGGATCGCGCCCGTGGAGCGGGCGCCCTTGAACATCGGGATGTCGATCGCCATCACCACGAAGATCGCGCCCAGGACGGCCAGCACCTGATAGACCGAGAACCCGATCCGGATCAGCGACTCGACGAAGTAGCCGTAGACGCCGAAGAAGATGACGATGACCGCCGCGACCCCGAGCGCGGCCCACTGGATCGCCATCCCGGTCCCCGCCCACGATCTCGTCGAGACGCGGTTGGCGCGTCGATAGAGGACGAACGACAGGAAGGTCGTCAGGATCATCATGTTCACGGCGGTGTTCTTCGCCGACATCACGCCGAGGAAGCCCAGCAGCGGATGATGCGTGCCGCCCATCGCGCGCGCCTCGTCGAGCGTGATCACCATCGAGCGCGGCGTCGCCCAGACCATGAAGCCGAACGCGAGGATGCCGATGAGCATCGGGACGTAGCGCCGGTACCGCTCGGAGCCGGGGATGCGCTCCATGCCGAGCCACAGGTAGTAGTTCGAGCCCATGAAGAGCACGCCGATCAGGATCGCCTGGATGATCCAGAGCCAGGACATGAACCCGCCCATCATCGTGATGCCCATGGTCTGGTTGAACGCGTAGATCTCGCGGCCGAGGTAGTAGCCGGCGAACGGCAGCACGATGAACGCCGAGAGCGCGACGAAGTTGCCGATGTACCCCATCCAGTCGTAGCGGGCGCGCTCCTCGTCGGTCTTGGCCCCGAGGAAGCGGAACGCCGCGTAGGCGGCGGCGATCGTGCCCCCGAACACGATGTTGGCGATGAGCCGGTGGATGTTGATCGGCATCCAGGTGAAGTTGTTGATCGCCGCCCACACCGAGCCCTTCAGCGCCCCGGACTCGTCGACCCCGGCCGGCGAGATCATGAACGTGACCCAGGAGTTCGCCACCAGGAGAATCGCCGTGCCGAAGAGGTTCGAGAGGACCCCGAGGCTGACGTGGATCCACTTGCGGGGGCCGCTGAGCCAGTCCCAGCCGTAGTACCAGATGTAGACCGTGAAGGTCTCCGCGAAGAACAGGCCGGCGTAGATCCCGTAGGTGGGAAAGAAGATCGACGTCATGTACGTCCAGAACTTCGGGTAGTAGCCGATGAACAGGAACAGGAGCAGGGCGCCCAGAAGCGCCGTGGTCGAGAACGCCGCGAACGTCAGCTTGACGAATTCGTGCGAGAGCCAGTCGTACTGCGCGTCCCCGGTGCGCCAGCCGATGATCTCGATGATGACGGCGAAGATCGGCACGCCCAGGATGAACGCCGCGAAGTTCAGGTGGAGCTGCGCGACCGCCCACACCGCGAGCCGCGAGCCGATCAGCGGGAATGCTCGATAGGCGGGCTCTTTGGCCGCTTCCTGGGCCAGGGCGGGCAGCGCCGAGAAGAGCGTGAGGAGCGCCACCACCGCCAGAGCCGCCCAGGCGCCCCGGCGAACCGCACGGCCTTTCTTCGCCTCGACTACCGAACCAGAAACCCGCAACGGTGTTGGTGGACCCTCGCGAGAGAGGAGCTTGTTCTCAGTTTCACAGGAGCGATCAGGGCCAACTTTTAGGCCAAAGGGCTTGAAGTGTCAAGCGAAAAGAGGCTGGATGTTTGACACTCCAGGCCCCCGACGCTAGCATGGCGAATGGGGACATCGATGAGGCCGCGGCTCAACCAGCGCATCCAGTTCTCGCTGGCCTACGTGCTGGTCGCGGCGATGGTCCTTCTCCTGCTTCAATCCTGGCTCCAGGCTCCCCGCACCGTCGAGATTCCGATGTCCAAATTCCTCGAGCTCGTACGGGCCGACAAGGTCGAGAAGGTGGCCCTGACCGAGAAGGAGATCCGGGGCATCGCCAAGCCCGATGCGCTCGCCACCCCGCCCAGCGGGCCCGGCGACCGCTTGCGCCAGTGGCTCGGCTCCGACGCCGAGGTGCGCGTGTTCACCGTGACCCGGATTCCCGGAGTGGACGAGGCTCCCCTGATCGCCGATCTCGAAAAGCACAAAGTCGAGTTCACCGGCCGTATCGAGTCGACGTTCGTGCGCGACCTGTTCTTCGGCTGGATCATCCCGCTCGGCGTCATGGTCGGCATCTGGATGTTCTTGATGCGGCGGGTCGGCGGCGGGCCGACGCAGGCGCTTTCGTTCGGGCGCTCCAAGCACAAGATCTTCGACCGCAAGGAGCTCAAGACGACGTTCGTCGACGTCGCCGGGGTCGACGAGGCCAAGGCCGAGCTCGTCGAGATCGTCGACTTCCTGAAGAACCCCAAGAAGTACCAGCGGCTCGGCGGCCGGATCCCGAAGGGCGTCCTCCTGGTGGGCCCTCCGGGCACGGGCAAGACCTTGCTGGCGCGGGCCGTCGCCGGCGAGGCGGACGTGCCCTTCTTCACCCTGTCCGGCTCGGAGTTCGTCGAGATGTTCGTCGGCGTAGGGGCCGCGCGCGTCCGCGACCTGTTCGAGCAGGCCAAGGACAAGGCCCCGTGCATCATCTTCATCGACGAGCTCGACGCGATCGGCAAGTCGCGCGCGGGTAACACCGGGTTCATCGGTGGGCACGACGAGCGCGAGCAGACCTTGAACCAGCTTCTGGCCGAGATGGACGGGTTCGACTCCTCGAAGGGCGTCATCCTCGTGGCCGCGACGAACCGTCCGGAGGTGCTCGACCAGGCGCTCCTGCGGCCCGGTCGATTCGACCGCCAGGTCGTCGTCGACAAGCCCGATCTGAGGGGCCGCGAGGCGATCCTGAGGCTGCACGCGCGGGCCGTGGTGCTGGCGCCGGGCGTCGACCTAGGCGTGATCGCGGCGCGTACGCCCGGGTTCGCGGGCGCCGACCTCGCGAACATCGTCAACGAGGCGGCCTTGCTGGCGGCGCGCAAGGAGAAAAACGCCGTCGAGATGGCCGACTTCGAGGAGGCGATCGACCGCGTCGTGGCCGGGCTGGAAAAGAAGAGCCGCGTGCTCTCCGAAAAGGAGCGCGATATCGTCGCGCACCACGAGATGGGCCACGCGCTGGTGGCCACGTCCGTCGCGCACGCCGATCCGGTCCACAAGGTGACGATCATCCCAAGAGGGATCGCCGCGCTCGGGATGACCTATCAGCTGCCGACGGAAGAGCGCTTCCTGATGACCCGCAGCGAGCTGGACGATCGGATCGCGGTGCTGCTGGGTGGCCGGGTCGCCGAGGAGCTCGTGTACGGTGAGGTCTCGACCGGCGCGCACAACGACCTCGAGCGCGCGAGCGAGATCGCGCGCCTCATGGTCACCAAGTACGGGATGTCGGAGCGCCTGGGCCTCGCCAGCTACGGCGAGCGCACGCCGCTCTTTCTCAAGGGCAGCGGAGTGGGCGGCGAGCGCGACTACAGCGAGGAAACCGCCCGGGCGATCGACGAGGAGGTGCGGACGATCCTCGAGCGCACCCACGACAGAGTCCGGAGCATGCTGACGGCGAAGAAGGCCGTCCTGGTCGCGGCGGCTCAGGAGCTGAAGCGGACCGAGACTCTCGAGGGCGAGCGTCTCCGTCGGGCCCTCGCCGGCGAGAGTACGATGGAGGCGACGCGATGACGATGCAGCTCAAGCGGAGGAACTTCTTCGGGGCGCTGGTGCTCGCCCTGACAGTGGGTGTCGCCGTCGGCGCGTTTTCGGCCTCCCGAGCAGACCTTCGTCGTCCCCAGCTGATCGCGCAGGCGCCCGTCAGCCCGGTCCCCGTCCTCCCGGTTCAGATGCCGCCCCAGGGCGGCACCTTCGCGTCGGTCGCGGACGCCATCAAACCGGCCGTGATCAACATCAACACGGTATCTCGCGGGGCGGGGCTTCAGGGCCGGACGCCGTTCGAGGAGTTTTTCGGCGAGGAGTTCTTCCGGCGCTTCTTCGGCGAGGTGCCCGAGCGGATCCCGCAGCGCAGTCTCGGGTCGGGCGTCATCGTCGACCAAACCGGGATCGCGCTCACGAACGCCCACGTGGTCGACAAGGCCACCGAGATCGAGGTCGTGACCCTCGACGGCGGCAAGCACCGGGCGAAAGTCATCGGCGTGGACAAGAAGACCGACCTCGCCGTGCTCAAGCTCGACGATGGCAAGGCCTCCTTCAAGTACGCCAAGCTGGGTGATTCCGACCGGATCCAGGTCGGCGACTGGGTTCTCGCCGTGGGCTCTCCCTTCGGGCTTCAGGCGACCGTCACGGCCGGCATCATCAGCGCCAAGGCACGACAGCTCGATCAGGGCCCCTTCGACGATTTTCTGCAGACCGACGCCGCGATCAACCCGGGCAACTCCGGCGGGCCGCTCGTGAACATGCAGGGCGAGGTGGTCGGCATCAACACCGCGATCGTCGCTGGCGGCTCAGGTATCGGCTTCGCGATCCCCTCGAACATGGCGCGCAAGATCTATACGGAGCTTCGCGACAAGGGCCGCGTGACGCGCGGCTGGCTCGGCGTATCGATCCAGCCTCTCACGCCCGAGCTCGCGCGCTCGTTCGGCTCGAAGGACGCGAAGGGTGTCCTGATCAACGAGGTCATGCCGGACAGCCCGGCCGCGAAGGCCGGCCTCAAGCCCGGCGACATCCTGCTCGAGTTCGAAGGACGTCCGATGGAAGGCACCGGCGATCTGCAGCGTGCCGTCGGCTTCTTCTCTCCCGACCGCACGGCCAAAGTGAGGATCCTGCGCGACCAGGCCGAGAAGGTGTTGGAGGTGAAGGTCGGCCAGGCGCCCGACGAGCGTCAGGCTCAGCAACAGCGTCCCGGCCCAGGCCGCGCGCGCTCGATGCTGGGGCTCGAGGTTCGTCCCGTGACACCCGAGATCGCACGGCAGCTCAATCTGAGATCGACCGATGGGGTCATCGTGTTCCGGGTCGAGGACGGAACCCCGGCGGCGGAGGCCGGCGTGCAGCGTGGCGACGTCGTCAAGCAGCTGAACGGTCAGACCGTTCGCACGATGGCCGACTTCGAGCGGCTGACGCGCGATATGAAGGAAGGCGATCCCCTCACGGTCCTGCTCCAGCGGGGGGCGATGTCGCTCTACGTGGCTTTCCGCGTGGGACGCGGATAGCCGAGCAATCCCAATAGCTTCCGGAAATTCGAACCACCCCGATCCATCGGCTGGCCTTAGCGTGCAAGACTAAAATCATCTGCTATACTCCTTGTAGGATAAGAGCGAGATGGCCGTCGATTTCAAGGACTACTACCGGATTCTAGGAGTCGACCGGAAGGCCGACGACAAGACGATCAAGTCCGCCTACCGGCGGCTCGCGAGGAAGCACCACCCGGACGTCGCGAAGGGCAAGGACTCAGGCGACCGCTTCAAGGAGATCAACGAAGCCTACGAGGTTCTCTCCGACCCCGAGAAGCGGCGCCGCTACGACTCGCTCGGACCGGACTGGCAGCGCTACACCCAGGCTCCCCCGAGTGGTCCCGGTGGAGGGTTCAGGGTCGAGTACGGCGGCGACATCGGCGGCGCCGGCGACTTCTCCGACTTCTTCCGAACGATCTTCGGCGACATGGGCGGTCGCGGCGGAGGGCCACGAGGCGAAGGGATCCGGCTCGAGGACCTCCTCCAGGGCGGCCACCGAGCCCGCGGCGGCGACGTGCAGGCCGGCATCGAGATCTCGCTCGACGAGGCGTTTCACGGCGCCCGCAAGACCTTTGCGATGGACATCGAGGAGCCGTGCGCGATCTGCCATGGCTCCGGCCACGTCAAGCGCCAGCCGTGCACGGCTTGCGGCGGAGGGGGCTGGCAGCAGGCTCGCCGTCAGGTCGACGTGAAGATTCCAGCGGGCGTGAAGAGCGACCAGCGCGTGCGCGTCTCCGGCGAGGGCGCCGGCGGCGCGGGGGCGCGCGGCGACCTCTACCTGACCGTCACGGTGGCGCCGCATCCGTTCTTTGAGCGCAAGGGTGACGACATCCATCTGACGCTCCCGGTGACGGCGCCCGAGGCCGCGCTGGGCACGACCATAGAAGTTCCGACCCTGCGCGGCAAGGTGTCGATGAAGATCCCGCCCGCGACGTCGAGCGGGCGCACGTTCAGGCTCCCCGGCTACGGCATGCCGCGTCTCAAGGGGGGCGGCGGCGCCGGCGATCAGCTGGTGGCGGTGAGGATCGTGATGCCGAGCGATGTGACGCCGGACGAACGCGAGCTGTACGAAAAGCTCAACGCGTTGCGCGCCGACAACCCGCGCGCGTACCTGGGCTGACGAGAAAATTTCAAAAAGGGAAGAACGGAGCAATGAGACTGGATAAGCTCACCGTGAAGGCGCAGGAAGCCCTGCAGGCGGCGCAGTCGAAGGCCGACCAGCACGATCATCAGGCCATTGAGCCCGAGCATCTGCTCTCGGCGCTCCTCGAACAGCGTGAGGGTGTCGTGGGGCCGGTGCTGGCCAAGCTGGGGGCACGTCCCGAAGCGATCCAGCGTGAGCTCGAGGCGATGCTCGGCAAGCTGCCGGCGGTGAAAGGCGGCAGCGGCCGGTATCTCGGCGACCGCACGCGGCAAACGCTCGAGCGCGCTCAGAAAGAGGCCGAGCGGCTCAAGGACGAGTACGTCTCGACCGAGCACCTCCTGCTGGCACTGGCTCAGGACCGTGACGGGGCCGCAGGCCGCACCCTGGCCGGGGCCGGCGTCAACGCCGAGGCGATCTACAAGGCGCTCGTGGAGATTCGCGGGAACCAGCGCGTGACGGACCCGAACCCCGAGGAGAAGTACCAGGCGCTCCAGCGCTACTCGCGCGACCTCACCGACCTCGCGCGACGCGGCAAGCTCGACCCGGTCATCGGCCGCGACGAAGAGATCCGGCGCGTGATCCAGGTGCTCTCGCGCCGCACCAAGAACAACCCGGTGCTCATCGGCGAGCCCGGCGTCGGCAAGACGGCCATCGTCGAGGGGCTCGCCCAGCGAATCGTCGCCGGCGACGTGCCCGAAGGGTTGAAGGGCAAGACGCTGGTCGCGCTCGACATCGGCTCGCTGGTGGCGGGCTCGAAATACCGCGGTGAGTTCGAGGACCGGCTGAAGGCCGTGCTGAAGGAGATCGTGGAGTCCGACGGCGCGATCATCTGCTTCATCGACGAGCTCCACACCCTGGTGGGCGCGGGCGCCGCCGAAGGCGCGGTCGACGCCGCCAACATGCTCAAGCCGGCCCTGGCGCGCGGCGAGCTGCGCTGCGTGGGTGCGACGACCCTCGACGAGTACCGCAAGCACATCGAGAAGGACGCGGCGCTCGAGCGGCGCTTCCAGCCGGTCATGGTCCGCGAGCCTTCGGTCGAGGACACGATCGCGATCCTGCGCGGCCTGAAGGACAAGTACGAGGTGCACCACAAGGTGAAGATCAAGGACGGAGCGCTGGTGGCGGCGGCGGTGCTGTCGCATCGCTACATCGGCGACCGGTTCCTGCCCGACAAGGCGATCGACCTCGTCGACGAGGCCGCGGCGCGCATCCGGATGCAGATCGATTCGATGCCGCAGGAGATCGACGAGATCGAGCGGCGCGTGATGCAGCTGCAGATCGAGCGCGTGTCGGTGGCGCGCGAGGAGGACGCCGTCTCCCGCGAGCGCCTGGCCAAGATCGACGCCGAGCTGGCCGAGCTCCGCGAAAAGGGCGACGGCCTCAAGGCACGGTGGCAGGCCGAGAAGGAAGGCATCACGCAGATCGGCAAGATCAAGGAAGAGATCGAGACCACCCGCCACGCGATGGCCGACGCCGAGCGGCGGGGCGATCTGAACCGCGCCGCCGAGCTCCGCTACGGCACCTTGATGACGCTCGAGAAGCAGCTCAAGGAGCTCGACGCGCGGCTGGCCGACCAGCACACCCAGGGCCGGATGCTGCGCGAAGAGGTCGACGAGGAAGACATCGCCGTCACCGTCGCCAAGTGGACCGGCATCCCGGTCACGCGCCTCCTCGAGGGCGAGATCCAGAAGCTCGTCAACATGGAAGACCGGCTCGGGCTCCGCGTCATCGGCCAGGACGACGCGATCCGCGCGGTGGCCAACGCGGTCCGGCGCGCGCGGTCGGGCCTCGCCGATCCCAATCGGCCCATCGGGTCGTTCCTGTTCCTGGGGCCCACCGGGGTGGGCAAGACCGAGCTGGCCCGGGCGCTCGCCGAGTTCCTGTTCGACGACGAGCGCGCGATGATCCGCATCGACATGTCCGAGTACATGGAGAAGCACACGGTGGCCCGCCTGATCGGCGCCCCGCCCGGATACGTCGGCTACGACGAGGGGGGTCAGCTCACCGAAGCGGTCCGGCGCCGGCCTTACTCGGTCATTCTCTTCGACGAGATCGAGAAGGCGCACTCCGACGTCTTCAACGTCCTGCTCCAGCTGCTCGACGACGGGCGGCTGACGGACGGTCATGGGCGCACGGTGGACTTCCGCAACACGGTCGTGATCATGACGTCGAACCTGGGGAGCCACATCTTCCGCGAATACGAGAAGCCCGAGAAGGTGCGCCCGCTCCTGATGCAGGAGCTTCGTAACACGCTCCGGCCGGAGTTTCTCAACCGGATCGACGAGGTGGTGATCTTCTCTACGCTCGGGCGGGACGAGATCGCCCGGATCGTGGACATCCAGCTCGGACACCTCCGGCGCCGGCTCGCGGCCCGGCGGATCGAGCTCGAGGTCACCGACGCGGCGCGGAGCCTCCTCGGACGCGAAGGCTACGACCCGGCGTTCGGAGCACGGCCGCTCAAGCGGACCATCCAGCGCCTGGTTCAGGATCCGCTCTCGCTCAAGCTGCTCCAGCGCGAGCTGAACGACGGTGACACGATCACGGTCGACGCCGAAGGCGACAAGATCGTCCTCCGGCCAAAGGCCGCGGTCGCCAGCTAGCGATTGGCCTGGGCGTCTGGCGTCTTCAGCCAGATGCCCAGGCTCCCGTTCGTGTTTCTCCAGTCGGTGCGAATCCCGATGCGGGGCGCCTGTATCCTAAGGCCCGTGAGCTCGATCCGCCGCGTGCACCCGGCGTGGATCGTGCTGGGTGCCGTGACGGTCTGCATGCTGGCCGCGTCGGGTATCCGGTCGGTCTTCGGCGTCTACATCAAGCCCATGGAGGCCGAATTCGGTTGGGGGCGTGGCGCCCTCTCCGGCGCCGCCGCCATCTCGCTGCTCCTCCTGGGCGCGGCGGGTCCGGTGGTGGGCCGTCTCGCCGATCGCTGGGGTCCGCGCCGGATCGTGATCGTCGCGCTCCTCTTACTGGGCGTCGGCTCGATCGGGGCCGCTTACGTGCAAAAGCTCTGGCACGTGTACGTCACGACCGGGTTCCTCATGGCGCTCGGCGCCGGCGGCGCCTCGATGACGACCGGGTCGACCGTGGCCGCCCGTTGGTTCGAGGCCCGGCGCGGTATGGCCATCGGCATCTCCGCCGGAGGAATGTCGGCCGGACAGCTCGTGATGATTCCGCTCGCCTCGGTGCTCACGCTCTGGTTCGGCTGGCGCACGAGCTACCTCTGGCTCGGCATCGGGCTCCTCGCCGTGACACTGCCGATCGCGCTCTTCTTCATTCGCGACGACCCCGCCGAGCGCGGTCTGCGCCCCTACGGCGCGACCGGAACGGCGCTCGCCGCCGCGCAGGCGGCGGCGGTCGAGAAGTCTCAACGCGTTCGCATTCAAGAGGCCATGTACGTTCCGCAGTTCTGGCTCTTGATGGCGACGTTCTTCGTCTGCGGCTATACGTCCAACGGCATGGTGCTCACGCACTTCATGCCGCACGCCCTCGAGCACAACTTCAGCGAGTTTCAGGCGTCGACCGCGCTCGGCGTGATGGGCGCGATGAACGTGGTCGGGACGATCTCGTCGGGCTGGATCTGCGACCGACTCGGCCGGCGGGGACCGCTGGCCTTCTACTATTTCTTCCGCGGCGTCTCGCTCGTGTTCCTGCTCTACGTCTGGAACGCGCCCTCGCTACACCTGTGGGCCGCGATCTTCGGGCTGAACTACATCTCGACGGTGCCGCCGACGACGACGCTCACCGCGAACATCTTCGGGCGCTACTCGGTCGGCGAGCTCTCCGGCTGGATCTTCTTCTCGCACCAGGTCGGCTCCGCGCTCGGCGCGGCGCTGGCGGGCTGGATCTACGAGTGGACCGGGGGCTACGAGATCGCGTTCGTCTCGGCGGCGATCATGGGGTTCATCGCCGCCGGTCTGGCGCTCGCCATCCGCGAAGAGCCCGTCGTCTCGCGACCGACCGCGAGCCCGGCGCCCGCGACCACCTGACCGCAGGCCGCTGAGCAGGCTGCCGTAGCCTGTGCTAGCGGCCGATCGAGTGGGCGCCGCGGCGCGGATCCGCGCCGGCCCACCGGGTGCCTTCCGAGCCGACCTTGACCCCGCAGACGGCGCCCGCGCGCCACTCCCATTCAGGCCACTCGCCAACGGTGTGGCCGAGAGCGGCCAGTGCCTCGAGCGTCTCGCGCGGAATGCGCCGCTCCGCCTCGAGCTTGCCCGGCGAGACCGCGTGCGGCCAGAAGGAATCGGGGTGGCTCCGGGACGCGACGCGGGGCGCTTCGATGGCGGCCTGCAGATCCATTCCGAAGACCGTGGTGTTGAGGAAGACCTGGAGCATCGCCTGCTGCTGGACGTCGCCGCCGGGCGTGCCGAACGGCATGAGGAGCCGGCCATCCGTGAACGCCATCGCCGGCGCCGGCGTGAGACGCGGCCGCTTGCCCGGCGCCACGACGCTCGGATGTTCCGGGTCGAGCCAGCCCTGCGAGCCGCGCGGCGACACGACGCAGCCGACACCGGTGACGACCGGTGAGTCGACGTTCGGGTCGCTCGGCGTGGCCGAGAAGCCGTTGCCGGCCTCGTCCACGACCGCGACGTAGCTCGTGTCGAGCGCGTCGGTCTCTTGCCCGGGTATCGGGTGCGAGCCTCCCGCAAGCGGCAGCGCGGCCTCGGGTCGCCTCACGCTATCGAGCCGATCGGGATCGCCCGCGGGCGGCATCTGAGGCCACGCTCGATCCTTGACGAGCTCTCGCCGGACCGCCGCGTACGCCTTCGACAGGAGCCCGTCGGCGGGGACCTTCACGAAGTGCGGGTCACCGTAGTACGCGTCACGGTCGGCGAACGCGAGCTTGATCGTCTCGATGATCCGATGCAGGTACGCCGCCGAATTGTGGCCGAGCGCCTTGAGGTCGACGCCGTCGAGGAGGTTCAGCATCTGCAAGAACGACGGACCCTGGCACCAGAAGCCGCACGCCGCGACCTCGTAGCGTCCGAACGTGGTGCGGAGCGCGGGCCCGACCTCGACGCTGAACTCGGCAAGGTCGCTGGCCGCCAGCGGTCCGCCCTCGGCCCGGTGGAACTCGGCGATGCGCTTGGCCGTTTCGCCGCGATAGAACTCGTCGCGCGCGGCCCGGATGCCGGCTTCCCGGCTGCCGCCCGCCTTCGCCTCCGCGCGAGCCATCCGACGGAGCGTCTCGCCCAGCTCGCGCTGCACGAGCACCTCACCGACCCGGAGCGCCCGGTCGTCACGCAGGTAGAGCGAAGCCGATGACGGCCAGCGGCGATACTTGTCGGCGTTCGCCCCCATCTGGTATGCCGTGAATTGCGAGATCGCGAAACCGCGCTCGGCGTGCTCGGTCGCCGCCAGCGCGACGTCGGCAAATGACATCGTGCCCCATCGCTCGAGCGCCGTGGTCCAGGCGTGAGGGGCCGCCGGGACGACCGTGCGAGGCAAGCCCGGCGGGATCTGTCCCCCGTGCCGCTCGCGGAAGTACGCGACCGTCGTCGCGCGCGGATACGGACCGACGCCGGAGACTTGCCATGTCTCGCCGGTACGCGCGATGTGCACGAGGATCGGCGCCACACCCGCGACGCTGACCATGTCGCAGTGGACGACGCCGAGCGTCATCCCCGCCGCGACACCGGCATCGATCGCGTTTCCGCCGGCGGCGAGCACGCGCGCTCCGGCTTCCGAGGCAAGCCAGTGGCCGGCGGCCACCGCCCACCTGGTACCGATCACCTGGGGTATCGAGGTCGGAGTGTGAGCGAGCGCTTTCGTCTGGGAGCTCGCGGAGTCAAGGCTCATAGTGGGGCAATCATACTCGCCGGGGGGACCCCAGCCAAGGGGGCCATCGTGCTACGCTGGATAACGATGAATCCGCCTCTGATCGCCGTCTCGACGTCGGTCACCGTCGAGAAATATCCGGAACGCGCGTACGTCAACGCGTCGTATCTCCACGCCGTCCAGCAAGCCGGCGGCGTCCCCGTTCCCCTGCCGCCTCAGCTGGAGCCCGCCGCGCGCGGCGAGATCCTGAGGCACGTCCAGGGAGTGCTCCTGACCGGAGGCGGCGATGTCGATCCTTCGCGGTTC
>WNFO01004556.1_pt1 | contig 14817 bp, 15 predicted proteins | sample 5400251 | NCBI WGS metagenome assembly WNFO01 (sample SAMN13153354, study PRJNA577476) | soil metagenome | isolation source: 100 cm saprolite under Madrone tree | place: USA:California | collected 2016-06-14 | reverse complement strand
CCGTGGTTGACGCCATGGACCGCCTGGCCGCGCGAAAAAACGAGTTGGCCATCGTGCATCAGACCGGTGAACGCGACTATAATGCGGTGCGCACCGCGTACGCGCGGCGCGAATATGCAGCGGAGGTTGTGCCCTTTCTCGCGAATATGGCGGAGCGCTTTGCCTGGGCGGACGTCATCGTCTGCCGGGCCGGCGCTATCACCGCGGCGGAAATTGCCGCTTCCGGACGCGCCGCTATCTTCATTCCTTTTGGGCACGCCACCGACAGCCACCAGTTGCGCAACGCCCAGGAGATGGCGCGCGCCGGCGCAGGCCGCGTGATTCCCGAACCGGAGCTCACGCCCGAGCGCCTGAGCAACGAAATTTTCTCCCTCCTCGACCAGCCCGGGGAAATCGAACGCCAATCGTGTGCCGCGCGAAGCCTGGCAAGGCCGAACGCCGCGCGCGACATCGTCAACATGATTGAAGAGGTTGCCCGGGGGTAGGTCATGATGGTCTCGTTCCGCAATTTTCAGCGTATTCATTTGGTGGGCATCGGCGGCATCGGCATGAGCGGCATTGCCGAAGTGCTGCTGACGCTTGGCTATTCCGTGTCCGGCTCGGACACCAAGCCCTCAAACACAACCGAACGCCTGCAGAACCTCGGCGCGACGATTCACGAAGGGCACAAGGCCGCGAACGTGGAAGGCGCGCACGTTGTGGTGACGTCGTCGGCGATCAAGGCGGACAATCCGGAAGTGGTCGAGGCGCACATGAAGAAAATCCCGGTGATCCCGCGCGCGGAAATGCTCGCGGAGCTGATGCGCTTGAAGTATGGCATCGCGGTAGCCGGAGCGCATGGAAAAACAACCACGACTTCCATCGTCGCTTCCGTTCTCGCCGCAGCGCACCTTGACCCCACGTTTGTAATCGGCGGGCGCGTGAATCAGGCGGGCACCACGGCGCGCCTGGGAAAAGGCGAATTCTTCGTCGTCGAGGCCGACGAAAGCGATCGCAGCTTCCTGCTGCTCGCGCCGGTGGTTGCCGTGGTCACCACTATCGACCGCGAGCATATGGATCAATACTCTTCGCTGGAAGATATTCAGGACGCTTTTGTACAATTCGTCAATCGCGTGCCTTTTTACGGCGCGGCGATTCTGTGCCTTGACGAACCCAACGTGCAGGCCATCATACCCAACGTCAAGCGCCCGATCATCACCTATGGCACCTCGAGCCAGGCCGACCTGATTATCAGCGACGTCAAGCTCGAAGGACTGGGCAGCGAATTTCACCTGACCTACAAGGGTGACGATCTTGGCATTTTCCAGCTCTTTCATCCACCGGGCATCCACAACGTGCGCAACGCCGCAGCCGCCGCAGCCGTCGCACTGTATCTCAATGTCCCCGCGGAGCTTATTCGCGAGGGCCTCGGCAAATTCGCGGGCGTCGGCCGCCGCTTCGACATTAAAGGCGTGGTCAACGACGTCACGGTGATCGACGATTACGGCCATCACCCCGCCGAAATCCGCGCCACGCTGGAAGCCGCGCGTATCTGCAAATTCAATCGCCTGCTGGTGCTTTTCCAGCCGCATCGCTATACGCGCACGCAGCATCTCTGGGACGAATTCTGCCGCGCCTTCAATCAAGCCGACGTTTTGGTTCTTACAGACATTTACGCCGCCAGCGAGCCGGCTATCCCCGGCATCACCAGCGAAGCTCTGGCCACGGCCATTCGCGAAGCCGGGCACAAAAACGTTTTCTACTTCCGCTCCATGCAGGAAAGCATCGAGTACCTGCTGCGCGAAGCGCGTCCCCTCGACGCCATCTTGACTATCGGCGCTGGCAACGTCAGCCGCGCCAGTAATGAGCTCATGGTTCTCCTGGGGACCGAGCATCCCACCCCCCATGCGCATTGAAGACCCCAAAGTCGTCGCCGCCCTTCCCGAGCTCAACGTCGAACTTCGCCGCGCTGCTTCGCTGGCGGAACTGACGTCCCTGGCCATTGGCGGCACCACCGACCTCCTGCGCATCCAAAAGCAGGAATCCATTCTCGGCCTGCTGAGCTTGCTCGATTCCCACGGCGTGGGGCACCGCTTTCTGGGCGGCGGCTCCAATCTGTTAGTCGGCGACGGCGAACTCCCCTGGGTGGTCGTGCAGCTCGCATCTCCTGATCCGGACATCGTGCTGGAAGGCAATTTCGCCGACGTGGACGCGGCCGCGGATCTTGGCCGAACGGTCACCTACTGCGCCAAGCACGACCTCGGCGGCATGGAAGGGCTAATCGGCGTGCCGGGCACCGTAGGGGGCGCGCTGCGCATGAACGCTGGCGCCTACGGCATGCAGATCGGCTCGTACGTCCGGGAGGTCAAATACCGTCACACTTCGTTTGCGCCTGATGATATGATGCTCGCGGTGAAGCTGGAACTTCCCTCCAAACCGTACAAAGAAATTCTTCAAGGGATTCGTATCTGCAACGAAAAGCGGCGTTCGAGCCAGCCGCTCGGCCAGAAAAGCGCCGGCTGCATCTTCAAAAATCCACCTGGGGCGTCGGCGGGACGCATGATTGATGAACTCGGCCTTAAGGGGCTGAACGTGGGCGACGCGCGCGTCAGCGACCGCCACGCCAATTTTTTCGTGAATGCCGGCAAAGCCAGCGCTCAGGACATGCTCGCGCTGATCGCGGATGTTCGAGGTCGGGTGCGCTCGGCGTTCAGTGTCGAACTGGAACACGAGGTCGTCATTTGGAACGCATGAAGACCATTTCACGCGGCGCTTCGGCGGTGGACGCCGAGACCTACAGGCCGGAGTTGCTGGGCGATGACGAGCCGCGCTACTTGCGGCGCCAGAAACCCGTCGAAATCCGCCGGATTTTTGCTTTATGGGCCGCAAATGCTGCTGGTGAAGCCGGAACAAATCGAAGTCACCGGCAATCACATCGTCAGCAGCGACGCGGTGCTGCAGCAATTTGTGCACGACCGCGGCCGCAGCGTGCTGCGCATTCCGCTGGATGTGCGGCGTGGCGCGCTCGAGGAAATTTCCTGGGTCGAATCCGCCACGGTGCAGCGCATTCTTCCCAATCGCATTCGCGTGAACCTGACCGAACGCACACCCATCGCCTTTCTCCGCAACGGCACCGAACTTGCTCTCATCGATGCCCACGGTGTGATTCTCGACCGCCCGCGCGGCGAAGATTTGCAATTTCCAATTGTTACCGGCCTTTCTGAGAACATGCCGCGGGAAGAGCGCGGCAAACGCATGCAGATCTATCAGGAATACATGAAAGATATCGACTTGGTCCGTTCCGGCTCTGCGGACCGCGTGAGCGAAGTGGACCTGGCCAATCCCAAGGATCTGCGCGTGGTGATGACCGGCATCGCCAGCGCCAGCGATCCGCAAGCGCTGACCATTCATTTTGGCACTGGAGATTTCACTGGAAAGTACCGCATGGTGGTCGAAAATTTCGCGCAGTGGCAGGCCAGCAACGGCCGCGTCCATTCCATCGATTTGCAATACGCCAAGCAAGTGGTACTGAACCCGGACGCCAGCAGCGCGTCCACGAAAACGAGATAGCGGTTGGACCAGGAGCACGTTTGGCCAAGAAAGACAAATATCTGATCGGGCTGGACATCGGCAGCATGAAGACTTCCGCGCTGATTGCGGAGATCGATGACGAGCAGGTGAAATTTCTGGCGCTGGGCGCCGCGGAATCGAAGGGTCTGCGCAAAGGTCTGATTGTCAATCTGGATTCCACGGTGAGCTCCATTCGCCGCGCCGTGGAAGAAGCGGAAGGCGTGGCCAACGTGCCGGTGGAAGCGGCGGTGATCGGCGTGGCCGGCAGCCACGTGCGCGGCGTCAACAGCCGCGGCGGCATCACGCTGGGGCCCCGCGCGCGCGACATCGAACGCGAAGACGTGCGCCGCGCCATCGATGCGGCGCGCAACATCACGTTGCCGCCGGACCGCGAAGTGCTGCACGTGCTGCCGCACGAATTTCTGGTCGATGCGCAGGAAGGCATTCGCGATCCCATCGGCATGGTGGGCCAGCGCCTCGAAGCCAACGTCCATCTGGTTACTTCTTCGATCGCCGCGACGCAAAATCTGGTGACCGCCGCAAATCGCGCGGGGATTCTGATCAGCGACACCGTGCTGGAGCCGCTGGCCTCGGCCGATGCATGCCTGACGCAGGATGAGCGCGACCTCGGCTGCTGCCTGCTCGATATCGGTGGCGGCACCACGGAACTGATCGTCTACGGCGGCGGAGTGGTGCGCCACACCAGCGCCGTGCCCGTTGGCGGCGATCATTTCACGAACGATCTTGCCGTCGGCCTGCGCACCCCCATTCCCGAGGCGGAGCGCATCAAGCGCCACCACGGCTGCGCAGCCCTTTCCCTGCTGCAGGAAGACCATCCCTTCCAGATCGCCAGCGTCGGCGACCGCCCGCCGCGCACCATCTTCGCGCGCCAGCTCACGGACATTATCGAGCCGCGCGCCCAGGAACTGCTCGCGTTGATTCGCGATGATTTGCGGCGCGCCGGGCTCGACAAGCAAATTCCCGCGGGATTCGTGCTCGCCGGCGGCGGCGCAAAATTAAATGGCCTGCTCGATCTGGGGGAACAGTATTTCCATTTGCCCATGCGTATCGCGGAGCCCAAAGGCCTCGCCGATATGCCTGAGGAAGTGGCCCAGCCCGAATATGCCACGGTTGTGGGTCTCGTGCTGTACGGCGCGAAGGCGCGGCGGACCGCGTCGCAGCGCCCCGGGAATCTGGTTTCCAAACTCAAGTCCATGTTTGCCGGCGCGTCGTGAACCCCACCCGAGCGGCGCGCGGCAACACTGGAAAAGAACGAGGGGAGTATGAATAAAGAAACGGGGATCCGGATGAGCTTCAGCGAGGAGCTTCAGCCGGCAAAGATCAAGGTCATCGGTGTGGGTGGCGGCGGTTGCAACGCCGTGAATCGCATGATTCGTGCGAAGGTCGAGGGTGTCGAGTTCATTGCTGCGAATACCGACTTGCAAGCGCTGAAGTTGTCGCAAGCGCCCGTGAAGCTGCAGCTCGGCGCGAAACTGACCAAGGGACTCGGTGCCGGCGCCAATCCCGAGGTCGGCCGCAAAGCCGCGCTGGAAGACACGGAAAAAATTATTGAGGCGCTCGAAGGCTCGGACATGATTTTCATCACCGCCGGCCTCGGCGGAGGCACCGGAAGCGGCGCCGCGCCCGTGGTAGCTTCGCTCGCGAGCGAGCTCGGCGCGCTAAGCGTGGCCGTGGTGACCAAGCCGTTTGCCTTTGAAGGCAAACGCCGCATGCTGCAAGCCGAGCAGGCGCTGCAAGAGCTCATCAATGCCGTGGACACTGTCATCGTCATTCCCAACGAACGCTTGATGGAAACGGTCGAACGCGGCACGAGCTTCTTCGACGCCTTCCGAATCGCCGACGACATCCTGCGTCAGGCGGTGCAAGGCATCTCTGATATCATCACCGTGCCGGGCATCATCAACCGCGATTTTGCCGACGTGAAAGCCATCATGCACGGCCAGGGGTACGCGGTGATGGGCACCGCCGTGGCTACCGGCACGAACCGCGCGGTCGACGCCGCCAATCGCGCCATCGCCAGCCCGCTGCTCGAGGACAACACTATCCAGGGCGCGCAAGGCATCCTCATCAACATTTCTGGCAGCTCCAGCCTCACCTTGCACGAAGTCCACGAAGCATCCTCGGTCATCCAGAAAGCCGCGCATGAAAACGCCAACATTATTTTTGGCGCCGTGCAGGACGACCAGATGAAAGACACCGTGAAAATCACTGTCATCGCCGCGGGTTTCAAGGACGCCAACAGAAAGCAAGCGCAGCAACGGCCGTCGTTCATGCCCAAGAGCTGGAAAGCCGGCCGCGAAGTCCCCGAGCCGCCGCAACCGCAGCATCAGCCGCCAAACGTCGTGCATCAAGTCCAGGAAAATGTCCGCGACGTCGGCCGCGAAGTACCCGCGGATGACCTCGACGTGCCCACATTCCTGCGCCGCCACGCGCAAAAAGCTTAGCGTCAATTCAAATCTTTGGGCTCCATTGGTTGCTCCGGCATCCCGTCGGTGCTGCTCATGTGACTTTCGAGAGCTGCGTTGCCAATCTTTGCACTTCCTTTTCAAAGGCGAGGTAATCTCCGTGGCCGTATCCCAGCACGCTGCCCAGACCGGAGTGGAACTCGCGAGCACCAGTCTTCTCGGCCACATGTAAAACGTTTTCGGCGTTAATGCCGCTTCCCGGAAGAACGATAATGCGCTCCCGGGCTGCTGCGACCAGGCTTGCGAGTACGCCCGCGCCTTCTGGTGCGGTTGGTGCGCCACCCGAAGTGAGGATGCGCGTCGCGCCGGTTTCGACAACGCGTTCCAGCGACTCCAGGAGATCAGCGCAGGCATCAAACGCGCGATGAAACGTGACCGGAAGCGGCTCCGCGAGCTTTACCAATTCTCGCGTGCGCTCCACATCCACGCGTCCGTCCTTCGTGAGCACGCCCAGAACAGCTCCGTTCATTCCCGCGCGTTTCGCGGCCGCGATATCGCGGCGCATCTGCGCAAGGTCTTCCGGCGTATATAGGAAGTCGCCGGCGCGAGGCCGAATCATCGCGAAAATTGGGAGCCGGGCTCGCTCCCGGATTTCGCGCATTAACTTTTCCTCCGGAGTGAGGCCGCCCAAATCCAATCGCGCGCACAGTTCAATGCGTTGCGCTCCGCCGCGCTCAGCGGCCAGCGCCGCCTCCAAGGAATCTACAGAGATTTCCAGAACATATGGGCTTGGCACGGAGCCACTAGACTAGCAGCCCAGCGCGGCAGCGCGGAACGACGAGAGGTTAGTGGCTTAACACGAGGTGGCGCCCGATCACGAACCCCGTGGCTGCGCCGATGAACGCGTCGGACGGGAAATGCGCACCGGTGGTTACGCGCGAGAAGCTCAGGGCCGTGGCGAGCGTGTAGGCCACATAGGGAACCCACTTGTGGTGCTTGTAGCGCTGAGCAAAGACTGCTGCGACGGAAAACGACATCATGGCGTGAGCCGAAGGGAAGCTGCTGCCCTTGCCAAGAAACGAATTGTGCGTGGCGAAAAACGTGTCGTTGTACGCGCCGTTTGGCAGAAACTCCGAGGGCCGCGCTCTTCGCGTAATGGCCTTCATCACCACCATCAGCACCGAGTCGCTCAGAACCGCTTCGCCGGCCAGCAGTGCGGTGCCCTGGCCGTAAGAATCGTGGCGAAGCAAACTCACCGCGTAGAAGCCCACGGGAACGATGGCGATCAGCCCGCCACTCACGGAGCTCTTCAACACTTTGTTGTAGTCGCTGAAAATATCGGTCTGCCGCACCTTGCGCTCCAGCGGCGGGTCTTCCTTGAGGAACACCGCCGTGCCGCCAACGATAATCACCGTCGGCAACCAGTGCTTTCCCTCGGCTAGCTTCACCGGAAAGAGCCACATGTCTTTCTGGTCGTGCAAAAATCTGACAGGCATCTTGCGCCAGGAAACTTCCAAGTTGGCAGGATCCGTCGCGGCATGCGTGCTGGAACTCGAGGTTGAAGTGTTGTCTGATTCCGTCTGCCCAGGTTGCGGCGAAACTTCCTGCGCGCGACTGGAGACCGGCGAAAGCGCGAGCAAGAGAAGGAGAGCCGAAGCGGTACCAAAACGAGAAAGACTCAACGAACAGAACATGCGATGAAAAACTCCCCCTGAACCGAGTAGGCCAACCGGGGAGAACTGCATCGGATATTCACAGTAGTTACGGTGATAGCTGCGCATCAAAGGTTCCTCACTGTTTCCGAAGGGGGCGACATTTTTTCTAGAGGCCTGCACACTGGCCGGCACGGATCAAGCTGGCCGTCGACCAATTCCAGTACATGCCCAGCAGCGCCGCGGCGTTCCAGGCCCACATGAACAGCCGCATCTGTGGCGGTGTGTAGGCGCGATCCTTCCAGAACATGGTGGCATCCAGCACGAACCATAGCGCTCCCGCGGCGAGAAATCCGGTAATAACCGAATCCGCGAAGAAGTGGTAGACGAGCACGCTTTCCGCGCACAGAAACGCCGCTATCAGGAATTTCGCGCGGATCGCTCCGATCTGTGTGGCCGTGGTTCGGCGGCCGCTAAGACGGTCCGGCACGATGTCCATGACCTCGCCAAAGACATGCGAGTGCATCGCAAACATCGCCCCGAATACAAACGTGGGCCACGGAAGCTGCGGCACGCGATTCAGCCAACTGCTCAACACAAAAACCAACAGATAACTGACTTGCATCAGCACGTCGAAGGGTGACCGGCCTTTCCAGCCGACCCGCGGAGAATTGTAGAGCGTGACCGCGAGAGCCAGCGCGGCCAACCACGGCAAAATCCGCGGCCCGATCCGAACGAAGAACAACACCACAAATGGAATTTGCGCCAGTGCGATTTGCCAGCGCAGCGCCGCAAGCTGCTCCGGGGCGCCGCGCGAGCCGAACAGAAACGTTCCCTTGCGTGGATTGAAACGGTCTGCCTGCGCGTCGACAATGTCGTTGATGCCGTATAACACCAGGCCCAGCGGAACCAAAACATAAAAAAGTCCAACCCAGAAACTCCATGAACGAAGAAAATCCCCGTGCCCCAGCGCCAGGAGATAAAATAACGCGGTGGTGCTCCACAGGCCGGGCCGCGACACCTGCGTGAGAAAAACGACATCCGACCAAACTGCGCGCCGGATTCGACTGGCCGATGCTTCTGCTGTGGCGGTCTCCATTGGCTCCTTCAGAAGACCACAAGTACACTCTCTCGAATTGTCCAATTCTATACACGTCTCCTCGGTGGTAACGGCGCGTGCCTGCTTCAAGACACACCGTGTAGTGCTTGCTCCGGCCCGCTCTTGTGATAGGCTTGCGCTCCAGACAATCCGGTCTCCGGATTTTTAGCCCTCAGTGGGTCGGAAATGTATAAAAGGAGGCCTCTCCATGAAACTCCGTTCAGCGCACGCAGTGTCGTCGCTGGCTGTGCTCGGCCTGGTTTTGGCGGGCTGCCAGGATTCCTATCACGAAAAGGAAGAACACTACGTCTTGATCGCGGCAAATATCAATTTGCCGTACTGGCAGGAAGCGGCCGCGGGCTTGCGCGATGTCGCGAAAGAAATGGGCCTGGGCGTCAAGGTCGACATCGACGGTCCGACCAGCTATTCCCCGAAGGACGAAGTGGACGCGTTCCAAAAGGCCGTTTCGCAGCATCCTGCTGGAATTCTCGTCTCCGTGACCAACCCTGAAATGTTTCAGGCGCCCATTGCTGCCGCCATCGCCAGCGGCATCCCAGTGATTTGCCTCGACTCCGATGCGCCGGACTCCAAGCGCGTGATGTTCATCGGCACGGACAACTTCCGGGCGGGTCAGGAAAGCGCCAAACGCATTGCCGACCTCCTAAAGGGACACGGTGACATCCTCCTGGTCACCATTCCCGGCCAGTTGAACTTGGAAGAACGCGCCCGAGGCGTGAACGAAGCGCTAAAAAAATACCCTGGCGTTAAGGTTGTTCAGACCATCGACGACAAGGGCGATTCCAACAAGGCCTTTGACGCCGTCAACGCCGTGCTCTCCGCCAAAAAGCAAAAGGTGGACGGCATTGTCTGTCTGGAGGCTTCCGGCGGAGCCGGCGCCGCGAGCGCTTTGCGTCGCGTGGACCTGAACGGCAAGGTTCCGGTTGTCTCGTTCGACAAAGACCCGGAAACGATGGACTGGATCGACCGCGGCGGCATCAACGCCACCGTGGTGCAGAAGCCCTACGTCATGGCTTACTACGGCGTGAAATTCCTGGACGATTTGCATCACAACGCCGTCCACGACTTCAAGGATTGGCGCACCGCGCCCGCGCCTCCGCTGCCCGCATGGGTCGATACCGGCACGGCCATCGTCGACAAAAGCAACCTCGCCGCCTTCCGTGAGGCTCTCGCCGCGCACCCGAAGCCACTGTAGTTATTCAGGCGAGACCAAGCGAGGCGAACGCAGTAATCGACGCGCATCCCAGCGCCACGCCCAGCACCATGCCCGCGAGCACGTCGCTCAGAAAGTGCATGCCCAGCACGATGCGCGACACGGCAATGCTGAACGCCACAAAGAACAGCGTGCCTTCCAGTTGCGGATAGTAATAGCTGACCACCAGCGCGATCGAAAACGCCGTCATCGTGTGCCCCGACGGGAAGGAAAACTTGTCCGGCGGCAACACCCGCGACCAGCAATGCGGCTCAATTTGGCACGGCCGCGGACGTTGGCTCAGCTTCTTGAGGACCTTGAATACAAAAATACCCGCGATGGCCGCCGTAGCCGCCGCTCCGGCCGCCGAAAAGCGCTGCGGCCCGCCGTACACCAGCAACATTGTGCCGAGCCCGTACCACAGCCAGCCGTCGCCCATGCGCGTCGCGGCGATCATCCAGTAGCGGATCCATCGCGGCGCGCGCCACCGGTTCATCCGCTGCATTAAGCGGTGATCGCGTCCTTCGATGAATTCCCAGACGGAGCGTGTGACGGTCATCGCGCCACTCCAGTCACTTCGGTCGCTCTAACTCCAGACCCCCAACTCGCCCGCTACACTGCCGTGCCCAGTTGCGACAGCAGGCGAGGCTGTCTCTCTTTGCCTTCCAGCTTCACCGCCCACTCCCGGCAAAAGCGGATTTCGTTCAGCCAGTGCCCGGCGGTGAACGCTGGAACGAACAGCGTCAGCGGCATCAGCGGCAAGGTCCAGGGCTGATCGCGAAGCAGCCCTCCGACGATTCGATACACGTCCGCGGTGAGCTTCCTGTAACTTCCGTGCTCGCCGCCAATCTGTCCGCGCCCGGTGCGCAGGCCGGAGAGAAATTCCTCCGTCGTTCGCGCACCCGCAACTTCCGTGTATGTGCGTCCCACGCCCGCGATGGTGTGCGAATCGCTTCCCGCGATGCCGATTTTCCCCAAGCGCCCAGCCAGTTCTTCGGCCCCGACGTTTGCCTGCTCCCACATCTGCCCATTGCGAGTCTCAAACGCCGGCGCGTATGACGCGAACCAGTGAAAGTCTTCTTCGTCGCGCCTTCCCGTTAGCCCCGAAAGTACGTGATTTACGCTGAAGAAAAGCTTACGCTCCGTCAGATACATAGCTAAGTCGAAAAAATCGCTGCGACGCCGCTGGATTTCCGCATGATCGCGCTCGCTGATTCCATAAACGCCCAAATGCATTTGTGTGCCGCTGGGCATCCGGACGGTAACCTCCTCGCTGAGGAAGAAATCGGGATGGTGGCGCAACGGTTCAACCCCGTCGATGGAGTCGTGGTCGGTTATGGTTACAATGGACATGCCGAGGTGCTTCAGCCGCTCGTACACTTCCGCCGGGTCGTTGTAGGACTCGCGGCAGATGCGGCTCAAGCCGGGGGCGTCGAACATTCCCGAAGCAATCGAGTGAACATGAAGGTCACATCGCATGGGATTATTCTCGGCCCGGGATATGAACAACCCGTGAAACCACCGCGAATTGTACGTAAATGTGCCCATGGAACTGCTTGAGCACATGAGACTTCCATCGTTATCCACATGGCATGTAGTGTGCTCTTCGTGGCGAACCTAAGGCGTATGTAACAATGCCCGCCATGAAGAAAATTCACGTCGTCTTCCATGATGCCGGCGGCGGCCATCGCAATGCCGCCGTGGCCTTGCAGAGCATTGCCGCCCGGCAGCAGCGTCCGTGGCAAATCGAGCTCATACAATTTCAGGAACTCACCGACCAGTTCGACATCTTGCGCAAGCTCACCGGCATTCGCATCCAACAACAGTACAACGTGCTCTTGCAAAACGGCTGGACCCTCGGCAGCGCTTATCTCCTGCGCTTGCTGCAAGCCACGATTCGCGCCTTCCACGGCCCGCTGGTGCGCTTGCTGGAAAATTTCTGGCGCGAAAAGCCCGCGGACCTGCTGGTCTCCGTGATACCCCACTTCAATCGCGAACTCTGCCAGAGTTGGAGCCAGGTCTATCCCCGCCGCTCCTTCGTCACGCTGATCACCGATCTGGCGGATTTTCCGCCGCGCTTCTGGATCGAGCCGCTCCGGGAACAATATGTCATCGCCGGAACGGAGCGCGCCGCGCAGCAGGCTCTGGCGCTTGGTCACGACGACGCGCACATCTTCCGCACCTCCGGCATGATTCTGCGTCCGGAGTTTTACGCCCCGGAAACTTCTGATCCTGTTGCGCTGCGCAAAGAACTGGGCCTGCGGCCCGACCTCTCCACTGCGATTGTGCTCTTTGGCGGGCACGGCTCCAAAGTGATGTACGAAATCACCCGCCGCCTGGACGCTGCACAACTGCCGCTGCAACTAATTCTGATCTGCGGCCGAAATGAAGAACTCGCCGCCAAATTCAACGCGCAGACCTGGCGCATGCCGCTGAAAGTCATCGGCTTCACCGAGGAAATTCACAAGCTCATGCGCGCTGCGGACTTCCTGATCGGCAAGCCCGGCCCTGGCAGCATCGCCGAAGCCATGGTCCGCCATCTGCCGGTGCTGATCGAGTGCAACGCTTGGACCCTCCCTCAGGAGCGCTACAACGCGGAATGGGTCGCGGAAAAACGCGTCGGGATCGTGTTGAAGAGTTTCCGCGAGGTGGTCCAAGGCGCCAGGCGCATGCTTGAGCCGGAAACCCTTGGGGAGTTTCGTAAAAACGTGGCCGCGCTCGATAACCGCGCCATCTTCGAAATTCCGGAAATTCTAGCCAGGCTTCTGAGCGAATCCACAAATCAGGAAGCACCTCAGCCCTTGCAAATAGCAGTGCCGAGATAAATCTTCTCGCCCGCCAAAGTCTGCCGCGATTTCTTGTGCTGGAATTCCTACAGGCGCGCGTGCTCCGCGCGATCTTTGTGGCGCAAATGCGGCCCGGCGCCAGGATTGTCCCCGCTCGAGCGGCGGCGCGGCTTCACGCACGAGGTCGCCCACCACCGCGTCGCGTACTTGGGCAATTCACACATCTTCACGCAGCTTCCCAAGCCTTTCGTGCGGCTGCAATGGCAGTAGCAACCGCCCGCCGGCGCGGATTTCAGCCGCCCGGGCGTGTTCGCAAGCAAACTCCACGACACCGCCAGCAGGGCGCTGCCGAGCAGCAGCAATCTCCACAGCAGCTTTTTCGGAGAAGTGTAAGGTGCGAAGGGCCGGCGCATGCCAGGCATTCTCTGGCCATTCCGGAAAAAAACCGATAGCGCCGCGCGGCTGGTAAAATTGTTACCGTGGTCCTGGAACTAGGTCGAGCTCCCCCCCTCACGCATGTTGGTTCTTTTCAGGACCCCAAGACCCGAACTCGAATTCCGTCTCCAATTCCCGAATCAGTTGGATTTCAGTTCCAAACTGAATTCGCAACCCGATTTGGCAAGGATCGTGACAAGTTTGCCGGCGACCTAAGTTTTTCTAAATTAAGCAGTTACGGATTTAGCGGCCTGTCCAACGCATTGGCCGAGGGCGTGCATTACCGCACTGCGTGGGCGCGTTTCCAATGACGAATCAAGACGAGGGACGAGCGAGGGGGAAGGGGCTTGCTCGCCGCTTATCGAAGTTCGTTCCCACCTGCCTCTGAGAGGGAAGCTAGGATGGATGACCCCACGCGTCGGTGTGAAAACGACACTGACAACGGAAACGCGCCACTCGGGGCTCTTGTTCCCAAGCAAGGGCCCCACTTTTTTGCCCGCCCGAGACTGCCTTTCCTGGCTGCCTTTGCTTCCTGAGAATACCTTAGAGGAACTCCCGCCTCGCCTACCCCGCACCACCAGCCTCAGTTGACCTTCCGCGTCGCCGGAATATTCAGTTGGTGCAGCACGTGGACAACTTCCGTGTCGCGCAGCCGCGAAGCGTCATATTCAAACGATAGCCGGTTCTTCTCGTCCACGCGAAAGCGCCGCAGTCCATAGGTGTTCGCAAACGTCCCCAGGCGGCGCAGTTGCTCGTCGTTTAGCGGAGATTGCAATTCGTAGGTGGCTTCCACCAGTGTCATGCACGGATAGTAGCACAGACTTCAGGCTGTGTGCCCCGACCTATCATCGGATACCCCTAAAGAGCATCCTTGACACCTATAGGGGTAGGGGGTATGCTATTTTGGAGGTGCCGTGCTGCGTGCCCGGCCATCGCGCGTGAAAAAATCAGCCCCAACTCGCCAGCAACCCCGCTCGGCCGCCAACTGTGCCTGCGATACCGGCTCGCGCAAAGCTGTGGCCGTCGATCCGCGCATCAAAGCGGCCAATCGCCATCGCCTGCGCCGCATCGAAGGGCAAATCCGCGGCTTGCAAAAAATGGTGGAAGACGATCGCTATTGCGCCGACATCATCACGCAGGTAGCCAGCGTGCAACAAGCCCTGCGCGGCGTGGCCCGCAATTTGATGCGAAATCACCTGCATCACTGCGCCTCCAAAGCCCTTCGCAGCCGCAGCAAGAAAGAGTCGCAAGCGATGTACGACGAGTTGCTGGAGTTGATTTACGCCCACTTGCGCTAAGGCGCGGAGCAGGGAAGCACGAAGCAAGGAGAAAAAGTGGAACGCGACCCCGTCTGCGGCATGAACGTTGATCCCAACCGAGCCGCCGCCAAAGCCGAGCACGCCGGCAAGACTTACTACTTCTGCGCCCCGGGATGCGCCAAGCGCTTCCAGCAGTCACCGGAAAAGTACACCAGTTCGACAAAAACAGGATCGGCGCCGTTCGGGCTGGTGGGCCTGCACACGCACGGCTCGTCACCTGCGATCGCCGCCGCCCCCGCGCTCGACGTGCACGAGCACGGTCGGCCTCACGCTCCGGCCGCTTCCCCAAAGCCACCATCCGCGCCAAGTAACGCGAGTCAAACTCGCTACACCTGCCCGAT
>WNFO01007253.1_pt1 | contig 14819 bp, 10 predicted proteins | sample 5400251 | NCBI WGS metagenome assembly WNFO01 (sample SAMN13153354, study PRJNA577476) | soil metagenome | isolation source: 100 cm saprolite under Madrone tree | place: USA:California | collected 2016-06-14 | reverse complement strand
CATGGGCGGGCTTTCGCCGACCATGCTGTGCTGGATGTTAAGTTCCTGGTGTAACCGGCGATTCTCATCCCCAAGCCGTTCCAGGTGGCTTGCGTTTTCAATCGCCAGCGCGGCCACGTTCCCTAGCGCCGTCACCAGTTGCAAGAGCGCGGTATCGAAGGCGGCGCCTTTCGAGCTGGTATCCAGGTAGAGGGCGCCCAGGATTTTGTCCTGGACCTCCAGGGGAACAGCCAGCACAGCGCGCACCCGTGGGGCCAACAGGCTTTCCGCCTCGCGAAAGGTCTCGTCTCCCGGTACGTCGTTGCAAAGCACCGCGAGATTCTCTTCCATGACCTGGTTCAGAATCGTCTGGCTGACTTGAATCGGTTGATTCGGGCCCAGCCGGCGATCCCACCCAATGACGGAAGTAAATCCCTCAGCCCCTTCTTCCCTCAATAGTATGGCCGCTCGGTCGGCGGGGGAAATCTCGAGGATCGCTTCCAGCGCTTTCTGCTGAAGAGCAGCCAGACCGTGCACCGAGTTCAGAGATTTGCTGAAGTTGAGGAGTACGTTCAAATCCCGAACCGTGCGCTCCGAGGCGCCCAGTGCGTGGAGTCGCGCAGGCTGCAGGTAAATCGCATCCTGCTTTCGTAATACCACGGTGGCTCCACCCGGCGTTGGCACGGAGTCGAGCTCCACGGAAGCGTTGACGCCGGCAGGCTCCTGGGACAGGCCTTGAAAGACCAAAATTGACTTACCGATCCGGATCTGGTCGCCGTCGACCAAGAGCCGTTCTTTGACCGGCACATTGTTCACGAAAGTATTATTTCGGCTGTCCAGGTCCTCGAGCTGAAATTCCTCACCCTTCCTCCGGATCACGCAATGCCGGCGCGATACCAGCGAGTCCAGCAGCGAAATCTGGTTACAGGGTTCACGACCAATCGATACCTCATCTTCAGCAAGCGGGAAGGTCCTGCCTTCGAGCGGGCCGGCCACCACTTCCAGCCTGGCAGGGCTGGAGGAGACGCCCTCCGGATCGAGATCGTGGCTCACCCGACGAGTATACCAACGCCCCTTTTTGTGCGCTGCCTAACATAAATACGAGGTCACCAAACATGGTTGCTTGGTCGCCTCGCGACCGGTGGCAGCAAGAGCGACAAGCTCCTTGGCCCAACCATCGTTTTCTCCTTTGTTTTCAACGCGAAGCGCGCCAGGCAGATCGCCAGGAACCGGTCGGTTACCTTTGGCCTGCCGCTTGCATTACTAAAGTGCGTCAGGCAGGTCGAAAGACAAGCAAATCAGGAAGAAAGGAGCAATCCGATGAAAGTAAAGACGAACACGAAAGCTGGCAGCGCAATGTGGGGCAGCTAGTTCGACTGCTTCCTGAAAGTACAACAATGGCCGAGCTGGTAAGAATCCCAGGAAAGGAGCAATCCAATGAAAGTAAAGACGAACGCGAAAGCTGGCAGCGCAATGTGGGGCAGCTAATCCGAGAGGCTTCCCAAGTAGTCCAGAACCCGGGCCAAAAGTAAGCGAACGGCAAAAATCCCAGAAAAGGAGAAATCCGATGAAAGTAAAGACGAACACGAAGGCCGGCAACGCATTGTGGGGCAGCTAGGTGGAAAAGCTTTCCAGGCAGTCCGAAACCAGGGCTGAAAGATAACCGAGCAGCAAGAATCCCAGGCAAAGGATAAATCCGATGAAAGTCAGGACGAACACGAAAGCCGGCAACGCAATGTGGGGCAGCTAATTTGGGGTTTTTCCCGACAGGCCCGAGCTGGCGCGGACTCAACAAGTCTCTAGCCAACAAAATTAAGATTATGGATGCTCCAAAAGGTTGATGCACAGTGGGTTTCGCGCACCCGCATCGCCTTTCGGAGCATCCGTCGTTTGACTCGACATGGTTCCCTTAGAACCGAGCTTCTCGCCTCCACCGTCCCCCCCGGAAATTGCGCCAATCACGTAAATTAAGCATTTCCTTGAGCTTGCGAGTACGGATGGAATTTTTCGTGGAGCACAGAGGCGAAAGATGCAGAGATCAACCGCTCAGACCATTCCGCTGCCCGCCGCCGCAGCTGCGAACCGCGGAACGATCGGAAGAGCAGAAATCAGTTTGCGGGTGTAGGGGTGCGCCGGGCTGGCGAACAGGTCTGCCGTGCTGCGGCACTCGACGATCTCTCCCCGTTCCATGACCGCCGCACGCTGGCTGATACTCGCCACCGAGAGAAGGTCATGCGAGATATAAAGAATGCTCATTCCCAGCCTGTGGCTAAGCCCTGAAAACAGCTGCAGGATTTCTGACTGCGTAATAATGTCGAGCGCGCTGGTAGGTTCATCCGCAATCAGCAACGGAGGCCGGTGCAGTACCGCCATGGCAATAAGCACCCGCTGCGCTTGGCCGACGCTGAGTTGCGACGGATATCTGCGCAGGAATTTATCGTCTACCGGCAAGCTGACGTTCTCCAGGGTCTCCCGCAGTGCCCGAGTGCATTCCTCGCGGGTGGACCGCTGGTGAATGTTCCAGGCTTCTTCCAATTGGGTGCCAATCCGGAGCGCGGGGTTGAGCGAGGACATCGGACTCTGCAGGACCAGCGCGATCTCCTTACCGCGCAACTGACGCATGGCGCGTTCTTTCAGCGGCATGAGGTCGCGACCGTTAAAGAAGATCGAGCCCTCCGCTTTTGCGTTCTTCAGATGAAGCAGCTTAAGAATCGCCAGCGCCAGCGTGCTCTTGCCGCAACCGCTTTGCCCGACCAGCCCCAGGATCTCTCCCCGGCGTAGCTCGAGCGAAAGATCCCGCAACACTCCGGCTTTCCCGGGATAGCCCACGGAAAGACGCAGCGACAAGAGCGGCCGCGGATCCATTACCGGTTCCTTGCCAGCTCGGCACCGAGCGTGAGTTGGTCAATGTTCCAGTAAACCTGCGGCCGCAGAACGACAGGACGGGCGTTGTGCAGGGCCGTAGACACCGCCGACATCGCGTTCTTATTTACCAGGTAGATGAACGGCTCCTGCTGCCACACAATCTCCTGCACCCGGTCGATGGCTTGCTTGCGCTTCTTCAGATCCAAGGTAGAAGCTTGGGCACGCATCAGCCCGTCAATCTCCGCCTCCCAGGCGGTGGCAGGAGTCTTCTGGCTCGGGTTCCATTGATGGTTCTCAGCCGAACTCAGCCAGACGTTCATCTGCGAATTGGGGTCGAGGTCGTCGTTAACCAGGCCCAGCAGACAGGCTTCGTAGTCAAAGCTGCGGGCGATGCGCTCGATGAGCGAAGGAAAATCCAGTGTGACTATGTTCAGCCGGATGCCGATGCCCGCCAGATCCTGCTGGATCATGGTCGCCATGCGTTCGCGATCCTTGTTGCCGGCGTTGGTGATGACGGAAAACTCAACAGCATGTCCGTCACGGTCGTGAAGGGTTCCGTTCTGCATATGGAAACCATCCTGCGCCAGCACCTGCAGGGCAGATTTCTGGTCAAAAGGATGGGGCTGCAACCTGGGGTTGAACCAGAACTGATTGGCGGGAGACACCCAGCTCACCGCGGGCCGAGCGTGGCCGCGGAAGACCACGCGCGCCAGATCCGCTCGATTGATGGATTGCGAGATGGCTCGCCGGAAATTGGTGGAAGTGAACCAGGCCTTCTTGTAAGCCGGCAGAGGCGACGTCGGAACCTGGTTGAACCACATCTGCTCGGAATCCAGCGAGACGCCCGCGTCGTAGGCCAGGTTGGGAGCTTGCGCCACGAGTTTGTCGTAGTACTCGGCGTCCACTGAATTGACGAAGTCGATTTCTCCCCGCACCAGGCGCAGCATCTCCATGTCACGGTTCTGCTGGATATCGAGACGGACGGAGTCGATGTAGGGTAGCTGGACTCCGGTCGGGTCGTGCTTCCAGTAGTTCGGATTCCGTTTGAGGATCAGGTAAGCTCCCGCTTTGTTTTCGGCGACGTAGTAAGAGCCGAGCACGGCCATTTCTTTTTTTGGCGACTTGGCCGACATGATTGCCACCTGATCAAACAGTTTGTCCAGGCCGACGACAGGTGCGGGAAAAGTGACGGTAACCTGGTTCTTGGACATCACCTGGGTAACGACTTTACCTTCGCCGGAGCGGAACGCGTCTCCGGTAGGCGAGTGCAGCGTGGGGTCCATGAGTTGCTGCATGGTGTAAACAACGTCTTCCGCGGAAAACGGAGTGCCGTCGGAGAAGCTCACGTTCTGGCGCAGTTTGAAGCTGATGGTCTTGCCGTTGTCGCTGACCTTCCACGACGTGGCCAGTCCGGGCTCCAGTTGCTGGGTCTGACGATTCAAGCGCATCAACACGCCGCCCGTGAGATAGCGAATCGTGTCCGAGGCATCATCGGCCACCAGCACGGGGTTCAAGGTCTTGGGTTCCGACCGCAGGCAGAAGCGCAACTGGGCGCCGGACGGCGCCGCCGCGCCAACGGCGGTGACGACGACGGAAAGCAGGAAAACCAAACGAAGCAGATGTTGCCTCATGCCGAAAGCTCCTGTTTTTGCAAGGCAAGGTGAAAACTACTGACCACCACAATGAATAAGATCAGGGGTGCGAACTGCCAGGGCTGGGCGGAGAAGGCCGAGAAACTCTCCAACTCACGCAGCAGGCTGCCCCAGGAAGGAAGGGGCTCCGCCACCCCCAAGCCAAGAATGCCGAGGTTGGCTTCAGTCAGGATGAAAACCGGGATCGAGATCCAGAACTGGGCGTAGAGGATCGGCCTCAGGTTGGGGAGAATGTGGCGCCACAGCAGGCGCAAGCCGCCGCTTCCGGAAGCGCGGGCCAGCAGTATGAAATCGGACCGGCAGAGAGTGCGTGCGTCAGCGCAGATCACACGCGCGGCCCCCGCCCACCCCAGGCATCCCAACAGTGCAAACGTAATCACCACCGAGGTGATCGGTGAGACGTTCAGGGGCAGAAGCGCGCGAACGGTGATGAGCAGGAAGAGCCAGGGCAGCGAGAGGAACAAGTCAGTCGTCGCCATCATGAAAGACGGTCGCGTCCGAGGCCATCCGTTCCGAGCGGATGTTGGCGGGAAGGCGTCGCATCGGGCAGGTCGCGGAACTGGTGCATGTAGGAAGCCGGGGCCACAAACTCCGCCAGCAGGCAGGCGGCCGAGATTGCCACCAGAAGCCCGATCGCCGCGATGCGCGCCCACTTCATGCTGTCCCCGTACGCGCGGAATGCTCCACTAGTTCGGAGGTGGAGTTGGCCACCAGCGTAATCAGCGTGACCATCATCATTATGTTCACCAGCAGTTCGAGGTCGCGCCCCAAGGCAGCTTTCCAGGCGAGCTGGCCGATGCCAGGCAGATCGCAGAGGACCTCCACCGGGATCGCGGCCGCGAACGCCAGGCTTACCGAGACTCCCGCCAAGGCCAGCAGCTGCGGAGCAGCAACTGGCAGGATGTGCCACAGCAATATCCGAAAGCCGCCGAGTCCTTTTGACCAGGCAGTGAGCACGTGCGGCAAAGACGCGCTGCGTTCCAGAAGATTGCGCGCGTAACGGAAGACCTTGGGAAAGACGATGAGGCCGAGGACCAGTCGCCCCGGCGCCCGCGCAATCACGAAAAGAAGTGCCAGCACCGCGGCGGGGATACAGAGCAAAACGCCCGCCAGCAGGCTGCTGACCAGATCGACGTACCAGCTCCGCGACATCACGGTGGCGATGGCGAGAGCCAATCCAAGCGTCCAACCCAGCGCCAATCCGAGCCCCACGGACTTCAGCGTTTCGGGAAGCCGCTCAGCCAGAAGTTGCCGCACGGGTTGTTGCAGAGTTCGCGAAGTTCCCAGATCGCCATGCACGAGGCGGTTCAAATAGCGGAAGTAGAAACTCGGCAGGCTGTCATCGATGGCGCGAGCTTGCCGGAGGGCCTGGATACTTTCGTGGTTCAGGCGGCTATCCAGTTCCTGCTCGTCCACGGTAAGTCCGGGGGCCAGGCGCACGAGCGTGGCTCCGAGAAAGCCGCCGAGCAACAATACCGTCACGATCCTGGCCACGTGTCTGATGAGTTTGCGCATGGAAGTCCCGGCGCCTGAAAATGCAGCTTGTCACTACGACGAATATCAGTTAAGTCACTCAATAACAAAGATATGGTGGCTGGGTTAGAAACTTTCGTAATCGCTGATGGGCCACAGGAAACGGAGTTGCTCAGGTTTCTAATTCACAGAAAGCGGGTGAGAGTGCTTCGCCCGGTGAGGCGACTCCGCGTCGGCGCGCTCGTAGTGTAGCTGCTTGGCTGCATACATTTTCCTGTCAGCTTCGGCCAGGAGCTGCTCTACGTCCAACCCATCTTGCGGGTAGAAGGCCGCGCCCAAACTCAAGGACAACAGATATTTGTCGGATACCTGGCGGCCGGCTTCTTGCGCCATGGCGCTCATCAGGACAGCTTTCTCGCTGACGGCCTCCACTGCCATGTTGGGCGCGACGATGACGAACTCGTCTCCGCCCATGCGCGCCACGTAGTCATACTCGCGACACACCTTCCGCAACAGTTCAGCGAAGAGCTTGAGTACCTTGTCCCCTGCCAAATGGCCGTGTCGATCGTTAATCTGTTTGAATCCGTTCAAATCGCACACCATGACTGCAGCGACCGAATTTTCCCGCCTGCACCGCGCCAGCTCCTTGTCCAAATGCATGAACAAGGCGCGTGCATTCGGCAACCCGGTCAGGTAGTCGCTGGTGGCGGAACTCTCCGCCTGGCGATACTTCAATGCATTCTCAATGGAAAGTGCAACCTTGGAAGTAATGACCTGCAGGACGCGCAGGTGATCGCCGGTGAATGCATCGGCCTCGGCTTGGTAGAGCGCCAGCACGCCCACCAGTCCGTTTACGCCCTCCAGGGGCACAGCCAACGCGGAGCGAAGTTCTGTGACCCTCTTCGGATCGTGCACATATCCCGGCTCGACCGCAGGGTTCCCGTTAATGATGGGTTTCGAGTTTTCCGCGACCCAGCCGCAGAGGCCTTGCCCGACCGGGATTTCCAGCGATGACAGCAGGCGGAAATTATCTCCGCTGACAAATTCGGGAATGAGGAGATCGCCCTTCCGGACGAACGCGACAATCGAATCGTAAGGAACCAGCTTGCGAAGCCGTACTGACACCAGCGAGAGAGTCTCGTCCAGGCTGAGGGAGTTTCCCAAATCCTGGCTGAGTTCGAAAAGAGTGTGAGCTTCCTGCCGGGCGGAAGCAATGGAGGAGAGGAAATCGGTTTCGCTGCCGCGGCGACGGCTGGAGTTAAGCTCAAAGCCGGCAGCTGGTTTTTCGCCTCGTTCCACCTTTTGCACAGTGGATGCTGCGGTTTCCTCGGCCGCCGCCAGGGTGTTGAGTGCAACGCTCTCCAGTTCAATGTAACGGCGCTGAAGAATCTCGACCACCTTCGGATCGAATGATATGCCGGAATCCTCGATCACCTTCTTCATCGCCTCATCCAGGGGCAGGGCTTTGCGGTACTGGCGATCCGATGCCAAAGCATCGAGGCAATCTACGGCCGCCAGTATGCGGGCACCGATGGGAATCTGTTCGGCTTTGAGACCGTCCGGATACCCCTTGCCGTTCCATTTTTCGTGATGAGACCTCACGATCGGAGCCACCGGATAGGGAAAGGCTACTTTCTCCAGGATCTCCGCTCCGACGCCTGGGTGAATTTTCATCTTCTCGAACTCTTCCGGAGTCAGACGGCCGGGCTTGCTGATGATGTGGTCAGGCACAGCTAACTTGCCGACGTCGTGAAGCAGAGCGGCGGCTCGCAAAGCGTCCAGTTCCTGGTCGTCCAGCCCCATCTCTGTAGCAATAGCGAGGGCATAGGTACGCACGCGGTGCAAATGCTTATGGGTGGTGTGATCTTTGGCATCGATGGCGAGGGCCAGGGCTTCAATTGTCCGGAGGTGGAGCGCAGAGACCTGTTCCACGTGTCGCTTTTCGGCTTCGACTTGCAGCTTTTCGACCTCGACGCGTTTCTTTTCATCTTCCAGACGTCCCAGGTAAAGATGATAGGAACGGTAGATCCAGTACATCACGGGCAGGATCAGAAGCGAACTCTGCCACCCCACATAGCGGTTGGCGAAGTTGACGAACCCCACCAAAGCAGCCCCGACCAGGTAGTACGGAAATGACCAGAAGTAGGTTTCCGCCCAGATTCTACGCAGCGACCTTTCCTCGGTGAGCGAAATCACGATCGACACGGGCACGGTGTTACTCAGAAAGTACGCGCAGGCCGCCAGCACCAACAGAAGAGGCATGCTGTTCCTGAGAAATCCCGCCCACAAATGGTAGGCGACGTAAGTCAGGCAGATGGCGTTCGCCGTCATGCTGAGGACGTTGAACACCACCTTCACCGGCTCGGGTGGGTTCTTGGGTCTCCACACGCTCTGCACCAGGGCGGCCGCGCAGCCAATGACCAGCGTCTCCGGCAGTGACAGTTCGAGAATGCCGAGCAGAACGAAAAGGAAGTGCACCGACATGGTGCCCTCGATACCGGGCAACCGCACCTTCATGGTGGAGGCGAGAACCGCAATCAACAGATAGCAGGCGAACTTCAGCAGATCGTCGGAGTGCCAATGCGGCAAAGCCATCGCTAGCACTGTGGCGCCACACGCCGCCGTAACCGCGATGAATATTCTCGCTCGTATTGGCATGGAAAAAAACATCTTAGCTGTTTCTGCACTCGCTAAGAACCGCGCCGAGGGGTATCGCCATTACCTTGGTTTTAGAACCTATTCCCCCATTGCCACCCTTCGCATTCACGAACACCCTCGCCCCTGCGTGATAGAGCACGGGAGTGACCAGAGCCAAGCGTGCTAAACGGCTGAAAAAGAAAAAGATGGTTGACTGGCGTCTGAATCGGGGCGGAGACAAACTGTCCCATGTGCGCCAAGCGCAAGCAACCTGGTAACAGGTTCCGGCTCATTACTAAAGTGATCGCAGGAACCGTATCAGGTGCTAGATGTCAACCATCGCTGTGACATTCTTGGGGGATAGCTCGACGCGGTGCAGGCATTGCGGCGCAGGGTTCAGGTTGCGGTTTCAGATAAATCCAATGACACGATTTTCCGCCCGGATAGAATGGCCACGCTGACGACTTCCGACAACCCGGTCCAAGGTCCGCAGTTCATCGTGGCCAGCGAGGTCATGCGCAAGTTTATGGCCATGGTGGAGCGGGTGGCGCGCCATGTCGGAACGGTACTGATTGTTGGCGAAACTGGCACCGGTAAGGAAAGGATCGCACACACCATCCACGAGCATTCCCTGCGCTCCAACAAACCGTTCGTTGACATCAACTGTGCGGCCTTGCCCGAAAACCTGGTGGAGAGCGAACTATTCGGCTTCGAAAAGGGCGCGTTCAGCGGAGCCGACACGGCCAAGCCTGGACTTTTCGAACTCGCCCATCAGGGATCTATTTTCCTGGATGAAATCGGAGAACTCGATCTCAAGGTGCAGGTGAAACTGCTCCGCATCCTGGACCGGGCCCCGTACTATCGGCTGGGCGGGCATCGCAAGATTACGACGGACGTGCGTGTGGTCGCCGCCACTAATCGCAATTTGAAAGAGGAAGTAAGCGCAGGGCGATTCCGTAAAGACCTTTACCATCGCCTCAGTCAGTTTGAGCTCTGCGTGCCGCCGCTGCGCGAGCGGCCCGACGACATCGTAGCCCTGGCCGAGCACCTTCTCGCGCAGGGAGGAAGCGGTCTCATGTTTTCTCGCGATGCCTTGCGGACACTCGAGTCCTACTCCTGGCCAGGGAATGTTCGCGAACTGCAAAATGTGGTGAACAAAGTCATGGTGTCAGCATCAGGCGCGGAGATTGGATCTGCGGAGGTTCGCAAGGAACTTACAAACGCCCACACAGATGACAGCGGGCAAATGGAGAGTACCCCGTCTGACACTCGACTAGACAGCCTGGAGGCCCAGGCCATCGGGAAAGCCTTGGAGAACACGCGTGGACATCGAGGCAAGACCGCTGCGCAACTTGGTATCTCGCGACGGACTCTAAGTCGAAAGCTGCGGCAATATGGGCTCTCCTCGGCTCGGCGCGCGACGGCCCTTGCGCTCGGGTCGTTAAGTTACGAAGAGCAGCAGGACTTCCGCGCGGACCTGAACGTTCCAGCATCCCTGATAACGGCAGAGGGCCAGGCGGTGACGTGCGCTATCACCAACTTAAGTGCCGGCGGGATGGGCGTCGAAGGCTTGACCACTCCCCTGGGCCACGATTGCGCACTGCGGGTTCGTTTCGGATTCCCCGATTCGGATGGGACTGTGGAATTGCAGGCCAGGCTGGCGTGGTCCGGCACGAACGGGCGAGCTGGGATAACTTTCGCGGATGTCGGTTCCGCCGCTCGAGAGGAAATCAGACGTTGGCTTTACCAGAAGATGGCAGCCGAAGGCTGGACCGTCGAGCCCGAGCCACAAGAGAAGCAGCCGGTCTGATGCGTGGGCTCGCAGATTTCGCTTCACGATCTTTTCCACTTAAGCGCGAGACCGTCCGTCCGCTCCCTTTTTCGTAGGCACATCAAACCCCACTGACGCTTCGCGGCCTCTGCAATGTATTCGCCTTTGCGGAATGACTTTTCCATCGCAACAGTAACCCCACCATGGTTACCACAGGAGGGCCACCCCCGGACGGGGATGGCGCAGCCTGGGCCACTTCGTCCCAACCACACTTGAGCCGCCCGCCCATTGGGCTTCGGATTCAACGACTTACCCGCAAGCCCTCCGTGGAATGACACTTGCTTTTGTAGTGATGTCGAGGAAGCTCTCGACCTCAGCCAAACGCCTGAGAACTGAAAGCGTAAACGGGTCGAATAAAGGAACCGAAACTATGAAACGCAACGAAAGACGCAGCGCTACCTGGGGACGGCGCATAGCTCTACTGGTGGCGCTGCTTTTCACCGCCACGCTCGGCTACGGCCAACGCCCGGAATCCATCAGGAAGATTGCTCCGGAGCTGCGGGGATTAGCCGACCAGGCCCGGTTCTCACCCTCAGCCGCGCAAAATGTGCGGGTCATCGTGCAGTTCAAGCAGGCGCCTGAACAACGGCACTTTGACAAAGTGCAGGCCCGGGGCGGAAAGTTAGGAGCGCGACTGGCCCTGGTCCACGGTGGGGCGTTCTCCATGTCTGCGGCCGCTCTGAACGATCTGGCGGACGATGACGATGTAGCGTCTATTTCTCCTGATCATGACTTGAAGGCAGCCGACGATCTTACTGACAGTGCAATCGGCATGAGCGCGGCGCGTAACCTGGGCCTCGGCACCTGGGGCATGGGCATCGGAGTCGCCGTCATCGACAGCGGAATTAATGACAGCCACGACGACCTGAGAAGTTATAACAACCAATCCCGCGTGGCCTATCACCAGGACTTCACCGGTACCAGCCAATACAACTCGTACGGAACCCTGGTTTACGACACCTATGGACACGGAACCCACGTGGCCGGGATTCTCGCCGGCGACGGCTCGGATGACGGCGGCACAAGCTCCGGCATGGCGGGGATTGCCTACGGAGTAAATCTCGTCGACCTGCGCGTCCTTGACCAGAATGGCGTGGGTACGGACAGCGCGGTAATCTCAGCCATCCAGCGGGCCATCGCCCTGAAGAACACCTACAATATCCGAGTCATTAACTTGTCCATCGGCCGCCCAGTCTTCGGTAGCTATGCTTCGGATCCGCTTTGCCAGGCGGTGGAGCAGGCGTGGAATGCAGGCATCACGGTGGTTGTGGCCGCGGGTAACTACGGCCGCGTGAGCGTAGACGGCAGCAACGGCTACGGTACGGTGACGGCTCCGGGCAACGATCCATTCGTGATTACGGTTGGCGCGATGAAGACCATGAACACGGCCACTCGGACCGACGATCAAATCGCCAGTTACAGCTCGAAAGGACCGAGCACTTATGACCACGTGGTCAAGCCGGACCTGGTGGCTCCGGGAAACCTTATCGTATCCACAATTGCCCCCACCAGCACGCTGGTGACGCTGTTCCCCGGCAATCGGGTCAAGGGTAATTCGTACCAGTACAACTACTTCACCCTCAGCGGCACCAGCATGGCCACTCCCGTAGTGAGCGGCGTGGTTGCCATGTTGCTGCAGAAAGATTCGACTCTGACCCCGGACCAAATCAAGGCCCGCCTGATGAAGACTGCCTACAAGACCTTTCCCACTTCCAGCGTAAGCACTGACCCGGTGACGGGCCAGACCTTCACTTCGTATTACGATCTGTTCACGGTGGGAGCCGGTTACCTGGATGTCGCCGCGGCGGTGGCGAACAATGACAAAGCTCCTGCGACTTCGGGCAGCGCGCTTTCACCCCGTGCCGTAGTGAACTCCAACGGCACGATATCTCTGGTGAACGGCAACTCGGTAGTCTGGGGCACCTCGGTGGTTTGGGGTACTTCCGTGATATGGGGCACTTCGGTCATATGGGGCACTAGCGTTAGCGGCAATTCTGTAATTTGGGGTACGGCTGCCACTACCGCCAACTCGGTGGTGTGGGGCACCAGCAGCATGTCGGGTTACAGCGTGATCTGGGGCACTTCCGGAACGTCTGCGACCAGCGTGATCTGGGGTACTGCGACGAGTCTTAACCAGGCATCTTCCATCGATACAAACGGAGAGCAGTGAGAGTGGTTTGTAGCTAAGCAAGAATAGAAAGGGGGAGATGCTGTGAGCTACAACCGACGAAAAACAAATTCATTCATTGCGCTGATCTCGGCAGCAGGGCTTGGTTCGGTTGGCTACGCGCTGACGCGGGCCACCACCTGGCATCCTGGAGAAGCGATTGTGCTGGTCGTGATTGCTGTCGCAGCCTCCAGGATGAAAGTAAAGCTGCCCGGATTGAACGGAAGTATGTCGGTCAATCTTCCGTTTGTCCTGATCGCAGCCGTACAGTTGAGCCTGCTGGAAGCCCTGCTCGTCGCCCTGGCATCGACTGCAGTCCAGAGCCTGCCCGCGGCGGGCGGCAAACCCAAAGTCGTACAGATGTTTTTCAACGTTTGCACCATGGCGATCGCGGTCGGCATCGGGCGCTGGATTCTGCATCAGGCATTCGCCGGCAGGAGCCTTTGGACGTCAAGCTCGCTACCGTTGTCATTGGCGGCGGCAAGCTTCTTCATGGTCCAGACCGTCCCGGTCGCAACCATCATCTCGCTGACTGAAGGCGGAAGGGTGCTGCGAATCTGGTCGAGCATCTTCCACCTGTCGTTCCCCTACTATGTGCTCAGCGCCGGCGTGACTTCACTCGTCACCGCCGTCAGCCAACGCATCGGTTGGCAAGTCCCGCTCCTGGTACTGCCGGCGATGTACGGCGTGTACCGCTCGTACCGATCGTATTTCAGCCAGGCGGCAACGATCACCGCTCCGGTTGCCATGGCGAAGGCCGCAGGGGCAATGCGTTGAGGGGCGGAACCGATCATCGCGTTCAGCTGCTAGATCCATCGGAATCTGGACATGATGGAGCCTCGAAGATGCGGAAGAGAGTCGCATAACCCGCTACTTTGAGTTCGGGCGTTGTGATTTCTCAGTCAGACGGCTCTAGTCTGGGAAGGTTGTCGAACTGTAGCTCAACGCCTCCAAGCGAACACTGTTCACGAACTGGTACGCCTTGCGTAGCGGGGAGTCCACTCGTCTTCTTCGGAGACTGCGCCAAAATACTCCTCAACCAACTGCCTTCTCCTCGATGATCTGTACCTTCGGCACATCTGGTTGATTGTTGCAGACTCGGTTGCCTGGGGGATACCTACGCCTTCGCGAGGCCTGCCTGCCGCCCTGCATTAGAATCGAATGCATTATGGTCAAGCGCTTGACTCTGATTGCTGTTCTGATTCTGCAATTCCACGCCGTAACCACTCGCGCGCAAACGCAGTCTGACATTCCGACTGAAAATCGCAAGACCAGTACGCCATACACCGGTGATCTTTCCATCTTTGACTCGCCGGGGCGGGACGAACGGCTCCAGATCAATCGGGTTATGGATATTCTCGGGATCGCCTCCGGTAGGACCGTGGCTGATATCGGAGCGGGATCCGGGTGGTTTGCGGTCCGGGCAGCAAGGCGGGTGGGTGACGCCGGAACCGTGTACGCCGTCGACATCAACCCGGAGGCCATCAGTTACATAGAGTCACGGACCCGGAAAGAGAACCTGCACAACGTGAAACCGATCCTGGGCAACCCCGATGATCCGCTTCTTCCTCCCGGGAAGGTTGACGCCGTGCTTCTGCTGAAGACATATCACGAGATCGCCCACCCGATCACACTGCTGCGCAACCTGAGAACGTCCCTCGCGGGAGAGGCCAAGGTGGGAGTGATCGACCGCAACGGAAACGGCGAGAATCACGGCGTGGCCCGCGAGGTTGTGATCCGGGAGGCGAACAAGGCCGGCTATCGACTATTGGAACAATACGACTTCGTCAAGGATGGAATGGACTACTTTCTGGTTTTCGGGGCGAAGTAGATCAGATCCGCTCAAACAGCTGCGGGCTGAGGCAGTTTTTTTCCTTTGGGCTGCGTCATTAGGCGGGTGTGTCTCCGCCAAGTTCGCAACCCTGCGGCCAATCCCAGCAATGTGATTATTCTGCCGTCGAATTGTTGAAAAGTCTTAGGGCCGAGATTCATTTTACGGAAAGCAAGTTTTTCCTGGGTTCCCGGCCTGATCGGGGCGGGGCTCCCGATCTATTTGGTCGTGCCGGCCTCGTCCACTCGGCCGGGCTCACGGGGGATGCGACCTCAAGATGCGGAGGATGCGGTCAGGTGGTCAAAAGCGATAAACTGGTTAAAGGAAAAGCCATGACAGACGACCAGAAAAACCAACCAACGAACGATGCGTATTCCGGAGACA
>WNFO01002651.1_pt1 | contig 14820 bp, 15 predicted proteins | sample 5400251 | NCBI WGS metagenome assembly WNFO01 (sample SAMN13153354, study PRJNA577476) | soil metagenome | isolation source: 100 cm saprolite under Madrone tree | place: USA:California | collected 2016-06-14 | reverse complement strand
CAGGACCTTCGAGTTGTACGGACTGACAGTGCCTTCGGTAAAAAACGCGCCCGCCGCGCCGAACGCCTCCGCAGAGCGCAGAATCGTGCCCAGGTTCCCCGGATCCTGAAGACCGGCAGCCACCACGATCGGCCCGGCCGCGGAGCGCTCGAGTAAATGATTCGCCGAGGCTGCATGAATCTTGACCAGAGCCGCCACGCCCTGAGGGGCGTCGCTTGGGACGATCGAGTTAAAGAGTGAATCTGGCAGAAGCAGAATTTCAACGCGAGCGTTGATCTGGGGCAGGAGTTTTTCCGCGAGCGGCAATGCCGATTCACTGAAGAACATTCCACCCAGGCGCTGGCCGCTGCGGATCGCTTCTTCGACCAGCTTCACGCCTTCAATGGCGCATTCTCCCTGGGACGTGAGTTCGCCGCGGCGGAAGGCCTGCCGCAGTTCCTTGAGGCGCGGATTGTGGCGGCCGGAGATGCGGTGCAGTCGGGAACGATCGGCGACGTCACCGGCGGATTTCGCGTCCTGCTTCATGGGTTCGTTCCAAGATCAGGATAATACGCGCTTTGAGATGGAATCGGTCCGGGCTCGGCAGGCAAGTCGTGTTATGGTACATTGCACTGTTTACCCCCACAATCAGGAAGGGAACCGAGTGCGCGCGGAAATCCTGAAAATTCACGCCGACAGCCCCGAAGCATCGCTGATTAAATACGCTGCCGAACAGATCCAGGCCGGGAAGGTGTTGGGCATGCCCACCGACACGTTTTACGGGCTGGCCGCCGATCCCTTCAATCTGCGCGCCGTGGAACGGGTGTATGAGATCAAATCGCGGTCGCGGCACAAGCCGCTATCGTTGCTGATCGAGAATGTGGATCAGGCGGAAGAATTTGCAGGTCCGTTGCCGGACGACTTCCAGCTTCTGGCGCGGCGCTTCTGGCCAGGGCCGCTGACCATGATTGTGCCGGCGGCGTCGCACCTGCCGCTGAAGGTGACTGCGAATACCGGCAACGTCGCGTTGCGCGTGCCCGCGGCTGAAATCCCGCTGGCGGTCGTGCGGGCAGCGAAGATTCCCATCACTGCCACCTCAGCGAACCTAAGCGGCGCGGCGGAGTGTTCCACGGCGGAGCAGGTCCGCGAGCAGTTACAGGATCGCATCTCGCTCATCGTGGATGGAGGCGCCTCGCCGAGATCGGCCTTGTCCACGATCGTGCAGTTCAACCAGGACGACTCCTGGGAAATCCTGCGGGAAGGCGCAATTCCCGCGAAAGAAATCATAGAAGCTCTGTCTTGAGCGATGGCGGAAGATCGCACTCCACCTCACGAGGAAAAATCCTCCCAAGGGCATCTCTGGCTCCTTCTATTGCTGGCCGGGGCGGGCGCGTTTCTTTTGTTTCTGGGAGTGACGGGACTTCGCATTGTCAGGGCGGCGGATGAAACGCCCGCGCACAAGGCGGATGTGATTGTCGTATTCGGCGCCGCTGAGTACGCTGGGCGTCCCTCGCCCGTCTACCGCGCCCGGCTCGATCACGGCTTCGATTTGTTCCGGAAGGGCCTGGCTCCGGTCGTCATCACGACGGGCGGAGCGGCTCAGGACCCCGACTTCAGCGAAGGGGGCGTGGGGCGGGACTACCTTTCCCGGCGCGGCGTCCCCGAGGAGAATCTGATCGCAGAGACGCAGAGTTCCGACACCGCGCAGTCGGCCGGGCGCGTCGCGAACATCATGCGCGCGAATGGTATGCGCACCTGTATCGCGGTGAGCGATGCATATCACGTGTTTCGCATTCGCTCCTTGCTTGAGCATGAAGGCGTCAAGGCGGAAGTGGCGCCGCGTCCGGATTCGAGGCCCCGGTCATTGTGGCAGAGATTCGAGGCGGTGATGCGAGAGACGATGAGTTATCTGCTGTGGGAAATGGGAATGACGTAAAGGAAGGTCTCAGGTGTCAGGTGTAAGGTCTTTAGGAAAATCGAGCATCAATTGCATTTCGTCTTGACGATCAGATCTTGACGATTTTTGCTTTTCCCTGAGACCTGAGACCTGAGACCTGAGACCTGAGACCTGAGACCTGAGACCTGAGACCTGAGACCTGATGTTCTACCAGCCCATTTTTTCGCGCAGACTGGTGACATGCGCAACGTGATGTCGCCCGTGCCAGGCATAGAGGGCGAGCGTCTTTTCCAGCGACAGCAATCCCATTTCCGGATGTCGAAACGTCCGTTTCCAGCCTGCGTCTGAGATATTCCGCAATACCAATGCCCAGCGCTCGTGCAGGGAATCGAGCAGTGCGAGGGAGACGTCAATCGGAGCTTGTTTCGACTCCGGCAGTTCGGCCCACCGATCTTCCATATAAGGCCGAATCGTCGGTTCGTCTTCGGTCAGCGCAAGTTTGAACCGGATGTAGGCATTCATGTGGCTGTCCGGCACGTGATGCGCAAGTTGGCGCACGGTCCAACCACCGTCGCGGTACGGAGTATTCAACTGCTCGTCCGAGAGTCCGCGGACGGCGGTGCGCAGCCGCGCGGGGGTTTGCTCGATATCATTGAGGCACTGCTTCTTTTGCTCTGCTGTCAGTGGTCCTTCGAAAGAGAACTTGCCGATAGGGTAGCGCGGGTCCGGCATCTTGGGTAACCTCTGGGTGGAGAGATGATTGTGAACGGAATCGCGGCGCAGGAAAAGTGAAATTGTGCCGGACAGAAACAAATCTTAAATGTCAGGTTTACCGCGCGTTTTATCGCACCATTGCGAGGATCCGAACTAGAGCTTCGCTGGCGTTCGTTTTATTTGCCGGATTCTTCGCGGGGGCGACGATCACCAGGGAACCGGTTTCGGGCAAAGCTGAGAAACGAGTTGCACGGTCGATGACGTAGTTTCCGTGCAGAGCGAGTCGACGGGCAAATGAGCGGTCGCTAGCGAGGTTGCTGGAGGTTTCGATTGCGAATCCGAGAACATCGCGCGCATCCATGAGGAACTGGGCGGCGTCGGCGGTGATGGGTAATGGCGTTACGGCGGTCGAACGGTCGGTTCCCACCCGACGGATGGCGACCACTGCTCCTTGCGCAACCACGCCGTGGCGGGATTCCCAATCGGCGACGTCGCTGAGAGTGATCTGCGAGGCTTGATTCGCCCGCATCGTCAAATCCATGACTACCAGAGGCGCAATCAGGCGCTCTGCAGGAATCTGGCCGGCGGACCAGGTTCCGGGAATAAGCGCGCCGGGAGCGATAATTCGGGTTGCCACAGAGGATGACAGCGGGTCGGTAGTACGATCCGCGCTTGGCGCTCCAGTCAGATCAATAACGTGCGAATAGCGATTCGCCGGTGCCGGGCCGGTCCGGCGATCGGCGAACAGCAGAATGGCGAGCACGAGCGCGTAGGCGATGATGAAGGAGCGAATTCGCATTAGGTCGTTTATCCGTCTCGAGAAGCGGGTCTAAGAGAATCCCAACTGCTGCGGCCGGAGTGCATCAATCTTGTAAGACGTATATCTGACGTTAATTGTTGCCCGTGGCGACCAAGGTTGCAATCTACGTTTGGACATGGCCGACCGACTCGTGAAACTCCAAGTGATTGGAGCAGCAAACTTTCGTTATCGGCGCAATATTTTGGGCAGGCCAGGAAGCGCGTTACAATATCGTTAACTCCCCGGGAACAATCGGTTTCGCCTGCGCCGGCATGGCTTGTGTTCGCCTGGGATTGAGGATTGATGTTCGGCCACGAAGAAAAAGTCTCTGCCATCCGGCTCACCGCAGTGCAGTACATCATCCTGGCTGTATTCCTGGTGCTCGCCTACGGGTTGTGGCGTTTGCAGGTGATGCAGAGCGATAAGTACGCGCTGCTGGCGGAGATGAACCGCGTCCGCAATGTGCCCATTCTTGCTCCTCGCGGCAAGATCCTCGATCGCGAAGGGCGGGTCATCGTCGACAACTATCCGTCGTTTTCAGCGTTGCTGTTGCGCGATTCCTCGCGCGATTTGAACGCGGACGCGGACCTGATCGCGCAAGGTCTGCACCTGAGTCCCGAAGAAGTACGGCAACGCCTCCGCCGCTTCGCTTCCGTGCCGCGCTACCAGCCGATTTTTCTCAAGGAAGACATCACGCCGGATGAGCTGGCGTTCATCGAGTCGCACAAGAATGAATTACCGGAACTCGACACCATCATGGCGCACCGGCGCTTGTACCCGCGTAGCGGCTTCATGGCGCACATGATCGGTTATGTGGGCGAAGTCACCGAAGACATGCTGAACCAGCCGCAGTTCGAGCTCTACAACCCCGGCGATGTGGTGGGCGTAAGCGGCATAGAGAAACAGTACAACAACCTCTTAATGGGAAAGAACGGATCGCGGCGCGCACTCGTCGACAGCCGCGGCCGCGAAGTGGGGCGGTTGGACGAAACCCCGGCGGAACCGGGCAAGCAGTTGAAGCTATCGGTGGACTTGGATTTGCAGATTGCGGCAGAGCAGGCGCTGGAAGGGAAGAACGGCGCCATTGTAGCCATGGATCCGCGCTCCGGAGAAATTCTGGCCATGGTGAGCCGGCCCACTTTCGATCCGAATCATTTCGCGGTGAAAATTTCGAAGGACGAGTGGAACAAACTGATCACCGATCCCGACAAGCCCCTGCTGAACAAGGCGATTCAAGCCCAGCTCGCGCCCGGTTCCACATTCAAGGTCATCATGTCCGTAGCTGGGTGGCAGGAAGGGATTGCACAGACGCTCCATGTGACCTGCAGTGGCGGCGCCACTTTTTATGGCCGGCGATTTGGATGCTGGGTGAAAAACGGTCACGGAGCAGTTGATATCGAGAAAGCGATCTATCAGTCTTGCGACGTTTTCTTTTACACCCTGGCGGAAAAGCTGGGGATCGACCGCATCGCAAAGTATGCCACCGCCCTGGGATTGGGACAGAAGACGGGCATCGATCTGCCGAACGAAGTAAGCGGAGTGATGCCTTCGGAAGAATGGAAAATCCGGAATTTCAAGCAGAAGTGGTTTGCCGGAGAAACGATTTCGGTGGGCATCGGGCAGGGCGCCATCGCGATCACGCCGGTGCAGTTGATGCGAGCCGTGGCAGCGGTTTCGACGGACGGGCGACTGGTCGTCCCGCACGTCGTCAACCCGACTGGGCTGCCGGAAGGGTATGTTGAGGTGCAGCGCTATAAAGAAGTGAAGAGCATTCCAATCGACTCCAACGGATGGAGCCTGATCACGAATGCAATGGCGCGAGTAGTGCTGCCGGAGGGCACCGCGCCTTCGGCGCATGTCCCGGGAATCGATATCGCTGGTAAGACGGGGTCGGCGCAGACGGTCTCGCTAGCTCTGCGTGCGAAGCATCAGAACAACGAAGACTTTGCGCAAAACGGCTGGTTCGTAGGATTCACGCCGCGCCGCAATCCGGACGTCATCGTGTGCGTGCTGTTCGAAGGCGGCGAGCACGGGAAACTGGCGGCGCGTTTGGCAACCCAGGTCATCAAGGCGTATGTCGACAAGCAGCGGCGCACACCGACCAAGATGGCAGGGCCGGGAACAAAGAAAGTAGAGATCGGCGGCCTGTGGACGGCGCCCAGCGATGACAGCGAGGACCGGAACAATCTCCACGGTGGCCGATTCCTGATCGATGTTTCGCAAAAGAACCTACCGCTAGCAGTGGCGGCGCCCGGGATGCCGTAGTAATTAGCACTTGGCACTGGGGCATTTAGCACTTGGCCACCATCGTTGTCCGTCCACCTTCTGCAACAGCGCGCTTAGCATTCTTCGGAGCCTGGAAAGATCTTCATACAGGGAGTGATAGGTGGGTTCGTCCACGTACTCCAGGTCCTTCGCCAAGAGGAGTTCGTGATCCAACTCACTCGCTGATCCTGAAGCGATTACCAAGAAGCGCTGGAACTCATTGTTACCTCGCTTCCCGCAGCCTTCTGCAATGTTGGCACCGATAAGCACAGTGCACCGACGAATCTGACTGGTGGGCCCATAGAGTTCTTCCCGTGGGAAACGCCTCGTTGCGCTACAAATCTTGAGTGTCAAATGGTGAGCCTCGTCCCAAACTCGCAAATCGCAAAAATCTTTCATACTTCCTCCCGGCTGGTAGCTAAGTGCTAAGTGCCAAATGCAAAGTGCTAACTTCCAGCAGCCGATGTGACGGCCAATCACAGCCTCTTTGGTATCGCCCCTAAGTCCCTGTACCACTGGCACTTCGCAGCTTTCGTTCCATGACTTCCGTAACTTTGCGAGTGTGGTGCGGGGGGTGTAATCTCGCCCTGAAATGTGCACTTCGTTTCATCAGGTGCACTAGAGGGAAGGAAGGTTCTCGCAACCGTGTCTGAAGTAGGCAAAGAAACCATGATGGAACCGAGCAAGAGCCGCAAGAGTTACACGGATGTGCAGGGTGCGCCTCGTTTTCCCATCAAGCTTCCGGTCGCATTTAAATCGGTAGCCGGCGGAAACACGGTGGAGACGGACAATATCTCTGCGAACGGCGTGCTGTTCCACATGGACGCCGATGTCCCGGTGGGCTCGGCCGTGGATTTCACCATATCGTTGCCCGCCGACGTGGTGGGCGCAGAAGCCGACGTCCAAGTGGACTGCCGAGGCCGCGTGGTACGCAGCTTTCAAGACGGCGGCCGGCGCGGCGTGGGCGTAGTCATCGACGAGTACCGTTTCGAACGTAAGTAGCAACCAAGGGGACCCATGGGAAGCACTCCCATAAGCGCGGAGCAAAACGAAGGCTTGCAGCCGGATGATGGCAAGGGCACGATCCGCGTACTTGTGGCGGACAGCCAAGCCATCTTTCGAGCCGGCCTGCGCAAAATCTTCGCGCTCGAAGATGACATCCGCGTTGTCGGCCAGGCCGAGACCATGCCGCAGACCATCGCCGCCATTCAAAAATTTTCAGCTGACATTCTAATCTTCGAAGCAGCCCTGGCTTCGAGTCCGGCCGATGCGGTTTCCGATCTGCTGCGGCAAAACATGAAATGCCGCGTGGTGATCGTTCTCCAGGAGCCAGACCAGGAGATGACTCTGGAACTCTTCCGGCGTGGCGCGCACGGCATTGCTTCCCGGGAAGTTGAGCCCGAGGTGCTGGTGGATTGCCTCCGGAAAGTCGCTGCAGGCGAACCGTGGCTCGAGAGTCGCGCGATTGCCTGGGTGTTGGACGCATATCGTACGCAGGGTCTGCGCCCCACCGGGTCGCGTCCCAAAGTGCAACTCACTCCCAAAGAGTCCCTCATCGTTTCCTGCGTCACGCAGGGTATGAAAAACAAAGAAATCGCTCTTCGTGTCGGGACGACCGAGCAGGTTGTGAAAAATTACCTGCGCAAGGTGTACGACAAGTTGGGTGTTGCCGATCGTCTGGAACTTGCGTTGTATTGCCTAAATCATCGTGTGGTGCACAACGAAGTCCCGGCCAAGCCAGCCGAAGCGGCGACGGCAGCCGCGCCCGAGGCGGCCAGTGCAGCGGCAGCTTCCGGCTCAAATTCCTGATTCCTTCTTTCTAGTACAATCCTCTCGCCACTGATTCTCCAGTCCGCAATCGTGTGCGGCGGATAGTCTTCAGGCGCGCCAATTTTCCATCCGAGAGGACATCCGTGAAAGGCGACGCAAAAGTCATTGCGATCTTGAATGAAGTGCTGAAAGCCGAGCTTACGGCCATCAACCAGTATTTCCTGCACGCCGAGATGTGCGAGAACTGGGGCTACCTAAAAATGGCCAAGCATGTCCGCAAGGAATCCATCGAAGAGATGCAGCATGCGGAGAAGTGCATAGAGCGCATCTTGCTGCTCGATGGCACTCCCAACATGTCCGATTATTTCAAGATCAACATCGGACAGAATCTCAAGCAGCAGCTGGAGAACGACCTACAACTCGAGTACACGGCAGTGAAGCGCCTGAACGACGGGATTAAGGCGGCCGTTGCTGCTGGCGACAACGGTTCGCGCGAACTTCTGGAGAAGATCCTGTTGGATGAAGAGCACCACATCGACTACCTTGAGGGTCAACTGCACGCCATCAAAGAGATGACGTATGAGAATTATCTGGCCCAGCAACTTGGAGAAGAGTAGCTCTCAGTTCCCGGTTCTCATTTCTCAGTTACGGTAGCCGCGTTCAGGAGTCGGAGCGGAAGTACGGTGATTGTCGTGAGCAGCGCAGGCGAGCTGCTAAAATCAAAACAGCCGCATCGCAGGGCGCCGGAGAGATGGCCGAGTGGCTGAAGGCGCACGCTTGGAAAGCACAAAGCGCGTGCTGGATGGGCTATCCAGGCGAATCAAGCGATTACGTGGATTCTGCTCCGGGCCGGAATTCTACGGCGTGTCACCTTTCAGCGCAAGCATTTCTTGTGTAGATTATGGGTCATGCCACAGTCGCCTTCCTTTTTGCTGCGGCCTTTACGCTCATCGTGCCTATGTATGTCGCCCCGTATGCATTCGGCATGTACTCGTCATCCAGGAAATCAACCGAATATTCGCTGTTGGAAACATAGACATGAACTTTGTCGCCGGAGCAGTCAAGAACCACATCCCCCGCCGTGTTCTGCGTTATGGTGTTGTAACCGGAGTAGTAGTTTAAGTGTTCGCAAGGTGCTTCACCAATGATTACAAGACCTGGAGACATTTGCTCAAGCCATTCGCTAATCACTGTGCCACTATCGCGCCCATGATGGGGCGCAAACAGTACATCCACTGAGGGCAGTGTGATCTGGTTTTCTATTTTTTCCTGGAACGAGGTTTCGAGATCACCCATCCAAATGGCCTCGGCTCCATCCTTCAGGCTGTAGGTGAATATCGGACACATGTTGTTAAAGCTCTCTCCGGCTGCAGCATCTCTCAGCGCTTGCTGGTAGTCAGCATTAGCAGTAATCGGCCACAGGATGTTAATACCAGCAGCATCACGTTGGTCATCACTCTGATTCATCCACTTTCGACGGCAGCCTTTATACAGGTAAAACGACTTCTTAGTGTCGTCCCGCAGGTCACAGTACTGGCCGAAGTCCTCAGTCCAGCACTCCTCCTTCTTGGTGGCCGCGTTCTGGACGCAGTAGAAATTGAGAATTTTCATCTGTTGATGCAAATACTCTAACCCCCTAATGTGGTCGTCATCGGGGTGTGTGGAAATGAACCGAACTATGTTCTTGCCCGCCGATTCTTGTTTCAATTCTCCAACGATGTCGGCTTCATCCTCGTCACACATGCAGCAGTCAATCATCGTAAAGTTGTCGCCATTGTGCTTGATGTAGTACATGTCGCCGTTTCCGACGGAGAAAGACTTGATAATGCTCATAGAGTCACCTTCACGGCCTTCGCCATTTCCTTGTCCACAGTTCCTTGATTGGCCTCAACCCGTTTTGTTATGTATCGCGTCTGCTTTCGATACGCGAACAGGAACATCACAAACAACAGGACTACTGCCAGCTCGGCATTCCACGTCTCGATGCGCGGAAAGTAGCTGCTACCTTTCTCGTAAATCTTCAAAGCGATGAGCAGAAGAAACATGGCCGACAACGTCCGGTACGTATTGTTCGACTCCGACAAAATTTCCAGTTTGGGGTCAATCTTGGCAGCAACTACAAAATCTCTGTAGTCCGCGAATTTCACGAAGGATAGTTTTTTGAGGGAGGGTTCAATGACCAGTGACCCAATTCGGCTTATTACAAGCCCAATGAAATAGTAGAGAAAAGCTCCGAGAAAGATGTCCGACTGAACAAGTGAGTAGTGGGTGAGCTTGCCCGCCAAAACGACGAACACAATACCCGGTAGCAAATAGTTGAAGATGTTGTATGAAGAGAGCTTGTCCAGTATTTCTTTCAATGGCACCTCCACACCCCCACGCAGCGTAGGATACGTTACCATTATGCTATAGGCGAAGAGGAATCGAAAGGGTTAGTTGCGGTGGAAAAGTGGGAGAGACTGTGGAATTGCAGCCTTTCTTAAACCCTCCAGGAGTTTCTGAAAAAAAGACCGCCCGGAGCCAAGTACCCACGGCTGCAACAGGCGGCCCTTTTGGTGCCCCCTCAGCGCGCCATTGTACCTAAGTTAAGTGCCGCCGCGCGCGGCTGTAGCTTCTTGCCACACACCGGACACCACCTATACGGGTCTTCCGCGTAGTACGTCACACCGCACTTGGCACATCGTGCCCGGTATTCCTTGGCTTTCTTTTGCTTTCGCTTTCTCATGCAGCTATCGTCCGTGTGCCCGCCCCGGCCTCACTTGTCAAATTAGCGAGTGGAGAAAATTCTGTCAAGTGTTTGATAATAAAGCCGCTTAGTGAGTCCACTTAAAACGGCTATTTAGGAGGCCCGAATTTTCCCCTTGACACTGTGAGGCAAAGTGCCTTACTTTGTTTGTGAGGCGATATGCCTTACGGGAGTGTAAATCGTGGCCGAAGAAGGGAACGCGGGATACCAAGCGGGAATCGCCAAGCGCAGTGAAGCGCAGAAGGTGGCTTGGGCCTTGATGGGTGCCCCGATGCGAAAAAAAGACCTACGGCTCAATGCCCTTGCAGGCATTGCTGAGGGGCGTAAGCTACGTGATCGGTTGACCACTCTTCTGACGCGGAGAGGCGTAGACCCGGACGAGGGTATCGTTGTGTGCGTGTTCGCTAAGCCGGACCTATCGGCCCTCGCGGACCCGGTGCCGGAGCCTTTGGGTTTGAAGAATGGTGCGTCAGACTTAGCAATCGCGCAAAAATTTATAGACAAGTTGCCCATCGGCTTCCTCATTTTCGTGTGGGAGAAAGAGGCAGGCACTACGGAAGGGCGCGTCATTGGAAAATGCCGTCCGCTCATTGTGGAGGACCCACGTGCGAATGAACTGAACACTAAAGCACTCAATCGCTACACAGTAAAGATACGCAAGAATCTGTCAGCGGCGGGCGTGGTTCGGGACGAACGAAATTAGCAAGATTGAAAACGAAGGCCCCGAAGGGCGGCAACCCTTCAGGGCCGGGTAGCAAGCAGTCAAAACGGGACACGCGCTAACGCATCACGGTTTTGCTTTGCCTTTTTTAGTGTAGCGCAAAAGGACGGACGGAATGATGGACAAATTTGAGCAACTCACACATGACGCGGAATACACACTTGTCCTTTTCCTCAATGAGGCCACAGGCGATTTTGAATTAGTTGACCCGGATGGCCCCGTGCCGCTCCCCGCAGACCAAGCGCAGAGATACCACGCGCGTGGGCTGTCTTTCGCGGGAGTGTTGGGCATGGTGAACGGTCAGCCGCGCGTGGCCCTGGATGTGGAGTTATCGGAAGCGGTCAGAGCGGCAATCACCCGTGCCTTTGTTGCCCGTGTTTCTTACTTGGCGCGGCATCCACGTTGGTGCTTGCAACCGGACATGCGCGCGAACTGAGAGGACAGACAATGACTTACTCCAAGATGCTGCTGAATATGTTCGGGCAGTGGGAGGTAGTTGGACGGCTGTTGACTATGCCGAAGCCCCCGAGAGCGCGACGGGTGAAGCGCGGAAGGCGCGCAAAGATTTTGAGGTTTCGCCCGGCAAAGTAGCGCCCGGCACGGGCGGGGGTCCTGTTCACCCGCCCACAAAGTTTGAATGGCTGCCCACGGAAAAAGCCGTTGGGTCACTCGCGTTGGCCCCCTCTACAACGGGGTTGAGAGGCGCGGGAACAAAACCGGAAGGCTTGCGGTTGGGACACGTGACCCGGCAAGCGGCCCCCGGATTCAGCCCACGGGCTTACAAAAAAGGAATTTTATGAAGCTATCCGAGCTAAAACACGAACGCGCCTTTGCGCTTGCTAAGGCGGAAAACATTCTCAAGGCTGCCGAGTCCGCCGACCGCAAACTCACCGAAACTGAAGAGTCCGATTACAGCTTGGCAATGAGGGCTGTAGACGCACTCAACCCACAAATCGGCAAAATCGAAAGACAAAACACGCTGCGCAGTCACTTCCCCGATGGCCGAGTTATCCCGGCTACAGGGAACCTCCGTCAAGCCCACACCCCAAGCACCCCAAAGGTCCTCTCGGCAGAGTATTACGATGACTTCCACAGTTGGGTTGGTTCACGCGGTGAGAGCATTGGTGCCGCGCTGTACGAAGGCTCGGGCTCGGCGGGCGGTTTCACCGTTCCAATCTTAGTGGACGGTGTTGTGGTTCCACTTGCTCCAACGGAAATGGGTGTCCGGTCTCTCGCCACGGTTGTGGCCACGGCCTCTGACATCAAGCTGCCAGTCCAGGCTTCCTTTGGTACGGCTGCATTGAAGGCGGAGTCTGGAGCCGCTGACAACTTTTTCACTGAGTCAAACCCAACCCTCTCGCAAATCACACTGTCCGCTTACATGGCGGGCATCACGCACACCATCAGTTGGGAACTTGCGCAAGACGTTCCCAGTTTCCAACAGTTCGCAATCGCGGACTTGATCTTGGCTCTCCAGATGTTTGAGTCCAATCTCTATGTCAACGGCACCGGAACCGGACAGGCACAGGGCCTTATCGGTAACACCGGGGCCGGTGTCACGGGCGTTGTTGCGGGCACGGACGTTTATGCCAGCGAATTGCTGGATGCCACGTTCGGTGTATTGGGCACGCTGAACGCTGCGTACCATCCGGGCGCGAGTTTCTTGATGAACCGGGCAACCGGCGTAGTCATCCGCAAAGCGCAGAGGACCGCAAACTTATTCCAGCCCGTCTGGACTCGGGAGAACGGCAAAAACTACTTGCATGGATACGAAGTGGTCTTCGATGCCTACATGCCCAACATTGGAGCTGCTGCGAAGCCGGTACTTTTCGGTGACTTCAAGGCCGGGTATGTCATTGGTGACCGTGGAGGCTCGGGAGTCAACATCAAGATTCTTGACCAACCCAAGGCCACTGAAGGACAGCTCATTCTGTTGGCTTATCGCCGTACTGATGGCCGCGTGCGCCGCTCGGAAGCAATCCAGGCAATCGCGCTGACTTAACCGATCTTTTGCGAGGGAGACTTCATGCCCGGTTTGTCAGCGGGTAACTCACTCTCGGTCCTCGCAAGGCCGGGCTTGGCCTAATTCAGCCGTGAGTGAGACTGACAAAAAAAACGGGGCCGCTGTTGGGAGAGGCAGCGGCCTCAATTTTGAATTCAAGGATTAGTCATCATGTCGCAACCAGTTTGGACCCTCTCAGTTGACTTACAGACGAAGACCGCCGCCTTTACAACCGGCCTTGCAGACGCCGCCAAGGGTGCGCGTCAATCCTTCGGTGACATCCGTAGCTCTGCCGGAGAGATGAGCGGCGGAGTTAAAGGACACATGGAAGGCATGGATTATTCCATGACCCACGCGCGGCACGGCATCCACCTGATGCTTGAGGAAATGGGCATCCACATGCCCCGCGCCGTCATGTCCTTCTTGGCCTCACTCGGGCCAATTGGTGCCGCGATGGAAGCGGCCTTCCCCTTCCTTGCCATCGTCGTCGGCGTGACCTTGCTGATTGAGCACTTCCACAAGTTGGGAGAGGAAGAGGAAAAGGTTACGGAGGCCGGGCGCAAACTTTCGGACGGCTTTGCCGAGAGAATCAACAAGGCTGACCAAGAGATAGTGAAAGCCGAGATTGAGATTAGGAAGTTGGCCGGGTCACCCGCGTGGGACTTACTCAATGAGAAGCTGCGCCTGGAAGACGCAGCGAAGGGCTTGCAGAACGTTGCCCAACTGGAAAAGGCCGTTGCAGACCTTCTCAAGAACGCACCCACCACAACCAATTGGAATCCATTCAACTGGTTTGACGGTAGCGGTGACGTGCAGGCTAAGGCCAAGGCTCTGCAAGAGCAGATGCGGGGCAAGAGTCAATCCGATCAGGCCAACATTGCACAAGACGCGCTGACCCTTCAGAGCCACATCCTGGAGCAGATGAAGGGACAGTCCGGCATATCGGAGAAGCAACTCGAACACCAACAGAAGTACGTTGAATTCCTGAAGCTGGAGACTGCGGAACTGACAAGACAAGCGGACGCCGCCGTCTTAGCGGACCAATCACAGCAAGGCAAAGACCGTGAAGACCGCATCAAGAAAGCCGAAGAGGAAGAGCGCAAGCTTTCTGAGGCCCGGCAGCGTGGGCTTGACCATCGGCAGAAGGTTGAGACGGAGTACGCCAAGAAGCAAAAGGAAATTAAGGCCAAGGCAATTGAAGGGTCTGAGCACATGCAGGAAATGCAGAAGGCGGCGGAGGATGCCTTCACGGAGTATCAGACCAAGCAGATGTTGGAGCGGGAGCGCGTTGCGGCGGAGATGGGCCGGGAGGGTGCCGAGCACACCAAGCGGATGGGTGAGTTAGCTATTGAGTCTGAGCGTGAGCAGACCGCGCACCGCTCTGCCATGCGCCATGTTAGTGACCAACAACTAATGGCTGAGGCAATCAAGACAGCTAATGCGGAGTATCGCATCCAGATGACTGCCTTTTCTCAAGAGATGGCAGCCCTGGATAAACACAGCCGGGAGTATGAAGTCCGCCTCAAGAGTCTTCAGAACCGGCAAGTTGAGCTAACCCGCGCGCATGAGAACCGCCTCACGCAGATCAAAAACAAAGCGGAGGAAGACCGCAACGCCCGGATGCTCTCCAGTGAGCGGCAGTCACAGGACCTAATTGCACGGGGGCTCTCGGATGTCCTGATGCGTCATCAGACCTTTGGGGCCATGCTCAACAGCATTGGTGACCAAATAGCCTCCGGCATGATTCAAAACGCCATGAAGTCAATTATGGCTAATGACATGACCAAGCCGTCTGATGCCGCCCACGCCGCGCGCAAGGCGTTCTTGGCCGGTTGGCATTTCCCTTGGCCGGTCAATCTTGTGATGGGTCCGGCTCTCGGCGCTATGGCCTTTGCCGCTGCAATGGCGTTTGAGGGCGGCGGTATTG
>WNFO01002650.1_pt1 | contig 14821 bp, 17 predicted proteins | sample 5400251 | NCBI WGS metagenome assembly WNFO01 (sample SAMN13153354, study PRJNA577476) | soil metagenome | isolation source: 100 cm saprolite under Madrone tree | place: USA:California | collected 2016-06-14 | reverse complement strand
CCCGACCAGACTGTTGGCGAACTCGATGAGCTTCGGCAGGACGCCGCAGCGCTGCATGAGGTCGCCGGCGATGATGAAGAACGGGATGGCCAGGAGCGGGAACGAATCCATCCCGCCGAACATGAGCGTCGGCAGCACCGCGATCGGCACCGTCCCCGACAGGACGATGAAGGTGAGGCCTGCCAGGCCGAGGCAGAAGGCGATCGGCACGCCGAGCGTCATCGTCAGCGCGAACACGACGATGAGCAGCGTGATCAGCACGGGATCACAGCTCCCCGCCCGCGCGATCCGAACCGGCCCGGTCGAGGCCGAGCAGCCTGGCGATGATCACGACCGCCATCAGCAGCGCGCTGACCGGCAGGGCGAGGTAGAACCAGAAGATCGTCACGCCCAGCGTCAGCGTGTCCTGGTCGCGCTGGGCCGGAAGGACCTGAAGCCCGGCTACGGCGAAGACGATCAGGAACAGGAGCGAGAGCAATTCGGCGACGACCCGGAGGGCCCGCTGTCCGCGCGGCCCCAGCCAGCCGCCGACGCCCGTGGCGATGTGGCCCTCTTCGCGCAGCACGAGCACTGAGGCGAGCAGCGCCACCCAGATCATCCCGTAGCGCGACAGCTCCTCGGTGATGATGAGCGAGGTCCCGGCGCCGTAGCGCAGGATAACCTCGGTGACGACGACCACCGCCACCGTGGCCATGCCCACGAGCACGAGCGCCTCGACGGCGCGGACGAGCGGAGCGAGCACGAGCTACTTGTTCAGCGCGATGCCGATCTCGACCAGCTCCTTGCCCTTGGGCCCCAGGTCCGGGACGGCCTCGCTGTAGATCTTCTGGGCCACCTTGCGCAAATCGGCCAGCGTGGCGTCGGGCACCGTGTTCACCTGCATACCGGCGGCGGCGATCTTCTTGAGCAGCTCGTCGTTGTCCCTCTGGCTCTCGGCGCGCTGCCACAGCGAGGCCTGTTTGGCGGCCGTCAGGATCGACGCCTGGACGTCGCCGGGGAGCTTCGTGAAGACCGTACGGCTGACGAGGAGCGTGACCGGCTCGTTCACGTGGCCCGTGAGCGAGTAGTACTTCTGAACCTCGGCGAGCTTCTCGAAGTACACGACGCCCGGAGGATTCTCCTGCCCGTCCACGACGCCCTGCTGCAGCGCAGGGTAGACCTCCGCCCAGTCCATCGGCGTCGGCGACACGCCGAGCGCCCGGAAGAACGTCACGTGGACCTTGGTGGGGAGCGTCCTCAGCTTCAAGCCGCGCAGATCCTCCATGGTCCGCACCGGCCGCTTGCTGTTCGACACGTGGCGAAACCCGTTGTCCCACCAGCCGGCGACCTTGAAGCCCTTGTCGAGCAGGAGGGGCTCGAGGATCTGGCCCATGCGGCCGTCGAGCGCCGCGAACATCGTGTCGGTGTCCTTCCACAGGTACGGCAGGATGAGCGTGTTCATCTCCGGCACGAACCGGCTCACGTGGGCGACGCCGCACACCTGGAAGTCGAGGGTGCCGAGCCGCACCATCTCGAGGCCTTCGCGGATGGGGTTGAGCGCGTTGGCGTGGTGGACCTGGACGTCGACCTGGCCCTTGGTCGAGTCGGCGACGAGCTGCCGGAACTTCTCGGCGCCACGTCCGAAGGCGTGGTCCTTCGACACCGGTGACGAGAGCCGCAGGACGTATTTCGGTTGGGCCGTTGCGCTGGCCAGGAACGTCGCGAGCACCAGGACCACCGCCACGGTCAACGTGCTGTGTCTCATCGGTCGGCCTCCCGTCGGATCACGCAGGTGACAGGAGGCTATTACGTGAGATGGAGCGAGGGCAACCGGGTCCGCCAGGCGAGGCACGCGAACCGGGCGGTGCGTGCCGGTGGCTACGCCTCGTACGAGCGCTCGAACTGCGAGCGCAGGCGCTCCAATTCTTCGGGATCGAGACGCATGCCGAGGTGCAGGCCCATCTCCCCGAGGATCGTCTTGATCTCGTTCAGCGACTTCTTGCCGAAGTTCTTGGTCTTGAGCAGCTCGCCCTCGCTCTTCTGCACGAGGTCGGCGATCGTCCGGATGTTCGCCGTCTTCAAGCAGTTGGATGCCCGCACGGAGAGCTCGAGCTCGTCTACGTTGCGGAAGAGGTTGTCGTTGAGCTCGGCGCGCGGCCCGGTCTCGTCGCGCTGGACTTCCTCGGTCTCGGGCCCGGTCTCGGGGAAGGCGCGCAGCAGCTCGAAGTGATCGTCCAGAATGCGCGAGGCTTCGCTCACCGCGAGGCTGGGCGTCACGCTCCCGTCCGTCCACAGCTCGAGGACGAGCCGCTCGCGCTCGCCCATGGTCTCCACGTGGAAGTTCACCCGCTTGACCGGCGAGAAATCGGCGTCGAGGAGGATCGCGTTGATGGGCAGCGCCTCCGGCTCGCGCCGCTCCGCCGGCACGTAACCGCGGCCGCGCTCGATGCACACCTCCATCTCCAGCATGCCGTCCTTGTCGAGGGTGGCCAGGGGGACGTCGGGGGTGAGGATCTCGACGTCGGCGTCGGGCTCGAAGTCGCCGGCCTTCGCCACGCCGACGCCCTGACCCTTGAGACGGAGGATCTTCGGACGGTTCAGATGAAGACGGAAGACGACCTTGCGGAGGTTCATCAGGATGTCGAGCGTGTCCTCCATCACGCCGGGCAGGTGCGAGAACTCGTGGAGGACGTTCTCGATCTTCACCCAGGTGGGCGCGGCGCCATGGATCGCGGACAGGAGCACCCGTCGATAGGCGTTACCGACGGTCAGGGCCAGGCCCGGCTCGAACGATTCGATGACGAGCTTGCCGTAGGTGTTCTCGGCCGTTTTCCAGTCGTGGTGGGTAGGAAGCTCCAGCTCCAACATTGCGACCCCCTGAGCAAATTCCGGGCAAGGCGCCCCTCGACGCGCCAGTATAACAGACCGGACAATAGAACAGACCTCGCGGGGCCGCCCGAAGGGGTGGTGTAGACTCGAAGGAACGTGCGGTTCCGCACCTTCGCCATCCTGGTAGTTTTGGGGCTGGGCGCGGTCGAGACCTGGCGGGTGCTCGCGCCAGCTCAAGCGCCCAACGACGCCCCGCGCATCGTCGAAATTCCGGCGCACCTGGGGCTGCCGGAGATCGCCGCCCGCCTGTGGTACGACGGAGCCATCCGCAGCCCCGAGGCCTTCGTCGCGCTGAGCCTGGCCCACGGGACGTACCGCTCCCTGCGAGCCGGCGAGTACGAGGTGCCCCCCGGCGCAACGACGTCCGAAGTCCTGAAATTACTCGAGAGTGGCCACGTTCGCCGGCACGTCGTGCTGCTCCGCGAGGGCGACACCGTCGCCGAGCTCGGGCGAGCGCTCGATCGTGAGCGCATTCTTCCCTACGCCGAGTTCGCGCGGGTCGCCAACGATCCCGTCTTCCTCCGCGTGCACGCCATCGAGGGGCCGAGCGTGGAGGGCTATCTGTTCCCCGACACCTATCAGCTCGTCCGCGGCATGACCGCCGAGCAGATCGTCGTCCGGATGGTGCAGCGCATGGAGCAGAAGCTCACGCCCGAGATGCGCGCCCGCGCGACCGAGCGGGGCCTGACCGTCCACGCCCTGCTCACGCTGGCGTCGATCGTGGAGCGCGAGGCGGTGGCGCCGGAGGAGCGCCGCCTCATCGCGGCCGTCTTCGACAACCGCCTCCGGCGGGGGATGCCGCTCCAGGCCGACCCGACCGTGCAGTACGCGGTCGGTAAGGATCGGCGGACGCTGACCCGGGCCGACCTGGCGGTCGATCACCCCTACAACACCTACCAGCGGCCGGGGCTCCCGCCCGGGCCGATCGCCAATCCCGGCCTCGGCTCGATCAACGCTGTCCTCGATCCGGCCCCGGTCAAGTACCTCTTCTTCGTGAAGAAGGACGACCAGCACCACCAGTTCTCGACCACCATCGAGGAGCACAACACCGCCGTCACGCGCTACCGCCTCGCCCGCACCCGGTGACCATGCTATAACTCGCGCCACTATGGGCACCGTCCTCGCGGCCGGCCGGGTTGACGTCGCCGACCGTCTCGACGCCCCCCTGCTCCACCGCGCGCTGCGCCCGCCGATCGCCCGGGTGCTGCACCGCTGGTTCGGCCTGAGCATCGAGGGTATCGAGCACGTCCCCACGCACGGCCCCTGCATCATCGCGGCGAACCACCACAACTACCTCGACGGCGTCGTCCTGAGCGTCGCCGTCCCCGCGCCGATCTCGTTTCTCGTCATGCCCCGTGTCTGGCGGGCGACCCCGTTCCATCCCCTGTTCCACCGCCACCTGGGCTCCATCCCGATCAACCTGGAGCGACCGGACGTGGGCGCGCTGCGGCGAGCGCTCGAAGCCCTGGCCCTCGGGCGCGTCATCGGGATCTTCCCCGAGGGACCGTTCAGCACGCATGGCCGGCTCGAGCCCGGGTTGCCCGGCGTCGCGCTCCTGGCGTTGCGGTCGGGCGTGCCGGTCGTGCCGGCCGGGATCGTCGGCACGTACGAGGCGCTGGTCCGGCGTCGTTTCTACATCCCGCGGCGTCACCCGTTCCGCGTGCGCTTCGGCCCGCCGCGCTGCTTCACGAATGGAGTCGCCAGCACGGTGCGCGAGGCGCGGCAGAGCGTGACCACGCGCGTCATGGCGGACATCGCCGGCCTGCTGTCTTGAGCGAGGCCGGCAAGCCCTGGGCGGGCCGGTTCACCGAGCGCACCGACCCGACAGCCGAACGCTTCACGGCGTCGCTCGCCTTCGACCGCCGGCTCGCGTCGCACGACATCGTCGGAAGCGCGGCATGGGCCCGGGCCCTCTGCCGGGCTGGCCTGCTCACCGGCGACGAGCGTGACGCGATCCTGAAGGGGCTCGACGCGGTGCGGGGCGAGCTCGAATCCGGGGCGTTTCCGTTCCGGACCGAGCTCGAGGACATCCACATGAACGTGGAGCGGCGTCTGATCGAGCTGGCCGGTCCGGCCGCCGCCAAGCTCCACACCGGCCGCTCGCGCAACGATCAAATCGTGCTCGACGAGCGGCTGTACCTGCGAGACCTCGTCGCGCGCGTCGGCGAGGGGCTTCAGCGGACTCAGGCCGCCCTGGTCGCGCGGGCCGCCGAGACGGTCGAGGCGGCGATGCCGGGCTACACGCACCTGCAGCGCGCCCAGCCCGTCGTCGTCGCCCATCACCTGCTCGCCTACGTGTTCATGCTGCAGCGCGATCGCGAGCGGTTCGCCGCCTGCGCGCGGCGCGCCGACGTCCTGCCGCTCGGGAGCGGCGCGCTGGCCGGCACCGGCTTCGCGGTCGATCGCGAGGCCCTGGCGCGTGACCTGGGCTTCGCCGCGGTGAGCCCGAACAGCCTCGACGCCGTCAGCGATCGCGATTACATCGTCGAGTTCCTGAGCGCTGGCGCCATCACGGGGATGCACCTCTCCCGGCTCGCCGCCGACCTCACCCTGTGGGCCACCGCCGAGTTCGGCTTCGTCGAATTCTCCGATGCCTTCGCCACCGGCTCGTCGATCATGCCCCAGAAGAAGAATCCCGACGTGGCCGAGCTGATCCGCGGCAAGAGCGGCCGGCTCTACGGCAATCTCGTCGCGGTGCTGACGACGATGAAGGGCCTGCCGCTCGCGTACAACTCGGACATGCAGGAAGACAAGGAACCGTTCTTCGACTCCGCGGACACGCTGGAAGCGATCCTCGGCGTGCTACCCGGGCTTCTCACCTCGCTCACTTTCCAGACGGACCGCATGCGGTCGGCGGCCGGCGAGAGCTTCGCCACGGCGACCGACCTCGCCGACTATCTCGTTCGCCGCGGCCTGCCCTTCCGCCAGGCCCACGAGGTGGTGGGCCGCGTCGTGCGCTACGGCCTCGATCAGGGCAAGGCGCTCGATGCGCTCACGCTCGGGGAGCTGCGCCGGTTCTCGGAGCTCTTCGAGGCCGACGTGACGGGCGTCCTCAGCGTGGACGCGTCGCTGCGCGCGCGCGCCGTGACGGGCGGGACCGCCCCCGAGGCGGTGCGGCGCGCGCTGGAGACCGCACGGGGCCTGGTCGCGCGCCCGGCATGACGCGGCTCTGGCCAGCGCTGCTGGCCGTCCTCGCGCTGGGCGCCTGCGGCAAGAAAGCGGCGCCGGTCAACCCGGCCCTGCGCGTGCCCGCGCCCGTCACCGATCTTCGCGGTGAGGTCCGCGACGGTGCCGTCGAGCTCGCCTGGACGAACCCCACGCGTCGAAACGACAACACGAGGCTCAGGGACATCGTGGCGGCGCGCGTCTATCGTACCGAGGACGAGGGGGTCGGCGATCCGCGGCCGGCGCTCCTCGTGCGCGGGCGCATCGCGGGTTACACGGAGCTGTTGACGCTCACCGCCATGCCAGGCCCTCCCGGTGCGGTGACCAAGCCGCTCCTGACGGGCGCGCTGGTGCAGGTCACGGACCGCCAGGGACTGATCGAGGGCCGGCGCTACACGTACGTGGTCATTGTCGAGGACGGCGAAGGCCGAGTGAGCCCGCCGTCGCCACGCGTGTCAGTCACGTTTGGCGCGGCGCCGGACGCGCCACAGGGATTGACGGCCGCGCCCGGTCCGCGTCAGGTCCGGCTGACCTGGCAGCCGCCGGCGCGTGGCGGTCTCGACGTCCTCTATGAAGTCCTGCGCGCGCCGGCTCCCGGGGCGCCGCCGCAGGTCATCACGCCCTCGCCGATCGCCGCCACCGAGTTCGTCGACGGCGGTGTCGAGAATGGCCGCACGTATTACTACACGGTCCGAGCTGTGCGCCGCGCGGCCGGTACCATCGCGCGGGGCGGGGTCACGCCGGTCGTCGCGGCGAGTCCGGTCGACCGCACGCCCCCACCACCGCCGCGCGATCTCGTCGCCAGCACAGCGGGATCGAGCGTGCAGCTCCAGTGGTCCGGGCCTGCCGACGCTGAGGTCGCCGGCTACGTGGTGTATCGCGCCGCGGCCGGCCGCCAGTTCGAGCGCGTGGGCAGCACGACGGCGCCGACGACCAGCTTTGTCGATCGCGACGTGCCGCCGGGCACCTATCGCTACGCGGTCACGACGCAGGATGCGACGGCGCGCGCCATCGAGAGCGCGCGCAGCGGGGACGTCACGGTCACCGTGCCGTGAGCCGGCTCACGGGATTCACCGGGGGCTCACGGGACTCACCAACCGTCCGCGTGATTCACCAGCGCAGGGTCGGCGGGAAATACTCCGCGATCAGCTCGTCGTAGAAGGGGCGTAGCGCCGTCACGTTCGGGCGCTCGCTCCTCTTGGTGTAGAGATCGTACGCGCTGAACATCCGCACCCACCGCAACATCGCGCGGTCGTGGTCGTTCATCAGGTGTGCGTACGCGCCCTCGCGATGCGCGGGATAGAACGAGTGATAGCGGATGACGTAGCCGGCTTCCTCGGGCAGGTGGCCGCCCACGACGTGATAGAGGTATTCGTCGTGGCCCCACGACATCAGGACGTTGGCCAGTCCACATCCCGGCTGGTAGATCCCGCACGACGTCTGATACTCCGGGACGCGCGAATCCGGATTGTCGGCGAAGAGCTCGGGGAACACGATCGTGTCCGAGCGCGCGCATCCGACGGGAAACGTGTCGCCCACCACCGCCCACTGCGGCTCGCCGAAGAGGCAGAGCACCTTGCCGAGATCGTGGATCAGGCCGGTGAGCACGAACCAGCGCGGATGCCCGTCGCGCCGGATCGCCTCGGCCGTCTGTAGGAGGTGCTCGATCTGGGGCAGCTCCGTGTCCGGATCGCTGTCGTCGACCAGCGTGTCGAGGAACTCCATCGCCTCCCAGATCCCCATGACCCGTCTGGCCTTCGGAAGGAATTCGGCCCGCTTGGCGCGCACGAAATCGACGGTCTGGAACCGGTGGTTGAGCCGGTAGAGCTCGCGGACGCTCGGTCGAGCCTCCGCCCGATAGTTGCGAAACGAGTCGTTCACCATGCACAGTCAGGATACGCTGCCTTGACTTGGGCGAGAGCGGATGCTACGGTCACGACAATCGAAAACGCCTGAACTGACGCGGTGATGGACCACTTCACGTACAAGAACGCAGAGCTTCATTGCGAGTCCGTCCCGCTCCGCGCGGTGGCCGACGCGGTCGGAACGCCGGCCTACATCTATTCGCGCGCCGCGATCCTCGACAGCTACGGCGCCTATGACCGCGCGTTCGCGGCCGTGCCCCACGTCATCTGCTACGCCGTGAAGGCCAACGCCAACCTCGGCGTGCTGGCCACGCTCGCCCGGGCCGGTGCCGGCGCCGACATCGTCAGCGGTGGTGAGCTGTTCCGCGCGCTGCGGGCCGGCGTGCCGCCGAAGAAGATCATCTTCTCCGGCCTCGGCAAGACGCGGGACGAGATGCGCGACGCGCTCAAGGCCGACATCCTCATGCTCAACGTCGAGTCGGTCAGCGAGCTGCGCGCGCTCGACGAGGTCGCGCGCGAGATGGGCGTGCGGGCGCCGGTGGGCCTTCGCGTCAACCCCGACGTCGATCCGCAGACCCATCCGTACATCTCGACGGGACTCAAGACGTCGAAGTTCGGCATCCCCATCGCCGAGGCCCTCGCCGTCTACGACGAGGCGGCGCGGCTCAAGGGCGTGGAGGTGCTCGGCATCCAGATGCACGTCGGATCGCAGCTCACCAAGACGACGCCGTTCGCCGACGCGGGGGCCCGCCTCGCCGCGCTGGCCAAGACGTTGCGCGAGCGCGGCATCACGGTGCGTTATCTCGATCTGGGCGGCGGCCTCGGCATCCGCTACCGCGACGAGAAGCCGCCCCGCCACGAGGACTACGCCGCCGTGCTGGTGCCGCTCGCGCGTGAGCTCGACGTCACCGTGGTCATCGAGCCAGGGCGATCGATCGTCGGCAACGCCGGCGTCCTGTTGACCCGAGTGCTCTATCGCAAGACGACCGAGGCCAAGCGCTTCGTCGTCGTGGACGCGGCCATGAACGACCTGATCCGGCCGTCGTTCTACGACGCCTACCACGAGATCCGTCCGGTGGACGAAGCGCAAACGACGGCGCCCGTGGAAACGGTCGATGTGGTGGGACCGATCTGCGAGTCGGGCGATTTCCTGGCCAAGGACCGCGCGCTGCCGAACCTCGGCGAGGGCGACCTCGTCGCGGTGATGAGCGCCGGGGCCTACGGCTTCGCGATGGCGTCGAACTACAACGCGCGGCCGCGGGCCGCCGAGGTGCTGGTGGACGGGGCGGGTTACACGATTGTTCGCCGCCGGGAGACGTACGAAGACCTGGTGGCGGGGGAGACGATGGTATGAGCCAAGGCATGCAAGGTTCGATCGTCGCGCTGGTCACCCCGTTCCGGAATGGCAAGGTCGACGAGCCGAAGCTGCGCGAGCTGGTCGAGTTCCACATCAAGCAGGGCACCGACGGGATCCTGGCCTGCGGCACGACCGGCGAGGACCCCGGGCTGACGCCCGAGGAGCACGAGCGGGTCGTCGAGACCATCGTCGCCACCGCGGCGGGCCGGATCTTCGTCATGGTCGGCACGGGCTCCAACTCGACCGCGCACACCATCGATCTCACCGCGCAGGCCGAGCGGGCCGGGGCCCAGGCCGCGCTGGTCGTGAATCCCTACTACAACAAGCCGACGCAGGAAGGCCTCTATCGCCACTTCCGCGCGGTGGCCGAGTCCACCTCGCTGCCGGTCTTCGTCTACAACATCCAGAGCCGGACCGCGGTCAACGTCGAGACGGCCACGCTCGAGCGCCTGGTTCGCGACTGCCGGAACATCGTCGGCGTCAAGGAAGCGTCCGGCTCGCTCGACCAGATGAGCCAGGTCATCGCCGCGTGCGGCCCGGACTTCATCGTGCTGTCGGGCGACGACAACATCACGCTGCCGCTCATGGCCGTCGGCGGCCGCGGCGTGATCTCCGTCATCGCCAACATCGTGCCGCGCGACACGGCCGACCTGGTGCACGCCGCCCTCGACGGCGACTTCAAGCGCGCGCGCGAGCTGCACTACAAGCTCTACCCGCTGGCCCGCGCCGCGTTCCTCGAGACGAATCCGATTCCGATCAAGGAAGCGATGGCCATGGCGGGCATGCTGGAGCCGGAGTTCCGGCTGCCGATGTGCCGCATGACCGACGCCAATCGCGAGCGGCTGCGCGCGATCCTGAAGCCGTACGGCCTCGTGAAGTAGCCGCGCCAGCGCCTGACATCACATGGTGGACATCGTCGTCGCCGGCGCCGCGGGCCGGATGGGCGCCCGCATCATCGCCTGCCTGGGTGAGGCGCCCGACCTCCGACTGGTGGCCGCGCTGGAAGCCTCCGGTCATCCCGCCCTCGGTGCCGACGCGGGTGACATCGCTGGCGTCGGACGGCGCGGCGTGCCGGTGACGGCCGACGCGACGGCGGCGCTCACCGCGGGCCGAATGCTCGTCGAGTTCTCGACGCCGGACGCCACGCTCGAACACTTGAGGATGGCCGCCGGCGCCGGCGTGCGCGCGGTCATCGGCACCACCGGCTTCTCGCCACGTCAGCGCGACGAGATTCGCGACCTCAGCAGCAAGGCCGCGATCCTCCTCTCCCCGAACATGTCGGTCGGGGTGACGCTCGCGCTCCGTCTGCTCGCCACGATGGCCAAGGCGCTCGGCGACGATTACGACGTCGAGATCACCGAGATCCACCACCGAGGCAAGAAAGACGCGCCGAGCGGCACCGCGGTCCGCATGGCCGAGGTGGTGGCCGAAGCGCTCGGCCGCGATCTCGCGGCCTGCGCGGTGTACGGCCGCCAGGGATTGCCCGGCGAGCGCACGCGCAAGGAGATCGGGGTCTTCTCGCTGCGCTCGGGTGACGTCGTCGGCGAGCACACCGTGTCGTTCGGCGCTCCGGGCGAGCGGCTCGAGCTCACGCACCGCGCGCACAGCCGCGACACCTTCGCGCGTGGCGCGCTCCGCGCCGCGCGCTTCATCGCCACGCGGCCGCCCGGACTCTATTCCATGCAAGACGTGTTGGGTCTCTGACGGACAAGCTGCTCCTCGACGACGTGCGCTTCTACGGCCAGCACGGCCTGACCAAGGCCGAGCAGGCGGTGGGCGCGTGGTTTTCGGTGGACACGGAGATGACGCTCGACCTGGCCTCGGCGGCGGTGTCGGACGAGTTGTCGGCGACCGTCGACTACGGGCGCGTCGTCCACCGCATCGTCGAGATCGGCACGCACAACCGCGTGAACCTGCTCGAGCGCCTGGCCGGCCTCATCGCCGAAGCGCTCCTGCGCGAGTTCCCCATCTCCCAGGTGCGCGTGAAGGTCAGAAAGCTCACCCCACCGCTCGAAGGCCTCGTCGGCACGCCCAGCGTGGAGCTGACGCGGCGACGCTGATGGCGCGCGTCTACCTGAGCATCGGCTCGAATCTCGGCGATCGGCTCGGGCTGCTGCGCGCCGCGGTGGCGCGCCTGCGCGCGGCGTCCCAGATCAGCTTCGTGGAGGCATCCGCGCTCTACGAGACGGAGCCGTGGGAGAGCGAGCCCGGGCAGCCGCTCCACGAGCACCACTGGTACCTCAACTGCGCCGTCGTCATCGAGACGTCGCTCGCGCCGGTCGATCTGCTCGGCCGGCTTCAAGATATCGAGGTGATGCTGGGACGCGAGCGCCCGGCCGGCACGCCTGAGACAGGACGCTTCGTGCCGCGGACGCTCGACATCGACATTCTCTTCTACGGGGACCGGGTGGTCAGCGTGCCCGATCGCCTGCAGGTGCCCCATCTGTTGCTGCACGAACGGGCATTCGTGCTCCGGCCGTTGGCCGAGGTCGCGCCCGAGCTCGAGCATCCCGTGCTCTACAAGCGCATCAGCGAGCTGTTGGACGAGGTCGAGGACGACCACGCGGTCCGTCGCAGCGATTATCCGCCCCGCTGGTTCGAGGACTGAGGCGATGGCCGACACCGATTTCCAGCGCCTGGCGCTCTCGCACCTCGATGCGCTCCACAACTTTGCGATCTATTTGACACGGAGCCCGGCCCAGGCCGAGGATCTGGTGCAAGAAACCTACCTGCGCGCGTTCAGATTCTCCCATCGGTTCCAGCCGGGAACTCACCTCCGGGCCTGGCTGTTTCAAATTTTGAGGAACACTTTTTTGACGTTCTACCGCCTGAGGGAGCGTGAGCTTCCCCTGGCGGAGGACGGCGTGCCCGACTGGGACGCCCCGATGTTCCACGAAGCCCCGGCGGAGGACCCGAGCGTGCTGGAGGCTCACACGGACCTCGAGCGCGCGATGCGGCGCCTCCCGGACGAGTTCCGAACGGTGCTCTTGCTCGCGGAAGTCGAAGGGCTGCCGCTCGAGGAGGTGGCCCAGATCATGGCCTGCCCGGTCGGCACGGTGAAATCGAGGATCTTTCGCGCCAAGGAACGCCTGCGGGTGATCCTGCGCGATTACGAAAAGACATGAGCGACCGCTATTCGGAACTGTCGGACGAGGCGCTCGGCCGCCGCCTGGCCAGCGATCTGCCGCGCCACCCTGCCCCGGCGCGGCTGCGCGTCGCCATCGTCGGCACGACCGAGCGGCCGGCCCGGACGCCGTTCTGGCTGGCGCCCGCTCTGGCCGCGGCGGCCACGGCGCTCGTCCTGGCGCTCGTCTTCATGCCGCTGCTGCCACGGCTCACTCCCGGGGAGCCGGCGGAGCGACTGGCCCGGATCGTGATGGCCGAACACACGCGCGCGGTCATGTGGGGCGCGCGGCGCCCGGACATTCTGCCGGCGTCGCTGCCGTGGTTGACGCAGGAAACCGGCATCACGCTGACCAAGGTCTTCGCCGGTGACGATCAGCTCACCCTGGTCGCTGCCGAGCCCGTCTTCCTCGATCAGCGCCGCGGAGTGGCCGTCCACTACCGTGACACCGACGGCCACCAGGTGACCTACGTCGTGTTGCCGGTGCCCGGGCTGCCCATTCCTGATCGCCTGCGCGTGAAGATCAGCGATCGGTTTCGGCCCGCCCTCGTGCACGACGCCGGGTTCTCGTCATGGGTGTGGAAGCAGGGCGATCTGGCGTGCTTCCTCGTGTCGGACATGGTGTCGGACAGCGACGTCGTGCGCTTCAAGGACTACTTCGTCCGCGTCCGCCTGGCCACGGAGCCCATCCCGGCTTATTGAGAGGAGCGCCACGGCTTTGCCGGGGCGCTCCGAACGTTTGGGGTATGGGGGCCATCTCGGGGCCCCCATGTTCCTAGTTCGCTAACCGCCAGTGCCAGTCCCTCGCCGGCGGAGCTCGTTCAGCGCGCGCCGAGCGTCGAGCAGCTCACGCAGCTCGCGACCACAGAGCGTCTTGATCTTCACCTGGGAGGCGTCCTGCGCCACCGGGCCGGTCGCCGAGTCATAGAGGGCCGTCGTCGCTGGCGTCGGCGCCGAGGCGAGCCCGATGTTCTGCTTGCAGAGGCTCATCTCTGCCTCGGCCTTCGTCAGACGGCCTTGCAACGACTCGGCCATGTCCGCCGTGGCACAGCCCGAGAGCAGCCAGGGTACGAGCGCCGCCCCGGCGAGCGATCGACGCGCGTTCATGGCGTGGGCCTCGCGGCCGGCGGCGTCAGCGCCGCGGTCCGCGGAGACGGAGCGCCGACGTGGATGTGAGCCCCCGTCGCAGCGCCAGTCATCGCGCCCCGGAACGCGATGAACGAGATGCCGGCGCCGCGCAGGAACGAGAGCAGCGCGGCGCCTTCGGGGCTGTCGGGATGGACCGCAACGTCGAGGGCCTGATGGTGATCGAGGTGCAGGCGATCGTGCACCGGGGTCTGGCCGTACGCGCTCACCGGCAGCGCCCGACCGAAGCGCTCGCGAAAGAAGCGATCGAGCCTCGGAGTATCGGCCAACGACCACGAGGCCGCTCCACGGAAGCGGACGAAGATGGGCGCCACCCCGGGCGCGACGCCGGGCTCGGGCAACGGTGGCGACGCGGGTGACGGCGGCACCGGAGGCGAGGCCGCCGCCACGAGCGCTTCGGCCAGCGCGTGGTCGGCCTGGGCGATCTCTTGCTGCGTCTTTGCGAGCTTCGCGCGAGCGTCGTCGAGGGCGCGCTCGACCGTCTCGAGCTCTCGCAGGGACGCGATGCCTCGCGCATACAGCTCACGCCGCTGGTCGACCAGCGTCGATGCGCGCTCCACGTCCTTCACGTGGAAGCCGAGGACACGCTCCAGGGCCTGACGGTAGTCACGGGTCGTCTCGATCACATCCCGTACGGCGCGGTCGGTGTCGGGTTCGACCGGAGCCACCGGCTGAGCTGCGGCTACCGCGCCGACCAGAAGGACGGCGGCGGCCAGCACGGCGTGGCGGGGCTTCACGTGGAGACGCACGGGCCGCATTGTACGCTGTCGTCGCCCGGCACGATCGTCCGCATCAGCCGTCCTTACCCATCGGGTGAGCCGTCGCGCCCCACGACGAAGGGCACCGCCATCACGACGTAGGCGATCATCACGACCTCGGAGTCACCGAAGTTGTACTCGGTGAGGCCGCCGACGAGAAACCCGACGAGCGCGGCGATGCACCCGGTGACGAGCGCTCGCTCGCGCTGCGCGGTGGCCGCGAGGTGGCGCAGGATCGTGCCCGCGCGTGTGAAGAACACGACGAAGATGGCCAGCCACGCCCCGAGCCCGATGACGCCGCGCTCGACAAGGATCTGAAGCGGCGTGTTGTGCAGGTGGCCGCGACGCTGCTGGAGCGCATCGGGCGAGGCGTAGCGCGGATACTCGCGCTTGACCCCGCCCGGGCCCACCCCGAGGAGCGGATGGTCTCGCACCATGGCCAGGCCGCTCCGCCACATCAAGACACGCTCCCGGGCCGTGGGATCGTTCGGGTCCACGATGCTCTCGGCGCGGTGCCGGACGCCGGGCGCGAGCACCG
>WNFO01004196.1_pt1 | contig 14825 bp, 8 predicted proteins | sample 5400251 | NCBI WGS metagenome assembly WNFO01 (sample SAMN13153354, study PRJNA577476) | soil metagenome | isolation source: 100 cm saprolite under Madrone tree | place: USA:California | collected 2016-06-14 | reverse complement strand
AAAGGCTGGGAAGAGGGCAAGACCCTTAAGTACTTCGAAGCGGAGGGCGCTGAACATAACGAGCGCGCGTGGGCAGCTCGCATCGATCAGATCCTTGAGTTCCTCTTTCCAAAGAAGTTGTAAGATAAGCACTGCCCATCGACGGCACCAATATCCTCCGACGCCCGGAGAGGCAATTTCATACGAAGGAAATAATCACTTGATTGTGATGGAGCGAAGAGCATCTGGAGTAGTTGAGCCGGTCGAATGATGTATACGATCCAACAAGCATGCGTCCGCCTCTCGTTGGCAATCGCAATTCTGTCTGTGGCTCTTCTAAGTGCGAAAGCTCAACAGCCTACTCCAACGCCGCCCCCCGGACGTTCCTATAGCACTGATGAATTGCCGAAGAGGCCACCACCGGCTGGCCCAAAAGGGCAATCACCGGTGACCTTTACCGACATCACGGCGCAGACCAAAATCAATTTCAAACATCAAGGCTCGCCGACTTCCGTCAAATACTTATTAGAGACGATGGGCGGTGGCGTGGCGATGTTTGATTATGACAACGATGGCCGCATGGATCTCTTCTTCACCAACGGCGCCTTGCTGAACGACCCAATGCCCAAAGGCGCAATGCCAGACAAGGGCGACTCCAAGTTCTGGAATCGGCTTTATCACCAAAAAGCAGATGGGACGTTTGAAGATGTCACTGAACGCGCCGGCTTGAAGGGCGAGGCTCTTGCCATGGGAGTCGCGGCGGGCGATTACGATAATGATGGGTATGTCGATCTTTACGTCACGGGATATGGCGCGAACCATCTTTATCACAACAATGGCGATGGGACTTTCAGCGACGTAACGAGGAAGCTGGGTCTTGGGTGCAGTGGCTGGTCAACCAGCGCGGGCTGGATTGATTATGATCGCGATGGAAGACTGGATCTGTTCGTCGCGCGTTATCTCGACTGGGACTTTGAAAGAGGATCGATTGTTTGCGGCGACCTCCGGCCCGACTTGCGCGCCTATTGTCATCCCGACAATTTCAAGGGAGTCGCGAATATTCTTTATCACCAGAAACCGGATGGAACGTTTGAAGATGTCAGCGTCAAAGCCGGGATCGCCGACGCGAGCGGAAAAGCCCTCGGCGTCGCTTTTGCCGATTTTGACAATGATGGCTGGCCCGATATCTTCGTCGCCAACGACAGTGTGCGCCAATCGCTCTATCACAACAGAGGCGATGGCACTTTTGAAGACATCGCGGTTAGGTCGGGAGCAGGTTACGATGAAAATGGAAAGACGTTCGCCGGCATGGGTGTAGACGCGGCCGATTATGACAACGACGGGTGGCCGGATGTGTTCATCACCACTCTTTCGAACGAGACGTATCCGCTTTATCGCAACAATGGCGATCTGAGTTTTACCTGGGCAACGAGTTCCTCGGCGGTGGGTCAAATCTCTTTATTGTATTCAGGCTGGGGGACGCATTTTGTTGACATCGATAACGACGGATGGCGCGATATTTTCGTCGCGCAGAGCCACGTGCTCGACACGATCGAAAAATCGACTAGTTACTTGAAATATAAACAGACACCATTACTGATGCGCAACACGGGCAAGGGCTTTGTAAATGTCTCGGCAACTGCCGGCGCCGTCTTCGATGTGCCAATCGCGGCGCGCGGCGCGGCCTTCGGAGATCTGAACAACGACGGACAAGTGGACATCGTCGTTGGGGTGCTCGGCGGCTCGCCGGTTATCTTGCGCAATGATGGGACGAAAAATCATTGGCTGGGAATTCGACTCCTTGGCAGTAAATCAAATCACGACGGCATTGGAGCGCGCGTCGTGGTCACCGACACCAATGGCCGCCGTCAGATTTTCGATGTTTCGACCGCCGGCAGTTACCTTTCATCGAGCGATCCGCGAATTATCGCCGGGCTCGGTACAGCAACCGTTAAGAACGTCGACGTGCATTGGCCCAGCGGACTTAACCAAAGCTTCACGCCCGCCGAGATTGATCGCTACTTGACCATTTATGAACGCGACGCAAAGAACGGAAAGTGATAAGATCGCCATCCTGCATCCATATTCGACAATCAAAATGATTAGAATCAAGTTTCAGCGAATTCGTACTCAAGGTGTCGGGTTATTTGTGAACCTCGCTCTGCTGTCTATCGCTCTTTTCGGTCAGACGCCACCAAAGAAGCCGGAGCCGCAACAACCCATGGGCGGAGTTTCGACCGGCGCGGCTCTGAATTACACCTCACGGCGAACTGTGGACGTCGTTGATCCGAAAGCGCCGATGGTTTTCGAGGACGCAACTGACAAGACGGCCATGGCAAATTTCAAACATCGCGCCGGAACGCCGTCCAAAGACTACATTTTTGAAGTGCCCTCGGGCGGCGTGGCAATTTTTGATTACGACGGCGATGGTTTGCCGGATATCTATCTTCTCACCGCGCTTTATCATAATCTCGGCAATTGGAAGTTCGAAGATGTGACTGATAAAGCCGGTGTCGCCAACGAGCGTTGGGGAATGGGCGTGACGGTCGGCGATTACGATAACGATGGCCGGCCCGACATCTTCGTTAGCAACTTCGGAGTTTCGCGGCTCTATCACAATAACGGTGACGGCACGTTTACAGACGTGGCCCAGAAGCTTGGTGTAGCGCGCAAGGGCTGGAGCACCGGCGCGACTTGGGGTGACTACGACGGCGATGGCCGGCTCGATCTTTTCGTTCCCGGCTACCTCGACATTGATTTGAATAGTCTGCCTCCTAGTCCGAAGGATGCAAACAAACCCGGTGGCGTGGGACAGAACTTTTGTCAATTTCGCGGGACGCCCGTGATGTGCGGACCGCGAAGTCTAACGGGAGAGAGCGACACGCTTTATCATCAGAAGCCTGACGGCACTTTTGAAGACACCAGCGTCACAGCCGGGGTCAATGATCCGCAAAAGTATTACGGCTTCTCCTCAGCATTCGTGCATGCCAACGAAGACAACTTGCTGGATCTGATTGTCGTCAACGATTCAACTCCGAAACTGTTCTACATCAACAAAGGCGATGGAACTTTCGAAGAGGTCGGCTACCCATCGGGGGTGGCTTTGAACGAGAACGGACGCGAGCAGGCGGGGATGGGAATAGCGATCGGCGATTACGACAACTCTGGCCGCGTCAGTTTCCACATTACGAACTTTTCCGACGACTCAAACGTGCTCTACCACAACGACGGCGATGCTAATTTCACCGACGTGACTTTCCTGGCCGGACTCGGCGAGACCACGCTCCCGTTCCTTGGTTGGGGGACTAGCTTTTTAGATTTCGACAACGATGGTTGGTTGGATCTGGTGGTTGCTAACGGCCATGTCTACCCGACAGTTGACGATCATCAATGGGGCACGAGCTATGCGCAACAGGCTTTGCTGTTTCGAAATTTACGCAATGGAAAGTTTGAGCGCGTAGGTGCGGCGCCGAACAGTGGTCTGGCCGCGGCGTGGTGCGGGCGGGGCTTGGCCGTTGGCGATCTGGACGGTGACGGCCGCCTCGATGTCGTCATCAATAATGCCGATTCAAAGCCGACCATATTGAAGAATGTTGCCTCACCAGTCGGCCACTGGCTCGCCTTTCGTTTGGTGGGTGATCCGGCGAAGAAGAGTCCGCGGGACGCGATTGGCGCAATCGTTTACGTCACCGCAGGAAAGATTCGTCACCGACAAGACGTCGTTAGTGGCGGAAGCTACGCCTCACAAAATGATCTGACCCTGCACTTCGGTCTGGGCGCGGCCACGAGTGTCGATAAGGTCGAGGTAAAATGGCCCGATGGATCGTCAGAAACAGTAAGCATTCCGGGAATAGATCGAAAACTTACGGTGATTGAAGGCAAGGGAATCGTTAAATAGCGCGACAAACCTTCAGTCACTTCGCGCCTTTTAAAGATAAGCGTTGACACCCGAGCCCGGCTATACTATTTATAACGCCGCATCTACATACGGGGTTCATAACGCTACATCTTCATAGACCTCCAATCTTTATTCTCTTTCTTTTCGGCAGCGGGGTAGGTCTTCCGCAAGCGACGAAAACGTGCGACGACTAGATCTAAAAAAGGCGCAAGCTGCGCGTTTGGCTACGATTCGCGATATTAATCGGCAGATCGTCTTGAACTATGTGCGCGAACGGGAGCCGATCTCGCGGGCAGAGATTGCGCGAGAAACCGCTCTGCAACGGTCAACCGTCTCGGTAATTGTTGACGGTCTAATCAGTGAGGGTTTGGTAGAAGAGATCGGCGAAGGAGAATCCACGGGCGGCCGCCCACCCACGATGCTGCGGTTGCGCACCGCGGGGGCGATCGCTATCGGGGTCACGGTGAACCCGACCCTTACCACGATTGGTACCAGCGATCTGGCCGGACGAGTCCTGAGCCAGCAAGAGTTTCCGACTGATCCCGATTCCGATCGGACTTTTCGCCAGGTGATTAGTCGTGTGAAAGAACTCCTGGAACCGAAAGATGGATCGCTCGAGGGGATTGGACTCAGCCTTCCGGGACTGATGGAGCCTTCAACGGGGACGGCGATCTATGTGCCATTTTTTAAGTGGCGCGATCTTCCGGTGGTCAGAATGATCTCGTCAGCCACCGGCTTGCCGGTGACGATTGATAATGACGCGAACGCTGTAGCTCTGGCGGAATTGTGGTTTGGGCGGCCGGAAGTGAGTGACGCGCGCGACTTCATACTCGTGTTCGCGGCCGAAGGCGTGGGCACCGGAATCGTCTTCGATGGCCAAATCTATCGCGGTGAGCGCGGCGCGGCCGGAGAGTTTGGACACATGGTTATTGGCACCCACGCGCCGGTCCCGTGTTCCTGCGGCAACCGCGACTGTTGGGAGGCGTTTTCATCGGAGCGCGCGACGTTGGCCCGGTATAGAAACTTATCCGGCAAGACGGGCGACTCGCTGATCGATTTTAAGGAGTTAGTAGATCGGGCATTGGCGGGCGAGGCCGACGCCAGAAAAGCACTGATGGACATGGCCCTCTATTTAGGTATAGGCATATCAAATCTGATTGTGGGCTTCAGTCCGGAAGCGGTGGTCGTGGGCGGTGAGATAACCAGAGCTTGGCATCTGGTAGAACACTCACTCAAGGAAACCATCGAACGGAGTATCCGACGCGGTCTTCCTTCGGCTCGGATCTTGCCGTCAACTCTGGGACAAAACCCAACCTTAATGGGTGCCTTGAGTTTGGTATTGGCAAGCAAGTTTGCTTCTACAGTCGCAGGATGATCCGATGATCCCATGACTTTTGAAGTTACCGAAGACTGGGGACCTACTACCCGCACCCCCAAGACTGCTCTGAGCCTTTGTCTCTTTTTTGGTAACGCAAAAAAAAGTTATTGACAGCCTGTGAAAACTATATTAAATACTTAGTTGGTTGTGGCAACAAACTATCAAGCGGGCTAGCGCAAGCGCGTTTTCTTAAAGATTCTGTAAACAAAGTGCCGAGGCAAAGCAGTTTGCCGCCTTGGCAATTTCGCGGTACGAGCGTGAAATTACACTCGTTGCACCATCGGTGTACGGGTGCCTTCCTACATTGTTTAGTCGCAAGCGAGGTAAAGGCATGTATTCGACACGAAATGCTACTCAGGTCCTGAGGCGTGTAACCATCCTTAGTCTTCTACTTGGGATCTTTGCTTTTTCGACGTCGGCCCAAACTAACAAGGCCGACATTGTCGGGACAGTTACGGACTCCAATGGCGCCGCCGTGCAAGGAGCGACTGTCACCATAACCAAAGTCGATACCAACAGCACGCGCACGGTGACCAGTGGCGACTCTGGCCAGTACGAAGCGCCCTTGCTGGAAATCGGAACGTACAAGGTCACCGCCACGAAGCAAGGTTTTCAAACCGTCACCCAGGAGAATATCGTTCTACAGACAAGCGACAGGTTGAGAATCGATCTCACGCTTCCTCCCGGCAATGTTTCCGGAGTTGTGACCGTGACGGCGGGAGCGCCTTTGGTGGAAACCGAGACTAGCGATCGGGGAACTGTAGTCACAGGCCGTGAAGTGACCGAGCTTCCACTTTCAGGACGCAACTTTACACAGTTGGCTACACTTACGCCCGGCGTGGCGCGCTCCGGCGGTGTTGGCAGCGTCGGCGGCACGGGTCCCGACGCACGTCAATTCAACAATGGCGACCCACGAGCCGGAAGCGGTGGGCCTGGGGCCAGCAATGAAAATGGTGGCACCGAGACTTCTCGCTTTGCTCGCTCAGGTGGTGGCGGACTAATAGTCAACGGACAGCGTCCCACGAATAACAATTTCTCTCTCGACGGGGTCGACAATAACGAGCCACAGTTTGGGACGATTGGCGTGTTTCCGAATCCTGATGCGATCGCCGAGTTCAGAGTCACAACCAGCATTCCGTCGGCAGAAGTAGGGCGAGCCTCTGGCGCAGTCATTAGCACGACGATTCTTTCAGGCACGAATCAATTCCACGGTTCGGGATATTACTATGGACAGAATTCGGCGCTGAATGCTTATCACCCGATTCTCAAGCGAAATCGTGGTGACGCAATCTCTCGCGGGGTTACGAACCTGGCGCCGTTTACAAAAGCCGTTCAGCAGATTCACGAATTTGGTGGAACTATCGGTGGTCCAATAGTCAAGAACAAGACGTTTTTCTTCTTCGACTACTTGGGCCAGCGCAATCACTTGCCGTTCCCGGCTTCGTCGACGGTTCCCACGGCCGGATCACGTAACGGCAATTTCACTGGGTTCGGCAGTCACGACTGCGACGGCAACTCGGCGACTACTGCTGATGATGGTCCAGTCTGCAATCCATTTACAGGGACTGCGTTTCCTAACGCCACTATTCCGTCGAATTTGATCAGCCCAATCTCGCAGAAGTTATTCAATCTGTTTCCGCAGCCGACGATTAATGTTTTCGATCCTAATCAGGGCAACAATAACTTCTTCACGCAGCGCAACAATCAGGAGAGAATCAACAACTACGAAATCAAGGTTGACCACAAGCTGACCGGTAAGAATTCGCTGACTGGCCGCTTCAGCAATCAGGATCTAAAAACCAATCGCGCGAATCTGCTTCCGGGCCTGCCGACCGCAGGCTTCGGCGCCGGTGATGAGATTGGCAACACGCGGCAGGTTACTATAAGCGACACTCACACCTTCAGTCCGACGATACTCAACGAGTTTCGTTTCGGCCTGACGAAGATCGATATTGGAATTTTCAATTGTGGAGTTGGCGGAGCCTGCGGAACCAGCGCGACATTTGCAAACGACATTGGCTATCCAAATGCGAACGATGGCTCTCTAGAGGCTTCGGGCGGTCCCGGCCTGGGAAATTTCGGCAGCGGTTTCACTGAATACCTGGGCGATGGCGGGTTGTTCCGAGTAAAAAGCAAGAATCCATATTTTGCCGACTCTCTCACCGTCGTGCACGGAAAACATGTCTCCAAGATCGGCGGCGAACTTCGCTTGCGATATTTGAATACGATCGATGGCGGCCGGTCAGGATTTTTGAAAGGCAATATGCAGTATGCCGATGATGCTCCGGCGTCAAATCCGTTAATTACGGGCCAGGTGTGTCCGGCAGCTTCGACCAGGATCGTATTGGTTGGCGATCCACCCGTGCCCCAGACGCAGTGCTATGTTGATAAGAATGGCATTCCTTACGGTGGCACGGCCAACGCTCAGGCAAACGAGTTGATGAGTTTGCCGGCATTTCAGGTAGACAGAGGCAAAGTATTCGGTGGTCCATTCAATCTTCGCACCCAGGAATACGGTTTGTTTGTGCAAGACGATTGGAAGGCAAGTCCCAGGCTGACCTTGAATCTCGGGCTTCGATACGATCTGTTTACGCCGCCAAACGAGAAATCGGGCAGGACTAGCTACTACTTCCCCGACGTGAGTAAGGTGGTGGTGGCAAGTGGCGCGGGTGATCGGATTATTTCGACGGACAAGAACAACTTTGGTCCCCGATTCGGATTTGCCTACGCAGTTAACAAAGAAAAAACGATGGTGCTTCGCGGCGGCTACGGCTTGCTGTATACCCTAGACGGCACGGACTATCCGCCCTCAATTCGTAATGTTCCGTTCACGAACACAATCCATTTCTCCCAGTTCAACGGTCAGCAACCGACGAGCGCCAGGACATACTTCAGCGTGAATACCGGTCCACCATCGGTGACTACTCAGATCGATCCGGCAAATGTTCCGACCTCGGCATCTGTGTTTAGCGTGGACAGAAATCAGAAGATTGGCTACGTCCATCAATTCCAGGTGAGCTACCAGTGGCAGTTCTCTCGCGACTGGTCTCTCGATATAGGCTATGTGGGCAACCGTTCACGCAACCTTCTGACGACTTTCAATATTGGTACTGGCAATGGTGGCGGCACCGCTGCGGCCAAGAATGCGGCCGGAGGTTTTATCGGAAATGCCTTGCTTTATAGCAATGCTGCGAGTTCTTCGTACAACGGACTCCAAACCCAGGTGCAAAAGCGTTTATCGAAGAATATTCAGGGCCAAATCTCTTACACCTATAGCCGTACAATCGATAATGCAATCGGAGTGCTAAGTTCGCTGGGTGACAGTCGCAACGGTGGACGCAGTGGCCCAATCAATCCGTTCGATCTTAATGCGGATAAGGGCCGTTCGTCGCTCGATTATCCGCACCTGCTCTCAGCAGACGCAATCATCGATCTGCCATTTGGCAAAGGACAGCGTTTCTGGAACAGTGGCCATGGGGATCGCTTTGTCAGCGGCTGGCAATTGAACATCATCCAGAGCGCACAATCCGGATACCCATTCAGTGTGGTTTGCAACTGCTCAGTGGTTCGTCCCTCAGTGATTGGTGATCCCTTTTCAGGCGTGCCGCCCGGCTATTTCATGAATATTAAAGCGTTCTCGAACACGACGGGATTAACGACGGTGCCGGCTAACCCCGCGGGTCAGGTCATCCAGTATGGCAACCAGCCTCGAAACGCCTTCCGCGGTCCGGCCATTTGGAATACCGATGTGTCGTTGTTCAAGACGACCAGGATTACTGAGCGCACGAAGTTCCAGATCGGCATTGAGGCCTTCAACTTCTGGAACCATTTGAAGCGGACGGTACCGAACAACAACGTGGGAGACACTACTAATCCGAATCGGAGCGAGATTCAGTCTTTCGGACGGTTCGATGGCACGTATCCGGGGCGTGTAATCCAGTACCGGGCCAAGTTGATTTTCTAGTTAGGCTTCGCACACAGTCCTCTTGAAGCTGTGGGAGTTTTTCGGGTGGACGCTTCAGTTGGACCAGCAACGACGACCGGGCGCTCGCGCGCGCGGCCGTCTTTTGTTAGAATTCTCAGTCGTTTCCCCAGCAGTCCTGCTTTAAGTCAATGGTTAATCGGTCAATCGTAAGTCTTCTTTCGACGGTGGTTCTTCTCAGCGGGGTTGCGTCAGTTCCTGCGCAACAACCCAAAGAACGATCGCACGTTGAGCGGTTTAGCACGCCGGAAGTGAAGGCGGGACGCGAAGAGACCGAGGCCAGCGCGAAACTTGCCGTCAATCCGAATGACGATCAGGCGCTAAATGCGAGGGCAATTGCGCGCATGCGTCTCGGCCGCTACCAAGAGGCCTACGACGATTTGCGCCGCGCGGTCAACCTCAAGCCCTCTGAATCGGACTATCAAGCAAACCTCGGTTATGTTCTCTGGAAGTTGGGTCGACCTGAGGAAGCGATTAACGGAGAGCGCGCCGCGCTGAAGCTCAATCCGAAAAATACTACTGCGCATTATCAGTTGGGTCGCTTCCTTCTTCGGTTCGGCCAGCAAAAGGATCTTCCCGACGCCATAGCTGAACTACGCAAAGCGTTGGAATTGGATCCGCGCCAATACGAAGCTCGCTTTGAGTTAATTGTGGCTTATCGTGAACTGGGCAATCTGGCCGAAGCCGCGGCGCAGTTAGATGTCTTGCAGGACTCGCGGCCCACCGATCCGCGTGTCTTCTATGTAACGGGTTTGCTGGACACGGACCGCAACGATTTGAATTCGGCAGTCAAGAATTTCAACGAAGCCATCACTCGCGACCCGACTATGTTTGCCGCCTGGCAGGATCTCGGTCTGGCTTTCATGAAAGCGAATAATTGGACTGACGCGATGAATGCCTTTGCTGAGTTGGTACGCCGCCAGCCGAATTCCGTCGAAGCCGCGTATTTTCATGCGTTGGCTCTCTATAACTCAGACAAGACGAGTGAGGCCGAGTCGGAGGTGCGGCGGGCCCTGCGTCTCGATGCGGGCGCGATCGAGGCCCACACCCTGCTGGGAATCATTTTGGCATCGCGGGGCAATGCCAACGGTGAAGCGGCGGATGCTCTTTCGCAGGCTATAGCATTGAATCCCAACAGCTTCGATGCCCAATTCTATTTAGGCCGCGTCCAATACGCGGCGAAGGACTACGCGGGCGCGGTGAAAAGTTTTCGCGCGGCCGTCAGACTGAATTCTCATCACGCGGAAGCGAGATTTTTTCTGGGCACGGCGTTGGAGTTGGCGGGTGATTCGAATGCCGCAATGTCAGAGTATCAGGAGTTATTGAAGAGCAACCCTGACTCAGTAATGGGTCAGCTTGGATTGGGGGCGTTACTGGTAAAGCAAGGCAAACTTGACGAAGCGCTGATGGCGTTACAGCGAGCGGTCAGCCTCGACCCGAAAGAGTTCGAAGCACATTGGGCGCTGGGCCGCGCGCTGGCGTTGAAGGAACGTTATGCGGACGCGTTGCAATCGTTTCAAACAGCCGTATCGCTAGCTCCTAATCGCTCCGATGCTCACTACCAATTGGGACTGGCGTTGAGGAGGCTCGGTAGAACGGAAGAAGCAAACCGCGAGTTCGCAATTGTTGAACGGCTCAACACCGAGTTCAGGACGAGCACGAACCCGAAGTAGTAAACCAGCGCGCTAGAAAAAATCGTGACTAGAAGAATAAAAATTGCGCGAGCGGTCGCCCCTCCCCCGTAGGAGGCGAATGTTTATAGTTGCCACACACTCAAATTTTGAGCATCGCTCCGTAGGAGTGAGATGTTTCGTTGGCCTTCGTCGTTACATTTCGCTCCTACGTAGCTTGCCTAGAGCTTTTAATACTGGTGCTATAAACATTGCGTCCCTACGGGACTGGATAATGATTGGCTTGTTTGGCGCGCTTTGTACTGTACCAGCGATCGCCCAAAGGAATGGAGTTCGGCGACCAGACACTCCGAGCCAGACTGCCGATGACCGCCTCACTTCAAGTGCAAAGAACTCGCTCGACGCCGCAGTCGCGGCGTTGCAATCGAACGCTCTCGTCGAAGCTGAGCGCCAAGCCCGGGCGGCGGTCACGGCATCACCGCGTTCAGCCGTCACACATAACGTCCTCGGGGTTGTGCTGGATCGTTCCGGTCGAAGCGACGAGGCCTTCAAGGAATTCACCGTCGCCATCAGGCTCGATCCGAACTTTATCAGCGCCCGAAATAATCTGGGGCGCATGCTTGCCACGCATGGCAAGCGCACCGAAGCGATCGCTGAGTTCGAGCGGGTTCTGAAAGCTGACCCCAATCATATTCAAGCTCACTACAACCTCGGTGCTCTCTACGCCGATGCCGGCGATTTTGCAAAGGCCGCCGCGCACTTTGCGAGTGCCCGCCAGGCTGACGCCAACGATCCCCAACTGGCGCTCGCCTTTTTGAATGTCGCTTATCGCGCGAATCGTCTACAGGAAGCTGATATGGCTGCGGATCTGGTGGAACGCGCGGCCGGTTCAGACGCGAAGTCGATCTTTACATTAGCTACTGTGCTGGCTGAGGCGAAGCAATACGAGCGGGCGGCTCGTCTGTTTGCTCGAGTGAATGAATTGACGCCTCACATGTTCGAGGTGCTTTACGATTTGGGAATCGCGCTTTACAACCTGGATCGCAATCAGGAAGCCGAACGCTATCTGGCGGAAGCCGCGGACCTGAATCCCGCGCCCCCAGAAACGCATTTTCGGCTCGCGCTGATTGCCAGTGCGCAAAACGACCATGCGAATGCAGTTCTCGAGCTCAGGCATGCTATTGAGCGCGATCCGAAGAATCCCAACTTTCATTTTATGCTGGGGCGTGAGTATTCGCGTGTCGGGTATTGGGACGGCGCGATCGAAGAGAATGCGAAGGCGATTGAGATCAATCCGAAGGAAGCGGCCTACGTTTATGCGCGCGCCAATGCTAATTATCGCAAAGGTGAATGGACGGCGGCAGCCGTAGATTTTGATCGCGCCGCGGAACTCGATCCGAAGATTGAAAATATCGAATACCTGCGGGGTTATGCGCACCGCGCCGCGGGAGACTTCGAGAGGGCGCGAGAAATTCTCGAACGGTTCGTGGCCACTCATCCGGATCACATCGATGCTCTATCCAGTCTCGGCTACGTCGCCATTGAGCAAGGCCGACTGGATGACGCAGAGGCGCCGCTCAAACACGCTCTTCAGTTGGCGCCCGACGAGGTGCCGGTGCTCTATGACTATGCTAGACTCGCGCTGAAGCGACGCGATTATCCCGAAGCAATCGCGCGGCTGGAGAAGGTGATTGGTAAATTGCCGACGCTGACGCAGGCACACTATCAATTGTTTCTCGCGTACTCCAGGCTGAAGCGGACCGAGAAAGCCCAAGCCGAGTTGACAGAATTCAAAAGACTCGAGGCCCTCGAGAAACAAGTTGAGCGGGAGCGCATACTCGACGAAAAACTGCGCACTCAGCAGTTACTGGGCCAGCCATGACATTGAGCGAGATATAGATGAATTACTTAAGAACATTGATTGGTTTGATCGCCATTATAGGAACTTTGATTGCTTCCATATGCGCACAGGATAAATTACCAAAGAAACCGTTTACGCAATGGTCCAGGAGCGAGGCGGAAGCGATGTTGAACCATCCACCCTGGGCAATCCAGAACGAAGTTCGAATAAGGTTCGATAAAGAGACGCAGGTTGCCGCTGGCTCATATTCCGGCGTCTCCAGCGGCGCCGCCTCTCAATCGCAGACCGAAGTGACCAGTCAGGCGCCCGTCGATTTCATTTTTACGCTGCGACTGCGTTCGGCTTTACCGGTGCGTCAGGCCTTGGTTAGGCTAAGACAGCTAGAGAGCGATAGGAAGATGAGCGACCAGGAGCGCGCGTCGTTCGATGCGCGGACCAAGGGGCTGCTCGAGTGTCCCGCCTGCGCGAACAATTACGTAATAACTTTGAGCTCTAAATCAACGAACACTCCGGGCGCCGATGCGGTCTACACCTTATTCAAAGGAGGCCGGCTGGCAGACCTGCAGCGCTATGTTTATATCGCAAACGAGCGCGGCGAGCGGCGGCAGTTGATCTATTTCATCCCACCTAAGGCGCCCGGGGACGAAGCGACATTCTATTTTCTACGCTTGGATGACCATGGAGCGCCACTGCTCGGTCCTGAGAATAGGCAGCTCGTGATCAACTTGACGGATAATCAGATAAATCCGATTACGAGCTTCAAGGTAGACGTATCAAGCTTAATGCTTAACGGCAAAGTGGAATTTTAACGCAGGCCGGCCACAGAAAGTCGGAGGCAGTTGGAAAGGAAGGTTAGAAGTGTGCCCGTTGTCACGGCGCGGACGGTCGTGGATAAGTCACACTCGACGCTTTCGCAAATCTAATTAAGAAGTTATCCAGGCCCCGATGTTCTGGTGACAACCGCCCGATGACCTTTCCCAGAGCCAGCGGAATTTTGCTTCATCCAACGTCGCTACCCAGTCCTTTTGGCATCGGCGATCTGGGCGACGAGGCGTATGCGTTCGCTGATTTGTTGGTTGCTGGGAAGTATCTGCATACCTCAGGCGAAGACATTCATTGGGATTTTATCCGCGCAGTATTTGCCTCAGTGGCCGACACTGCGATCATTCCACTGCAGGATTTGCTCGGGCTTGGAACCGAAGGTCGCATGAATCCGCCCAACAGCACCGAGGGCAATTGGAGTTGGCGATTTGCGAAAGAAGACTTAACGGATATTCACGGCGAGAGACTCCGTGACTTAACCGAAACCTACGGCCGTACCCCGAAGCATGAAGTTGGCAGCATCAGATTGGATCAGGACAAAGAATGAAGCGAGGTTTACATTTTTCGCTGCTCCCGTTTTTTGCCGGTATTGCCTTTTTGGCGAGCACCTCGTCAGTCCACGCGCAAGCACCTGAAGTTCTAAAAGTCGAGCCCCCCGGTTGGTGGGCCGGACATTCGATCAATCCGGTTCGGGTTCTGATTCGCGGGCGAAATCTGCGTGATGCACGCGTGGAGATTCGGGGCGAAGGGCTGCGAGCGGGCGCAGTCAAACTTAACGCGACGGGAACATACCTGTTCGTCGAGGCTGAGATTAGCCGGCTCGCCAAGCCGGGCAATCGTAAACTGCGGATCACAACTGGAAGAGGATCAACAGAAGCGAACTTTGAAATCTTGAATCCGTTGGCGCGCGCCGGCCGATTTCAAGGTTTTTCGGCTGACGACGTGATCTACTTGATCATGACCGATCGTTTCAGTGACGGCGATCCTTCGAACAACGATCCGCCAGAATCGAAGGGTCTATACGACCGTTCAAAACCGCGCTATTACCACGGCGGCGACTTTGAAGGCATTATCGAGCATCTGACCTATTTGAAGGATCTCGGCGTAACGGCGATTTGGCTGACACCGTGGTATGACAATGTCAATCATCTGAATGAACGCGAGCAGTATCCCGATCAACCGAATGGCCCGAGGCGAAAGATTACCGATTATCACGGTTACGGCGCAGTGGATTTCTACGGCGTCGAAGAACATTTTGGTGCGCTCGCGAAACT
>WNFO01002649.1_pt1 | contig 14832 bp, 16 predicted proteins | sample 5400251 | NCBI WGS metagenome assembly WNFO01 (sample SAMN13153354, study PRJNA577476) | soil metagenome | isolation source: 100 cm saprolite under Madrone tree | place: USA:California | collected 2016-06-14 | reverse complement strand
TCTAGCACTATTAAACCGGGCCCGCAACCCTAATCTCGACATGGTCTCCACGGATGCTCTCATATGGTCCTCAATTCAGCCTGTGATCAGATGGTCTGTGTTCACGCACCAAGAAAAGATGGCCGTCTCTGACTCGAACTGGAAACGTTTTTGTAGTTTCTTAACAGTTTTTGCAGGGTTTGCGTTAACCAAGGCCGAGTACTTCCCTACTGAGGCTGCACGCGGCGGTGCTCAATTCGTGATGGTACGACACGCCCAGCCTCTCGAGCACTATGTATATGTCATGCGCTGTAGAGTTGATTGATTTTCTTCTCTTTGACAGAAATTCGCCGCACCGTGCCTCCTCTTCTCCAAAATTGTTCCTGCGTTCAGTACGCAGAATATCAGCGCCCTGGTGCCGTTGACTGTCGTCGTTCTGCTGTATGGGGTGATTGGGACGTTGATGGCCTGGACCATCAGGTGTTTTTTTTGGGTGCCTCATCGATTTAGGTATGGGATACTCGCCGCTGAGTGCTGGAGTAATTACGGTGATATACGTATGTGCACTCTGCCACTGGAAAATCGCTCTACCTGAATGAATTTTCTGCCTTCGCCTAGCGGTGGCCATTGCAGTGGCAACCACTGCCTCAGCTCCGCTTAACACTGTGAAGGACCAAAATCTTGCGGTTGTATATAGCACTATGTTTAGCTTTTTCATTTATGTACGTCACCTCTCCTCACGAGCTCCCAGGCTACAACATATCGGCCTGATGCTGACTAGTGTTCTTAAGATCACCCTTGTTCCTCTTGGAGGCTTTCTCATTGTCCGCAAAGACTTTGAGGGACCAGATGTCCCATCGGAGGAACTTCGAGAACAGATGTACCTTCGACGACGCAAAATGGTAAAAAATGCGGCTCTTTTATTTAGGCGACTCGGGCGACTCTTGCGTTTCTCCTGTCATACCGACGCTGGAGAAATCTATGACGTTGAGGTGGGCGGCGACCTCGAGGGAAAGGACGATGTCTCTAGCATAGACCAAGGCGAAAAGGTCAATTCCAAAACACCCACACTGGCAGTGATAACAACGATCTCGGCCACCACCACTGTCTGCGAAGGCAGTATTTTCCTCGCGCCCACGCCTACCTTAATAACAGATCTCCCCAAACTACCCGTGAACCATCACATAGTCCCTTCTGACCGCCATCACCACCACCTCTCCCGCTTATGGCATATCCTGAAGGTGCTGTACGACCCCTGGTTGGTAGTGATTGTACTCGCGATCGCGATCGCCCTCGTAGACCCTCTCAAAGCGCTCTTCCTTCCGCCATCATCGCAATTCCAACCACGTTTTCGGCCTGTAGCTCCAGACAGACGGCCACCGCTGGCCTTTATCCTCGACACGACCACCTTCATCGGCGCAGCGTCCGTCCCGGTCGGCTTGACATGCCTCGGTAGCGCTATTGCTACTAGCTTAAACTTGCGATCAGGAGGGCCTTTTCCCAAAGGCGCAATTGCCTCGCTGGCGCTAGCAAAGATGATTGTCATCCCTTTGCTTGGCATCTGGATCACACGGTGGTTCGTGCACGTGGGTTTCATACAACGTGATGATAAGGCTTTGCAGTTCGTGTGCATGTGAGTGACCGCGATCATCTTTTCATGTGCTCCACGGGCTTGTGAAATCTTTACTGACTGACTGACACATTCCTTAGCGTATTATCGGGTCTTCCGGCCGCCACGAATCTGGTGAGTTCCGGTTATCTGCTTTTGGTGTCAGCTCGAAGTGTGTGACCTGTGCCGCTTCCGCAGGTAAACCACACATTGATTTACTCGCCTACCGGGAATGCGGAACATTTTTCTGCGTTTGCGATTCCGCAATACATCCTTATGCCTTTCACGATGACCGGATTGGTTACGTATGCGCTCAATCATCTCTCCTGAACAGGCTTCCCGACCCACCGACCCATCCTTCAGCAAGTTTTGTGTACATCCGCCCATGTGCCCTCAACCGATCACTTCAAATATCTCGGTCCCTCCTACCTATCCCAACCAAAATATACAGGCTCAGTCCCTCTTTACTCAGTCCCCCCCTTGCCTGGTCCCCACAACGTTTTGATATATAAGCCCTGACACTCCTTACCTCTGTCAATCCTTAAAAGTCCCTACAAAATTTGATATATAAACTCTGTCACTCCTTACCTAACCCCCCTCCGCACCAAATTCGAGATACAGTTTCTGGTAGACCGTGTTAGCTCGAATGTCAGAAATAAAGCGCATAGCTTACCTCTATATTCTCGAGGAAGCATCTAGAGTTAACACAGTTAATCTGATGAGGCACCAGCGTCTATTTACTCCGAGCCCCCACGACTTATCCGAGTCTCCATCCTCCTGATTGAATATACTGTATGGCCATTGCAGATTTTCGAAATGCATTTACCTGGGAGACATAATGCTACGGCTGGGTCGCTCAACTAGGTCAGTCTAGGTGTGTCACTTGCCTGCAATACAGTAGTCTATACTGTAGTCCAATCGCTTCTCTTTATTGCCAGGGGGCCACAGGCACGTCGCTTGCTCACCAACTCCCCTAACCGCTTTATTTCCTTCATTTATCCATCGTTCAATCTAGTCTACATTCCAGCGTTCGACCTTTCACCTTACAGCACGAATACCCTCCTTTTCCTATAGCTTTCGGCCGGTCTCAATCAGGACCTGGCCCGGGTTACAGCCGGGTTGCCACGCGTTTGACACGCCTCATTTTTCTCTCTTTTCCACTCCTCCCCCGCTCGCCCTTTGGCAATGCCCAGTAGAACTCGTAACTACCGAGGACATGTACATAAAGCGCGCTCTCAGATACTTAGAATAGCAGTTCAGTTCAGGTTTCCTTTTCCTCTTTCAGCACGCGCGAAGTTACCTTTTTGCCTCTTTTGTCTCAACTCATTGCACTTTGACTCGGGCACGACAAAACGCGAAACCGAGCCAGCGAGCCGTCGTGGGTTCTTTCTCGTCTCGTCTCGTGCTGACCTCTTCTCTCTTTTAGACCTGATCTCTATCCGCTCGAACTCACCTGTTGATCTTTTTCGTTTCCCTCTTCTTCCTCTCTCTCGCGTCCACTGGCCATATAACCCAAAGGGGATTAGTAGAAGAGCCGAGCCCTGATGCATTTGGACTGATTCCTCACTAATTGCAACAATAGACACCACCCTTCTGTCTCGCATCTCGTGTGTCCCCCTTTGTGCGTGTACCAGCCGTCCCAGGACGATCTCTTTTCTTCTTTTTCTTTCTTGCCCCCTATCACTGCCAGCGCTCGAAGACCGACGTGTATCGAGCCGACGAGCCGTCGTACATTGACCCCAGCCGTTTGTGCATTGACGACCCCTCTCTTCTAGTTCTCTCAATCTCTATCCTCTCGAACTCACTCACGCCACCCAACAACGTTATAGTGCGGACAATAATCGTCTCTTCCTCAAGGAGGGGAGAAACAGTCTTCTGGGTTTGGACGGCCTTTCTGATCCTGACGCCCCCCTTGCCAATCACTGGCAGGTGGTCGAGCGATACATTTTCGCGTTACCTTCGCGAGCACCGCACGGGCTGGTGCTAGTTTCCCACGTTCACAGACCAACCCAGATCTCCATCAATGGATTTTCCAAGAGCAGATGCCAGTTAGATATCGAATGCTCAATATTGTCGTGCCCGCCGACTAAGAGTTGGGGTCACGCCGCGTCTTCGAACGACCACAAGACAGGTCTCCGCAGCTAGCGTCCCGGCTGGACCAGAAAGCGCTACGAGCTCTTCCCACACTAGTACTGTACGTATTTAGGTGTTCTCGGATGCCCGTCGTGACCCAGCTAGAGCGCGACTAGATTCTCTTTGCTACACTGCGATAGCTGAAACCAAATATTATACATATATACAGCCAGCTCGGCAGAAGAATGCATGCAAGTAGCGCGGTGGGTAGCCTGGGTCCTGGGTCCTAGACGAACAAACTACACAGTCTTTTCACACCACGCCCGCATTCCAGTTCCCGCCCCACCACCGGCGCACGCGCTCTCCACCCCATTCTTCATATTCAGCCTTCGTAACGCCCACACGCAGAAATTCCTCCGTCTGCGCGAACGCAGCCATGCCGCGCCACGCGTCCAACGAGGGATCCGCAGCGCGCACAATCTGGAGTTGCATTTCAGGTGGGAGGATCGGTCGCAGAGTCGCGTGTAGGCGGTCAGAGAGACCGGGCATTTGTGCTGGTGTACCGGTTAAGAACACGTTCTGGTGTCAACAACAGTGGGGTTGGGTGAGTATTGTGAAGGAAAGGGAAAGAAAGAATGGGAGAGGAAGGGGAAGGGGAAGGGGTGGGGGTGAGTGTACCTGAACAAGAAGTCCGCGGTCATCTGTTGAGAAAGATGCTAGGACGTTTTGGAGGACTTCGCCAAGTCCGGCACTATCGACACCTGCCATACTCGGCGCGAACCAGGTTTCGCAAACTCGCCAACGCTCGATGCTCAAATGGATCCGCGCGCGACCTACGATGAAACGCCGTAAATTGATAACTCCTCAGGGTCCTGGGCAATGGTAGAGGAGGATTAGGCAGACCTTCGACATCACCGTCTATGTACTGCGGCCGGAATGCGGACATGAACGCTGATCGTTGGGAGGAGAGCGCGGCGTGTGTCTGTTCGATCCCAAATGTGGGATCATGTGTGAGAAGCTTTTGCTCGACGGTCTGTAGTTGCGTAATGTCATCCTCCTCGTCTGACGATATAGCTGCAGTGTTCTAAGAAAGTCAGCACGTGATAAACGACAAATTGAATGACGGTAGCTACAATCTTGCGGTAGATAGCCCAGTCCTCGTCATCCGCGCCAAACGTATCCTCTGCAGGTGGAGAGTAAGCACACCGAGGCTGAAAAACTACGACAGAGACACACACCACCACCTCCTTTTCGTCGCTTTTTTCCGACCCGTTCGTCAGCAGCAAGACTGGCTATGCTTTTCATTCGTGCTTGTGACGCGGCGCTCTTGCGGTCGCCAAGTGCAGCTTTTCGCCTATTACGCTCCTTGATACGTTCCATGACGGAAGCGTGCTCGGCGCGCACACGGGCAGCCCACGCAGATGAGTCGGCTGCTCGCTCCTCATCTTCCTTGCGCTCTTCCGCGGCACGCTCCTCGAGCGCCTTTTCTTTCTCACGCCGGGCCCGTGCGCGAGCTTGAAACCCGGCTTTGAGAAGTTTTTGTTTCTTCTTTTCTTTCAAACCCTCTTCGTCGAGCTACGGGAACTCCGATGTTCACATCACGTGACCGTTCTAACATGAGATGGGACATACCTGGTCATCTGGCGTGTCGGCGAGCGGGAAGGACGGCTCTTCCTGCATTGAATAATAATCAATACAGCTCGTAGTACCAGAAAATGGGTGCTCACCGTGACCTCGTCGCCATCGTTGGCGGCTTTCTTTCGTGCTTTTTTCAAATCAGCTTCGAGCTTCTTGATAGCTTGATCAAGCGCAGCATCATCATTGAAACCTTCCGACTGGAGCAGATTCTGTGGCCACGATCTGTAGTAAGCAACAAAAAATTGCTAACAAAAAGCCAGAAGAAAAAAGCACGCACTTGCCACTCCCGTCTGGTTTCCTCTGCTCGGCGCTCCTTCAGGTTCGTCAAGTACTGCAGGTCATTCTCCTTCTGAACGAGCTGCTCGCAAAATCGCCACCTTCATAAACGGCTATACAGTAAAGCATACTCAGGTAACAGCACCTTTTCAAGGCGTGCCTTAGCTGCCATTTCTTGTAATTTTTTGCCTTGCTCACGCCGCTTATCGGCCGCACGCGCGATTTCTTCCTCTGTGCGCTCATCTGCAGCAGGGAGAATGAATGGAAACTGTATGATTCGCTCTACTGCACGCAATTGCAGCGGATTGCTCAAGCGCCGAAGGAGCGCAGTATAATCTGGAGACATCTCACAGAAAGAATGTAAGATCCACTATAGACGCGCATCGATAAACAACGACTGGCATAGAGACATAGGAACGAACGTTCGTATGAGCAGCTGTTACTCGCGTTGAAAAGGTTGGATATTTAAGTTGGATGAGCTTGAGGAGGTACTCGGATGCGTGCTGGGATCCCCATGGTATGCTTGATGACTTTCGGTCAACTAGAGAACTCCCAGGACAATAAACAAGCAGAACGTGTACCGTTTAGCCTGACTCATGATGCCCTTCCCCTTCAGAATTGGAATGACGGAGGTGGATGAAGTGTTGAACGATATCGCGAGACCGCTGGCAGTGTATGGTGATGATGGCGGTGATGGGAGGTTGTTGTGATGGAAGGAGAGGACCGCGTCGACAGCATATGTAAGTGAAGGGACAGAGTATAACTCGAACATGAGTTCCGATGTCACTGAGAACAAAATAAGCGTGAAAATATTCGAGGAAGAAAGGACCCACGAGCTCTTGAATGCAGGGGTGAAGCCAGTCGCTCTGTCATGATTACAGGATGGTCGACGGTTGGGGTATTGACACCGAGATGAACAAGGGCGTAGTCCACCGCGTGCTCCTACTCATTACAAACAAATAAGACGACCTATGGTTCCCTCCCTATTCAAGCCGGACTCACCAACGCGTCAAAGTTGAGCAGGACATCGCCTTCCCACGGTGTTTTGGCCTGCGAGCGAGCACCGCCCTCTGCATCCACCCCGTCTCCGAACAGAAGAAGTTGTTTCCCGGCTTTCCGCTCCTTATATTTTGAGACTATGTTCGGCGCGACTTGGGGTGTTGTGGAGGTGGCAAACCCGAACCTCAAGCTGGTAGAGCCATTGTCGATGACTAATGGTGTATGTGCGGTGCGATGTGAGTCGTATGATAGGGTGGGTGGAATAGACGGTTGTGAGGGGAGTGGGAGAGCAAAAACCGCAAGGGGTGTGTCTGGCGTGGATGTGATCAAGCCGTTAACTCAACGCTCTACACATCATGGCTATATGGCGGCATATCCGGCCCGGCGGCGCTCCGTTGGTAATCCCCGTCTCCGCTTTTGTTGTTTTTCAGTTCACCGTCGCCACCGGCACTGGCAGCTGCGCGCCAGCAGCCTTGCAACCTTCTTGTATCACAACGTGGTGGTTCCTGCATTGAAGGAATGATACGGATCTTTTGACGCATGGTCTTCGCCCTCGGTACACCTACCTGCCGCAACACCGTACAGTCTGTACTTGAGGGTCGAGTTCTATGTGCGTTTCGCCCTCAGCCGAAGGCAACATGCCGTCGCGAGTCAAGGTCGTAGCCTCATTGTTCTTGTCATATTCTATTCCCGGTACTTGTCGCGACAGCCCCTCGCCACATCCTGAGAACTTCAGCGCTTGAGCTAGCTTCAGCCGTTGAGTGACCCCTCAAATATGGTAGTCCCCTTGCGTCTTGCGCCCCAAAGTCCCGAAATGCTTCTTGAACTGTTCATTAAGCGTCATCCTCGAGGCCGTCTCCGCAGCAGCGCTGCCCTGGATTATATCTTGACCTCTGTCCGGTTCTCATCTCGCCTTCATCTCTACCATGTCGCAATCACAATCCCCAGAACTTTCTGCAGATGTACGAAAACAACTTTTAGCTGGCCTTGACATATTTCATCCATCCCGTCTTGCCACCGAAGACAGCATCACCATAGCAGTAAATGTTTTGGAGGGTTCCCTCGATAACAGATCAATCGGTCCTATAATCCTGTGCTCCCTTCAACCAGAGCATCCTTATGTCTTCGAATTTATCGCATCCTGTAAGCTTGTGCCATTTGTTCCGGTGTTGAATGACCATTGACGCCCACCAGCCATCAGCGAAGACAGTTTCAAACTCATTTCGCAATATATTCTTGATAGGCTTCCTTCAGACGCCGATAAATTCCGGGCCTCTCTCGGTTGCCAGGTCCTCTCTCGACTTTCACAGTCCCTCTCTCGACTCCCGTATCCGTCTGACCAGAAACCGGAACGCCTTGATGACTATCGGCGCGATATCGAAATAGCACCTGCATTGCTGGAAGATCTCTCCAAGCTGTTGCGAGAGGGGTACCTTGATAGGGCGGAGGCTGAACGCACAGTATACAAGAAGAACATGAAACACGTCAAGACATCGCGGTCCAAGGTCACGTCGGGTGTGCATGCCGAGATCAACGATAGGTTCTTCAACGCTCTGGGACGTGAAGCCCCAAAGGATCGTGAGTCAGCAGAGGAAATGATACGGTCGATCGTAATTACTCAGAAGAATGCCCTGGAGGTGCGCCTGTCACCTGCTCCAGTTTCGCCGTTGACCCTTTTAGGGCATTTCTAAACGTTCGCTTAGTTCTTTGCGACTGTCTTGAGAATCCCAGAGGCTGCAACATTGGTTCGCAGCTCGTACTTTCGCGAGAACGTGCTACAAGGCAACCTCTCGATTTCTGACGAGCAAGTTGCCGCCCCATCGGCGGTGGTGCCATCTTCCCCGCTCGCCAATACAGCAGATCCGATTCAAGCGGATCTCTACTTTGAGTCGGCAGCCGGGTACGGGAAGTGGCGAATACTTTGCTCGGGGCCGTGTCTCAGAGACTTGGCGCGAGATGGTGCACAGTCAAACCCGGTGCTGAAACGGTTGGAGTACGTCTCTATCCGTTTCCCGGAGTATATGGACACGAGAGATGATGTTTACTTTACCAGGGAGCTTTCCTTGGGATGTTTTTCCAAAACGAACCAAAAGCCGTTGACCAAAGACAGCCCAATTGAAATCTACCGAGCCAGACTCCCCGGAAACGTGAGGCTGGTGGTAAGTTTTTGGCACCCTCGTCGTTGAGGATCCTGATGTGTTTACAAGTATCATATCGATGTCATTCATGAGTTTGGCAAAGATGTAGGGATTATATTCTCTTCCACGACGTCGTAACAACTGAACGCACGCACGGGACAGTACGAGACCCAAGGTTTTATCACTAAGCCTCTTTCCAAGCCCACACGTCTCACTAAATTTGTACAGCTTTAAGAATTTTAGGCATCTATAACATGGACGAGTTGAATAGGAAAAATTGGGACGAAGTCGGGAAATATAGAGCCAGAAAGGGTCAAGTCTACATTGAAAAGTATTGCTGTGAAGTCTTCAGTTGAGGATTGTAAACTAATGCCGAATAGATGTAAAGCCAGAAATTGCTGCCGTGGCTTCTACTATGACCCTGTAACATTTAATGTCCCCGTCGCTCCAACTGGTGCGGTGTTCGAGAATTCCGAAAGCCCTGAGAAGGCTGGCGTGGAGGGCGTGGATGAGGTATCATCTGACTTAATCTCAGTGACATGGCTAATTCTGGTGCCCAGATCCATAGATTACTCGAGTTCGTACTAAAATCGCCTCATAAAACGGTTGATAGTCATTTAAATCACCTATAGCCTTGAGCAATACGCGATCATGTCTCAGGTGATATATGCGACCCAACGGTGTCGACAGAGCGCTGACTGCTTGAGTCGATCAGAATATTATAAGGGATATCCTCGAGGGTCATGACTATCCTCGTGTCTTCCAAGTTTCGTATGTGAATTCCCCTCTTTCGCCCCCCTCGCTGTCTGTGGTTCTCAAAAAACATTTCAAGACATGAGGAGAAAGAGGTGGTCGAGTGTAGAAGATCGTCATTCGTCCTTGGACGAAGTGGAACAGGGTTCGTAAGGGTTCATTTTTGTAGAAAATTTATATATAACCGCTGTCATGGCAGGAAGACGACGGTGATTGTCTTCAAGATATTTGGCATCGAACGAGCTTGGCAAAACCAGGGTTGCATAGGCCCTCGCCCGCGTCAATTGTTCATAACAAAGTCCCGCCTTCTCGCTGAGAAGGTCGAGCGGGACTACGTGAGTCTCCTTTACTCACTCTCCACAGGTCCCGATGCCCCGCTCTATGTCCGCGAGCGCATACAGTGCTGGAACTCTCGGAGGAAAAAGGTGATCTTCAATCCGGATGATACGGAAGGCAAGAGGGACGACCTTCCCGAGAAATTCAGCGAGCTTCGCGACAGCGATTTTCCATTGTTCTTAACCATAGACACCGTTAGTACCGCCCATTCGATGAATGTTACTTGCACTTATGGCAGCTGCGTCTGCATCTGCGTTTTCAGCTCTCTAGCCTGTTGGAGGCTGACATACAACCTGCCTTGGGTTCATCCAGGAGCCGAAATTTGCGATCGAAAAAGAAGGAATACAGATGGAAAGGTCACACAGAGCTGGTAACTTATGATGTCTTCAAAAGGATGTACTGGCCGCACCTTGGTGGACACCCGACGAAAGGCCTTTGTATGTCCTTTGCGCTCGTATCACAATGAGCTCTCACTCTTGCTATGAAGCATCGTCTCTCGCATTCAGTGAAATTCTTGGTACGGGCGCTCGTTATCCCTCGTTTCTACCCCTCTGACATTTCCCAGGGACCATCAAGGGATCAGAGGGATCACTGAATTTCTCAAACCGCGTTCTTGACAGAGAGGCGTATGAAAATTTCAAGTACGCGCACAAAATGCCATACTCGCTGTTCGAATCGTATCAAAGCCTCAGGCTCAAGCGTGGCGAGCGTGACTCCGCGGACAGGTGTGCTACACTGCGCCCTGCATACGATTCCTTTGTCTCACAGCCTATGTCTTTAAAACTCCAGGACGCATACGCTACTCAATGACATGAAGGAAAACGGGCTTAGAGGGGAACTGGTCGACTTCGTGTGGGTTGACTTTACCCTTCTGTACGCTCGGAGTGGACTTGGTGACAAACTGAGCGTTGCCAGATATGTGGATGAAGTCCAAGATTTACTCCTCATCGACACTCGGCGTATGTTTTATAATTTGGGTCCTTTCAGGAGGTGACTTGATCCGGTTACAGTGATCATATCCTTGTGTCGAAACCCTGACGGTCTCTTGTGGGCTGGCGATACGGCTCAAACCATCTCAATCGGGAGTACATTTACGTTTAAACAGCTTGGAGCATCCGTCTGGAGATATCAGGTGTGTGCGTTTACGGTATTACCTGATGATAACTTGGGGTGAGCGGCCCTCCAGAGATCAATTCAAGCGCTGCGCGGGGTCCCTCGTCATCCCGAGGGTTTTCAATTGCTCACAAACTATCGCTCCCATGGGGGTATTGTCGAATGTGCAAACGCCATCATCCAGTTAATGCAGCGGTTTCCGGGCGCAATCGACCTTCTACGACCAGAGGCAGGAGTTATCGGAAAGGAATTGCCCAAGTTTTTTCATGGAGAGTGTCTCCCTCAAGGCCGCGAGTTCTTCCTTTCGTCATCGTGAGCGAGCTTCAAGTCCTTCCAAATGTGCGAAAACCTAATTAACCTGGACCCACAGTGGCCGGCTCTCAGGGCTCGGGCACAATCAGTGTATGAAATACCAGTTTCACTTGTTAGGACATCGTAAATAACTCATGCTGGGATTCCAGGCGTCATTGTGCGAGACGATGCTGCCCGTGAATCATTCAAGACAGAGATAGGGAGGGTCGGCGTAACCTTGTGCGTCAAGTCGTTCCTCTGTTGCTTCAGGTACTTAGTCGCCACTAGGACCTTGTTCAATAGCAAAGGTCTCGAATACGATGATGTAAGTTTATGATTCCGCTCAAACTCACAGTCTTCCCTCACACTTCGGGTGCGTGTATATGCGTGAAGGTCATTTTATACAACTTCTTTGGGGACTCGACACTCGACAATCTCTGGAAGTATCTGACAGACGAGGGCGAGAATAAATTGACCGAGTCGAAGTATGCACCTCTTATCCATGAGGTCAGTGACAGCGTCCGCTTTTAAGGCGTCAGAAGACTTACTTTCTAGCCGTTGAAGCTCAAATGTCTGTATGTTGCCATTACTAGGGCAAAGCACCGGCTCTGGATTATCGATTATTATAATACCTGTGAGCCAATCATGGTTCGTACTCTCCAACACTGCTTCCTGTTTGGCTGTCCGATAAAATATGAGATATAGCGGTTTTTACTTGACCGAAGTCTAGTTGTCGAGCCGCCCGCTACTTGCAATCCACTTGAATCGTTTGCCAACGAATCGACCTCAGGTGAATGGTCCGAGGAGGGGAATCGCCTTTTTAATCATAGGGAGTACGAGGAAGCCATTATGGCCTTCGATAATGCCGGGGATGTCTACATGGCAGCCGTCGCTGTGGCATATCAGTCCCGAGAGGTTGCCCGTGACATTCCCGATTCTGAAACAAGGCGTCGTCGAGAAGCTTTCGTGAATGCTGCCAGAGCATTCGAGCATTGCGCGGGGATGATGACGAGTGCTGAGGAGGAGAGTACTCACTATGTGGCAGCCGCGCGGTGCTACGCCGAAATCAAATACCATCAGGATGTAGTGAGGGCATTCAAGCTGGCAAACTTGTTCACGGAGGCAGCGTCATACTCTTTCGACCACAACCTCCTCGAAACTGCCGTCTCAATTATCAAGAAACACGAGGCGGAAGTGGATTCGCTAACAACAGATTGTATCAAAGAGGTGGCGCGGTTGTCATATTTGGAGTCAAAAGAGCTGGAGTAAGTCTCGTTCGTCAGGCACCCAAATTCGATCTCACGCTCTCGCAGGAAGGCGGCAGATCTGTTCAAGGACGACGAAGAAGAAATGATGGAATTTGTTGTCGAGCATGACCTTGGGGCCACTCGCGCCGTTATTCTCGGGAGACAAGGGAAATACGGAGAAGCTGTTAGACGGTACCTGGATGAGGGGCAGGACTCAGAGGCTCTTGACCTCACCCTAGAGCATATTGACGAGGTCATGCGGGACGTCGACGCTTTCGATGCCGTCGTCAAAAAGTTCTTGTGGACATATCTCTCATTTGGCTGTCGCGGATGGCCCGAAGACGCCCAGTTCCCCTCTGATAAGATTTTTGAGTTGCTTGAAAGGATCCGAAGCGTGGACATTGATAATAGAGATCAAAAGGTCATGATGGTCTGTGGTTGCCCACCTTGACAGGAGAGCTTGCTGACCACCAGTGTAGCTGTTTATTTTTAGACTCATTTTTCAGGATATGAAGTCGACAAATACTCAGAAGATCCTCTCAAACCACGTCCTTCGCTCTGAATCTCTAAGACTCGACAAAGCTATCAGACTTCTGGCGCTTGATTTCTTTTTCGACGACATGTCCACGGCCTTGGACGTTTCTTCACAAACAGGAATTGTATCATCGCTGGAACATTTCTACGAGTATTCCCTCTTGATTAAAGAGGCTGCGCTCGATAAAACACCCTTGGACTCACTGTGGCTGAGAAGACTCTTTCAGTTCGAAAGGGATGGGGAAGATATTCGAATTATGCCGAATACTTTCTTTTATGAAGAGCATAAAACAAGAGGACCTTCGGGGATGTTGTTATCACGAGAAGAGTTCACACACAATCTTCGCCGGTTTCTCTCAGAGCGCCTTGGGTCTCGTATAGCTGCCAAGGATAGCATAGCGTCACGTCTGCGTTTGTTCGATCCATGCATACAGCTCGTCCTTCACGGGACTTGTCACGGCGATCATTCCGCCTCCCACGAACTCGATGAAAGCTGGTTCAATCGAAGGACTCGTTTCCATCTACAGCAGATAATAATCCTCGATAACCTCCATGCTATCGACATTGCAGACGACTTTCCAACCCGAATAAAGAAACAGAGGTAAGGAACACCAAAAGTGGCCGTCCATCCTGGGCTGAACTACATATTCATGCCAGACGCCTCCTGGGTATGCTTGAGAATGCCCTTAACCCACTTTTGTACCTTAGCGGCTCTATTTCTACGCTGAACGGGGACTCGATAAAAGAGGCTACAGATGGCTTACTGACAGTCAAGAGATGGGCCTTTGACGTCCTTTATACGCTCAACCCTTCCAGAGAGGAACTCCAAGGTGCTTTCCTCACTAACTTGTCCAAGGCTTTCACGCTAGGGCAGCTTCTGAACGACGATCGCACTGTTGATGACTACCTTCATCGCATTCCATCTGCATTTTCCTGGAGACAACGACATCCGCGCCTTATAGTTTTTCATCCATCCGGCTTTCAAACATACACCCTACGCGACTTTTTGTGCTTCATCGACGGTTCAGGCGACTTGGCACAAGGCATCAGATTCTTTAGGTACATTCACCAGATTTCCAGAGATGCTATTAATTATCCCAATTATGACAGATACTTGGTCCGAGAGCGTCTTCCGATTGACCTAGCAGTGTTATGCAACATCGTGGAAAGGTTAATCGGGCTGGCCGTTATGACAGAGAGATATAGGGGAAACTTCCACGGTATCCTTCTTCCACGGAGTTGGGTATTGGCACTGTGGAAGGATTATATCAATTTCAAAGATAGGGCACTAGCGCCTTTGTGGGTCCTCGCCCAGTCGACTGAAAACCTTCTGAAGGATATCTATACGGGAGAATATCTGAGACATACCATGAGAGATTTCGAGTCTACCGGTAAGTTCATTCGAGTAATATACTGCCAACGTCGTCCATTGATGCTTTTCAGGCCGGCCTGACTTCAAGAACAAGGTGGATAACTGGTCCAAAGATCTCCCGCGGAAATACCTTCAAGACCTTTGTATCGCTCGCATGTTAGTACACTTCAATTCGAAGTATTGCCGCTGGCTAATGCCTGTCGCAAATAACAAGGTGCAGATGCCTCTGTCTGTGTACGTAGTTGTCATCCCACCCTGACTGAAACTGACAAAATCTTTATAGTGGGAGAAAATTTTCCCCGTCTGAGGAATGACGTAGTTCGGACAATGAGATCGTTTCTAACGGCCAGACGTCCCGAATCGACGGCCTTTCACTGGCGGTGAGTATTTGCTTGCTATAGTCTTTGATTGGCAGTTCTCTAAAATGACATTGTAGCTATATCAGGTCTCAGAATTGGCCGAACTTAGCGCAAG
>WNFO01002648.1_pt1 | contig 14834 bp, 12 predicted proteins | sample 5400251 | NCBI WGS metagenome assembly WNFO01 (sample SAMN13153354, study PRJNA577476) | soil metagenome | isolation source: 100 cm saprolite under Madrone tree | place: USA:California | collected 2016-06-14 | reverse complement strand
TGACGCGGCGATGGCCAAATGGGAGCACTACAAGGCCGGCACCGATGTCGAGGCGCTGGCTTGGCGCGATGAGCAGGCCGAAGACGATCCGAGCAAGGATCCGTTTGCCCAGCCGAACCGGCGCAGGACGTTCGGCATCGAGAAGCTGCCGACAAACCAGGGCGTGTTTGTCGGCTCTTACGCAGCCGTGGCGCGCATGCTGGATGAACTGGCCACCGTGCCGGGCGTGCGCGGCGTCATGCTGACCTTCGACGATTTCATCATCGGCATGGAGCAGTTCGGCACCCGCATCCTGCCGCTGATGCGGTGCCGCGCTGCCGTGAAAGAGGCCGCATGAGCCGCCGGCCACGAGCGTTTTCCCCTTGCCCGACCAGCCCTGCGAAAGGAATGACGATGAGCACAGGACCCAATCCCACCCGGCGCCGGGTATTGCAGGGCGCGTTGGCCGGAGCGGGCTTCGCCGCCGGCTCGGGCGGCTTCAGCGGCTTCCCCTTGATCTGGGCGCAAAACATCAAGGATGTGACGTTGCTCCATGCCGGGCCGCCGGTCGCTGCGATCCCGCAGATCGGCGAACAGGCGACCAAGGATCTCGGTTTCACGATCAAGATGCAGGCGACCGAAAGCGCCGATCTGTTGAACCGCTTTCTGTCGCAGTCGAGTGCGATCGATGTCGGTGATGTCAGCATCACGTTTATGAAATACCTCGTCGGCCGCAATGTGCTGCAGGCAATCCCGCGGGCAAAGTACAAATACTGGGACCAGACGATCCCGCTCTTTACAAAAGGCGAATATCCAAACGGCAGCGAGGCCTCGACCCAGGGGGTGGCGCCCTACACTGTGCTCTACGCCACCGGGTCCGATGGCCAGAAATTCGCCAAAGGGCCGACCGACTGGCTGACCGGCATTCCGACCATCACCAATGCCGATACGCTCGGCATCCGCCCCGATTTGACAGGGCGGCCGATCAGCAGCTGGGCCGACCTTATCAGCCCCGAATTCAAGGGCAAGGCGGCTCTGCAGGACCAGCCGACCGTTGGCGTCATCGATGTGGCGATGGCGATCGAGGCGCGCGGCGACCTCAAATACGGCAACAAAGGCAATATGACCAAGGAGGAGATCGACAAGACCATCAACCTGATGATGGACATCAAGAAATCCGGGCAGTTCCGCTCGTTCTGGACGACTTTCGACCAGTCGGTCAACCTGATGGCCTCGGGCGAGGTTGTGATTCAGTCGATGTGGTCGCCGGCGGTGACCGCGGTCAAGACGCGCGGCGTGCCGTGCGTGTTCCAGCCCTTGCGCGAAGGCTATCGGGGCTGGGGCTACACCTTGGCGCCGATGAAGCATCTGGCCGGGCTCAAGCTCGACTGCTTCTATGAATACATGAACTGGTACACCTCGGGCTTTCAGGGCGCGTTTATCGCCCGCCAAGGCTACTACTCGTCGGTCCCGGAGAATGCCCAGAAGTTCCTGACCGAGGCCGAATGGGATTATTGGTACGGCGGTAAGCCGGCGCCGACCGACATCATGAACCCGTTCGGCAAATTGATGGAGAAGGCCGGCGGCCTGCGCGACGGCGGCGCTTTCTGGGACCGCATGGGCAACATCGCCGTGTGGAACTCGGTGATGGACGAGGACCGCCACCTGATCCGCCGCTGGAACGAGTTCATCACCACGTGACGATCTCGGCCGAAAGCATCACTATCTGGGTGCGGCAACGGCGATTTGGCGTGCCGTCCTGGCATCTGTCGCCCCGCGCGGTGTCGTGGCTGCAGGTCAGCCCGCTCGCGCTGATCCTCGTCGTGCTGTTCGCATTGCCGACGGTGCTGTTTGTCGTCGTCAGCTTTTTCGACTACGACCGCACCGGGATCTACCCCGCCTTTATTCTCGACAATTACCGCGAGCTTTTGACCACACCGGCGACGATCCGCGTCTATCTCAGCTCTCTTTTCTTCGCGGTCACAGTTTGGGCGATCACTCTGCTGCTCGGCTTCAGCGTCGCCCATTTCCTGATCTTTCACGTGCGAAGCGCAGCGGTGCGGACGGTGCTGTTCCTGTTGTGCGCGGTCCCGTTCTGGACCTCGGGCATCATCCGGACGATCGCCTGGATCCCGTTTCTCGGGCGCAACGGGGCCTTCAACCAGATTGTGATGCACGCCGGCATCACCTCTCAACCGCTCGATTTTCTGCTGTTTTCAAACTTCGCGGTCATCGTCACTTACGTCAATCTGTTCACCCTGCTGATGGTCGGGCCGATCGCCAACTCGATGTCGAAGATCGATCCGGCGCTGATCGAGGCCGCGCGGGACGCCGGCGCGAGCCGCTGGCAGACCATGGTCGAGGTGATCATTCCGCTGTCGAAAACCGGCATCGCGCTAGGTTCGATCCTCGTATTCACCCAGGTGATGGGGGATTTCTTTGTCGTGAAGCAAATGAGCGGCGGGCAAAGCGCCTCGATTGTCTCGGCCTTGTCGAACGAGATCCAGGCGATGGAGTACCCGCCGGCCTCCGCCAGCGCGGTCGTCCTCGTGACGTTCGTCGCGATCATGGTGGCGTGCATGATGCGGGTCGTCGATGTCCGCAAGGAATTGGTGAAATGACCGAGGGGTCCGCGTGACGGGGTTGCCGCGATGATGGTCGGCGGGCGAAGCCATGCGGCCGGCGCCGGGCGCGGCCGGCCGTGGACCTTTTACGCCCTGGCCGGGCTGTTCGGGCTCTTCCTGCTGTTTCTCTACGGCCCGATGCTGGTGATTTATCTGCTCTCGTTTCAAGGGCCGAACGGCGGCGTCACCTTTCCGATGGTCGGCACCTCGCTGGTGTGGTTCGCCGATATCGTGAAGCCGGGCCAGATGGCGAACATTCCAGCGTCCTTTCAGCGCTCGATCGCGCTTGCCACCGTCGTCAGCCTGGTGACGGTCGTGATCTCGGTCGCCGCCGGGCTCGGCTTCCGGCGCCGCTTCGCGGGATCGGGAGTGCTGTTCTACCTTGCCGTCGCGAGCCTCGTCATGCCGAGCCTGCTCGTCGGCTTTGGCATCGGGCTCGGATTTCGCGTGCTCGGTCTCGATGCGAGCCTTTTTACCTCGGCCTTGGGCGCGCAACTCACTTGGACCCTGCCGTTCGGCATGTTTGCGATGTTTGCGGTCGTCAACCGGTTCGACCGTTCCTACGAAGAGGCGGCCAGCGATCTCGGCGCCAGCGCGTGGCAGCGGCTGATTTATGTGACCCTGCCGATCCTCATGCCCGGCATCATCGGTGTCGGCATGGGTGCCTTCACGCTGTCTTACGACGAGTATGCCCGCACGACCCTGGTGATCGGCACCCGCAATACCTTGCCGCTGGAAATCTACGCTTTGATTTCGAGCGCGACCTCCCCGACCCTGTTTGCGATCGGCACCGTGACGACGGCCGTGTCGTTCATGATCATCGGCCTCACCCTGTGGGCGATCTATCGAATTCAGCGGCGGCGCGCCGCCTCGGCCCCGTCGCTGTGATGGGCAGATCGGACGAGGCAGGCTCGGCGGCGCCGCGCTTCGATGTCGAGTTGGTCGTCGTCACCAAGCGGTATGGCACCGTGGTCGCGGTGGACGGGTTATCGCTTCGCGTGCCGCATCGCAGCTATTGTTGCCTTCTCGGACCGAGCGGCTGCGGCAAGACCAGCACGTTGCGCATGATCGCCGGGCACGAGGCCGTGTCGGATGGCGACATTTTGATCTGGGACCGCAATGTCACCGATTTCCCGCCGTTGCGGCGCGGCACCGCCATGATGTTCCAGAACTACGCGCTGTTTCCGCACAAGAGCTGCATCGATAACGTCGCATTCAGTCTCAAGATGCGAGGGGTCAGGAAGGCCGAGCGGCACGCCCGCGCGCACAAGTTTCTGACGCTCGTGCAGATGGAGGGTTTCGCCGAGCGGCTGCCGGGACAGCTTTCCGGGGGCCAGCAACAGCGGATCGCTCTGGCCCGCGCTCTGATAAACCGACCGCAGGTCTTGTTGCTCGACGAGCCGCTATCGGCGCTCGACACGTTTCTGCGGGTGCAGATGCGAACGGAATTGCGGCGGCTACAGCGCGATCTCGGAATCACGTTTATTCACGTGACGCATGCCCAGGACGAGGCGATGGCGCTCGCCGACCTGGTGGTGGTGATGGATAATGGCCGCATCTGCCAGATGGGAGCCCCGCACGAGGTGTTCGAGCGGCCGGCGAGCGCTTTTGTCGCCCGCTTCATCGGTGGGCATAATGTGCTTCCCGGCCCGCGCGGGCCTATCGCGGTGCGGGCCGATCGCTGCCGGCTGGGGAGCGCGTCGTCGGGCTCCTATCTGCGGGGCCATGTCTCGACGGTCGAATACCAGGGAACCGTCGTACGCGTGGCGCTCGCCACCGAATTGGGCGAGCCGGTCAGCGCAATTGTCCCGGATCACGCTTTTTTTGCCAACCCGGTCAATCCGGGCGAGTATGTAACCTTGGTGTGGAGCGAGAGCGACGCGCACCCCCTCGGAGCGACCGTGTGCTAGACAGGTCATCGGCTGCGGCTAGCGTTTCTGCCGCTCCCACGCCATCATCGACCTCCTGTTCTGTCTGAGCGCGCCGCTGACTGGCCAAAACCTGCGAGGTTAAAACCCCGAGCGCTGCGAACAGGACGCCTTCGGCGATGGTGGTGCGTGGGTGAGCGGTAAGGCGTGACGATTGGGGCATCCGATCCCGAGCATCGAAGGTCCAGCAACCTTCGGCTTGGGAGAGGAGCCTCCGATGACCTCCCATCCTTCCCCCGGCCCGTCAGCGCGCTGCGGGCGCGCATGATCGAGGACATCATGGCTTATTCGGCAGCATACTTTAGCGTCGGGTGGATCGCTTCGCCGAGCGTCGCCTCGTAGACCTCAAGCCAGGATTGGTTCTCCGGGCAGATCAGATCGCCAGCGCGAGCGGTGCTGCCCACTTCCGGATCATCAACCAGCGGCGGGACCGTGTCGTGGTCGCGCAGCGCTATCGCGGCGGCGACCAGCCGCCGCCGAGTCAGCGCGATCATGCGGTCGCTGGGCGCCAGGTTTTCGAGCGTGCGGTCGCTGATTTCGCCCATGCTTTCGGTGACCGCGGCATCCTGCGGTGCCACACCCCAGATCCCGGAAAAGCTGTCACTGCGCTGCGAGTCACGGTCGATCAAGTAGTCGTTGTCCTTGTTCGCGGTGAGGCGCCAGCGGCCGAACCAGTCGGCGCTGTTTGGCAGCGTCTCGCACAGCCGATCGATCCCCGGAATGCGCGTACCGTCCTTGGTGAATTCAAGCGGCGGCGTCTTGCGCTTCCACAGCGCCGTGAAGGTCATTGTGTGGGTGTCGTCCATCGGCACCCACGCCTGAGCGAGGATGTTGTCGGCGAGCGGCCCGTTTGGGAACATCGTCCAGAACGGCATCGCGAAATGGGAATAGCGGTAATAGAGGTTGCCGGGATCGGCCGGGCGAACCGAGGCATACATGATGCCCCAATCGGTTTGCTGGACCTGATAGCGAGGCGCGCGGTGTAGGACCTGGAAGCGCTCGGTGTGGTTTGGGTCAATGTCCGCCACCTTGACCGCACCGGTGTGCAGAAAGCTGAAATGCGAGGGATCGATATCGCCCTCCAGCGCCTGCACCCAGTTGCATTCGCGCTGCCGGCAGGTCACCAGGGTCTCTTCCGGTGGACACAGCAGCGCCTCGAACGCGGGCAGCGGCGGCGCCATTTCGCGCTCGCCCATATAGACATAGACGAGCCCGCCACGCTCGGCGGCCTGATAGGCGCGGGCCTTTACCTTGCTACGGAAATCCTGTTCGGGAGGCAGGTTCGGCATATCGAGGCAATTGCCCTCGGTGTCGAACTTCCAACCGTGATAGACGCAGCGCAGGCCCCCTTCCTCGTTGCGCCCGAAGAACAGCGAGGCGCATCGATGCGGGCAGCGATGGTCGAGGATGCCGATCTTTCCGCTGCTGTCGCGGAACGCAACCAGCTTTTCGCCGAGCAGCGCCAATCGCACCGGTTCGCCGTCGGCGATCAGCTCGGAGGAGAGACAGGCGGGCACCCAATACTGCCGCAACAAGGCGCCCATTGGGGTGCCCGGTCCGATTTGCGTCAACAACTCGTTCTCGGCCCGTGTAGTCATGTCCTCAGTCCTCGCAGTGGGGTCGGGATAGCGACCCGAACTGCAAGAATCCGGCCAGACCCCACGAGACTGGGCTGACGTTGAGAGTGGGCTTCTAGACCCATAGCAGCCGTGCCGATCAAACGCGCGGGTCGCCCGGGTCGGGTGAAATGAAACCTGCGCGGCGACCGACGTTGGCAGGTGAAGATACCGGCCGCGTGGCAGGTGCCAACAACCTGGATTAGAGGATCGGCCCAAGTTGGGAGGAACCGGCGAGGTTTTGGCGTCAATCAAGGCGACACGCACGGCCCAAGAAGACATGCGGGCGCTGGCCATCGGCGGCCCGGCCTATGCCTATATGGCTGCGGGAGCAGGCGTGCCCGCGTTCGCCTCGTCGCGCACGATGTGGTTGCCTTCCTCCGCCCAGTACGCCCGAACCGCCGTACCCGGTTGGATCGCGGTGCCGCCCAAACCGGCCTCGTTCTGCTGAAACGCGATCAACTTCTCGCCGTCGGGCTGGCGCAAGTAAAGGTGGCTGTTGAAGCCGTGGTAGACGATCTGCTCGACGATCGCCCGGGTCGCGTTGATGCCGCGCGGGACCCCGCTTGCTTCATCCGCGTTCCCGGCGGGCTGGACCCTGACCGCCTCGGGGCGCAATGCCACGGTGACTGTGTCGCCGAGCTTCCGGGTCGAGAACACCGACAGCGCCAGCCCGCCGGGAACGGCAACGCGAACCCGGCCATCACTTGCCGCAACGATCTTGCCGCGAAAGAAATTCGCTGCGCCGAGAAAGCTCGCGATAAAGCGAGATACCGGGCGCTGATAGACCTCCGCCGGCGAGCCGACCTGCTCGAGGCGCCCGTCGCGCATGATGGCGATGCGGTCCGCCATGGTCAGCGCCTCGTCCTGGTCGTGCGTCACCATGACCGTCGTGATGCCGAGCCGGCGCTGTAGCTGTCGCAATTCGAGCTGCATGCTCTGGCGCAGGCTTTTGTCGAGCGCGCCGAGTGGCTCATCGAGCAGCAACACTGCCGGCTGCACGATGAGGGCCCGGGCCAGCGCGACGCGCTGCTGCTGCCCGCCCGAGAGTTGCGACGGCATGCGGTCTTCGTAGCCGGTCAGCTGCACGAGCTGCAATGCCGCGGCGACGCGGGTCGTCGCTTCGCCCCTGCGGGTGTTGCGCATCTCCAGGCCAAAGGCGAGGTTCTGCGCGACATTCATGTGCGGAAACAGCGCGTAATTCTGAAACAGCATGCCGACATTGCGGCGGTGCACCGGCACCCGCGTGATCGGCCGGTCATCGAGGAATATCTCGCCCGCTTCCGGCTGCAGCAGCCCGGCGACCATCCGCAATGTCGTTGTCTTACCGCATCCGCTCGGCCCGAGCAGCGCGACGATGCTGCCCGGTTCGTTCGTCAAAGACAGCCGGTCGACCGCCCTGGTATTGCCGAACAGCTTGGTCAGCTCGCGCAGCCGGACCGCCGCCGGGGCCGCATCAGCTGCCAAAGACCTCGTTGTACTTTTCGAGAAGCCGGGAGCGTATGGGATTGATGAAGGTGTAATCGGGGGCGAAGATCGCCATCTCGTCCATCTTCGACTCAGGGTAGGCCATGTATTTTGCGACATCGGGCTTGAACTCCAGACCGCTGATCGTCGGCGCGGCAAAGGTGGCTTCGGCGAGACCGCGTTGCACCCCGGGGTCGAGCATCCAGTTGATGAAGGCGAGGCCCAGCTCGGGTTCTGGCGCGTCCTTGACCAGGGTGAGGCAATTGATGCCGGCAAAGGCGCCTTCCCGCGGGAAACACATATCGATCGGCGCTCCTTTGACCGTGTAGGGGTAGACGCTTTTCGAGAACGAGAGCCCGGCGAGGTCGGCCTGACCCTGCGCCACCTGCATCACCGTCGATGCGTTTTCGAAGATGCTCAAGACGTTGGGTTTCAATTCCGCCATTTTGGGCCAGGCGTCTTCGATCTGGTATTGCGCCTCGGCGTAAGGCTTGCCGGTTTGGACCGCGACCGCGGCGATCAACAGGTGCGTACTCTGCGTCGACTTGGGCGAGGTCATCAGAAAGCGCTTGCGGAAGCGCTCGTCCCACAATTCGCCGTAGCTGGCCAGCGGCTTCCCCGTCGCAGAGTTGTAGACGAGGCCGACGGACGACATGGCGAACCCGGCACCGTACCCGTCATTGAAAATAAAGCGCTTGAGGACCTGCCCCATATTGGGGATCCGATCGACCGGCAAGTGCTCGATCAGGCCCTCCTTCTTGGCAAGGTCGACGCCGATATCGTCCATGAACATGACGCTGTATTTCGGGTTGCTGCGCGTCGTGCGGAGCAGCGCGATCTGTTCGAGGGTGACGCCCTGCGTCGTATAAACCTTGCAGTCATGCGCCGCCTCGAACGGCGGGATGATCTGCTTGCGCACGTGCTCGCCCTGTTGCGCCGTATAGATGCCGACCGTGATCGAGCGTTCGGCAGCGCCGGCGCGGCGGCCGAGGATGAGCGGCGCGGCGAGCGCGGCGGCACTGCCGAGAAAAGCGCGGCGTCTGATTGCCTGGGTCACGTTCCATTCTCCTCGTCGGGTCACATCGCCATGGCGCGGCGCAGACCGGCGACGCGCTCGACGATCAGGACGATCGCCATCGACAGCACGATCATCAGGGTCGAGATCGCCGCGACCGATGGCTCGAACACACTGGCGATCATCTGAAAGATCAAGAGCGGCACGGGGTTGTGCTGGGCATCGGCCAGCCATAGCGAAATCGGGAAATTGTCGAACGAAATCATGAAGGCGAACAGCGCACCGGCGGTCAGGCCGGGGGCTATCTGCGGCAGGGTGATACGGCGGAACACGCGCGAATTGCTGGCACCGAGGGTGCGCGCGGCCTCTTCGAGCGTCGGATCGACCAGCATGAGACTGGCCGCGACGGTGCGAACCACATAAGGCGTCGTCACCAGGACATGCGCGATCAACAGGTTGAGGACGGTGTTGCTGGAGCGCATCGTCGCAAACATCTGCAATAGCGCGACGCCAGTGATCAGCACCGGGAACACCAGCGGCGACAACAACGCGGCAGAGACCGCGCCCCGCCCGGGAAACTCGTGACGGACCACCGCGAATGCCGCGGGCATGCCGAGCAGGAGCGCGCCCGACGTCGCGCCGACCGCGAGCCCCGCACTGAAAATCAGCGAATCGATGAAATCGGAATCGGACAGGACCTTGCCGTACCACGACAGGGTAAAGCCGTGCGGGGGAAACTCGACATAGGCGGAATCGCTGACTGAGATCGCCATCGTCACCAAGAGCGGCGCCAGGATGAAGAGCATCATCGCCAGGGTGATCGGATAGAGCAGCCAAGCGGCCGGCCCGCTCAGGCGGCCGCTCATCGCCGTTCCCCCTTCTGACGACGATCCAGCAGGCGGGTCCCGGCGATGTTGACCGCCAGCACGATCGCGACGAGCACGGTCGCCACGGTCGCGCCGAAGGGCCAGTCGTAGACCACGAGGATCTGCTGATCGACCAGCATTCCGAGCATCGTCGCCGCGGTGCCGCCGAGGATCACCGGCGTCACGAACGACCCCGCGGTCAACGAGAAGACCAGGGTGCATCCAACCGCCAACCCGGGCAGGCTCAACGGCACCGTGACCCGAATAAAGGTCCGCCACCCGGTCGCCCCGAGGGTACGCGCGGCATCCTCGACCCGCGGATCGATCTTGCCGAGGGCCGAGGCGAGCGGCAGCACCATCATCGGAAAGAAGACATGCAATGAGCCGATGACGACGGCGGTTTCGGAGTACAGCAACGCGACCGGCTTGCGGATCAGCCCGCTCGCCAGCAGGAGCCAGTTCAGCACCCCGGTCGGCCCGTTGCCGAGAATGACCTCCCAGCCATAGGTCCGCACCACGACGCTGACGATCAGCGGAGCGATGACGATCATCGTGATGACCCGCCGCGCGGCACCGCCCGAACGCGCCATCACCAGTGCAATCGGATAGGCGAGCACCATCGCCAGTGCGGTCGTCACCAGGCTGATGCGCAGCGTCGTCCACAGCACGTGCGCATACAGCGGGGTGCCGAAAAAATGGACGTAATGCGACAGGGTCAGCGGCAGGCCCGCGGTGCCCTGCGGCGATTGCGTCAGAAAGCTAAAGACGACAAGGCCAAGCGCCGGGAGGGCGAAGAAGACGGCGAGAAACGACAATGCCGGAAACAGCAAGACGACAATCGGCACCCATCGCCGCGCACGGGTCGTGCGCACGTTCGCAACCGTAACCGATGGGTACGTGAACGAGGTCTCGGCCACGACGCAGCAATGCTCCTCTATCGCTCATTGGCGTCCCTCCCAGGCGCCAACGGCGCAAGTTCCATGCCATCCAACAGCGGGGAGCAGCTCGGGCAGCGATCCGAAGAGGTTCCCAATCAACGTGACGGCTGGCGGTGCGCCAAACACGCCTTGCAGCGGCGGTTGACGCGGCCAAGCGGTGAAAAACTTTAGGGCACGTCAGCGCCGGCGGTTAGGAATCGGCTTTGGGATCGAGCGCATCTCGCAGGCCGTCGCCGAACAGGTTCAGCGACAGGACCAGGCCGAAGATCGCCAGCCCCGGCCAGATCGCCATCCATGGCGCCTGCTGGATGAAGTTCTTGGCGGTGTTGAGCATGCTGCCCCAGCTCGGGTTTGGCGGCTGCTGGCCGAGGCCGAGAAACGACAGGCTCGCCTCGGCGATAATCGCGGCGGCGATCGCCAGCGTCGCCTGGACGAGCAGCGGCGGGATGATATTGGGCAGAATGTGGCGCAGCACGATGCGGCGGTCCGGATTGCCGACGGCGCGGGCTGCCTCGATGTAATCCTCATGCTTGACCGAAAGCACCTGGCCGCGGGTCAGGCGAACAAAGACCGGCATCTGCGATACGCCGATCGCGATCATCGCATTGGTCAGGTTGGGGCCGAGAAAGGCGGCCAGCGCAATCGCCAGGATCAGAAACGGGATCGCCAGCATCGCATCGATCAGACGCATTATCGTGCCGTCGACGATCCCGCCGGCATATCCGGTCAGGAGGCCGATCGGCACGCCGATCACCAGCGCCAGCGAAACCGATACGATGCCGGCCATCAGCGATGCCCGGCCGCCCCAGATGATGCGCGCCAGGATGTCGCGCCCGATCTCGTCGGTGCCAAACAGGTGCAACATCGATGGCGGCTTGCGCACCATCGCCCAGCTTGTCGCCAACGGATCGTATGGTGAGACAATCGGCGCTAGAGTCGACAGCATTATGAAGAAGACTACGACAACAAGCCCGACCAGAGCTGCCCGCCGCTTGACGAGGCGCCGCATCGTTCTATGCCAGGGCCGCTCGCCGCGGTCTGCCCCGATCGCGATAGCGTCGAACGTCTCAGCGGTCATGGGCGCAGCCGCGGGTTGATCAGCACATAGGCGACGTCGGCGAGCAGGTTCAGTGCGATGTACGCCATCGCCGTGCACAGCACGACGCCCTGCACGACCGCGTAGTCGCGGCTGAAGACTGCATCGACGATCAGCTTGCCAAAGCCGGGGATGGTGAACACCTGCTCGGTCAGTACTGCTCCCGACAGGAGCTGGCCGAATTCGAGAGCACCCAGGGTCACCACCGGCACCAGCGCGTTGTGCAACGCGTGGCGCAAGATAACCCGCAATTCGCCGAGCCCCTTCGCTCGAGCAGTGCGGATGTAGTCGGCGCTCAGTACCTGCAGCATCGCGCTGCGGGTGTGGCGCATCATCACAGCGGCGATCGCATTGCCGAGCACGAAGGCCGGCATTACCAGGGTCAAAAGGTTTTGCTTTAGGCTCTCGCCGGGGGCGACGAAGCCGGAGGCGGGCAACAAGCCCCATTCCACCGAAAACAGAAGGATCATGAGGATGCCGAGCCAGAAATTGGGGATCGAGAGGCCCCATAGGGCCGCCATCGTCGCCCCGTAATCGATTGCGGTGTCGTGCTTGACCGCGGCGATGATCCCGGCCGGCACGCCGATAGCCAATGCTATGACAAGCGCCAGTGACGCCAGTTCGGCGGTCACCGGCAATTTCTCACGGATGAGGTCGAGGACCGGCCGCTTGATCCGGATCGACTCGCCAAGATCGCCCTGCAGTACGCCCTGAACCCATAGCGCATAGCGGACCAGGATCGGCCGGTCGAGATGGTATTTCTGGTGCAGATAGGCAATCACCGCCGGATCTTGGTTCTCTCCCGCCAACGCCAGGGCCGGGTCACCGGGCAACAGCTGCTGCAGCCCGAAGATCAAGACCGACACGAAAAACAGGGTCGGCAGGGTCAATGCGATGCGGCGAAGCAGGAAGGTGGTCATCGGCGCCTAATCTGGGTGCATATCCCGCGCGCGCCTATTGCATCGTCATTCCCTGTGGGCGGATCAGCCCATCCGGATATGGTTCAAAGCCGGCGATCTTCGCGTTCATCGCAAAAAGCCAGGTCGGGTGCCAAAGATAGATCAAGGGTCGGTCGGCCAGAATGCGGTCGGCAACCTTGGCGTAATGGGCCAGACGGGAGGCGGCATCCCCGGCAGTACGGGCCGCGTCGAGTTCTTCGTCAACCGTGGGATTGCAGTAACGCGCCACATTCAAAGCCGGAGGCGCCTTGCACGAAACGAAGTTGTAGAGATTGCCGTCAGGGTCGGTGCGGCCGCTCCAGCCGTTCAGAGACAATTCGAACTGGCCGTCCACCGAGGCCTGTAGCGCCGCACCGGACTCGGTGGCCTGGATCTTGATGTCGAACCCGGCCTCGGCTGCCATTGCCTGGATCACCTGGGCCGCCCGCATCATTTCCGGCACCGTCGTCATCATCAATGTCACGCGGGGGTTCGGCGCCGCCGCAGCAGCGAGCAGCTGCTTTGCCTTGGCCACGTCGCGGGCTGGGGCAGGATGCGACTTTACGTAAAACGGGTTGCTCGGCCCGACCCATTGGTTGCCGGGCTGGAACAGACCATTGAAGACCACTTCGTTGAGCGCGGCGCGGTCGAGCGACAGTTCGAGTGCTTCGCGCACCCGAGGATCCTGGCCGAGCGGGTTCTGCGCGCGGGGGCCGTTATTGAGGTTGATCGACAAACTCTGATAGCCGAGCCCAGTAATCGTCGCCACCTTCAGACGCGAATCCTTGCGCGCAGTCTCCAGGTCGGTCGCCGCCAGCCGCTCGATCATGTCGAGCCCGCCTGATTGCAGGTTGGCGAGTCGCACGGTGGAATCGGGGATCGGCATGAAGACGATGCGGTCGAACTTGACGGCATCCTTGTTCCAGTAATCGGCGAACCGCTCCAGCACGATGCGGTCCTGCGCGACGCGCTCGACGAATTTGTAGGGGCCGGCGCACACCGGATGGTTGGCGAAATCGCCGGGCGCCTCAGCGGCTTTTGGCGACACGATCATCCCGGCGCGGTCGCTCAGCGCGGCCAGCAGCGGAGCGAACGGAGCTTTCAACACCAGCTTCACGGTGTGGTCGTCGATGATCTCCACCCCGCTCACGGCACTGATTTCGGCCTTGCGGTTCGAGCCCGGCATGTTGAGGTGCCGCTCAATGCTGAACTTGACGGCACCGGCATCGAGCGGTTCGCCATCCTGAAATAGGACGCCCTGCCGCAGTTTCAGAACAAGTCCCTTATTGCCGTCGACCCATTGCCACTCGGTGGCGAGCTGCGGCGCGATATCGAGCTCCGGAGTGATGTCGACGAGCTTGTCGCACATCGCGGCGAAGACGATCCGCCCGGTGTAGGTTCGCGCCAAGGTGGGATCCAGCATATCCGGGTCGTCGGCGAGTCCGATGCGCAGCACCCGGGCGGCAGCTGGGCTCGGATCAATGGCGGTGAAGGTGGCCGCGATCAGGAGCAATGTGGCGGCCAGGAGTCGGGGCATGGTCATGCCGAGGCCCTTGGCACACACCGTGCCAATCCGTTCCGGCCATCTCCCGCTAGGGTGGAATTTTGACGGTATGCGCGCCGAGCGGCGAGGTTGGCGTACGTCGTCAGCTTCTGCTAACCATCGGCCTCATCGGGACAACGCGCGTGCCGATCGCCGGCACGGAGCAGAAGTCTGCCCAGGCCTCCATCAGGTTGCGGCGTTTGTCAAAAAGATCACCGCGCCGGTAGGCCGCTTCGACCTTGTTCTCGACCGCGTGCGCTAACGCCATCTCGATGACTTCGCGCGGATAGCCGGTACGCTCGGCCGCCCAATCCGAGAAGGTCGAGCGAAAGCCGTGCGCGGTGACATCGCCGCGCTTCATGCGCCGCAACAGCATCAGCATCACCATGTTGGACATCGGCAACGCCCGTCGCGGACCGGGAAACACCGGCGCGGCCAGGTCCGGCTTCCCGTTGCGCATCAGCGTCAATGGCCGCACGGCCCCGAGCACCGCGAGCGCAGCCTTGGACAGCGGCACACGATGCTCACGGCCTGCCTTCATGCGCCCGGCCGGCACGGTCCAGACCTCGGCGTTGAGATCAATCTCGCCCCACCTCGTCCCCAACACCTCGCCGGTGCGCGCCGCCGTCAAGATCGCGAATTCGAGCGCCCGCGCCGCCATGCCTTCACGCCCTCGCAGGGCTTTGAGGAATTCGGGCATATCGTCGATCGGCAGAGCGGCGTGGTGCTCGACCTTCCGCAGTTTGCTGCGGGCCGGCAGGATATGGGCGAGGTTGCCTTTCCACTGCGCCGGGTTCGGCCCCTGCCGGAAGCCTCGCACCGTG
>WNFO01004009.1_pt1 | contig 14835 bp, 12 predicted proteins | sample 5400251 | NCBI WGS metagenome assembly WNFO01 (sample SAMN13153354, study PRJNA577476) | soil metagenome | isolation source: 100 cm saprolite under Madrone tree | place: USA:California | collected 2016-06-14 | reverse complement strand
CTCCGGGCTCACGGCCGTCACGACCTCGTCTCCGGCACGACACGCCCGAGAACCTCGCCGTACACGCGTTCGACGGCCGCCACGTGGGCGCCCAGGCTGAAGGTCGACTCCGCGCGCGCGCGGCCGGCGGCGCCCAGACGCGCGGTACGCGCCGAGTCGTCGAGCAGTGCGCGGACCGCCTCGGCGAGACCCACGGGATCAGCCGGCTCGACCAGGAGGCCGGTCTCTCCGGCGACCACGATGTCGGGAATGCCGCCGACGGCGGTCGCGACGAGGGCCCGGCCCATCGACATCGCCTCGACCAGCACGCGGCCGAATCCTTCGCTCTCGGAGGGCAGGACGAACACGTCCGCGAGCGCCAGGACGTCGGCCACGTCGTTGCGCCACCCCGTGAAGTGCACCTGCGATCCCAGTCCGAGCCGTCGAGTCTGCGCTTCGAGCTCGCTCCTGAGCTCGCCGTTGCCGACGAGGACCCAGTGCACGCCGGGCATCGCGCGCTCGATCAGCGCGGCGGCGTCGATGAGGTGCCGGTAGCCCTTCTCGGGCACGTGCCGGCCGATCGACAGCGCGACCGGCGCCGACGGCGGCAGGCCGAGCTTCGCCCGAAATGCCGCCGACGGAGGCCGCGGAGTGAATTGCTTCAGGTCGATCCCGTTCGGCACCAGCCGGATCTTCGCCGGCGCCCACGCGAACCGTCGCGCGACCGCTCGCGACGTGGCGATCACGACGGTCGCGATCGCGCAGAGGGCACGGTCCATGAGTCCGTCGCGATCGGCGATACGTACGTGCCAGAGCACGGGACGCGCGGCGAGTCGGCCGGCGACTCCCGCGTAGGCCATCGCGCGCGAGCCGTTGGCGTGGATCGCGCCCGCATCGGTGGCCCGCACGAGGCTCGTGAGAGCCCTCACGCTCCGGAGACTTCCCGGCCCCGGCCGTCGCAAGGTCGGAAGGGGAATCACGTGGACCGGGAGGTCGAGACCTCGCCCTCGCGCCGCCACCTCGCCTTCCTCGGGAACGACGAGGACCGGCGCCCAGCGCTCACGGTCGAGACCGCGGAGCAGATCGAGCAAGCTCAGCTCGCCGCCGCCCACGATGGCGCCATGATTGGACACGACGAGGATCGACGTCGGGCGCGACGGCCGCTCACCCACGCTCGTTGACCACCAGAATCCGCAGCCGATCGGCTGGCGCGGCATCGAAATCGCGAAGCACGTCCAGCCCCGGTGGCGGCGGGCCCCAGAGCAGCGGGAGCAGGCCCGGTCGGTCGAAGAAGAACTCGCGGCTGTCGAGCACGACCAGCCGGGCGCCGGCGTGGCGGGCGGCGGCCAGCAGCTCGTCCGGCCCGATGCGAGGCAGCGGCACCCAGCGGCGTTCGCTGTAAAAGGCGATGAGCGGCTTGCGGTCGAGCAGCACCGCGTCGCGCGGCTGAGTCTCGGCGACCCAGCGTGCCGCCTGGCGATAGAGCGCGGCGCCGGCATCGGGACGCAGAATCGGCTGGAACGTCCACGGCGCCAGGACCAGCGCGACGAGCAGCGCCATGGCCAGCGACCAGCGCCAGCCGCGGCGCGCGTCGGTGAGCGTGACGGCTGCCCAGAGCGTGCCGACCGCGGCGAACGGCAGGATGAACGGCAAGATCGGGAGAAACACGCGCGGCTCGACGTGAAAGCCGAGCGACGCGAACGGCGGCAGCGCGGCGGCGAGCAGGATCCCGTCGCGGCCGAGCCATCCGGGCGTGCGGCCCCGGGCCAGCACGCCCGGCAGCACGAGCAGGAGCAACACCCACGGCAAGAGGTCCGGCACCGCGTATTTCTGGAACAAGAGCACGTTCTCGAGCACGCGCATCGGCAGCGCGCTCGGCGCCGCCGCGGCGCCGGTCGACAGCGGCAGGTTGTGGTCGATCTTGCCGCTGAGCGTGAGGTGACCCCAGACCTCCGCGAGATACCAGACGTACGGCGTCACCACCACGACGAACACGAGGACGGCGGCGCCGACCCACGGCAGGAGCGCCCCGGCGCGATACCGTCCGGTCACGATCATGAAGAGCGCGCTCAGGACGAGGCCGACGAGATAGAGCGCGCCCTCGGGGCGCACGAGGTACGAGAGCCCGAAGCAGACTCCCGCGAACGGAACCAGCGCCCGCGGGCCGCTCACCAGCCCCCGGCGCGCCGCCAGCACGCCGGAGACCAGCACGAGCCGTGGACGCACGGCGATGAACACCACGGACAAGAGCGCCGCCTGGCGTCCGACGATGCCCCGCGCCAGCGCGAACGCGGGAAGGATCACGAGCGCGCCGAAGAAGGCGGAGACCAGGCGTCCCGACATCTCCCAGTCGCCGACGAACGGCTGGGCGAGCGCGATGAAGATCGGATAGAGCGGATGGAACACAGGATCGAAGGGAGAGCCCGTCGCCTGGAACTGCTTGGCCACCGCCACGTAGACGACGCCGTCGGGCTGAATGACCGGAAGGAACTCGGCGACGAGCACCCGGATGGCCAGCGCGAGCGCGGCGACCGCGAGGGCCAGGATCACGCGCCGCCTCGCGCCAGCGTCTCGTAGAGCTCGGCGGTGGCCTTGGCGCTCTCGGCCCACGACCACGTCGACGTCGCGAGCGCGCGCGCCGACTGCGCCATGCGCGCCGCGCGCTCCGGCTCGGCCAGCACGTCGCCGAGCGCTGCCGCCAGCGCCCGCCCGTGGCCCGGCTCGACCAGCCGCGCGGTCACGCCGTCGGTGAGGAACTCACGGAAGCTGCCGACGGCGGTCGCGACCACCGGCGTACCCAGGTCGCACGCCACGCGCAGCGAGCCGCTGTCGGTGATGTCCCGGTAGTTGAACACCGCGACGTCGGCGGCGGCGAAGTACGTCGCGACCTCTTCGGCGGGAACGTAGCCGGGGCGGAAGATCACGGCATCGTCCACGCCGGCGCGACCGATCGCGTCGCGATACTCACCTTCGCGGCCGACCAGGAGCGGCCCGGCGATCACCAGCCGCGCGTCCGCGTGGCGGCGGCGCAGCTCAGGCAGCGCCGCGATCACGCCGTGAATGCCCTTGTACGGGCGAATCGCGCCGAAGGCGAGCACGATCTTCGCGCCGCTCGGCAGGCCGAGTGCCGCGCGCGCGGCGCGGCGGTCCGGCCGCTGCTCGCCCTGGAGAAACCCCGCGTCACCGTGATGAATGAGCTCGATCCTCGCGTCGGCGGGCAGACGCGCCCTCGCGGCCTCCGCCGCCCTCTTCGTGTGCACGACGACCGCGTCGGCGGCGGCATAGCATCGCCAGAGCGTCCAGTCGTCCCAGCGGATGCGCTCGTGGGTGCGCAGGTTGTGGATCGTCATCACGACCGGCGCGCGCCGTCGGACCAGCGGCCACAGCAGTGCGTCGAACCGGGTCGAGATCACGCTCTGCACGTGGACGACGCCGGGCCGCGCGCGGGCCATCCGGTCGCGCAGCGCTTTCACGTTGCCGAGGTATCCGGCGCGGCCGGAAAAGCATCGGTCGACTTCGAAGGCCGAGGACAGGTGCGCCAGCTCCCACTCCCGGTTGGTCAGGAGCGTGACCTCGACGCCCCCGCCCGCGAGCGCCGCGCACAGATTCCATGTGTAGTGGGCGATGCCGCCCCACCCGCCGGTCTCGACCATCAGGACGTTCATGCCGAGCGCACCGCTCCCGTCGAGCCGAGCGAGCGGAGCAGGCGTGCGCACGCCGCCTCCTTGGCACGCAGGCTGGCCGCGCGGCGCCGATCGACGGGCGGATACTTGACGACGAGCGCGGCCATCCACGCGAGCGCGCCCGCGGCCATCGCCGCGCGGAGGATCGCCGCCGAGCCCCGACCGTGATGCTTGCGGAAATACCGCACGTAGCTCAGGTAGTACTCGACCTGCCGCACCGAGGTCTGCCGCGTGCTGGCGCCGTGCTGGTGAATCGCCTGGGCCGCGGGACAGAGCGCGACGGAGTGGCCGCGGTTCTGCAGCCGGCGGCAGAGATCGGTCTCCTCGAAGTACATCCAGAAGCCCTCGTCGAATCCGCCGACGGCGTCGAACGCCGCGCCGCGGAGCAGCATCACCGCGCCCGAGACCGTGTCGACGAGCGTCTCGCGCGTGAGATCGCGATCCTCGTAGTAGAACCGCCTCACCCACCGGGTACGCGGCGCCAGGCTGTGGAGCCCGAAGACCTCGCCGAGGGCGAGCCCGAGCGTCGGGAATCGCTTGGCCGACGGCTGGGGCGTCGCGTCCGGGTAGACGAGGGCCGGCCCCACCAGACCACATGCTGGCTTCGCGTCGAGGAAGCGGCGGAGCGTCACGAGGCTCTCCGGCTCGAGGACGACGTCGGAGTTCATCGCGCAGACATGCCTCGACGGCTGCGCCGCCGCCGCCCGGTTGACGGCGGCGCCATATCCTGGATTGTCGGGGTTGACGAGCACCGTGACCTCGGGGTCGGCGGCGTGCACCGCCGCCGCCGTGCCGTCGGTCGAGCCGTTGTCCGCGACGATGTCGCGAGCGTCGAGCCCGGCGGTGGCTTTACGGGCCGCCGCGACGGCCTGGAGCGTCAGCTCGCGCGTGTTGTAGCTGACGACGATCACGCCGGTATCGATCATGGTCTTGTCGGCGTCCCTCGGCCGGCGGCGCCCCAGCCCGCACGGTCCCTCATCGCGACCTCGTCGTCGGCTCGCTCGCGCGGATCCGGGTCCCGGCGCGGACGAGGCTCAGACCGAGGAGCATCGGCGCCTGCCGTTGCCACGGAATCGTCACGAGCGAGGCGGCGAACCGTCGCCGGGCCTCCGCCCAGTCGCCGCGCGCGTACGCTTCCTTGCCGAGCCAGTTGTGCGTGTCGGCGATGATGCGCCGCCCCGCGGCGCCGAGCCCTTCCACCGCCGCCGGACGAGTCCGGTGGAGCTTGTCGAGGACGCGGAACCGGTTGCGGTCCATCCGCGATCGGTCCTCGCTCATCCCCCCGGGATGAACGCGATAGCGCACGAGCACGGCGGGGCTGTAGCGAGCCTCGGCGATCAACGACAGGCGCAACCAGAGATCCCAGTCCTCGAGCGCGGTCAAACGATCGTCGAACCCACCGGCCGAGTCGAGCACCGTGCGACGGACGAGCGGCGCGATCGCCGGAATGAAGTTGCCGTGGATCAGCTCCGGAAAGAGCCAGCCGTCCAGCAGGCGCGTGCCGTAGCCGAAACGCTCGGAGGCCCGCGTCTCGCTCCCGGTCGCGACGGTCTCGATCAGCACGTCGCAATAGGTCCAGCCGACGGTCGGGAGAGCCTCGAGCACCGCGACCTGCTCGGCGAGCTTGGTCGGCATCACGACATCGTCGGCGTCGAGGAAGCTCACGTACGTGCCGCGCGCGACGGCGAGTCCCGTGTTGCGGGCGGCCGCCAGGCCCCGATTCGCCTGCCGGATCACCCGCACGCGGCCGGCGTAGCGGTCGAGCACGGCCGGCGTGTCGTCCGTCGACCCGTCATCGACCACGATGACCTCGACGCCCTTGAGGGTCTGGGCCAGCGTGCTGTCGAGCGCCGCGCCGAGGAACCGGGCGTGGTTGAATGTGGCGATGACGAGGCTCACGCTCACCGGATGACCTCGTAGACGATGTTCTCGCGGTTGCCCCATCGAAACGTCGGATCGCTCGTCCCCTGGCGCGGATGGATTCGGACCTCGGAAGGCAGCGGGGTGAGACCGTTCAGGAGATGGTCGACGAACCGGCCGAGATCGTACGTGTGGGTGTAGAAGCCCGGCTCGAACCGCTCGTCCCGCTTGCGCCCGAGGCGCAGCCGGCGCGGCGGCAGGTAGAAGACCATGATGAGCTTCCTGCGGGCGCGCTCGTACATCCGCTGCACCGCGGGCTCGAAGTCCGGCAGGTGCTCGAGGATGTGCCGGCACAGCACCGCGTCGAAGGCTCCGGGCAGCTTGGCGAGCTCGTAGAGCGAGCCTTCCTGGAAGCGCGCCGCGTCGGCCGGGAACCGCTCACGCGCCGCCGCGACGAACTGCGCGGTGACGTCGATCCCGAGGTACTCGAGGTCCGGCCGTCGCTCGCGGCAGAGCTCGAACATGACGCCGGTGCCGCAGCCGACGTCGAGCACCGAGCTCAGGCCCTGGAGCAGCTCGAGCGTTTTGAGGCGCGAGGGATGCTCGCGCCCTTCGTGGCCCACGCGGAGAAAATCGCGGACCTGGGCAGGCGTGAAGCGCCGCCAGGTTTCTTTGACCCTCATCGCCTGATCCTCGTGCGCGCGACGACGACGGCGGAGAAGGTGGCGCTCATCCCTGTAGCACCGTTCGCCAGTCGGCCACGAACTCGACCCGCCACGCCGCGCCTCCGATGAGGCCGGCGAAGACCACGTACGCGCCCGCCGACACCGCCGCGCCGACCACCAGGGACGGCAGGTCGTGGATCCAGAAGCAGGCGAACGCCGCGAGCACCGCCGCGCTCCCGGCGCTTGCCGTCAACGGCACTCGCACGGCGGCCAGCACGTGGAGCGGGATGAGACGTCGCAGGTTCCACGCCGTGTACGACACACCCGCGCACGCGAGGCTCGCGCTGGCGACGGCGAAGCCGACGAACCCGAGCCACGGCACCAGCGCGACCGTCAGCACCCACAGGAGCACCGCGCTCGCGAGGTTCAGTCGGAACACGAGGTCCGGGCGGCCCAGGCCATAGAGCGTGTGGACGAAGATGGTCGAGGTGCCGCCGATGATCGCGGAGAGGCAGAAGCAGCGCACCGCGGGTACCGCCGGCGCCCACGCCTCGCCGAAGATCAAGCGGACGACGGGATCGGCGCCCGCCAGCAGCAGGGCCGCCGCGGGGTACAGCACCGTCGTGACACGGTTGAGCGCGCGCGCGGTGGCCTCGGCGAATCGCTGCGGCTCGGCCTGAAGGCTCGACAGCGCCGGAAACAGCACGCGCCCCGCGATGGTGACCACCTGCAGCGGCAGGAAGGCGAGGGCCGCCGCCCAGTTCAGGAATCCGACGGCGGCGACGCCGCTCCAGGCGGTTACGAACGTCGGCACCACCGCGTCACCGGCCACGCCGATCAGGACGCTGCCCTGGAACAGGAACCCGAACTTCAGCACCGGGGCGAGCTCGCGACGGTTCCAGCGAAGCGTCGGCCGCCAGCGGGTCGCGCTCCAGAGCACGGCCAGGTTCGCGGCGCGCGCCGCCAGCGCGCCCAGCACGAAGCTCCAGAGGCCCGCGCCGGCGAGCGCGGCGGCGATGGCGACGACGTAGAACGTCACCGTATCGGCGGTCTCGGCGATCGTCAGTGGCAGGTAGGCGAGCCGGCGCTCGAGGAGCACCATCGCCGGCATGTGCAGCGACGACAGCACCACCAGGAGCGCCAGCCAGCGCATCGGCGACATCACCTCGCTCGACACGCCCGGCCACCGCGCCACGAGCGGCGCCGCCGCCATGATCGCCGCGCCCAGCACGAGCGCCAGCGCGAAGGTCGCCGTGAACGCGGCGCTCAGGCCGGTGGCCAGGTCGAGGTCGCGGCGCTGGATGAGCGCGGCGCCGAGCCCGAGCTCGCTGAACCGGACGCCGAGCGTGATCACGAAGATCAGGATGGCGTAGAGACCGAACATCTCGGGCGTCAGCAGCCGGGCCAGCGCGATGCCGCCGGCGGCGGTGACGCCCACGCTCACCACCTTCTGGGCGCCGAGGAGCAAGAAGCTTCGGAGCGTCCGGCCTCTGAGCCCCGGAGAGCTCGAGGGAGTGGTCATCGACCTCCGTGCTCGCGCACGTAGGCGGCGACGATGCTCCGCCACGAGCGCTGCGACATCAAGACGAGCTCCACCAGCTCGCGGACTGCTCCGTGCCCGCCGCGCGCGCGCGTCACGTGGTGCGCGGCCGCCTTCACGGTCGCCGGCGCGTCGGCGACCGTGACCGCGAGGCCGGCGCTCTGCATCGCCGGGATGTCGAGGAGGTCGTCACCGATGAAGGCGACCGCGTCGGCCGGCACGTTGTGCTCGGCGCGCAGCGCCTCGACGACCTCGCCCTTGCGGCGCGCGCCGAGGACGACCGAGTCGACCCCGAGCTTGGCGCCGCGCGCCTTCGCGATCGGGCTCGACTCGCCGGTGACCATCGCGGTCCGGATGCCGGCCCGCTTGGCCAAGGCGATCGCCACGCCGTCGTGGGTGTGAAAGGCCTTCAGCTCGTCGCCGCGCTCGGAGAGCATCATCCGGCCGTCCGTGAGCACTCCGTCGACGTCCATGACGAGAAGGCGGATCTTCCGGGCTCGTGCCACGACGGCGCGCGTCGGCATCACGCGACGCGCCGGGACAGGCGCGCGACCGGCGCGGGCGCGGCCGCCGTCTCGGCCTGGGCGAGCCCGGGCAGCGCGACCACGATGGCGGCGAAGAACCAGAACGGCTCCATGATGCGCACGATGATGAACGTGTTGGCGCCGAGCGCGTGGCCGAGCAGGCCCACCGTCCCGGCGACGAAGCCGAGCGCGAGCCCGCGATCCTCGGGCACCGTCAGGGTCCGGAACGAGACCATGCCCGCCTTCAGCAGGGCCCAGACGAGCGCCAGGAACGTCGCGAGCCCCACGACCCCCGTCTCGACGAGCGTGCGCGCGAACTGCTGATCCATGAACGCGAAGCCCGTGACGCCGTAGCCGAAGATGGGACGATGGGTGAAACCTTCGAACGCCTGCTTCACGCTGATGAGGCGGGCCGATGTCGAGGGATCGAGCCCGACCGCGCCGACTCGCACCGTCGGCTGTCCGCGCTCGGGCTCGAACGTGTAGAGCACGCGCTTCGTGACCGAATCGGGAAGGAGCACCATGACCGCGGGCGAGGCGACGGCCGCGGCGATGAGCCCCACGATCATCAGGCGACGCCGGCTCGAGAGCACGGCCAGGGTCGCTACCGCTGGGATCGCGCCGACGTAGGAGGTGCGCGAGAGCGTGAACATGAACGGGATCGACATGAGCCCGGCCAGCCCGAGGTAGATCGCGCGGGTCCGCAGGCGCGCGGTCTCCAGCGCGATGCCGGCGGCCACCGCGATGAGCAGCAAGAGATAGCCGCCGAACGTGTTGGGCTCACCTTCCTTGCCCTCGAACGGGGCCGACACGCGCTGGCCGGTCGGGATCTGCGTGAGCCCGATCAGGCTGACGATCACCGCCGTGAGGAACGCCGCGGTGACGAGACGCCACGCCTGCCGGCGATCGATCAGGTTGTTGACGACCATGTAGTAGACGATGAAGTACTCGATGTACTTGAGGACGTAGAAGGCGCCGCCGAACCCGGCGACCGTTCCGGTCATGTACCCGATCAGGGTTGCGATCGCGGTCGCGGCGACGTACGCGAGGATCGGTCGGTTGAGCGGGGTCTTCAAGGTGAGCCCGAGCTCTTTGTTCACGGCGGTCTTGGCGAGCCAGCTGAAGGCGACGACCAGCAGCAGGAGATCCTCGCTCCGGATCACGATGCGACGCCCCTCGGCGACCGCCCCGCCGCTGCCGAGCTGCGGCGAGAGGAGCATGGAGAAGATCACCAGGTAAAGGCCGAACTCGATCCTCACGAAGACGATGAGGAACACGGCCAGGGCGGCGGCCAGGACGAACGGCGAATCCACGCGGCTACTTCACTCGCACGACCTGGTTGCCCAGGCCGAGGCGCATCAGCTCCTGACCTTTCGCCTCCGCTTCCCCTGACGTGGCGAAGTTGCCGTGGCGCAGCGCGAACAAGACCGCCTCGCCCGGCTGGGCGGAGACGCGCACCCGATGGCCGCTCGCGCGGAGCCGCTCGGCGGTCTGCACGGCGCCGCGCAGCGGGAGGGGCAGTCCCACCTGCACGCTCAGCGGCTCGCGCTCACCGACGACGAATGCGTCGGCGAATCCCTGCTGGCGCAGCGCCGCGACGAGCGCCTGCGCGTCGCGCGCGCTCGGAAGCTTCTCGATCAGCACCGCGTAGAGGGCCGCGCCCGTCTGCTGACGGAAGCGCACGGTCGGGTAGCCGGCCTCGCTCAGCTGCCGCTCGACGCGCTCGGCCTCGGGCGCGGTCATGAACGGGCCGAACTCGATCGCGTAGCGCGCGCCGGCCGCGGGAGCGCCGCCGGGTTGAGCGACCGGTTTGGGCGCCGCCGCCGGCGCAGAGGGAGCGGGCCGCTCGACCGGAGCGGGCGGCGTGACGATGGGCCCCAGGCTCATCGCCGGCGCGGGTGACAGGGGCGCGGGCGACAGCGCGGGCGCCGGGGACGGCGTGACGGGGCGCGGTATCGGGGCCGCCGCGGTCGGCGCCGAGGATGGCGTCTCGAGGCGCTGTCGCAAGAGCTCTTTGGGTTTCTGGCTTCCGCTGAACCAGCCCAGACGCCACCCGGCGAGGCCGCCGAGAGCCGCCAGCAGCGCGAGGACGACGACCCCCTTCATGAGGCGCTTGGATTTCGCCGAACCGAGCGTGGGCATCTCGAACGCGTCCGACTCGACCGACGGCGCGCTCACGGAGTCGTCGCGGGTCGCGTGGGTCTCGGCGCCGCCCTCGGCCTCGACGACGGCGGCCTCGGCGCGGGCCCCTTTGTTGAAGAGGCCGCGCAGGAAGCCGCGCGCGCGCTGCAGGCGGTCCTTGCGCGGGTCGACGACGGTCTCCTCGCCGTAGTAGTGCGTGTAGTACTGCGTATACGCGTAGCCCGCGATCTCGGTCTTCACGTCGTTCAGCACGACGCCCCAGACCTTGCCGCCGACGTTCTCGACGTGCACCTTGGCGCGCTTGAGCACGAGCCGGCCGACCTTGCCGGCCTGGTAGACCAGGACGACGCCGTCGGCTTGCGAGGCGACGATCGCCGAGTCGGTGACCGGCAGGATCGGCGGCGTGTCGACGAGAATCACGTCGTACACGTCGCGCACGGAGTGCAGGAAGCCGGACATCGCCGGCGTGGACAGGAGCTCCGACGGGTTGGCCGGCACCGGACCGGCCTCGATGATGTGGAGGTTGTCGAGGCCGGGAGCAGCCATGATGTCTTCCATCTCGAACCGCCCCATGAGAATGTCCGCGACCGTCCGGATGCAGTCACGCCACTGCGCGCTCCCGACGAGGATGTTCGACAGCCCCGGCTCGCGCTCGATCCCGAAGAACCGGTGGATGCTCGGACGCCGCATGTTCGCGCCGATGAGCAGAGTCTTCTGGCCGCTCTGCGCCATCGTCAGGGCGAGGTTCACGATCGTCGTGGTCTTGCCCTCTTGCAGGGTCGGGCTCGACACGACGAGGACCTTGCCCGAGCGCTCCATGCGCGCGAACTGGATGTTGGTGCGGAGGGTACGGTACGCCTCGGCGACCGGCGACTTCGGATCGAAATGCGTGATCAGCAGCGAGTGGCTCAGCAGGGCCTCGGGATCGATCTGGGCCAGCGCCGGCCGACGTTCGAGGATCCGCTGCACGGTCTCGCGCGAGTCGATGTGCGGCACCACTCCGAGCACCGGCACGCCCAGGTAGGCCTCGACGTCCTCGATGGTCCCGATCGAGGTGTCGAGCGTCTCGCGCACGAACGCCAGCACGAGCCCCAGCGACAGCCCGAGCACGGCGCCGACCAGGATCGCGTTCGTCGTTTCGCCGCCGATCGGCGCGTCCGGCTCGGTGGCCGGGCGCACGATCGACACTTCCTCGATCTGCTCGGCCTCCTTGATGAGCGCTTCCTGGTGCTTCGTCTTCAGGAGCGCCAGCAGGTCGTCGTTGGTCTTGGCCTCGCGCTGCAGCCGCTGCAGGGAGAGCTCGAGGGTGGGAAGCTCCCGATTCTTCTGCTGCAGCTCGCCGATCTGCCGGTTCAGGAACTCCTCGCGGTTGCGCAGCATCGCGATCTGCGCTGACACCTCGCGCCGCATCTCGGTACGTATCTCGCGAATCCGATCGTAGATGGCCTGCAGGCGCGGGTGCCGGTCCGTGACTTCGAGGGAGAGGTTGTTCCGCTCGAGCTGGAGCTCCGAGAGCGTCCCCTGCAGCTTCTGCATCGCGGGATTGGAGGTTTCGATGAAGATCCGGTCGGTCGGGGACGCCGCATCGAGCCCCGCCAGGCGCTGTTGGATCGACTCGAGCTCGGTGCGCTGGTGGCGCGCCTTCTCGATGTCGCCGCGGACCTGGGTGAAGAGCGACATCAGCACCGACGACTCGGCGCCCGGCGCGACGATCCGGTTCGCCTCGCGGAAGGCCCAGATCTCCGCCTCGGTCCGCCGCGAGCGCGCCTCGACGTCCTTGAGCTGGTTCTCGATGAACCGCCGCGCCTCGGTGACGCGCGAGTTCCGCAGCGACTTGTTGTAGTCGCGATAGGCCTCGGCGGTCGCGTTGGCGAGATCCTGGGCCTCGCGCGGCTTCGGGGAGGTCGCCGTGACCTCGAGGATGCTCGTGTTCGGTACCCGGGCGACCTTGAGCTTACCGTTGATCGAGTCGAGCGCCGCCCAGTAGCCCTTCGCCTCGCGCGAGGCGCTGGCCGGCGGCGTCTCCTTCAGATACCCGAGCCGCTTGGCGACTTCCTCGAGGATCGGGTAGCTCTTGACGATCGTGACCTGCGTCTCGATCGAGTCGGCGCTCGAGTACGACAGGACCTCCACCAGGAGCCCCGACAGCTGCGTCGACTGCTCGAACTTGACGGCGGTGGTCGCCTGATAGATCGGAACTTTCTGTCGCGCGAAGACGAAGCTCAGGAACGCGACCAGCACCGTCGAGACGATGATGATCATGCGCCGACGGTTTACGATCAGCCAGTAATCGCGGAGGTTCATCTCGTACTGCGCCACTAGCCGATCCTCATCGCCCGCCCTCCGCGACCGCCCCGGTGATGTAGAGGAACGGCGCCTCCGCGAGGTCGGTGGTCTTGGGTGACACGAGCCGCTGGCCCTTGCCGTCGGCGACGATCTCGACGCGCGGACGCAGCGGGTGATGGCGGTTGACCGCGGTCACGCGGCCGACCTCGCCGGTGTTCAGGCGTACGAGCGTGCCCGGTGGAAAGACCGAGATCTCGGAGAGCAGCGCCTTGACGAGCTGTGACGGGAACGCCTCGCGCTTCGAGCGCACGATCTCGCGGATCGCCTCGTGTGGGCGAAGCCGCGGCCGCGGCGCCGGCGGCATCGTGAGGCCCGTGTAGGTGTCGACCAGGCCCAGGATCTTGGCGTCCTGGCTCACGGCGGCGCCGGGCAAGCCCTGCGGGAAGCCCTGCCCCTGCTCGCGCTCGTGGTGCTGCAGGACGGCCTCGACGAGCCCCTCGCGCGGCGGCGCCCAGCGGCGGATCAGCTCGACCGACAGCCGGGGGTGCGAACGATATTGCGCCTGGTCGTCGGTCGACAGCGAGTCGAGCCGGCGCAGGAGGCCTTCCGGCAGCTGCCAGAGCCCGACGTCGATGAGGCTTCCCGCCAGGCCGAGCTGCACCTGCCGCGGGCGGTCGTAGCCGACGCTCCCGCCGATCGTCATCGCGAGCACCGCGACCCTCGCCTGGTGGAACGCGAGGTAGTCGACGCCCGCGACCGCGACGGTGTTGTTGGCGATCCAGAAGAGCTCGTTCGAGCCGCCCGACAACACGGCGCATCGCTCGATGATCTGCTCGAGCTCGGACCACGGGAACGCGTCACCGGTGCGGATCAGCTCGTGCACGCGCGCCAGGAAGAGCTGGAGCTCGTCGAAGAGCGGCTCGGCGCTCTCCGACGGCGTCGCGGGCTCGATCGGCAGCGTGTCGAGGCCTGGACCCGGCTCGACGGCGCGTGGCTCGGCGGCGGGCGCCGGCGGCGCCGGCCGCGGCGCATCCTCGACCGGGCGCGGGCGCGGCGGCGGTGGTGGCGGCGGGGGCGGCGGCGCGACGGGGGCCGGCGCGTCCCTGGCGGTCTCCGCGGGCTTGTCGCGGACGATTCCGCGCACGACGTCGCTCATGCGCACCATCAGGAGACCCCGACCATGTCCTTGATCACCTCGGCGATGATCTTTTCTCCGATCTCCTTCACGCGCTTGGAGTATCCGACCAGCAGGGCGACGTCGCACAGGTTGTTGATCTCGCGCGGCGTGCCCCGCGTGAAATCGAAGATGAGCTTGACCGCTTCCTCGGTGAAGAGCTGGTTCGCCTGTCCGGCCATCCGCAACCGATGGCCGATGTAGTTCGCGGTGTGCGTGTAGTCGAGCGTGTTGAGGTGATACCGGAGGCTGATCCGCTGGTCCAGATGCTTGAGGCGCCGGACCTTCACGCCGAGCTCGGTCGAGCCGACGAGGAGCAAGGTGACCAGGAACCGGTCGTCGGTCTGGAAGTTCATCAAGAGCCGCAGCTCCTCGAAGACCGTGTCGTCCTCGATGAGCTGCGCTTCGTCGACGATGACGACGCTCTCACGTCCGGCCTGGTAGTTCCGGAAGAACAGATCGTTCAGGAGGTGCAGGAGCTCGGGCTTGCGCGTCTCCTGGGTCTCGACGCCGAGCTGGTAGAGCACCTCGCGCAGGAAATCGACCGGAGTCCAGCTCGGGTTCGTGAGCAGCCCGATCTCGTAGCGCTCGGCCTCGAGACGCTGGATGAGCGCGCGCGACAGCGTGGTCTTGCCGCAGCCGTACTCGCCGGTGAGCATCCCGCAGCCCTTGCGGTGGCGCACGGTGTAGACCAGCCGCACCAGCGCCTCTTCGTGCTCGGGCGACAGGTAGAAGAATTTCGGGTTCGGCGAGTTGTCGAACGGCGGCTCGCTGAGCTCCCAGTAGGATTCGTACATGGGTCAGTTGGTGGGCGCGCGGCCGTTGAAGATGAAGTAGAGGCCCGTGTAGGCCGTGACCAGCGACGCCACCGCCGTCAGGATCGTGACGTAGTCCTGCCACCACTTGACCGCGACCTCGGGCACCGTCACCACCGCGCCGGGCTCGAGCGGCGGCGCGTCGGCCATCGCGTAGGTCTTGCCGT
>WNFO01005934.1_pt1 | contig 14843 bp, 17 predicted proteins | sample 5400251 | NCBI WGS metagenome assembly WNFO01 (sample SAMN13153354, study PRJNA577476) | soil metagenome | isolation source: 100 cm saprolite under Madrone tree | place: USA:California | collected 2016-06-14 | reverse complement strand
GCCGTATTTTTGTTTTACGGCTTCCTGGATGTTTGGGTCAGACACGGGTCAGCTCCTTGAAAAGTGAAAGTGGCTGCGGAGATGGGGCGCAACCCGCCGTGGCGGGCGTCCCTAGAAAGGAAGGAATCCGTTCACGGCCATTGGGAAAGCGGCGCATCGCTAGGTGGCCTTTCCGATGTGAACGAGCGCTTCCAGCGGGAGGGCGCGGCTGCGGGTGCAGCATTCTTCATAGAGAAAATTCATGACCTCGCGGAGGGAGCCGGTATCTGCGGAGTACCAAAGGTAGGTGCTTTCGCGGCGGACAGCGACGAGCCCAACCTGTTTCAGCTTTTCCAGATGATGAGAGAGCGTGGAGGCCGGAATTCCGAGCTCTTCCTGAACTTCGCCGGCAACCATCCCTGTGGGGTGGGCGGCAAGGAGCAGACGGAGGATTTGGAGGCGGGGCTCAGCGCCAAGTGCAGCAAAGCGCTCTGCGGCGCGGGTCACGAAATGGGGATCGACGCGTTTCATATTTCCATGATTGCGGAAATATGGAAATATGTCAAGTCCTTTTTTTCCGCTAATGCCGTTCCAACTTTTTAGGCCGAACGGAGGACCGAGACCTCGCTTGAAAAGGCGGAGGCAGTCGTTCCAAGAGGATTCGCAACAATAAGTTGGAACGGTACTAAACGAATTCCCCGCTCCGCGCATCCTAATGGGAGTTGGGGGCGCTTTCCGGCCCTGGAAACGGCGTCTTTTTCGGTTTTGACCGCGTTCCGGCCGCATGGGATACTTTTTGTTTCCGGGGCACACATGAACTCACGAAGAACGACGCACCTCGCAGTTATGGCCGGCCTGATTGTCGCGGCCGCCGCGGCACAGACGCTGCACGCGCAAACCTCCGAGAAAAAGCCAGAGGCGGCGGCTTCGCCGCAGGAGCAATCGGGCGGAGCATCATCCGCCACGCTGGCGTCCCCTTCCGCACGATCCGAGGCCTATTACAACTTCACGATGGGGCACATGTACGAGCAACAGTATGAGGCGACGAGCCGGCCGGAATACGCGACCCAGGCCATCGAGGCTTACAAGAAAGCGTACGCACTGGACCCGAAGTCGCCGGTGATCGGGGAACGCCTGGCGGAGATGTACTGGAAGGCGCAGCGAATCCACGACGCGGTGGCAGAGGCGCAGGAAATTCTGAAGCGTGACCCGAGCAACCTGCAGACAAGACGACTTTTGGGGCGAATCTATCTGCGGAGCCTGGGCGATTTGAGCAACAGCAGCCAGGCGGACATGGCGGAGAAGGCGATCGAACAGTACCGGGAGATTTACCGGCTGGAGCCCGCGGACACGGAGTCGGCGCTGTGGCTCGCGCGGCTCTATCGGCTGCGCAACGAGCACGATAAGGCGGAAGAAGTGCTGCGCGGTGTGCTGAAGGAGGATCCCGAAAACGGCGCAGGAGTCGAGCAACTCACGCAACTCCTGCTGGATGAGGGCAAGTCGGGGGACGCCGTAACGCTGCTCGAAGGCATTACCAGCAGAACGCCTGCGCCGGCGCTGCTGGATCTTTTGGGGGACGCCTATACGCAGACGCATGAACTTGCGAAAGCGGAGCGGGCGTACCGCAAGGCGTCGGAACTGGATCCGTCGGAGCTGAGCCATCAGCGGGGACTCGGACAGACGCTGCTTTCCGAAGAGAAATATTCGGAAGCGCTGGCGGTGTACCAGAAACTCGCCGACCTGATGCCGGACGATTCAGACATTTATTTGCGGCTGGCGCAGATTTACCGGGAACTGCACCAGCTCGATAAGGCGGAAGAAAACCTAGTAAAAGCGAGGCAGTATGCTCCGGGCAGCCTCGAGGTGATGTACAACGAGGCCATGTTGTATGAGGCGCAGGGGCGCTTCGAGGATGCGATTCGCGTGCTGTCCGACGCGGTGACTGGCCTGAAGTCGCAATCCACGGTGCTGCCGTCGCGGCGGCGGTCGATGGCCATTCTCTACCAGCAGCTTGGGCAGCTTTACCGGGACACGCAGAACTTTCAGGCGGCGATTTACACGTACGAAGAACTGGGGCACCTCGGTGACGAGGAAGACCGCCGAGCGCGGCTGCTGATCATGGACACGTATCGCGCGGCCAAGGATTTGACGAGGGCGCTGCAGACGGGAAAAGAAGCGGCCGCGAAATACCCGAGCGACCCTGCGATTCGAACGAGCCATGCGCTGTTGCTGGGCGAAAATGGGCAGACTGACGAGGCAGTGAAGATTCTGCGGGTGCAATTGAGAAAGAACGAGGCCGACCGGGAAACGTACCTGAATATCGCGCAGGTGTACGAGCGCGGAAGGCGGTACAAGGAGGCCGAAGAGGCGGCGCTTACGGCGGAAATGCTGCCGGGGCAACCGCGCGAGAAAGAGATGGTGTGGTTTTTGCTGGGGGCGATTTACGAGCGGCAGAAGTTCTACGACCGGGCGGAAGAGGAGTTCAAGAAAGCGCTGGCAGTGGATCCGCGCAACGCGCCGGTGCTCAATTACTATGGATATATGCTGGGCGACCTGGGAATCCGGCTGGACGAAGCGGAGGAGCTGGTGCACCGGGCGCTGAAAGAAGACCCGTATAACGGGGCGTATCTGGACAGCCTGGGGTGGATTTATTTCAAAGAGAACAAGCTGGGCGACGCGGAGGCCACGCTGCGCAAAGCCGTGGCGCGGGAAAGCCACGACGCGACAATTCGGTCGCACCTGGGCGATGTTTACGCCAAGACCGGCCGGAGCGATCTTGCTGCGGCGGAGTGGGAGAAGTCGCTGACTGAATGGCGGCGCTCGCTGCCGGCGGACGTGGAGAACGACAAAGTCGCAGAAATAGAAAAGAAACTTTCGCAGGTGAAGCACCGCGTGGCGCAAAAATCCTCGCCGCAAGCCGCGAAGCCGCAGTAAGCCGCATGCGCGAAGTTCGAATCCCAGCGTTCGCCAAAATCAATCTGCGTCTGGAGATTCTTGGGAAGCGGGCTGACGGGTATCACCAGCTGCGCACAATTTTCCAGACAATCTCTCTCCACGATGAATTGCGGTTGCGGATTTCGCAGCGGCCGGGGATTGCGCTGACGATCCTGGGCAATGCCGCTCTTTCACAGGAGCCGGTTCAGAGAAACCTGGCCTATCGCGCGGTGGCGGCGCTGCGCCGCGAGTTGAAGATTCGATCCGGCGTGGAAATCGAGCTGCAAAAAGAGATTCCGGCGGGGCGGGGACTGGGAGGCGGGTCGAGCGATGCGGCGGCCGCGCTGATCGGGTACTTGCGGCTCACGGGAAGGAAGGTACCGGCGCCGCGGTTGATGGAGATTGCCGCCTCTCTCGGCGCTGACGTACCGTTTTTTCTTTTTGGCGGGCGTGCGCTAGGGGTCGGCCGCGGCGACGAGATTTATCCGCTTCCCGACATGATGAAAATGAATTTGCTGATTGTCTCGCCGCGGGATGTCCATGTGGCAACGCCGGACGCTTACCGATGGGTGAAGGCGCCAAAGCTCTCCTCCGCCACGTTGACAAAAGGGGCCGCAAACCGTAGACTTTTTGAGTTCTGTGCTCTGTGCTGGGGCACGCAGGGAATCGGCCTTTCGAATGATTTCGAGCGGGCGGTTTTCCGGCGACACGCGCGGCTTGATCAAATCAAGCGGGCGTTGCTCTGGGTAGGAGCTTCAGAAGCCTCGCTGGCGGGTAGCGGTTCGGCGGTGTTTGGAGTTTTCCCGAGCCCAGCGATGGCGCGCCGAGCCGCTGTCGGGTTTTCGAACGACCAGACCTTCGTTTGCGAGACGATTTCGCGCGAGAGGTACCTTCGCAGGGTCAAGGGTGCGCACTGACAGGCGCGCGTGTCGTTCGCTGAGCCCCAGCGTCTCCGCACAAGTTAACAGGCGACCAGTTTACAGTGGAAAGTAGCAAAGAACCTGGATCTGGGTTTTTGCATTTTCAAGCTCCTCGGACCACAGGGTTACGTGCCGGATTTTCCGCGTGAGCCTTTGACTCTCGGCAGCGGACACTCGAATCGGGACCGTGTGAGGGCTCAGGTACTCGAAGGCCAAGGAATTCAAACGTTGCGTGGGAGCGCGCGCGTCGTGAACGACGACCGATTCAAGATTTTCTCAGGGACCGCGAATCTGCCGCTGGCAGAGAGCATCTGCCGGCACCTGGGCGTGCCGCTGGGCAAGGCGAGCCTGGGACGCTTCAGCGACGGCGAAATTTATTTTCAGATACTGGAGAACGTGCGCGGGGCGGACGTCTTCGTGGTGCAGCCATGCTGCTATCCGGTGGACAATCACCTGCTTGAGCTACTGCTGATGATCGATGCGTTCAAGCGCGCGTCGGCGTGGCGGATCACTGCGGTTTTGCCGTACTACTGTTACGCGAGGCAGGATCGTAAGGATAAGCCGCGGGTGCCGATCTCCGCAAAGCTGGTGGCGGACTTGCTGGAAACAGCGGGAGCAAGCCGCGCGCTGACGCTGGACTTGCACGCGCCGCAGATTCAAGGCTATTTCGATGTGCCGGTGGATCACCTGTTCGGGACACCGGTGCTGGTGGAACACTTCCGTCACCTGCACCTGCCGAATCTCACGGTGGTATCGCCGGACGCGGGAGGCGTGGAGCGGGCGCGATTTTTTGCGAAAAAGCTGGATGCTCCGCTGGCGATCGTGGACAAGCGGCGAGTGGACGTGGACGTCAGCGAAGTGATGAACCTGATTGGAGACGTGCGCGGACGCAGTACGCTGATTGTGGATGACATCATCGACACGGCGGGGACGCTGGTGAAGACTGTCGAGGCATTGATTCGAGAGGGCGCGACGCAGGTTTATGCGGCCTGCACGCATGCGGTGCTATCGGGGCCGGCGATCGAGCGGATCGCGAAGTCGCAAATCAGGGAAGTTGTGTCAACGGACTCGGTGCCGATCAGCGAGGCGGCAAGGAAGATGGGGAAGATCAAAGTTTTGAGCGTGGCGGACTTGCTGGCGCGAGGGATCCGGTCGATTCACGAGGAGACTTCGATCAGCGAGCTGTTTATTTAGCGTTGCGTGCGACAGAAAAAGTTGTCCCGCAAGAATTCAGGGAAGGATAGAACGTATGGCTCAGACACAGATTGTGGTGGAAGCAGCGCCCCGGTCCGACCGGGGGAAGAATGAAGCGCGGCGCTTGCGGCAGACGGGGAAAGTGCCGGCCGTACTCTATGGCGGAAAGGGCCAGGCGATTACGCTGTCCGTAAATGCCAAGCAGGTGGGAGCGATCCTGCGTTCCGAGAGCGGACATAACACGTTGTTTCAGGTGGATCTCGCGGGAAAGCATGAGCCGGCGATTTTGAAGGACTGGCAAGTGGATCCGCTGAGCGGAAAACTGCTACACGTGGACTTGCTGCGCGTGGCGATGGACGTGCGCATGCGCGTCAAAGTGCCCGTGCACACGTTCGGCGAGCCAGCGGGCGTGAAGCAGCAGGGCGGAGTGTTCGAAGTGGTGACGCGCGAAGTGGAAATCGAGTGCTTGCCTGCGGACATTCCGACGGAGTTCAAGGTGGACGTGAGCGACCTGATGCTGGGCAAGCAGCTTCGCGCCAGTGAGCTGACAATTGACACGGCGAAGCTGAAGTTGATCACCGACCCGGATCGCGTGCTCGCCCACGTGGTGGCGCTCAAGGTCGAAGAAGAGAAGCCTGTCGAGGCGGTTGCCGCGGAAGCTGCAGTGCCCGCCGAGCCGGAAGTCATCAAGAAGGGCAAGAAGGAAGTGGAGGGCGAAGAGGGCGCCGAGGCCGAGGCCAAACCGGAGAAGAGCGAGAAAAGCGAGAAGGGCGAAAAGAAGAAGTAAGCCCATAAACTACGAGGCACGGCGGCGCGCGATATGCGGGCTGCCGGACAGAGACCTATGCGGCTCATTGTCGGGCTTGGGAATCCTGATCCGGAGTATCAGTGGACGCCGCATAACCTGGGTTTCATGGCGGTGGATGAGCTGGCGAATCGGAATGCGATTCGCGTGGAGCGGCCGGAGGGCAAAGCGCTTGTTGGGCGGGGGAAAATCACCGGAGAAGACGTGGTCCTGGCAAAGCCGCAAACGTACATGAACCTGAGCGGGATTTCGGTGCGGGAGCTGCTGGAGAAATACGAGCTGGGGCCGGGCGATCTGCTGGTGATGTGGGATGAAGTGCAACTGCCGTTCGGCACGATCCGGCTTGACTGGAGAGGCAGCGGCGGCAGCCACAACGGGGCGAACTCGGTGATCAGCTCGGTGGGGACGCCGGAATTCACGAGACTTCGGCTCGGCTGCGGGCCGGATCACCCGCTGAGCAGCCGCAAAGAATTCGTGCTGCGGCCGATGAAAAAAGCCGAACTGGAAGTTGCGGCCGAAATGATTGGCGAAGCGGGCGACGCCGTGGAGATGATCCTGAAGCAAGGGACCGACGCGGCGATGAACAAATACAACCGGCGGAAGGAAGCGCAACCAGAAGAGCGGCCGAAAGAGTAGCAGCGATTTTGCCGGGCCCAGTGCCCGGAAGAGAAGGAAAGAGGTCATCATGGAAGAGCGTTTGTACGATTTGATTTTCATCGTGCGTCCAGCGACGCCGGAGGAAGAGATCAAGAAGGTTCTCACCGGTATCGAGCACACGTGCGCAGAGAAGGGCGGGAAAATCGAAAAGACCGAGAATTGGGGCACGCGGAAGCTGGCGTACCGCGTGGCCAAGCACCGCGAGGGGATTTACGTGTACCAGCAGATTCGCACGAAGCATGGGGAGCTGATGGCGGAGCTGGAACGCCGGTTGCGCGTGCAGGACGTGGTGATCAAATATTTGACGGTGCGGCTGGACGAGGATTTGAAGCGCCAGAAGAAGCTCGTTGGAAAGCGCGAGCAACGCGCGGCGCGGCGTCCTCGCCGCACGGCCGCCCCCGCTGCGCCCGCGCCGGAGCAGACGGCGGCGGCAAGCTGAGCTAATAAGCGAGTAGCGAGTTCTTCGAGTAGAGAGAAAGGCAGGAAGTCATGGCAGAGGAACCGAAACAAGCACCAGCGCCCAGCGGGGCTCCGCCGCGCGAAGGCGGGCATGGTGGACCGGGAGGCGGCCACAGCGGACCGCGCCGCGAAGGCGGACCCGGAGGCGGTCCGGGCGGGAGGCCGCGCGGAAAGCGCCAATATTTCCGGAAGAAGAAAGTGTGCAAGTTTTGCGTCGAGAAGATGGACTTCATCGACTACAAGCGCGCCGACATCCTTTCGCAGTTTGTGCAGGAGCGCGGCAAAATCCTGCCGCGGCGCATGACGGGAGTCTGCTCGCGGCACCAGCGGTGGCTGGGCGTGGCGATCAAACGCGCGCGCAATATCGCGCTGCTGCCCTTCGCTGGCAGCGCGGCGGGGACGCAAGCGCCAAGGGCTGTAGTTGCGGCGACGGCTGAGGCGCCGAAGGCTTAGAGGATTGAGGAGCTAAGGGACAACGACATGCAGATTATCCTTCAGGAAGACATCGAGAAGCTGGGGCACCGCGGCGATGTGGTTACGGTAAAGCCGGGCTACGCACGGAATTTTCTTCTGCCGCGCAAGCTGGCGATTGAGGCGAGCGCAGGAAACATGAAGGCGCTCGAAAGGATTCGCACGGCGCTCTCGAAAAAGACAGCCACGGAGCTGGATGCCGCGCACAAGCAGGCGGAGCTGCTCAATGGCGTGTCGATGAAGTTCAGGCGCAAGACGGGAGAGAACGACCAGATGTTCGGGTCGGTCACAACCGCTGACATTGCCGAGGCGCTCGCGGCGCAGAACTTCAAGATCGACAAGCGACAGGTACAGCTCGCGGAACCGATCAAGACGCTCGGGGAGTATACGGTCACGATCAAGGTGTTCCGCGACGTGACCGCCGCAGTGAACGTGCAGGTCGAGAAGGAAGCGCAATAGCCCTTTCGCTTCGTAGTTTTTTCCGACAGGGGGCGCAGCATGCTGCGCCCCCTACCTTTTTGGCGCGGTATTTTTTCGGCACTCAGCAATAGAAAGTTTTGCAGAGATTTCCGACGCAATCCACAGCTGCCGGATTGACGCTGGCGCTGCTTCCGCGCACAATGCCGCATCACTTGGAGCGGGGGAACGCCCAGTCCCACGGTGAAGGAACTCTTCACTTGCCCTCCGGCGAAACCTATGGTAAAAACAGGCGAATATAAGGCGAATATACAGCGAAATCTTTATGCCCACTGACGCGACCCTGGAAAAACCCCTTCCGAATAACCTCGATGCCGAGCGCTCGGTTCTCGGAGCTATTCTGCTTGACAACAACGCCTTGAACGCGGCGATCGAGAATCTGCGTCCCGAAGACTTTTTTCTCGAGCAGCACCGGCGCGTCTATACGCAGATGATTTCGCTTGGAGAAAGCCAGCAGGCGATCGACCTGGTCACTTTGACGGAGGAATTGCACCGGCGGGGGGATCTGGAGGCGGCAGGCGGGGCGCCGTACCTGGCGTCGCTGGCGGACGGCATGCCCAAGGTTTCGAACATCGAGCACTATGCCCGGATCGTCAAAGAGAAGGCGCTGCTGCGAAACCTGATACACGCGACGCACAACATCCAGCAGCGCGCATTCGAAGGCGAAGATGGCGCGGACGCCATCCTCGACAACGCGGAGTCCTCGATTTTTGCACTGGCAGAGGACCGCGTCAGGGCGGGATTAATCCCCGTTAAAGATATTGTCCGCGATAATTTCGAACGCCTGGAAAAGATCTTCCGCGAAGGCAAGAGCATCACTGGTGTTTCTACCGGGTACGCGGAACTGGACAAGCTTACTTCGGGCCTGCAGCCCTCCGAGCTGCTGATCCTTGCGGCACGCCCTTCTCAGGGAAAGACCGCGCTGGCGCTGAATCTTGCCGAAAACATCGGAATCCGGTCGGGCCTGCCGGTGGCGATTTTCAGCCTGGAAATGTCCAAGGAATCGCTGCTGCAGCGTCTGGTAGCGTCGGTGGCGCAGATCGATGCGCACAAGTTCCGGACCGGCCACCTGAACCGGGAGGACTGGCGGCGGATGACGGAAGCGCTGGGAACGATTTCGTCCGCGCCGCTGTGGGTTGACGATGCGGGATCGATCAGCGTGCTGGAAATCGGAGCCAAGGCGCGCCGGCTGAAGCGCGACAAAGGGCTCTCGCTCCTGATTGTCGATTATCTCCAACTGATTACGGCACGGGGGCGCTTCAGCAACCGCAACGAAGAAGTTTCCAGCATTTCCCGGAGCTTGAAGGGTCTCGCCAAAGAGCTGCAGATCCCCGTGCTGGTCCTGAGCCAGCTGACGCGCGCGCCGGAACGGGAAGAGCGCGGCCCGCAGCTCTCCGACTTGCGCGAGTCCGGCGCCATCGAACAGGACGCCGACGTGGTCATGTTCATTTACCGGCCGCATTTCTTCAAACACGATGCCGCGCCCGAAGAGCGGGAGCAGGCGGAGATCCTCATCGCCAAACAGCGCAACGGACCCACGGACAAGATCAAGTTTGTCTTCCGGAGCCGGCTCACACGATTCGAAGAGGCGGCGCCGGATGCCTTCTCGCAGTTCGCCCCGGAGGACATGTAAGGCTTGCCACAGCGCGGAAAGCGTTCCACAAGAAGCCGAGAGCGGGTAAGTGAGCCGCCGGCGAGTCGTGCACTCCGCGTTCCTCGTAAGTCTTTATAAACTAATAGGTTAGACGTGAGTGTGGGATCCGCTGAGGCGAGTCCGCGACGGCGATGCCGGTGGTATCCGGCGTGCCTACTTGACTGGTATTGTCATTCACGCTCCAGCGGCCTGGGGAATCCGTCCGGTTCGCGTGAATGTCGTACACTATTTTCTTCCTGGGAAGGCTATGGCGCAAACGGCGAAGAGTCCTGCGAAAATGAAGAGCCGCCCTGTCTGGGCCGAGGTTTCGCTTTCCGCCTTGGCACACAATCTGCGTGCCATACGAGCGTACGTGAATCCTCCGGAGGAGAAGCGCAAGACGCCGCGAAAAATCCTTTCCATCGTGAAAGGCAATGGCTACGGCCACGGCGGGCCGCAGGTGGCCAAGGCGCTTGAGAAGGCCGGATCAGAATGGTTTGGGGTCACTTGCACGGAGGAAGGGATCGCCATTCGCAAAGCCGGTGTCAGGAACCCGGTGCTGGTGCTGACCAGCTTCTGGCCTGGAGAAGAGTCGCGCATGCTGGAGTATGGGCTGACGGCGGTCATTCACCGCTGCGAGCAGCTCCAGGCTCTCGACCGGGCGGCCGGGCGCGTTTCTGGCCACAGGGGCCGGAAGCGGGTTTCGTTTCATTTGAAGATGGACACGGGGATGAATCGGCTCGGGATCGCTCCGAGCGACGTGGACTGCTTTGCGAAGCAGCTCGCGAAGTGCCGGCGCCTGGAGCTTGGCGGAGTCATGACCCACTTCGCATCGTCGGAAATTTTCACGAACACGCGAGCGGGCGAGCAGACGCGGCAGCAGGAGGAGCGCTTTTACGCCGCGCTCGAACGGATGCGGTCGCTGGGCATCGATCCCGGCATCGTGCATCTAGCCAACAGCGCCGCGATTGTGTCGCGGCCCGAGACGTGGGCCGTGGGAGCGTACTTGTGCGCGGTGTGCTTGCCCCAATCGTGGGAATTATCTCGATGGATGTCACCATGGCCGATGTGACGGATGTGCCGGAGGCGGAAGTAGGTGACGTTGCGACGATTTACGGCAGCGACGGAGAGCATGCTCATCCCGCTCATCTGGTCGCGCGCAGTATTGGCACAGTGACCTCCGATCTGCTTTGTGGCGTGAGCCAGCGCGTTCCTCGCATCTATTTGCGCTAGCAGGAGATTCATCTTTCCGTTGTACGCCAAGTCTAGCGCCAATCTGCCATCCGCGATTCGCCTGACCTTCCCGCTTGAGGTACACTCTGAAGTTTGCGAATCGTTCTTTGACCTGTGTGGCGCGGGGGTAGCGCCCCACGGCGTCCGCTTCGCATTCACAGACACGCAATGGGCCGCATAGCCGCCATTCTTCCTGCTGCAGGTCTCGGCACGCGCATGGGCGCCGAGACGCCCAAGCAATTCCTCGAGTTGGACGGCATCCCGATTGTGCTTCACAGCGTGCGCCGCATCGCGTCCTGTCCGCTGGTGACGGACATCATTGTAGCCACGCGTGCCGATGTCGTGGCATCCCTTGAAAAGCGCACCGGCGGGGAGAAATTGCGGCAGACCATCCGGGTGGTGCGAGGCGGAGATTCCCGGCAGGAATCGGTGGCGCTGGCATTGCAGGAAGTATCGAACGATACGGAGATCGTGCTGGTGCACGACGCCGTTCGGCCCTTCGTTACTCCGGAGCAGATCACCCGGGTGATTGAAGAAGCGAGGCGCTGCCAGGCGGCCATTCTGGGCATTCCGGCGATGGATACGGTGAAAGAAGTGAAGCGTGCCAGCTTGCCCGAAGACGTGGCGCTGATTATCGGAACGATCCCGCGAGAGCGCGTGGTCCTGGCGCAGACGCCGCAGGCGTTTTCGACCAAATTGCTGAAAGAGGCGTTTGCGCGCGCGCAAGCCGACGGCGTCACCGCCTCGGACGAAGCTGGCCTCGTCGAGAGGCTGGGCCATGATGTTCACGTGGTGCTCGGCTCGGAGCGCAACATCAAGATCACCAAGCCCGCAGATATGGACCTGGCGCGCTTTTACCTGGAGCAGGAGCGGCAGAAAGCATGAGCGCGCGCTGCGGCATCGGCTACGACCTGCATCGGCTTGCGGAGGGGCGAAAGCTGATCGTTGGCGGCATCGAGCTGCCGTTTGAAAAAGGGCCGGTAGGACATTCCGACGGGGACGTGCTCGCCCACGCGCTGTGCGACGCGCTGCTGGGCGCGGCAGGGCTGGGCGACATTGGCACACATTTTCCGGATACGGACCCGAAATGGAAGGGCGCGAACAGCCTGCTCTTTCTGGAACATGCGAGAAGACTGCTCGATGAAAAACACCTCGCGATTGAGCACATCGATGCCATCGTGATCGCCGAGAGGCCCAAGCTGGGGCCACACTTCCCCAGGATGCGCGAAGCACTTGCGAAGGCGCTGGGCGTGACATCGGATAAGATTCATCTCAAAGCCAAAACCAACGAAGGCGTGGATGCCATCGGACGCGGTGAAGCCATTGCCGCTCATGCCGTGGCAACGCTCGTGCCGCTCTGAGCGCAGCGGGTGACACTCGGCCAGCCAGTTTGCGATACAGTTTCGTGATGCCTCCCGAACAAACGCCAACAACTTCTTCCACCGTCAACCCTTTTACAAGCGCGTACGTTGCCGGGATTCTCCACGAGCGCGGCTGGCTCACTGGCGAGCCTTCACGGGAGCAGCTTGCGTGGTGCGAGCGTGCCGCATCGTTGCTGGGTGCCCATGCGGCGAACCGCGGCGCACTAGCTGAATTGTTGAGCCTCATTTTCTACTACGATGCGGCTGAACTCCTTGCGAGAGTGGAAACTCACGCGGTGCTTTCCCGATATGCCGCGCGCGAAGTACTTCGTCAACTTGCCCTGCTGCTGCTCGATGGCGCGCCGCTTACGTCCGAGCGCTTCAAACAAGTTGTGAATTGCCTAAAAGACGAACTCGATCTCCGCGGCCGCGATCTGTTTCATCCTATTCGCCTCGCGCTGGCCGGGCGGGCCGGCGAAGGTGAACTCGATCGAGTGATCTTGTTGCTCGATGAAGCGGCAAGTCTTTCGTTTACGGCTCCCGTCAAGCCGGCGCGCGAGCGCATCCTGGAGTTTTGTGCGGCCGTGGATTGAGCGTTCCCCCGTTGGGGCGCAGCGGGCTTCGTCCCTGCACAGTTGCCCGCTCTCGCTTTCAACTGTAGGCTCTCAACTGTAAACTGTCTCCCCGATGGATCGGCTCACTGGAATTCACGCAGTTCGTGAGGCGCTCGAAGCGGGACAAGCGTTCGACCGCGTCGTTATCACGCGAGGGCGGCAAGACACGCGCGTCGAGGAGATTGTCCAGTTGGCGCGGGAACGAAATATCCCCGTGCGTTTCGAGGACCGCGGGCAGCTCGACCGGCTGGCCGGCTCGAAGGATCATCAAGGTGTCGTTGCGCTGGCAGCGGCACGCGCGGCTGGCACTCTCGAAGAAATTCTGGCGGCTGCAAACAAAAGCCCCGGGCGCGGGCAGAAGGGCCTGATTGTTCTGCTGGATGGCGTGGAAGACCCGCACAATCTGGGAGCTGTGATCCGAACTGCGCTTGCCGCGGGAGCACACGGCGTCATTATTCCGGAGCGGCGCGCGGCGGGTCTGACGGACACGGTCGCGCGCGCTTCCGCCGGTGCGCTCGCCCATATGCCAGTCGCAAAAGTGACCAATCTTGCGCAAACAATGGAAGAGTTGAAAGAGGCCGGGTACTGGCTTATCGGCCTCGACGAGCGCGCCGACAAGAGCTACACAGAGGCGGATTACACGTCACCGGTGGGAATTGTGCTCGGCGGAGAAGGTAAGGGCTTGCACGAACTGACGCGTAAGCGCTGCGACTTCATCGTCTCGCTTCCCACGACCGGGCCGGTGAAATCGCTAAATGTTTCAGTCGCTGCGGGGGTAGTCCTCTTCGAAGCTCTGCGGCAACGGCATCCAAGGTAGCGTCTGCGTCTCGGCCGCGATTTTCTCTCGACTCTAGATTTGAGAATTAGCTGTCGTACTGAATCAAGGAGAATACGTCGACGCCATTCAACTTGGAGCGGCCTTTCAAGAAGGTTAGTTCGACCGCAAACGCAGCCCCTTCGACTTTGCCGCCGAGTTTCTCAACCAGCTTTGCGGTGGCCGAAGCGGTTCCGCCGGTGGCGAGGAGGTCGTCGCAAATGATCACCCGTTGGCCGGGTTTTACAGCATCCTCGTGAATCTCCAGCGTGTCCGTGCCGTATTCGAGCGCATAGGAAATGCTCGCCGTCTTTGCGGGAAGCTTCTTAGGCTTTCTAACGGGAACGAAGCCGGCGCCCAGGCGGTAGGCCAACGCAGGCGCAAAGATGAATCCGCGCGCCTCGATGCCTGCTACCACGTCGATCGTGCGGCCGTTGTAGTGCTCGCAGAGCCGGTCGATGAGCGTATGGAATCCCTGCTTGTCTTTCAGCAGCGTCGTCAGGTCGTAGAACAAAATGCCGGGCTTCGGGTAGTCCGGCACTTCGCGGATCAATTTCTTCAGATCGTTCATTCGAACGGCTCCTCTTTCCCGGCGCTCTAATTAATTACAAATCCCTTTTCATAAAGCGGATCGGGACGCGCAATCTCTTCCCTGACTTCGCTGACGCTCGAAAATCGCGGTCCGCGTTCGAGAGCAGTCTTCAACTCCGCAAGCTGCCAAGGCGTTCCCATGGCAAACACCTCGACGCGGCCATCGGCCAGGTTCTTCGCGTAGCCGCCGAGGCGCAATTTCTCCGCAACGCGCTGCGCGAAGAAGCGGTATCCCACACCCTGCACGAGTCCCGAGACAAAATAACGTTTTGCTTGTTTCGCGTCGCTCACAAACCCACGGAATTGTAGCAGAGACTTGGCCGATCGTCCCGGAGGCTTGCCGTGGCGAGCGGCGCGTGCGGCGGCGCGGACGAGTGCGATAGACTGGATCGTCTTTGCGCGGACCTTCGAGGCGGCTTTCCAGCGCGGTCCTCGCATCTTAATTGAGCATGAACCAGGAAACCAGCGAACTGCGCTTGCGGCGCTTCTTCCGCGTGCTTCGGGACGTGGCAGTTGCCTGCGCTTTGTTCTTCGCTGGAGGCGGAATTAGCGCGCAGGAGGCTCAGCACCGGCCGCTGACGCCGCCGCCCGAGCACGAGGTCAAGCGCATCGGCACAGAACCTGTGCCCGAAGCGCCGCCGTCTCTCCCACCGGAAGAAATCATTCGGCGTTTCTCTCAGAAAGAAGACGAATACTTGCTC
>WNFO01009789.1_pt1 | contig 14845 bp, 12 predicted proteins | sample 5400251 | NCBI WGS metagenome assembly WNFO01 (sample SAMN13153354, study PRJNA577476) | soil metagenome | isolation source: 100 cm saprolite under Madrone tree | place: USA:California | collected 2016-06-14 | reverse complement strand
CCTTTGCCCCACTTGATGCCGCGCCATTGCAGAATGAAGAAGCCGATGATGATGACGACGGCGATCAGGTTGACATGCCCGGCGAGCGGCCGAACGAGTTCGCCGCTATATTCACCAATTACAATGGCCACGGCCGCGGCGGTGCCGCACGTGGACAGCCAGTCGCTCCAGCCGACGATGAAGCCGGCGTATTCGCCGAGCGCGCGGCGAGAAAAATTATATTGTCCGCCGCTGCGCGGAATGGCCGCGCCGAGTTCAGCCATGGACGAAGCACCGGAGAGGGCGTAGAGTCCGCCAACGACCCAGACGCCGAAGAAGAGATAAATGTTCGGGAGCCATTGCGCGATGTCGCCCGGCGCGCGCACGATTCCGGCGGCGATAGTATTGCCGACGGCGGCGGAAATGCCGAACCACATGCCCAGGACTTTGAGTAAGCGGCCGCGGCTGCGCGGGGCGGAAAGCGCATCAAAAGTGCCGCTCGACGCAGAGGCGCTGGGTGTGGAAGATAGGTCCGATGGATTCGGCAATTGCAGAGTCTCAGGGACTTTGCGAAACTTCGCCATGATAATCGGCACAGGGGAAAATGCAAGCCGGAAGTGGCGAGGGTGCGAGGCGGCGAAGTGAGTGCTGAGGAGTCTGGAGAGTTGAAGGTGGAAAACGCTGCGCGTATTGCTTCAGACGCGGAGGGCGGCGTCGATGTTTCGGTGGTGATTCCGTGTTTGGATGAGGCGAATTCGGTGGGGATTTGTGTCTTGAAGGCGATGGAGGCGTTTGGCGCCGCAGGACTGCGCGGCGAGGTGGTGGTGGCGGACAACGGCTCGACGGACGGATCGATTGAAATTGCAGAGAAGTTGGGCGCGCGCGTGGTGCGCGTGGAGCAGCGCGGTTACGGCTCGGCGCTGCGCGCGGGAATTGCGGCGGCGCGGGGCGCGTTCATCGTGATGGGAGATGCGGACGACAGTTACGACTTCAGTGAGGTACCGCGGTTCGTGGAGAAGTGGCGGCAGGGGAACGACGTGGTGATGGGGAACCGCTTTCGCGGCGAGATCAAGCCCGGGGCGATGCCCTGGCACCACAAATACGTGGGCAATCCGGCGCTGTCTTCGTTGCTGAATTTGTTCTTCCGCGCAGGGATTGGGGACAGTCATTGCGGAATGCGCGGCTTCACGCGCGCGGTCTATGAGCGCATGGATTTGCGCAGCACGGGGATGGAATTTGCTTCGGAGTTTGTGATTAAGGCCACGCAACTTGGCGCGAAGATGGCGGAGATTCCGGTGACGTTGTGGCCGGACAAGCGCGGGCGGCCGCCTCATTTGCGGAGTTTCCGGGATGGCTGGCGGCACTTGCGGTTCATGTTGTTATACGCGCCGAACTGGCTGTTCGTATTGCCGGGGGCGGCGTTTGTGCTGCTGGGGCTGTTCCTGGTTTTTTGGCTCTTGCCGGGGCCGCGCACAGTTGCGCCGCAGGTCACTCTGGACGTACACACCATGATTTTTGGCGTGATTTTCACGTTGCTGGGCGCGCAGATACTCTCGATCGGCGCGTTTGCGAAAGTGTTCAGTTATGCGGAGCGATTCGATCGCAGCGGAACAGTGTCGCTGAAGCGCGTCCTGAAACGGGTGACCCTGGAATCGGGGCTGCTGCTGGGCGGCGTGTTGTTTTTTGCCGGGCTTGCGGGCTGCGCGTGGGTGACATGGCAATGGGTGGCCAGCGGATTTGGGCCCCTGGCGCAGATTCGGCAAGTATTGTTCTGGGCCATGTGGTTGTTTCTGGGCTTGCAGATTATTTTTGCTTCGTTCTTCTTGAGCATGCTGGGGATTAGCCGCGGAACGTATATCGGCGACTACGAGCTGAAATAGTGTCCTACACCGGTTTGGATCACTTCATCGCGCGACAGAGGTTTCGCGCAGCGTATCCGCACATCCGCAAGGGAGCGCGCGTTTGCGACTTGGGTTGCGGGCTGGACGCAGCGTTTCTGGATTTCGCCGCGGAGCGGATTGCACACGGCGTGGGCGTGGACGATCAGGTCCGCGATGGTGCCGGGGGACGATGGACGCGGGTTCGTGCGGATATCCGCGCAGCTTTGCCGCTGGAATCGGGGCAATTCGATAACGTAGTGATGCTGGCAGTGCTGGAGCATTTGGCGGAGCCGGAGCCGGTGCTGCGCGAGGCGTATCGCATTTTGGCGCCGGGCGGTTCGCTGATTTTGACGTGGCCTTCCGCGATGGTGGATCCGATCCTGAAGGTGTTGCACGGATTGCGATTGGTGAGCGACGAAATGGAAAGCGACGAGCATCAGAAGCGTATTCCGGTGGGCACGCTGCAGCAGATGTTGCACCGCATCGGCTTCACCGAATTTCTTCACTACACGTTTGAGTTGGGACTGAATAATCTGATGGTGGCGACGCGGTGAGTGCGGATGTAGTGCCTGCCGTCCCCGGCGGGGCGGCGAGGGCCAGAAAAGGGTCCGACCAGCGCGCAGTAAAATCCTTTTTTACTGCACCGCCACCAGCGTCGAGTTAGGATACGGAGTCACCTGATGCCTGAAATCGGGTTGCAGCAGCCAGACGTGCCGGTCCCTGAAATAAGCCAGGAGCTTGGCATTCTGAGCTGTGCCTATGTCCCGAGCCCACAAGATCTTTCCGCCGTCGATGTCCGCTCCATTGAAAACCCATTCCCAATGGGGATCGTGAAAATCCGCGTAGCGCACGATGACCAGATGCTTTCCATCCAGATGCTGGAGTTTTTCCACGATTGCCGCGCGGCTGGAATTTCCTTTACACGCAAATTGGAGCGGGTCACAAACCTGGTAACAAAGATTGGTTCCAGTATCCAGCAGTAACAGTAGAAACGTCGCGCGAGACAATACGACGCCAAAGTGCAAAGAGGAAATGCGCATGATGCGCAGGTGGCGGACGCCCTGGACCAGCAGGCCGTAAAAAATACAAGTAAGCGGCGCCGCATAATGCGATTGCGACCAAACTACCGCAAAGAGAGCGGCAGCGCTAACGGCGAGCGTTGCCCAAAATATCTTCATCCTACGATCTAAGAGCACGAACGGAAGGGCGGGCAATACGAGCAGAGCGCCTGGCCAGAAATAAGTGACTCCAAAGTGAACAACTTTTTCCTTGGAGACCTTCTTGGCATGTTGCCAGTCCCTTTGATAGTAGGAGCGTTCCCAGGTGTTGTAGAAACCTTGAAAGACCAGATTGTTGTAAGAGAGCTCGGGTTTGAATGGCTGCCACAAGAACAGGGGTGCCGTGTCGTAAGTGCGTTCGTTGAGAGTGTGGGGAAAGAGGAGCGCATTGGCGGTCAAACGCCAGTTGTAATAGCCCATGAATGCAAACGTAAAGAGGAGAACGCAAACGATGGGTATGAGCGCATTGCGAAACCGCGGGCGCAAGGCGTCTTTGGAGCGGATCTTCCCGGAAAGCCAATACAAGAACCACAGCGCTGCGGGCACGCAGAAGAACAAGCCTTCATAGGGCCGGCTGTTAGCCAGGATTGCGGCACCAAGCCCTAGCAGAATGGCGTCACGCGCCCTGGCGCCTCGGCGGAGTCTCCCCAATCCACCCAGCACAAGTGCGCCACCGATGGCCGCGGTTGCGCCTCCCCAATAGCTATTCACCCAATAACTGGTAATACCGAACTTGAGCGCGGCGAAGCCTGCGGCCAAAAAGGCCCAGCGCGAGGGCATCCACGCCTGTAACGCCCAAAAGATCGCGACGCACATGAAGGCGTTGCTGAGAAGAACTCCGATCCAAGGATTTCCTAGTAATTGGCCTAACGCCAAAATGAATCCTTGCGCCGGCGGATACATGGAGGAATACGTCGGGTGCCAATTGACGTGGTAGGTCTCGAAGCTCACCCAGAGGGGATGAGACGGATTGGCCAGCCTGCCATGCGCAAAGGTATCAGCTAGCAGCAGGTAGCCGAACTCGTCATGCGTGGTGGGAGTCGGTACAGGAAGCAATGGCAAGGCAATCAGGCGAGCGCCAACAACCGAAAGAAATAAGACGGAAGAAGCCAGGAAGCGACGCTCGGCGAATTGCGAGAGCGCTTGTTCGACGCGCAAATAGGCAATCCGGCCGCGGCGGGTGAACAAGAAGAGTAAGCACAAGGCGATCGCTGCCGTTACGGAAATGCCCGCAACAGAGAGGGCTCGCATCGTCGTGGGGTCTAGTACGTAGGGCATCTGGCAATCTCGTGCTCAGGTGATGGGAATTGGCATCGGCAAACGCCGGAAAAAAGGACCGATAGCCTACTGATGAACCATTGTAAGAGATTCCTTGCGCGGCCGCCGCCGCCGATAGTAAACGGTGCGTGAAGATTACTCGTCGGAGGAAAGCGAAGCGCCCGGTGGGGTGTAAGGTTCGAGGTAGGTGTTATCGGAGTCGGGGGTGACCAGCCAGATTTTGCGATCTTTGAAGTAGGCGAAGAGGTTGGCGTTTTGCTGGGGATCGAGTTCGCGGGCCCAGAGAACTTTGGCAGTGTCGATTTCGGCGCCGTTGTAGACCCACTCGTCATGGATGTTGTGATCGTCTGGGTCGTAGCGGACGATGATGAGGTGTTTGCCGGGCGTGTGCTGGAGTTTTTCGGCGATGGCGGCGCGGCTCGGATCGCCCTGGCAGGGCCACGCAAGCGGGTCGCAGATACGACGAAGTGCGTTGATCCCGGTGTCGAGGACTAGCAGGAGCACGATGGCACGGGACAATGCCAGGCCCACGGGACGAGGGCAGATGCGCAACGTGCGCAGGTGGCGAATGGCTTGTACTACGAGCGCAAAGATGACGCAGGCGAGCGGCGCGGCATAGTGTGGGTTCGACCAGATGACGGCGAAGACGCCTACGGTGACAAGCAAAAAAGTAGCGAGGAGCAATCGCATCTTGCGGTCGCGGAAGAGAAAAGGGATCGCCGGCAGCGCGAGTAACTCGCCCACCCAGAAGTAAGTGATGGCGCAGCGACCTAGTTTCTCCACGCTTACGCGCCAGACGTCGGGCCAGGTATTGTCGTAGTTTTCGCGCTCCCAACCGTTGTAGAAATCCTCGAATTGTTGATTGCGGTAGTGCATCTCGGGTTTCTTGTGATCCCAGAGGAAGAGGCCGGTGGTGTGATAGGTGTGCGTGTTCAGGACGTGTGGCAGCAGCAGCGGATTCCCGGTAAGCCGCCAATTGTAGTAACCCATGAACGCGGCGGTAAGAGCGAACACAAGCGTGAGAGGTGCGAGAACATTTCGCAAGCGTGCGTGCAATGGCTGCCGCGACTTGGTTTTTCCAATGAGCCACCAGGAAAACCACGCTGCAGCGGGGATGCAGAAGAGGAAACCTTCGTAGGGGCGGCTGTTGGCGAGAATGACGACGCCGAGGCCCAACAAAACGGCATCGCGAATTCTTGCGCGCTTCACGATTCGAACGAGCGCACCCAGCACGAGCGCGCCGCCGATTGCGGCGGTTGCGCCTCCCCAATAGCTATTCATCCAGTAGGTGGCGATGCCAAATTTCAGGGCAACGAGCACGCCGCCGAGGAAGGCCCAACTAAGCACAACGCCAATCCAGGGATGGCCGAAAATTTGGCCCAGGGCTAAGGCGAAGCCCTGTGCGGGCGGATACATGGAGGCGTACTTGGGGAGCCAGTTGACGTGAAAGGTTTCGAAGCTGACCCACATGGGATGGGGTGGATTAGCGAGGCGGCCGTGCGCGAATGTGTCGGCCATCAGCAAGTAGCTGAATTCGTCGTGAATGCCGGGAACGGGGACCGGGAGAAGCGGAAGCGCTGCGAGGCGAAGAGAGATGACGGAGAAGAAAAGGGCGAGGATGGCGAGGGTTTTGCGTTTCGCGAGGCGCGAGAAGGATTCTTCAACGCGGCGGAAGAAGTGATTGGCGATGTTCGGGAAGAGCAACGCAATTGCGCCGAGGATAAGCGCGAGAACACCGGAAATTGCGACGGTGAGTAAGGTCTGGAGCGCGGTGGTGTCCTGGAATCCCGGCATGGGTCAGGGAATTGTACGCTAGAGAGGAAGTGCCCGCCGCAGAAGATAGCGCCCTAAGTACACGTATCTTGCCCTGCAGGTAAGCGGATCGGTTGAGATCCTTCGCGCATCCTCATCGGATGCACTCAGGATGACAGCGCCTGAGTAGAGACTAGCGTTCGACTTCCACTTCGGCGGCGGCCGGATCGGGGTTTTTGGCACCGCCGCCGGCCTCGAGGAAGTTGGCACCGCCGCCGGCCTCGAGGAAGTCGGCGACTTCCAGGCGGAAATTACCGGGATTGGTGGAGTAGCCGAGGGCCGTGTCGAAATCGATGATGCCGGCGCGCAGCAATTTTTCGAGTTCGCCGTCGAAGTGCTGCATGCCGTCGGTGTCGCCGTCACGCATGGCGTCGAGCAGGGTCTTGCCCTCGCTTTCACCTTTTTCGACGTAGTCGCGGGTGCGCAGGGTGGATTTGAGGATTTCGATGGCGGCGATGCGGCCTTTGCCGTCCTTTTTGGGAAGCAAGCGCTGGGAAACGATGAAGCGGAACGCTTTGCCGAAGCGCGTGCGCACGGAGTGCTGGTCGCTGACAGGAAAGACGCCGACGATGCGCTCGACGGTTTTCGCGGCGTCGATGGTGTGCAGCGTGGAAAGGACGAGGTGGCCGGTTTCGGCGGCTTCGATGGCGATCTCAATGGTTTCGCGGTCGCGCATTTCGCCGACCAGGATGACTTTGGGGGCCTGGCGAAGCGCGGCGCGAAGAGCGAGAGCGAACGTGGGCGTGTCGCTGTGCAGCTCGCGCTGGTGAATGGTGGCTTTCTTGTGGCGATGCAGAAACTCGATGGGATCCTCGATGGTGAGGATGTGAAAGGCCTTCTCGGCGTTCATTTTGTCGATGATGGCGGCCAGCGTGGAGGATTTGCCGGAGCCGGTGGGGCCGGTGACGAGAACGATTCCGTTTTTCAGGTCCACGATTTCCTCGAGACGCGAAGGAAGCTTGAGGTCCTCGAAGCCAGGAATTTTGTCGGGGATGACGCGCATTACGATGGCGCAACTGCCGCGCTGGCGGAAGATGTTGACGCGAAAGCGGCCAACGCCTGCGAGGCCGTAGGAAAGGTCGGCGGAACCGTCTTGATCGAGCTTGCGGAGGGGATGCTCGTTTTCGCCCATAATGTCGTAGGCGATGGACTTGGTGTCCGCGGCGGAAAGGCATTCCAGGCCTTTGTATTTCAGTTCGACGAGCTGGCCGCTGACTTCGACTTGCGGAGCGCGGCCCGGGGAAAAGATTAGGTCGCTGACGTGTCCGTTGGACTTGAGCATGGCGGCGATGAGCTGCGCGGTGTGGATGACGCGCTGCGCGGGCGGCGCCTGGGTAGGGGTTTCCATTTGCCGTGGAGTCCTCGTGTGCGAAAGCGACGACCTGGTCGCTTCAAGATAGGTCGATGAGCTGACCGACAACAATCTAAGTATGCGGGATTCTGATGACGATGCGGGGAATGGCGAGTCGATTGGTTGCGAGAAGATTAAGTGCCGTCTTGGCGACAATGCCGCAACCGGGACAGGTAAATGGCGCGCCGCGGCACATCGCGGACAGACTTAATGTTTGGAGGCTGAGTCGATGAAGGCCGAGATATTGGATTTTAGTTTGGCCAGATCATCATCGCGGAGATACATCATGTGGCCGGCATCGTAATACTTAAGGCCAATGTTCTTCTGTAGCTGCTCCGGCAAGCCAAGATGCTCCATGGTGTATTCGGTGGCGAAGAACGGCGTGGCCATGTCGTAGAAACCGTTTTCGACCTCGACCTGCAGGTGAGGATTGGCGAGCAGCGCCTGCACCAAATCGCCTTCAACGTTCGGAGAGCCGGGGAAAAAGCCGCGGCCGCGCCCGGTCTGGTGCTTCCAGTCCCAGTTACTGCCGACGCCTTCGCTGATGGCGTGGTAGGTCTTGTCTTGGCCGAATTTCAGGTCATCGCGAACGTAGCTGTTGAATGCGGCGGTGAACGCACCGGTGACGGCAGCGCTTTGCGGGTCGGATTCGGCGAATTCGCTTAGGAGATCGTACGTCAGACCGGAGTAGCGGGAATCCAGGCGGCCGGTGGTGAGGCCGCGATGGCGCTGTAATTCTTCCATGAATTGACCGAGTGTGACGCGCAGGTTGGCTTTGATCAGATAATCGTCGGTCAAGCCTGTGTAGCGGGACAGCTTCTTGGCCATGTCTGCCTTTTCCGCTGCGGTCAATTTCGAACCCTTCATCAAGGCGGAAGCGAATTCGGATTCCGCGAACCTGCGCGCTTCCTCCAGGAACGGAGTCAGGTTTTCGGGGCGGTCCTTCAGCACCTTGTGATACCAGGCCGTCGCGGCATAGCTCGGAAGGTAGAAGATGTAGGGCATGTCCGAACCGGGATGGAAGGAAAGTGTGCCGAGGTCCAGGACGGAGGAGATCAGCACGATGCCGTTGAAGTCCATGCCGTCGTGTTCCTGGAGGTAATTGCCGAGAGCGGCGGAGCGGAAGGTGCCGTAGCTTTCGCCGATTAGGAACTTGGGAGAGTTCCAGCGGCCGTTGCGGCTGACGTACAGGGTGATGAACTGCGCGAGCGATTTCACATCCTGATCGACGCCCCAAAAATCCTTGTCCTGTGCTTTGCCAACGGCGTGGCTGAAGCCGGTGCCGACGGGATCGAGGAAGACCATGTCGGTTTTGTCGAGCAGCGTGCCGGCGTTATCTGCGAGCTTATAAGGAGGAGGCGGAGTGGATTCAGCGTTGGCGGTGAGCACGCGGCGCGGGCCGAAGGCACCCATGTGCAACCACACGGAAGCGGAGCCCGGTCCGCCGTTATAAATGAAGGAAATGGGACGCGAAGGATCCTTCACATCGGTGCGCATGTAAGACGTGGAGTAGATGAGTGCTTGCGGCTCGTCCTTTTCGTTTTTGAGGAGGATGGTGCCGGCGATGGCTTTGTAGGGGATGGTCTGACCGCCGATTTTGATGGAGTGTTCGGTGACGGAAGATTCTTCTTTTGGCGGCGGCGGCGTTGGCTCAGCCGGCTTTTCCTTTTCGGCGGCTTTCGTTTCTCTTTCCTGAGCGCGTTCCTGCGCGCAGATTGGCAGGGCGAGAAGAGAAGAGAGAGCGAACGCGCTGAGGTGAAGGCGATTCATCATCGTTGGTGCTCCAGAGAAGCGAGATTGGGATTCGGGCGGACGATTCTACACATCGGAGGAGACGCAAGTCAAAGCGGTCATTTAAAAGGCACTGATTCAGTCTTTGGAGGGCTAAAGCAGGCGAGCAGCAGCCCGATCACGCCGAGCAACACCGCGATCATAAAGGTATGGCAGCCATGCTGGTGCGGATCGAGCACGACTAGGCAGCGGGGATCGGAGGCCATTCGCGTGCCCAGCAGGAGAATGAACGCTGCAAGCGACGTCCAGATTGCCCAGCGTTCTCCGCGGCGGATGGGAATGAGCGCCAGCATCGTGCCCATAATGCTCAGCGAGCAGGCCAGCGCCACCGGCCACGGACCCGCATATTCGGCGAGCGTTGCCGCGCCCAGATGCGGATGTGCCCTGGCATAGGCGGGCGCCGCAAGCGATGTATACAGTAGCGCCGCATACGCCGTCACTACCAGCCCAACACCAAGTTTCCGCGTCATGGCTAGGCCGTCTATTACATCAGGTGAATCACCGTTCGGTGAAGAGGAGATTGATGGAGCCGTTGCTATTTGTCGAGGCGAGGCGGAGTGAGGCGAGATTGTCGGCGATCCAGTCGGCGTCGGACTCGATAAGTTCGATGTCGGGCGCGGTGGTGCGCAGTGCGAAGACGCGGGCGCCCGCGGCTTTGCCGGCGCGAATGCCCGCGGGGGCGTCTTCGACGACGACGCAGTCAGCGGGGGTAAGGGCGAGAATTTTCGCGGCTTTGATGTAGGGCTCAGGATCAGGTTTGCCGCGCTGCACGTCGCTGGATGTGATTAAGTGCTTCGGAAACGGGAGGCCAGCGGCGCGGATGCGCACCTCCGCGAGCGGGCGGCTGCAGGAGGTGGCGATGGCCCAGCGATCTTGCGGGAGTGCTTGCAAGAGTTCGAGAGCGCCGGGGAGGGGAATCACGCCTTCGACGTCTTCGATTTCGCCACGCTCGACTTCGCGATTCTCGGCGTCGTGATCGGCGTGGGGCAGCAGATCGCGAATGGTGGCGATGCTGGGGCGGCCGTGGGCCTGGCGCACGACTTCCTCGGCGACGAAGCCGTGCTTGGTGGCCCATTGCGTCCAGACGCGAGCGACGGCGGGCGTGGAGTCTACGAGGACGCCGTCGAGATCGAAGAGCACGCCACGGCACACAATTTTCATGAGTTCCATGATACTTGGTATTCTGCTGGACACGTGATGGCCGGGCGCTTTGGGGCATGCCTGCGCAGGCGAGCTCAGGGCAAAAATGAAGGCGAAATTGCAGGTAATGAAATTTGGCGGAACGTCGGTGGGCGATGCGTCGTGCATTGCGCGCGCGGCGCAGATCGTGGCGCAAGCGGCGCGCGAGAACGCGGTTGCGGCGGTTGTTTCCGCGATGAGCGGCGTTACCAACCGGTTGGTGGAGGCGGCCAATCGCGCGGGGAGCGGCGATCGCGAAGCAGGATCGGCGCTGATTGCGGAGCTTCGTCAGCAGCACGCTGCGGCGCTGGCCGCGCTCGTCTCGGACGAAACCCGTCGCGCGGGCGTCACCGGCACGCTGGAGAAAATTTTCGCCGAAGGTAAGCGGCTCCTGGACGGCACGGCACTGCTTCGCGAGCTTACGCCGCGTGCGCTGGATGCCATTTCGAGCCTCGGCGAGCGCTTGTGCGCGCCGATTTTCGCCAGCGAGCTTGCCGAATTGGGCGTGAAGAGTCGCGCTATCGCCGCGACGGAATTGATTGTGACGGATACCTTTCACGGAGGCGCCGAGCCTCGCATGGACCTCACTCGCGCGCGCTGCGAAGCCAGGTTGAGGCCATTGCTTAACGATTCCTCCGTTCCGGTGGTGACCGGCTTCATTGGCGCTACGCCCGAAGGCGTGCTGACCACGCTGGGCCGCGGCGGCTCCGACTATTCGGCGACGATCCTCGGCGCTGCGCTGGGCGTCGACGAGGTCATCATCTGGACCGACGTGGACGGCGTGCTGACCGCGGACCCGCGTCTGGTGCCGGACGCGCGCACGATTCCCGAAATTTCTTACCGCGAAGCCGCGGAGCTGGCCTACTTCGGGGCCAAAGTGCTGCATCCGAAGACGCTGCGCGCGGTGATGCCGGCGGGCATCCCTGTTTGGATTCGCAACAGCTTCGCTCCGGAACGGCCAGGCACGAAAATTTCGCAGCAGGGCCGCAGCATCGGCGGCGGCGTGAAGGCGCTCACCGCGATCCGCGACGTTGCGCTGATCAGCGTGGGCGGTCCGGGGATTGTCGGTGTGCCGGACGTGGTCGGGCGCACATTTTCCACGACGGCGGAATTGCGCGCCAACGTGCTGCTGATTTCGCAGTCTTCGTCGCAGAACGACATTTGTTTCATTGTGGCCGCCGCCGATGCGCAGCGCACGGTGGAAGCGTTGCGGCGGGAATTCGCGAGCGATCTATCGCACGAGGTCGTGGACCACATCACCATCGATCCGAAGATCGCTATCGTGGCCGTGGTCGGAGAAAATATGCGCGGGACACGAGGCATTGCCGGGCGCACCTTCGCTGCGCTGGGCCGCGACAACGTCAACATCATCGCCATCGCACAAGGCTCCTCGGAGACCAACATTTCGTTTGTGGTGGAAGACAGCGCCATGAAGCAAGCGCTGCTCACCGCGCATCGTGAGTTTGCCCTGGATGCCTGAAATAGGTGAAGTTGGGGTGGGAGACGGGATTTGAACCCGCGACTTTCGGAGCCACAGTCCGACGCTCTACCAGCTGAGCTACTCCCACCGCCGGTGCATGCCAGTTTACGCTAGTTCGCGCGGCCCGAAAAGCGGCAGCAGCCGAGCCCACTATGGCTTTCTGCTCCGGGGCGCGGTTGAGGCATTTGCGGCCCGCCAGAGAAACACATGTAACACGACATCCAAAACTCTTCGGCGCACGTAAGTCCGATGGAAGGGCGGATTCGGCGCAAGAATAGGGCTGGAGCAGCGCCTGATCCCCGGTGACAAAAATCTTACATTGGGCGTAGAAAAGTTTTTGTGGCGGCTTGCGCGACTTGGGGGTATCGTGTACTTCCGTTATGCCCCTAGGCCCAGGTCCTGGCCAGCCCACGTGCTCTGTAATGGTTACGTTCCGACCATTGCGCCTAGCGGTTTAACGGTCTTTGAGCAGAAGGCTGCTCGAAGTGCACAGCAGTAAAATTCACCAGGAGGTCGTTGGGGAAAATGACAAAGTCGAATCGCTATTTACTAACGGGTGCGGCGGTCGCGGGCTTGCTCGCGGGCACCAGCGCCAGCATTCAGGCTTCCAATCTGTTTCCCGGGGGGAAGGCTTCCACTTCCGCTCAGGACACAGAGAAGAAGGCTGAGAAGGCCACGAAGGAAAAGCACGCCTGTAAGGGCCAAAACTCGTGCAAGGGCAAGGGCGGCTGCAAGTCAAGCGACAATGGTTGCAAGGGCAAGAACTCCTGCAAGGGCAAGGGCGGCTGCGCAACCGATGGCAGCAAGATGCCGGCCGAAGAGAAGAAGCCCTCGTAACCACAGCCTCAAACGAACGTTTCTCACCTGTTGGGGGGCTGGTGCGCATCGCTGGCCCTCCTTTTTTACTTAGCTTCGGTCGGAGCCCACGGGAATGCCTGCAAATCGGTTCAATGGGTTTACGGAGTATGGGATTGGGATTGGGCTGCGCGCGCCGCACTACAACCACATTTTGACGCGCAAGCCGGTGTGCGACTGGTTCGAGATTATTTCCGAGAATTTCATGATCGATGGCGGGCGGCCGCTGCATATCCTCGACGAGATCTTGGAACAGTACAAAGTCGTACAGCACGGCGTGTCCATGTATTTCGGCTCGGCGGAGAAGCCGAACCGCGAGCACTTGCGGCGGCTGAAGGAGCTGGTGAAGCGGACGAAGACGCCGTGGCTCTCTGACCACTTGTGCTGGGGCAGCGTAGACGGGCGGTATACGCACGATTTGCTGCCCATGCCGTACACGTTTGAGGCAGCGAAGTTGACCGCACAAAAAGTGCGCGAGGTGCGCGATTTTCTGGAAGTCCCGGTGGCGGTCGAGAATGTGAGCAGCTATGCGGAGTTTCACGTTTCCGAGATGAGCGAGTGGGAGTTCCTGAACGAAGTGGTGGAACGGGCAGACTGTGGAATCCTGCTGGATGTGAATAATATTTATGTTTCTTCGCAGAATCACAGCTTCAATCCCCTCGATTATGTGAACAGCGTTCCCGCGGAGCGCGTGGCACAGATTCACATTGCGGGACACTCTAAGTACCGGCGATACATTCTGGATACGCACGATCATCCGGTGATCGACCCGGTGTGGAAGCTGTACGAGCGGGCTATTCAGCGCGTGGGGCACACTGCGACTTTGCTCGAATGGGACGACAGCATTCCTTCCTTTGACGAAGTGCATGGCGAGGCGCTCAAGGCCAACAAGTTTTTGTCTTCCACCCTGCTGGCAACGGCGGTATGAGACTCGCGGCGCTGCAACGAACGATGGCGCGGGCGGTGATGCAGCCGCTGACCGCGTCGGAGCGCATGCAAAATAAGGCCCCGGACGGGAAGTCCATGCGCGCGTACGCTTCGCGCTTCATCAAGCCCAATGATCGACTGACCTCGTTCGAGCGGCTGGAAATTTACAATCGGCAATACTGGTTTCGCGTGCTCTCCAGCATGATCGAGGACTTTCCGGGGTTGCGCGCGGTGCTGGGCGACAAAAAATTTGAGGCGATGAGCAAGGCGTACCTGGTGGATTGCCCCTCGCGGTCGTTCACCCTGCGCAACCTTGGGGCGCGGCTGGAAGCTTGGCTGCGCAAGCATCCGAAATGGGCGGGACCGAAGCAGACCCTGGCGATCGATATTGCGCGGCTGGAATGGGCGGACATCGAGGCCTTCGATGGCAAGGCCGAGCTGGCCCTCCGGCCGGAGGATCTTCGTGCAGAAGCGGGCGCCAAACTGAAGCTGCGGTTGCAGCCGTACATGCGGCCGCTGGATTTGAAATATCCCGTCGACGATTTGTTGCTGGAAGTGCGAAAAGAATACGAGGACACCGATTTCGCCAGCAACGCCTTTCAGGAGCGGCACAAGCGCAAGCGCGTGCAAGCGGTGGCGAAGCTGAAGCCGGCGAATATTTTTCTGGCCGTGCACCGCGTCGACGACTCCGTATATTTCCGGCGAATCGAGCGAGAGGAATTCGCCATTCTGAGCGCCCTGCGGGATGGAAAGACGCTGGGAAAAGCGATCGAGACCGCGTTTCACAAGAGCCGGGTTCCAGCAGGGGAGCGTGCTGTGTTAGCGCAGCGGTGGTTTCAGAATTGGGCGACGCTCGGTTGGTTCTGTCGCTGAATGTGGATTCATAGAGCCGGCGTCTTGGTGGCGAAATTCGATTCCGCGCGCCGGCCACATTGAGGCGCGGGTGGCTGGCGGCTTCGTAGTTTCTGGGCTCCGGAACTCTGTTGAAGCTTTCTTGCAGAACAGGAGTCCACTGCTCCTATGAAAACACTCATCTTTCGCTTTCAACGCATGTACGCATGGTTTTTTGAAGCTGTTGACTTCTTGCGATCACCTTTCCTGCTTGCCGTCCGCCTGTATTGGGGCTGGCAATTGGTGCAAAGCGGCTGGGGCAAGTTGCATCACCTGGACAAGGTCACGGAATATTTCGCCAGCCTGAATTTGCCGATGCCGGGACGGATGGCGGTGGCCATTTCATGCGTAGAACTTTTCGGTG
>WNFO01010753.1_pt1 | contig 14848 bp, 16 predicted proteins | sample 5400251 | NCBI WGS metagenome assembly WNFO01 (sample SAMN13153354, study PRJNA577476) | soil metagenome | isolation source: 100 cm saprolite under Madrone tree | place: USA:California | collected 2016-06-14 | reverse complement strand
TCGGTGGAAAGCCGGCTGCCGGTGGGACTCTACGATCTGGGGCACGTCGTGGGTGAAATTGTTTTTCGCGCGGGGCGGGCGGGCGAAACTTACAAAGGCATCGGCAAATACGATTTGAATCTCGAGGGATTGCCCTTGTTCGCCGATACGGTGGGGCCACACGGCAGCGCGACCAGCGATTCGGAACGGACGATGGTGACATCTGCGACGAAACAAGTGCTGGCGGTCATCGTTTCGTTTAGCGGCGCCGAAGGGCTGGAGCGCTGCGCGCAAAGAATGGCCGCGCTGCTGACGCAGCATGCCGCGGGACAAAGCGTGGAAATTCAAATCATTCAGTGACGAATGAATATTTGCGGCGCTTCGGCGCGCCGATCCTCTCCCACTTTTGCCGAATGCTTCTTGAAGCCGTACGATTCATCAGGTTTACTATGGGCGCGGATGTTGCTAGTTGCGCTCGATTCAAGCGTTTGGAAGACCAAGAACTGATCTAGTCCCTGAAAACGAGGTGGCCGATGGGTTGCAATCCCGAAGTTTTGAAACATGTTCCGCTGTTCGCGCTGCTCGACGAAGAGGAGACGGCGGTCCTGGCGGGGCAAGTGGAGCTGAAGAATTTCGCTCCGCGACAGCGCATTTACAAGATAGGTGACCCGGGCGGACAAGCCTACGTGATGGTCTCCGGAAGAGTGCGCGTCACGACGGTGGATGAAGACCAGCAAGAAGTCGTTGTGGACGAGGCGGGTTACGGAGCGTTCTTCGGTTTCGCGTCGATGCTGGAGCAGACCTCTCATCAAACCAGCGCGACGGCCGTTGAAGATACACAATGCGTGGAAGTCAGCCGGGGCGACATCACGACGCTGCTGCAACGCAAGCCCCATGCGGGGATGGATATGTTGACGGTGCTGGGGCGGCAGTTTCACGCGTCGCAGCAACTCGTGCGAGTCCGCGCAATGCGCAACCCGAACGACGTGATCGAAGCAAAGGAGACGCTTCCCGAACGCATCGCGGACTCCATGGTGCAATTCGGCGGGTCGTGGACCTTTATTATAGGTTTCATGGTTCTGAGCAGCGTCTACACAGCCATCAACGTCGGCATGCGAAGGGCGGCGTGGGATCCGTATCCATTTATCCTGCTGAATCTGATCCTGTCGCTGCTGGCGGCGATTCAGGCGCCGGTCATTATGATGAGCCAGAACCGGCAGGACCGGAAAGATCGCGTGCGGAGCGAACTGGATTACGCCGTGAATCGCCGCGCCGAGGCGGAAATTCAGGGGCTGGGGCGGAAGCTGAATCTGCTCGGGGATCAAGTGGGCGACCTTGAGGATTTGCTGCGAGGGAAGCCGAAAGGATAGAGGATTCAGAGTGGCCTTCTGGCAGAGTAGACTGTTTACGGTGTATGGCCGGGGGGATCCCTGACATTTTAGACCGGGCGCATATCTGACACTTTCTGGTTCCGCTCGACCAGGGGACTAGGGGAGGGCGATGGGATGCTGCGCGAAGTAAACCGTGAACCAGCGGTCGTCTTCCTGCAGCAGGCCTATTTGCTCGCCCCACAGAACCTCACTCAAAAATACATCGTCTTTCTTCCATCGAAAATGACCTTGGCGCCGCACGCTGCGCACCAGCATATACCCGGGATACTCCGGCTCCGGCACCTGCTCAGGAAATTTTCGCGCCGACGGCTCATAGACTTCTGCCGGCGTGCGCAGGCCCAACGCTTCGTGCGGTCGCACTTCATTGTATTCCTGGCGAAAGCGGTCCAGCGCGCGTTGCTGCTTGCGCCGGTTGGCGGCGGGCGGCTCCGCCACCTCCTGTTTCATCGTGCGATGCATGCGTTCATGCCGGCCATTCTGCTCCGGATGCCCCGCGGCGATGCGCTCCGGCACGATGCCCAGTTTGATCCACCACACCGCCAACCGCGACAGTCCGGCCAGCGCGCGGCTCGCAAACGGAGCGCCGTTATCGGTGCGCATGGCCGCGGGCATGCCGTACTCGCGGAAAGCCGCTTCAAAGATGGCCTGCACGCGAGCCGTGTCGGTCTTCTCCACCGCCTGGCCGCGCAACAGATACCGGCTGTGCGCGTCGGAGATCGACATTGAGTGCGCAATCTCGTGGAATCAAGATACTTCGAGGTTTTGCGCGCTTTGTCTTCGCTGGGCGCTTCGGCTTCGGTTGGATGCCTCCTTCACCCAGTGCAACGCCGTGGCCGCTTTTTACAGTTGGTTTGACCACCACATCATCGGGAAGATTGTTAGCGTAGCTGACGCCCTTCTTTCTTGTATAAATGTCGCGTGTCTTGGTTTTGCGGGAAGCAAGATCCTTTGCAACATGAAGGAGGGCCTTGGCGACCGCGTCGGCGGCTGCCAGCAATAGTAGTTTGCCCTCCTGTACCTCGACACCGAGCTTTGCGCGCACCTCAGGCGTACCGATCAGCCGCTTGTAGCTTGCTGCTGGCACCTTCCGACGCTCTTCGGGCGTCAGATCGCCCCTCTCCTCAAGGAAGTTGAGTGCTTGTGAGTGAGCTTCCAATCCAACAGTCCGCGAGCGGAATCTTGCGGCTTCGTCGCTTCCCCAGCGGACAATTCCGGCACCTTCGTTCTCACCCGTATGGCGTAGTTCTATCCAGTGTTGCGCCTCTTCGCGGCTCTTCACAGCTAGGCACCGGATCAACTCGATGGGGGCCTCTTGATAGTCGCTGCTTAGTTTCCGCATAGCCGCGACGACAATTGGGCCAACAGCCCCCACTAGCCATTCTGGGTTTTCAAGAGCTTTTAGGGCTACTAGCCGACGGTTGCCTTCAAGTACGACGTAGCGTTTGAGGTCGTCATTCAGCGGCATGATGATGGGTAATTCGGCGGGATTTAGTCCATTCTGGACGATATCCTTCGCTAGCGCGACAAGCTTTCTTTCTTGGTCGTGAGCAATGGCTCTCTGCGCGTCGCGTTGACCTACGTTAGGCTGTGGGAGACGCGGATTCTCTACGTCAATTAATAGGTTCGCAGGTGATGTTGAGATTGTTTCTGCCATCCGAGGTAGGCCTCTCGAATCGCCGGAAACTTAATCGTTATGTTGACAAATGTCAATATCCAAACAAGAGCAAGCTCTTTCAAGTGACTGGATGCCGGATAAAAGTAAGCTTCGGCGGGCGGGGCCCTACGGAAAGCACCGCAGGGAGAAGTTAACAGAGGAGGGGGAGGAGGCGGGGCGGGAGCGGAGGCGGTAGTCGGAATAGCCGGGGAGATCGCGGCCGGCGGTAGATTCACTTATCTTTATCGCGGTACTCGCCGGGAACATCATCCTGGGGCACTTCGTGGGTGCGGACTTCCTTCCCGTCGGCGTCCCCGGCGTCTTGCACGCCCTTCACGGCGTCGGCCTCGAACGCGTTTCCTTCCTCGAGCAACTCGTCCACACTCTCGGAATCCGCCGCTTCGCGGTTGGACAATCCCTGCAAATCCCCTGATTGCCCGCTCGAGCGAGGCCCCAGTCCTTCCGGTGCGAATGCCACGGTATCCACGGTTGGGCTTTTTCCGCGAAGCGGTTTCTTGGCGGCGCGCGCGGTTTTCCCGACGGCTGTCTTCCTGGCGCCGGCCTTCGTTTTCGCTCCCGCCTTTTTCGAGGCGGCCTTCTTCTTCGCCAGTTTCGCCTTACGCGCCTTCTTGGGCGGCTTTACTTTCTTGCCCGCAGTTCTCTTGGCCTGTTTCTTTTTGGTTTTCTTTTTGGCAGCCATAGGCGCAGTGTACCACCGGTCGGCCATTCCGAGTGCTGGCGCCGGGATGCCCCGACCGGGGTCGGGGTGCCGAGATGGAAGGAAGAGAGGAGAGATCCCTCCACTACGGTCGGGATGACAAGCGGCTGCGTGTGAAGGCGCGGAGAGGAGCAATGGGGAGAGGCGAGTCCCGAGTGTTCCAATTTGAACAGTTTTTCGGCAGGTCCTATTGCACCTTGTGGTGATGAGAATGGGCCTACCCACGCCGGACCTGAGGAAGTGGGGCAACTATGGATTGCCGGGACACCGTCCATTTGATTTGCTGGTACCTGGAAAGGAAGCTCTCGCCGAGCGTGGAAGGTGAGATCGAGCGGCACCTGAATGGATGCCGGGATTGCCGCCTCGTTTTGGAAGCCGCAACCAAGACTCTGGATCAGCATTTGAGGACGGGCAAAGCAGTACACGCCGCTTGAGGGCAGCCTCAAACCGGGGGCGCCGAGGCAGAGAAGGAAAAGGCAAAACCCCCAGGTTCAAACGGAATGACGGTGGGCGGGGCGTGGGCCGTTATGTCGGACCTGAAGGTCCGACCCACAATGCGGATGAGGCAGAATGCCGTCGCCGCTACAAAGCCCGACTGATCAGACCTGAAGAGAGTGAAGGTAGGGGACGCTGGCTTTCATCATGTCGAGGTTCATTTCGACGAAGTAATTTTTTACGCCGCCGGTCTTGGCGGCGGTGAAGATTTTCTTCCAGTCGAGAGTGTCCTGGCCCACGGGCATGATTTTTTTGGTTTGCGCGGACCAGCCCTGGACGTGCATGGAAAAGAAGCGGCCAGGATATTTGGTGAAATATTCGGCGGCGTCGTAGCCCTGGCTGATAGTGGAAACCTGGAACTGGAACTTGACGAGCCGGGGGTCGAGAAGTTCGAGCAATAGGTCGTAGGTACGCTTGCCGTCAACCATGGAGAGCTCGAAGTCCTCATTATGAAGGCCCTGCTGGATACCGGCTTTAGCGGAAAGTTCGGCCATTTTGTTGTATTCGTCGGCGGCGCGCTTCACGTCATCCATGGTGGGTTTCTTGGGGCCGTCGAGGGTGGGCACGATCATTTGCGTCAGGCCGATGTCTTTGGCCCAGGCGATCCGGGCCTCCTGATTCTCGCGGAGCTCCTTGATGCCGAAGTGAGAACTTACACAGGTGACGCCTGCATCGCGCAAAATTTTACGGAGCTCGGCTCCTGAGTATTTGGCGAGGCCAGCGAAGCCGTACTCGGCGTAACCTACCGGCGAGCACAGCTCGATGCTCTGAAATCCGGTGGCGGCAAGCAGTTTGAGGGTGGCGGGAAAGTCCTTGGCGATCATGTCCTTGACAGCCCAGGTCTGACACCCGATGGGCAAGCCGAGAGGATTGGCGCGAAGTTCCAGGGCGCCTACGGAAAAGAGGCTGGCAGCGGCGGCGCTGGTGGCGGAATATTTGAGAAATTCTCTTCTGGAAATGGCGGGCATTGAGACCTCCTTATTCACCCTCGCGTCCGAGGGGCGATTGTACTCCGGGTGATGACAAAGAGAAAACCGCGACGCTGGTGGTGCTACAAGGGAGCTGAAGTTAGCCGCTACAAAGCCACAGTTCGATGAAGATTATTTGCCGAGGATAATGTCGATTCCGGCGAGCAGCAAAGCTAACTTCTGGGGTGGAAGCTTACCGACGCGCGAGGTGAGGAAAGTCTTATCGATAGTGACGATTTGAGATACGTTGGCGACCGAATCCTTGGGCAACCCCGTAAGACGCGCTGAGAACTGTACATTCCCCGGAGCCGCAGCCCACTTGAGGTTGGTGGTTAAAGGGACGCAGACAACGGTGGAAATGCGACTGCGATTCAGGGCATCAGATTGAATAACCACCACGGGCCTTCTGAATCCGGGACCGGAGCCTGCGGGCAGAGGTAGATCCGCCCACCAGATTTCGCCTTGTGATATTACCACTCGCTTCGCTCGAGAGCCGTGCTGGCGGCTGAAGAGACGAACGCGTCTTGCGCTTCGCCGATTTGGGCGAGGGCGCTATTCATGGCCTCGGTTACCTTGTCGGGAGTGTGGCGCGCCAAGTACTCCTTGAGGGCATCGCTAAACAGGCGGCTGCGCGAGCGATTGGTGCGGCGGGCAAGGCGTTCCGCTCCTTCAAAGACGTCGTCAGGAATGGACACAGCTGTTTTCATACCCTGAGTATAACCGTTTCGCCGACTGCCAGGCAAGCGAGGCTGGCCTAGCGGGAGACAGGTTCGGCGAGGTTTTGCTCCGGGACGGCGGCGCGGCGGTTGAGAAAGCCGCGGGCGGCGAGGAGTTCGGCGTTGAGCAAGGCAGCACCGGCAGCGCCGCGGACCAAATTGTGCGAGAGCAGAGTTAATTTGACATCGAGGAGCGGGCACTCGCGGACGCGGCCGACGACGGCGGCCATGCCGTTGCCAGCATTGGCGTCGCGGCGTGGCTGAGGGCGATTTTCGTCGTCGAGGACGACGATAGGATTTTTCAGGGCGGTGGGGAGGGAGGCTAGTTCGGCACCGACTTCGAAATTGCGCAGGGCTTCGCGGACTTCGTGAAGCGAGGCGATTTTCTTCAGACCGACGGAGAGGCATTCGAGGTGGCCGTCGACGACGGGGACGCGATTGCAATGGGCGCTGAGGCCGATGCCGGCGTCAACGAAACGCGAGCCATCCCATTTGCCGAGGAGCTTCTGGGGCTCGAGTTCCATTTTTTCTTCTTCGCCGCTGATGAAAGGGATGACGTTGCCCTGGATATCCATAGCAGGGACTCCGGGATAACCTGCGCCGGAGATGGCTTGGAGAGTGACGACGAAGATCTTCTCGAGGCCGAAGGCATCGGCGAGCGGCTTCAGAACGAGGACGAGACCGGCGGTGGAGCAATTGGGATTGGTGACGATGAAGCCGGTGTCGTAGCCGCGATTTTTCTGCTGGACAGGAATGGCATCGAGATGAGCGGCGTTCACTTCGGGAATGAGCAACGGGACGTCGGGATCCATACGGTGATTACGCGAATTGCTGACGACGGGATAGCCGGCGCGGGCAAAATCCTCCTCGGCAGAGCCAGCGACGGAAGAGTCGAGAGCGGAAAGGACGAAGTCGCAGTCGAGGGAAGGATCGAGACCCTTGACGACGAGATTGCGGGCGGACTCGGGGATCGGTGTGTGGAGATGCCAGCTAACGGCTTCGGCGTAGGCCTTGCCGGAGGAGCGCTCGGACGCGGCGACTTCGGTGAGATCAAACCACGGGTGATTGCCGAGCATTTGAACGAGGCGCTGGCCGACGACACCTGTAGCGCCGAGGACTCCTGCTTTCCACTTTTTCTCCGGTCGTTTCAGCTGCATGTTTTGATCTCCGTTGTATTGAGATAAGAAATTCATGCCGCACCACTTTGTTCAGTTGAAATCGAGAAAATTAGAGGGGAATGCTGTGGCGCTGCTTGCGAATGTCCGAGGGAGCGCGGTGAACCGATGCGTGTCCCGCGGGCCTGCGGATTGAAAGTGTTGCGAACCCAGACGACCATTTCGGTTTCAGCGGCAAGGGGCAGCACTTTTTCGTGGAGAACTTTTGCGCCGCTGGCGGCAAGGGCGTGGGCTTCATCATAGCTGAGCTCATGCAGAAGGCGCGCTTCGGCGCATTCGTTGGGATTGGCGGTGTAGATGCCGTCGACATCGGTCCAAATGACGAGTTCATCGGCGTCCACGACGTGGGCGATGATGGCACCGGAAAAATCAGAGCTATTACGGCCGAGGGTGGTGATGCGGCCGTCAGGAGTTGCGCCGATGAAACCGGTAACAACGGGGACGATGCCGGCTTGGAGGAGCGAAAGAAGAACGTCGCGGCCGCGTTGCTTGGTTTGTTCGAGATGGGGCTGAGCGTCGCGGAAGGTATCGCAAGTCAGGACGAACTCGGAGGACGTGACGGGCACCGCGGGGACGCCGGACTTTTCGAGAGCAGCGGAAAAGAGCCGAGCGCTAAACCGTTCGCCAAAAGAGGCCAGGCGATCGAAGAGATCCGCGCCAGCGGGGACGGCGGCGTGGGCTGGAACTTCATGAAGCAGATCGCGGCCTAAGAGTTGCAACTCTCGGCGGACGCGAAGGCTACTGTCCTCGTTGAGAAGCAGATCGTGAAGCACGTCGAGGTGAAGGTCCAGGACGAACTCGGCTTCGCGGCGGGCGTGCGCGAGTTTGGCATCGGCAAGAGCCCGGGCGATGGAAAGAAGATGATCGGTGACGCCCTTCATGGCGGAGACGACCACGGTGACGCTGGATGCCTCCGAGGCGGCGCGAACGAGGCCTGCGGCATGGAGCATGCGTTCCGCACCGAGGAGAGAACTGCCGCCAAACTTAAAGGCGACGACGTTCCGGGGTTGTTTAGGTACCCCGCCGGCGCAATGCACGCGATGGCGCAACGCGGCGGGGCTTGGTTCCGCTGCTGATTCTTCCTGAACATTTTCGAGACTCATGACCTGCGCTCCTGGTTTGGTGTTTAGTTTGCTAGCTGTTTCTCCACACGCCGGAAGCGGAAATAGTCTTCTTAGTCGTAGTCGAGGTAATCGACATGGACGACTTGGAGGTAATTCGCTTGGCGGTGAAAGAAATCATACCGGAAGGAAGAATAGCACGCGAAGGGATGGATGTGAAGGGAAAATTTGGAAAATAGCGGCGAAAGAGCCGGAGGAGACTCCTACCTGACCCATCTACAGGTTTTTCCCTAGACCCTGGGAGCAGTTTGGGGAGAGAAACACCTGTTCCGCAGAAAGAATGCAAGGGCAGAGGATTCCAGGTAGCGTTGAGACTAGTACCAAGCTGGTCCCAAGCATGGCAAATCCAAGCGTTCACGGGATTTCTGAGCGCTAGTCGAAAAGGAAAAGTTGAAATGAGAAACGAGTGTAAGGGAAGAATCCTGGGCGGCGCGTTGCTGGCGATGGCGCTAAGCCTGGGCGTGGCGAATTTGCAGGCGCAGGATGGCCGCAAGGTGCTCTCGAATCCCGTGCCGGTGTACCCCGACGTAGCTAAAAGGTTGCGACTGGTGGGCACGGTCAAAGTGCAAATCGTGAGCGGGGTGGATGGACGAATCAAGGATAAGACCTTCATAGGCGGTCACCCGGTGCTGGTGAGCGCGGTCGAGGAAACGCTGAAGAATTGGAAGTATGCGCCCTCCAGCGGAGAAACGACGACGCAACTGGAGTTTAATTTCCATCCATAGTCGTTGGGAATAAGATGAACGAAAGAGCGGCCATGCGGATGTATTCCGCGTGGCCGTTTTCTTTTGCTCAGAGGACGAAGACGGCGTGGTTGCCTCAAGAAACTAGGTTAGATTGTCGTTTCAAAAAGAAGACTGGAGCAAGTTAGGCCGGATTCGGCTTTTTGGAGCTCAGAGATGTCCAGCGGCGTAACGTGGAAGCCACGCGCTTCGATGCGGGCGCGGGTGCGCGGGAAGGAAGCGGGAAGAATGATCGTGCCTGCGAGGGCCAAGGCATTGGCGGCGTGAGGCTCGGCGGGGTCGACATCGATCCATTGAAGGCCGGAGAGAGGAGTTGCGTCAAACCAGGCGCGGTTCGCAAGGAGTGTGTTGCCGCCGAGATGGGTGACGGCGGATTTCAGATGAAGACAGCCGGTAACGGGAACGGCGATGACTTCGTAATGGTGCGGAGCGAGGATGGCGGAAAGCTGGCGGAGGCCTTCGGCGTTGCTGCGTGCGGTAAGGCCGACGAAGAGCTTGCGGTCGATGCGAAGAACATCGCCACCCTCGAGAGTCCCGGGAAGAGAGATGTATTCCAGTTTTCGAAACTTGGCGAGGGTTTGAGCGAGCGACGGGGCCTCGCGACGGCGGGTCCTCGTTCCGAGGGGCAGGATCACTGCCAATTCATCGAGAACGATGGCGGGATCTTCGACAAACATGGAGTCTGGGAGATCGGGCTCGGCGGGAAGAGAAATAACGCGGGCGCCCAATTTGCCGAGCAGAATCTCATACGCGTGGTGCTGCTGTTGGGCGGCGGCCAGATCGATGGGCTTGCGGTCGATGAAGGAAAGCTCGCAATTGACAATGGCAGGGCTGACGGCACGTGTGATAGCGGTGAGCATCGCAAGCAAAGGAGTTTACACGAGATTTTGTTGAGACGAGGCGCCGGAGTGTATAGACTCGCCATCGAAATGAAGTGAGGAGCGACCGGAATGGCGATACGGAGCGGAATCGTCGGTGGACTTCTGGCGAGCGCGCTTGTTTTTGGAAACTCGCTTGCAGCCGCAGAGAATACGGCCGAAGAGAAGAAAGCCGTGGCAGTCGATGAAATTTTCGTAGACCTGACGAAAGCAGGCTCACCGGGATGCGCGCTGGGTGTCTACCGCGACGGCAAGATGGTCTATTGCAAAGGATATGGTCTTGCGAACCTCGAACAAAATGTGCCGATAACGCCGCAGAGCGTTTTCGACATCGGCTCCACTTCCAAGCAGTTCACGGCCGCGAGCATTCTGCTTCTGGAGAAGCAGGGCAAACTCTCGATCAACGACGAGGTCCGGAAATACATTCCTGAACTGCCGGATTATGGACAAAAAGTTACGATCCTTCATCTGCTGAACCACACCAGCGGCTTGCGGGATTATCTGACACTGATGGATTTGGCCGGCATCCATATCGACAGCGTAACGACGGATGAAGACGCGTTGGAGATAATTTCCCGTCAAAAGGCGTTGAATTTTGCGCCGGGGAGCGACTGGCTTTACAGCAACACGGGGTTTTTTCTGCTGTCGATGATCGTGAAGCGCGTGAGCGCGAAGACCCTGCGGGAATTCGCGGGGGATAATATTTTCACGCCGCTGGCGATGACCCATACGCAGTTTCGCGACGATCATACGTCGCTGATCGCGAACCGCGCGCTGGCCTACGACGCGAAAGAAAAGAGCGCAGGCTACCGGCTGAACGTATCGTACTTTGAGCAAACCGGCGATGGCGCACTCCACACTTCGGTGGAGGATTTGCTGAAGTGGGATGAAAATTTCTACAGCGGGCAGATTGGCGGGAAAGATTTCCTCACGGAGATCCAGGAACAAGGCAAACTGAACACCGGAAAGGTGCTGGATTACGCGAAGGGACTGTTCATCCAAGACTACCGCGGATTGCATACCGTGAGCCATGGCGGGTCCTGGGGCGGGTACCGCGCGGAACTGCTGCGCTTTCCGGAACAGCACTTTTCAGTGGCATGCTTGTGCAATCTGGGAAGCGCGAGGCCATCGAATCGCGCACATCGGGTTGCGGACGTCTATTTGGCGAGCCTAATGAAGCCCAAAGATGCCAGTAAGGAAATGCCGGAAAAGCATCAGAAGGCGCAGACTCCAATTTCGCTGGCGGCGGAACAGCTCAAGAGCTATCAGGGTGACTACTGGAGCGACGAATTGGGTGTGGCCTACCGGCTGGGAATTGTGGATGGCAAGCTGAAAGTAATCGCCCTGCTGGACGCGGCGGGCTCCGCGCACACTGGCAATCTTCCTGCGATAGCGTTCGAGGCTACAGCGGCCGACAAGTTTGAGATGAATGAAGAACGAATCACAATTCAGTTCGAAAGGGACCAACAGCAGGGCGTGAAAGGTTTCACGCTGGATGCGGGCCGGACGCGGGGTATGATTTTCACACGCAGAAACGGGGCAGGAAAGTAGGAGGCAAGAATGGGCGCGGATTCAATAAGGCGGGCGGGAGCGATTCTGCTGGTGATCCTGGGAGGGGCGCCGCTCTGGTGGGCGGGAAACGGAGCGCCGGCTTCGGCATCGGCGAATGACGCGATGGTGGCGACGATCGCGGCGGCGCGAGAGCGTGCGGCGGCAAACGATCCACGCTTGAAGGGCGCCTCACGGTTTGAAGAGGGGGGCTGGATTTACATGCATCTTGAGGGCGACCCTGGGGCGGTGGGATACCAGCACGGCTACCTCCTTGCGCCGGAGATTGAGGATGGGTTCGCGGCGGTGAGCGCGGGGATGATACATGCGACGGAACGGGACTGGGAGTTCTTCCGTAAAGCCGCGCACGAAATGCTGTGGCCGAAAATCGATGCTGAGTATCAGCAGGAACTGCAAGGCATCGTTGATGGGTTGCGCGCGCGCACGGGTTCGAAACTGGACGTGGACGACCTGGTGGCGTTCAATGCGTTCGAGGAGTTGCCGGATTACTATGTGCCGTGGCTGAACAAGCGGCAAAAGGCGGCGAATGCGCCGAACCTGAAGAGCCCGGGAAATTGCAGCGCTTTCGTGGCTACGGGAAGCTGGACAAAAGACGGGCAGATCGTGATGGCGCACAACAACTGGACGAACTACCGGAACGGCGAACGGTGGCGGATCGTGTTCGACATCGCGCCGAAGAATGGTTACAGGATGCTGATGGACGGTTTCCCTGGCGTGATTGCAAGCGACGACGATTTCGGGATCAACAGCGACGGGCTGATGGTGACCGAAACGACGATCACGCAGTTTGAAGGATGGGACCCGAACGGCAAGGCGGAATTTGTGCGGGCGCGGAAGGCGCTGCAGTATGCGGGTTCGATCGACGAATACACAAAGATCATGCTGGACGGGAACAACGGGGGTTATGCAAACGACTGGCTGCTGGGTGACAGGAAGAGCGGCGAAATCGCGCAACTCGAGCTGGGATTGAAGGCTTACAAGTTGTGGAGGACCAAGGATGGCGTGCTCGCGGGGTCGAATTGGGCGCGCGATCCGAAAGTGCTCAAAGTGGATGCGCCGGAATTTGATCCTGGCAACAAAGAGAGTTCGCCGAACGCACGGCGAGCACGGTGGGAGGAATTGCTAACGGAAAACAAAGGGAAGATCGACGTCGCGCTTGCGCAAAAAATGCTGGGCGACCATGCGGACACGGTTGAGAAAAAGGAGGACTCGGATGAGCACACGCTATGCGGGCACGTCGATGGATCGCCGCGCGGAGTGAAGGAGTGGGACTGGCAACCCTATTATCCGGGCGGAGCGGTGCAAGGAAAGGCCACGGATTCGACGATGACGAAAGAAATGCGGATCATGGTTCGCATGGGTCATCCCTGCGGCGGAGATTTTCTCGCTAAGCCGTTCCTGGCGGCGCATCCCGAATATGCCTGGCAGGAACCTTATCTGCGGGATATGAAGGCGGGTCCTTGGACGGAATTCCGGTCAGGCGAAACGCCCAAACAGTAAGGCAAATCTTAAAAAAATGCGGTCGTTGATGAGTGCGAAAAAATCATCGACAAAGGGTAAGACGCCGTCGGGGCAAAGTGCCAGAGCCGGGTGATGCCGGCCCCGAGGAGCATCCCAGCCAGAATGAGACCGATTACGCCGAGGACGACCCACACGTCGGATTTTGAAAATGACAAGGCACGCGAGTTTCGAATGGAATCAGAGGAAGGCTCGTTTTGGGCGATTCGAAGAGGGGGCTTGTCGGTGACTTCCGGCTGCACCAGAAGGCAGTAACCTTTTCGAGGAATGGTTTCGATATAGAGCGGCTTATCCGTGGAATCGCCCAGCGCCTGGCGCAGTTTGTTGACGGTGGTATTGACGTTGGCGTCGTAGTTTACGTGCGTATCGGCGGGCCAGAGCCGGAAGCGCAACTCTTCGCGAGTGACGACTTCACCCGGCTTTTCGAGAAGGGTCAGGAGTACCTGATAAACCTTGCCCTGGAGCTTGAGCCGGGCCCCGTCGCGGGTCACTTCCTGCCGCTGCTGGTCGATGCGGAAAGGCCCAAAATGGACATAACGCCCTGAGGAGAGGAGTACCCGCTCCGAGGTCGTCGGTTCATCCAGCTCTCGCATTGAGATCACTTCCGGTGACATAGACGCCCACCCTTATGATGTATAGACGCAAAAACCAGCCGAGTGTTTTCTAGCTTTACGAAGAATTTCATAGATAAGTTCCACGAAATCGATGGAGTTAGGAAACGAAGCGATAGGTACGGGGGAAAATCTAAGAATCGGGATGTTACAGGGAGAATTAACCTAAATTTAGAGGTTTGTTATATGAATTCACGGAGTTCGACTGCACCATTGAAGGTGCCGAATTGTGGCACCTGCCCGTCTTACCCCGCAAATCGGGGATACTACGGCCCGACGAGGTGAGCAGAATGCGATGCGCCATGAGGCTTTGTTCGGTATCGGTAAGTGTTCTGCTTTTCCTATTAGGGGCGGGAGAGGCACTGGGGCGTCCGCCGCAGACGGCGACAAATGCGCAAGCAGATGCTCCGCCTGCTGGCGAGAGAGCGTTCGGCAGCCGCGTGCGTCGTACACCTAAGTGAGATACCCGCGGGGAAAACGTCAGCGGAACCCGCAAAGCCATGTGTTATCGCGGATGGCATCCGCGAAAAATCCTGCTTGACACTATGGCGTCTGACGATATAGCGTATGACGACAGAATACTTTCTGCGGAGCTGAACCCTTGACCGCTGCTCAAAGCAACTCTGAAGCGTTCGTACCACTGACGCCTTCCATGTTTCACGTGCTGCTGGCGCTGGCCGGCGAAGACCTCCACGGCTACGCCATCCTCAAAGAAGTGGAGCTGCGAACCGGCGGCAAGGTCCGGCTGAGCACCGGAACTCTGTATGGAATCATCAAGCGGCTGCTGAACGATGGCCTGATCGTTGAGTTGCGTTCACGGCCCGCGGAAACAGAGGACGACGAGCGACGCCGGTATTACCGCTTGACGCCGCAAGGCCGTCAGGTGGCAACCGCGGAAGCGGAAAGAATGGATGAAATTCTGTCCGTCGCGCGCTCAAGAAATCTACTGAAGAAGGCGCGGCTGGCTTAGCAAGATTGGCGGAGCTGAATTAGTTGGTTCCGCGAAAACGAGTGGTCCGAAGAGCGGTGTTGTGGTGGCGCCGCAGGAGGGCACCATGGCAGCGACTGATTCCAGGGCAAGGCGCATTTATCGCGCACTTCTGCGGCTACTCCCTTTTGATTTTCGTAGCGATTTCGGCCCGGAGATGGAAACGGTTTTCACGGAACAGCATGAGGAAGCGGGACGCCGCAACGGAACCACGGGGGTCCTGCGCCTGTGGTGGGAAACGATTGTGGGAATTTTCCGGACGGCGCCGGCCGAGCACCTGGCGATGTTCCGTCAGGATGCGGGATTCGCGCTGCGCATGATGCG